>JAESGN010000134.1_pt1 | contig 179571 bp, 172 predicted proteins | sample 9269731 | NCBI WGS metagenome assembly JAESGN01 (sample SAMN15720683, study PRJNA650826) | algae metagenome | isolation source: Mojavia pulchra JT2-VF2 and co-occurring heterotrophs from desert soil | place: USA: Cadiz Valley, Joshua Tree National Park, CA | collected 1998-06-08
AGCGCCAGACCATCCAGACAAGACGCTTGCAGCACCACCTGCAAGCCGCATAGCCTTAAACCCAGATGAGCCAGAGCCTCCCTTCCTGAGGCCCGAAATCAGTCTCAAATCATCTGACGACGGACAGTCGAAACTCGCCGCGCTGTGGCTGATCGGCTCGAACTCGGCTTCGGAGATGCCGTTGAGCACGATGCGGTGCTCCGTCCTGGGCTGATGCCCGACATGGGCCTCGAAGCGTCCGGCGATGAAGCGGCTCTCGAACAGGAACATGTCGGTCGCGCGCTCGAGCAGGCGCTCCACCGTCATGTAGACCTTATGCTCGGTGCTGCCGGGCTTGTAGTTGAAGCTGCCGCCATGCGGCGTATAGGCGGTGGCATAGCGGCGGCCCGGCGAGAGCAGCGCCGGGACACGGCCATAGACCCCGCCCTTCGAGCCGTGACAGTGCACGATATCGGGGTCGAGGCGCCGGCGCAGGGCCATCTCCGCCAGTTGCGCCTTGATGTCCGTCCGGCTCGGATAGCGCGACATCGGCACGCGCGTGATCCCGAGCGACAGCGTCTGAGCGAGCTCGCTGAACACCTCGTCGGCGCGAGCCCCTCCTGTGGTGGCGTCGCAGAAGATGCCCACCTCATGGCCGCGCTCGGCCTGTCCGCGCGCCACGTCGAGCACATGCCGGAAGAGCCCGCCGAGCGGTGCGCGAAAGACATGGAGGATTCTGAGCGGCGCACCTTCGGCGGCGCTCATGGCGGGGCCGGGCGGGGGTGTCAGAACCAGCGTTCCTTGATGACGATCGTGTCGCCGGGCTGGACCGGGTAGGTGATCGGCACCGTCGCGGTGACGAGCTGGCCCTCGATCTGCCGGGTGACCTCCGCCGAATTGCGCTGCCCGCGCGGGGTGAAGCCGCCCGCGATGGCGACGGCGGTCTGCACCGTCATGCCGCTGACGAAGGGGAACTGGCCGGAATTCGTCACTTCGCCCAGCACGAAGAACGGGCGGTAGGTATCGACCTCGACCGAGACCTTGGGCTCGCGCAGATATCCGCCGCGCAGCTTCGCCTCGATCTCGCGCGCCAGTTGCTGGGTGGAGCGGCCCTGGGCCACGATCGTATTGACCAGGGGCATCGAGATCTTGCCCGAGCCGTCGACGGCATAGATGTTCGAGAGATTGTCCTGGCCGAAGACGATGATGCGCAGCTTGTCGCCGCTGGCGAGCTGATAGGGGCCCTCTGGCTGGGCGAGTGCGTAGTCCGTCGCCTGATACCGGGGCGCGCAGGCGCCCACCGTCATGGCGGCGGCCAGGGCGAGAGAGGCGAGGCGTCGACTCATCGATGGCTATCCGTGCGGAATTCGCGCAGAGCATTAGCCCCGACATGGTTAACAAAGGCTTCCTTCCGGTCTTCCCGCTGGTCTTCCGGGTGGCGCTGGAGGGCGTATTCCGCTGAGCCATTCAAGGTAGGTCGCCTTATTCTGGCCTCCCCGCCGGCCTTGTCTGAGGCTCGACCCGAACGATTCTCGCGAGGAGACCGGAAATGAAATCTGTGGTGCTCGCCGCGATCGCGATCCTGTCATCCGTCCCGGCCTTTGCCGAGGATCTCCCGCAGCGCAAGCCTGGCCTCTGGGAGACCAAATCGACCGGGGAGCAGGGAGAAGCGGTGGCCAAGCAGTGCGTCGGCCCCGGCACTGACCAATCCGCCATTGGCGGCATGACGGCGGGCGCCTGTTCCAAGATGCTGGTGACCAAGACGGCGACCGGCTACGCGGTGGAGACGGAGTGCTCCATGGGGCCGGTCAAGGCCTCTGGGAGCAGCGTTATCACCGGCGATTTCGAAACTTCGCTGCGAACCGAGGGGACGACGAAGATCTCCGGCATGCCCGGCCAGTCCGGTCCGGTGGAGCGCAGGCTGGTGGTCGAGGCCAAGCGTCTCGGCGATTGTGGTCCGGGGCAGAGGCCGGGCGACATCATCATGCCGGACGGCAAGGTCATCTCGATGCCTCAGGCGCCCAAGCCATAAGAGTTGCCGACAGGGCCCGGAGCACAATCCGGACGTCGACGTGAAGCCCGGCCGAGAGATCGGGCTTTTGTGTCTGGAGGCGCGGAGGAGATGAAAATCGACGATTTCGGAGGTTGGAGGCTCCGGCATTTACCTGGCACTAACCTTACTGAGCCTTGAATGACGCGGCGTCCTTCCCGGGATGCGAGAGTTCTGCGTCACATGGGTGGATCATGACCGCTGAAGCTGGGACTGAAGCGCGAGGCAACGGCGAAGGCCGGGGCGACATGCTCGACCTCGCGGCGCTCTGGGCGGCGATCAAGCGCCGGAGAGCCTGGGTCGTCGTGCCTACGCTGGCGGCGCTCGGCCTGTCCTTCTTCGCGGTGAATGTCGTAACGCCCCGCTACACCGGCGAGGTGCGCCTGCTGCTGGAAAGCCGCAGCGGTTTCTACGCATTGCCCGGCCAGTCGGCTCAGGATACCGCCGGCCAGTTCGACGCCGAGGCCGTGCAGAGCCAGGTGCAGATCATGATGTCGCGCGACCTGGCGCGGGAAGCGATCAAGCGCATCGGCCTCGTCGGCAATCCCGAATTCGATTCCGGTGCGGGCGCGCTCGGAGCCCTGCGCAAGGTCGCGGTGATGATGGGCCTCGGCGCCCACCCGGCCGACCGCTCCCCCGAAGAGCGCGTTCTCGAGAAGTATTACGACCGGCTCCTGGTCTATCCGGTGGCGCGCTCGCGCATCGTCGCGATCGAGTTCACTTCGCAGGACCGGGCGCTCGCCGCCAAGGCCGCCAACACCATCGCCGAGACCTATCTGGAGTTCCAGGAGGCGGCGAAGCAGGACAATGCGCGCAGCGCCTCAGCCTGGCTCTCGACCACCATCGAGCCGCTGCGCAAGCGCGTGGCCGAGGCCGACGCCAAGGTCGAGACGTTCCGCGCCCAGCACGGCCTCTTCGCCGGCCCCAACAACACCAGCATCAACGCGCAGCAACTCGCCGATCTCTCGACGCAGCTCTCCGCGGCGCGCAGCCAGCAGGCCGAGGCGCAGGCCAAGGCGGGGATGATCCGCGATGCGATCAAGCAGGGCCGCACCTTCGAGATCCCGGAGGTGGCCAACAACGAACTCGTCCGCCGGCTGATCGAGCAGCGCGTCAATCTCCGTGCCCAGATCGCGGCGGAATCGCGCAGCCTCCTGCCCGGTCATCCCCGTATCAAGGAGCTGAACGCCCAGCTCGCCGATCTCGAAGGTCAGTTGCGCGGCGCCGCCGAGCGCGCCGTCCGCACGCTGGAGAACGAGGCCAAGATCACCGGCCAGCGCGTCGAAAGCTTCCAGGCCGCGCTCGACGGCCAGAAGAAGAACGTCGCCACCTCCAACGACAGCGAGGTGCAGTTGCGCGCGCTCGAACTCGACGCCCGCACCCTGCGCGAGCAGCTCGAGCAGTATATGCAGCGCTATCGGGAGGCCGTGGCGCGCGACACGCTGAATGCCACCCCGGCCGATGCGCGCATCATCTCGCGCGCCGTCGAGCCGATCGATCCGTCCTTCCCGAAGAAGCTGCCGATCGTCCTCGTCTCGACGCTTGCGACCTTCCTGATCGCGCTGGCGACCATCGTGACGCGGGAGCTCCTGAACGGGCAGGCCCGCCCGCTGCCGCAGCCGCGCGGCCCGCGCTGGGTCTCGGTCGCTGATGAGGAGGCGGCGGCGAAGTCGGAGAATCCGACGCCCGAGACACCGCGTCGCGATTCGGTCGCGGGCCTGCTGACCCATGCCGGCCGCCTCGGCCATATCAGGCTCGACCTCGACCGCCCGGAGGAAACGCTGGCCGCGATGGCGGAACGCACCGAGGAGCCGCAGCGCGGCCTGGCGCCGGTCATGCTGGTGCTGGACGCTGGTGCCGAGGGCGCCGCCAAGCCGCATGATCTCGCCGAATTGCTGGCGCAGCGCTGCCGCTGCATCCTCGTCGATCTCACCAGCGACCACGACCATGGCGAACCGGGTTTCTCGGAGCTGCTGGCCGGGGAGGCGCTGTTTTCCGACATCATCATGCGGGCGACGGGCTCGCGCCTGCACAGCATCGGCCCGGGCCGGGCGGGACGCGAGGCGGTCTTCGCCGCCGCCGATCTGGTCGATGTCGCGCTCGACGCGCTCTGCGAGACCTATGACTGGGTGCTGGTCGCCGCCGCTTCCAACGATGAGGCTTCGATGCTGGAGCCGGTCGCGCGCCGGGCGCAGGGTGGCCTCGTGATGAGCGGAAAGGCCAGCAACGGCCACGCGCTCGAAGTGGCCTATCGCCTCAGCGAATTGACCAAGGCGCCGGTTTCGCTCGTGCTCGATGCCGAGCACGAAGTTCCGATGGCGCGCATGCGGCAGGACGAGGAAGAGCCGGTCGAGGCTTAGAATCTATCCTTCATCAGGCTCGGTCGAGCCGGATGAAGGATATCTGTCGCTAATTGCCGGTGGCCAGCGCGATGCCGGCGATATCGGCCAGCGTCGTTGCCGCGTATTTCTTCAGAAGCACTGTCTCAGCGGCCGCATGGGCTGCCTCCAGCACGGAGTTCGAGGCGCGCTCGACCGGGCAGGACGGATGGTCGCGGGAGACCGGGGCGGCGAGCACGGGGCCCTCGTTGAGCGCTCGCTGCACGGCAAGCACGGTGATTTCGTCGAGCGTCCTGATCAGTTTCCAGCCGCCGCCGCGGCCGCCTTCGCTCTCAACGATGCCGGCGTCGCGCAGCGCCCCCAGCGTGCGGCGGACAACGACGGGATTGGTGTTGAGCATCTGCGCAATCCGCTCCGAGGTCTCCTTGCCGCCGAGCAAACCCATATGCACCAGCACATGCAGCATCCGCGCCAGACGGCCGTCGGTCTTCATCGCAAGTCTTTCCGCAACTATTGATGTTACGCGATATTGACATCGCGGCTTTTGCGTAACAGGAATTGTTACGCACTGAAAGGGCAAGCCTGCCGCGACGCCGGTTTCTGACCGCCTCGACGGCCTTGCTTGTCTCGACACCCATTCTTCGCGGCTCCGGCCGGGAGCCCAACATGCAAGAAAAAACCATCGCAACCCGCGCGCTCGAGATGAGCATCCTCGATGCCGGCAGCGGCCCGCTGGTGCTGATGTGCCATGGCTTTCCCGAGACCAAGCATGCGTGGCGCCACCAGATCGGCGCCCTTGCGGCCGCCGGTTACCGCGCCGTCGCTCCGGATATGCGGGGGTATGGCGGCACTGCAGCACCCGAGGGGGCGGATCACTACACCGTCGTCCATGCCGTCGGCGATCTCGTGGCGCTTCTCGATGCGATCGGTGAGAAACAGGCGGTCATCATCGGTCACGACTGGGGCGCTACGATCGCCTGGCAGGCGGCCCTGATGCGCCCGGACCGGTTCCGCGCGGTGGTGGCACTGAGCGTGCCGATGATGGGCCTGCCGCCGGTGGCGCCGTCAAAGCTCTTTCCGCAGAATGGCGAAGCGCTGTTCTACACGCTTTATTTCCAGGATCCGCAGGGCGCAGAGAAAGAGTTTAGCCGCGATGTCGGCCAGACGCTGCGCAAGCTGATCCATGCCGCCAGCGGCGAAGCCGGACCGCGCCGGCCCGGCGACGGCACGCCCAACCCCTTCGGCATGGTGAGCCGCAACCGCGGCCTGCTGGCCGACCTGCCCGATCCCGAAGCGCTTCCCGCCTGGCTGCCGCCCGCAGATTTCAACCGTCTCGCCCAGGCCTTCACCGCGACCGGCTTCGGCCCGGCCCTGAACTACTATCGCAATCTCGACCGCAACTATGAGCTCCAGCAGGCCAATGCCGGCCAGACCGTCACCGTCCCCGCCCTGTTTGCCATCGGCGAGCGCGACACCGGCCTCGCCATTCCCGGCATGCCCGAGATCATCGCCGCCATGCCGCATCTGGTCCCGGGCCTGCGTGGCTCCCACACCATCCCCGGCGCCGGCCATTGGCTGCAGCAGGAAAGGCCGGAAGCGGTGACGGAACTGGTGGTTGGGTTTTTGAGGGAGGTTGCCGGGTGATCCAGTACGGATCGACGTTCATGAGAGCCGGAGCATCGGGGCTATAAGATAGACGAAGCCTTTGAAGTGAAGGGTTCTTCGGTCAAAGCGCGCAGCAAAGCGACGGAGGTGCTTCATTCGGTTGAAGCGAATCCTGAATGTCGATCGGCCCTAATCCGCCGCGGCTCCCGCCTTCGGTCGGCGCAGCCAGCCGGAGGCGCGCTGTGCCAGCTTGAGCGCGACGGGCGAATTCTTGATGCGCCGCTTCAGCTCCCGCTTCGCCTGCGCGACCGGTACGAACAGGCGCCCCTTCAGCGTCAGCGGCAGGAAGCTGTCGACGAGATCGTCATGGTCGTCGCAGAAGGTCGTCTTGTAGCGCGCCTCGCCGATGCCGAGGTCGAAGGCTGCGTATCCTTCGTCGCATTTCAGCCGGATCAGATCGGCCAGCAGGAGCTCACCGGGGCTGGTCTTGATGGTCTCGCTCGCCATGTCGAAGGAGGTCGCCATGCCGGAGAAGCGGCCTCCCTGGACCGCGCCGACATAGGTCGCGACGGAACGGCCGTTCAGGTCGAGTGAGTAAAGCTCGATGGTCGGCGTCGCGTCGCCGTCGCCCGCCGCCGCCCGCGCGAGAAAGGAGTGCATCGCCGGTTCCGCGAAGGGGTCGGGCAAACCCATGCTGCGGAAACGCTCGGCCTTCTGCTGCAGGAAGGCGTCGATCACCCGCTCGATCTCGGCCGGCGTCCGGGCCAGCGTCATTGTGCTGGGCCCGAAATCGGCGAAGCGGCTGCGCTTGTTCTTGAGCTTCTTGCGGGCGTGGCTGCTCATCGAGCGCCTCAGCGTGGCCTCGCCGTCGCCGGCGATCAGGGCGAGCTTGTAGGCCCGGCTCGGGCTCGGCGCGGCCGCGAGCAGCGCGGCCGGGTTGGCGATGTCTTGCCACCGTGGCGGCTGGTTCACGAAGATCAGCGCATCGAGCCCGCCGATGGCCCGAGCGACCTCGACAAGCATGAGCCTTGCCGTTCCGCTATCCAGCCCGGCGGCGAAAGCCGGGTCATAGAGGCCCATATGGTAGTTGGCGTGCTTGCCGCCGATGAACTCGGCGAAGCGGATGCCGCTGCGCCGGGTCAGGACGAGGGGCAGCAGCGCGCAGAGCGCCCCCGTCGCGTCTCGCAGCAGGGCGAAGCGGCAGTCCATGCCATGCGCCGCGCCGACCGTTTCGACGAAGGGCCGGACCCAGCCATAAGCCTGATAGGGCGTGACCAGCGCCCGCGCCTCGAAGGCGCGCCATTCGGCCGCAATCCCGGCGAGATCGGTCGCGATCGTGATCGATGCCCAGGGGCGGGCTTCCGGGGAGTGGACAGGAACCGACACGCTCCGTGCCTCGCGAGCAGGACAGGACGATTGCCTCCTTAACCCGGCATTGTGAACGGATCGGTCAAGATCGGTTTCTTCGCGGCACGATCGCGCGATAGCGTTAGCGGGCGGTTGCATGGACAGGCGATGAACGGGCGTCACAGGGCCATCGCGGCCGCATTCAGGATGATGGTGGCGCTCGGCGCCGACCGCTGGGGCAGGGGCTTTGCTCAGGGCAGGGGCGTGATCCTGACGCTCCACCATGTCCGCCCGGCTGTGCCGCGCGGCTTTACGCCCAACGCATTGCTGGAGATCACGCCCGAATTCCTCGACGCCACGCTCGGCCTGGTTCGCGCCGAGGGCTACGAGCTCGTCTCGCTCGACGAGGCCGTCGCCCGGCTCCAGAGCCCGAAGCAGGGCCGCTTCTTCGTGGCGCTGACCTTCGACGACGGCTATCGCGACAATGTCGAGCATGCCTGGCCGGTGCTCGCCAGGCGCGGCGCGCCCTGGACGCTCTTCGTCACGCCGGGCTTCGCCGACCGCACAGCGCGGCTCTGGTGGCTGGAGCTGGAGGAGGCGATCCGCGCCCTGCCGCGCCTCGATCTCGCGCTGCCGGAGGGGCGCTTCACCGCCCGCACGGAAACCGATGCGGAAAAGAACCGGGCCTTCGCCAAGCTCTACTGGCGTCTGCGCAAGGGGCCGGAAGCGATTCTGCTGTCAGCGATTTCCGATCTGGCCGGGCAGGCCGGCATCGATGCCGCCGCGCTACTCGAGCGCGAATGCCTGCCCTGGGAAACGCTGCGGGCGCTCTCGGGCGCGCCGGGCGTCACGATTGGCGCCCATACGCTGACGCATCCGATGCTGGCGAAGCACGATGCGGAGACGGCGCACCGCGAGATCGTTGCGAGCAAGGCACGGCTCGAAGCGGAGTGCGGCCTGCCCATCCGCCATTTCGCCTATCCCGTGGGTGATCCCGGTTCGGCCGGGCTACGGGAGTTCGGCTTGGCGAAGGAGGCCGGTTTTGCCAGCGCCGTCACGACGCGACCCGGCCATCTCTTCCCGGAACATGTGAACCATCTCCACGCCCTGCCGCGCGTCTCGCTCAACGGGCTGCACCAGAACGAAGCGGCGCTGCGGGCGCTGCTCTCGGGATTGCCGTTCTGGCTGCGGAACCGGGGGCGGCGGCTCGATGTCGGGTAACAGCCTGGTCGCGCTCAAACCTCGTCTCGCCGCTCCATCCACTTGATCAGCGGCAGCAGCGGCAGCACCCAGGCGAGGCCGAGCGCGATATAGGCGAATGTCTGCACCAGCTTCGGCGCCTCGGTGATCCGTCCCTGCGCCAGCGCCATCGCGACGAGCGCGTAGACGCAGACGAAGACCAGGATCACCACGGTTCCGACCAGCTTGCGCGTGCGTTGTCTCATCGGGCTCTCTGTCGCCGGGGTTCGGCGTTTCGGGTTGGCCGCTCCTGCGGCAATGCGGGCATTGTCGCCTTTTCGCGACGGGTCTAAAGCATGTTCCGCAAAAGTGGGCACCCCTTTTGCGACCAGAATTCGCTTCGCTCGCGCTATGTCACCGCCGACCGTGCTTGTGAAGCGCTCCATCCTCGATCCCGCACCCTAAGGCCGTTCCGTGACCCTCGCCGTGAAACAGACCGCCATGTCGGCCCTGGCTGCGAACCATGCCGGCATCCGCCGCTGGCTCTGGGCGGTGGCGGGGCTCGTCTTCCTGATGGTCGTGGTCGGTGGCGCGACCCGGCTGACCGGTTCCGGCCTCTCGATCACCGAATGGAAGCCGATCACCGGTGCGCTGCCGCCGCTTTCCACGCAGGCCTGGGCCGAGGAGTTCGCCAAATACCAGGCGAGCCCGCAATACCAGATCCTCAACAACGGCATGAGCCTCGGCGAATTCCAGTTCATCTACTGGTGGGAATGGGGCCATCGCCAGCTCGGTCGCTTCATCGGGCTCGTCTTCCTCGCCGGCTTCCTCGTCGTGGCGCTGCGCCGCCTCCTGCCGGGGCGTCAGCTCGCGATCCTGTTCGGCATGGGGCTGCTGCTCGGCCTGCAGGGCGCGATCGGCTGGATCATGGTGGCCTCGGGGCTCCAGCCCGGCATGGTCGCCGTCGCGCCGGTGAAGCTGACGTTGCACCTGACCTTCGCCGGCCTGTTCTTCGCCTCGGTCGTCGCCTTCGCCACCTGGCTGACGCCGCTGCGCCGGCCCGAGACGGCCGGAAGCGCCGCCATGGCCTGGCTCCTGCTGCTGCTCACCTTCGTCCAGATCGCGCTCGGCGGGCTGGTGGCGGGCTCGAAAGCCGGCTTCACCTTCAATACCTGGCCGCTGATGGATGGGGCGGTGGTGCCGCCCGGCTCGCTGCTCTTCGCGCAGCAGCCCTTCTGGGAAAACTTCGTCGACAATGTCGCGCTGGTGCAGTTCAACCACCGCCTCGGCGCTTATGTGCTGTTCGCCTTCGCGCTCTGGCAGCTCTGGTGGCTGAAGCGGAAGGCGCCGCAATCGAGCGCGGCCAAGCGGGCGACGGTGATTGCCGGCATGGTCACGGCCCAGGCCGCGCTCGGCGTCGCGACATTGCTTTTGGTCGTGCCGCTCTGGGCCGGGCTCGCCCATCAGGCGCTCGCCTTCGCCGTGCTCGCGATGGCGGTGGAGCACGTCACGCGCACGGGAGCGCAGACCGCCGATGCCGCCTGACGATTGCCTGTTCTGCGGCATCACCTCAGGCCGCATCCCGTCGCACCGCGTCGCGGAGAGCGAGAACCTCGTCGCCTTTCTCGATATCGCGCCGGTGCGGCCGGGCCATGTCCAGATCGTGCCGCGCGCGCATCATGCCTATTTCGACGACCTGCCGCCGGAACTCGCGGCCGAGATCATCCAGCTCGGGCAGCGCATGGCGAAGGCGCTGAAGGCGATCTACGGCGTCGGCCGCGTCGCCTTCATGTTCACGGGCAACGACTTTGCCCATGCCCATGCGCATCTGATCCCGATGGTGCGCTCCGACGACGTCACGTCTCGGCGCTACATTGCCGAGGAGGTCGTGACCTATCGCAATCCGCCGCGTCCTCCCGTCACGGAGCAGGAGGAGACGGCGGCCCGTATCCGGCAGGAGCTGGCGAAGGATCAGGCCAGCGCCTGATCCAGATCCGCGATCAGATCCTCGACATCCTCGAGGCCGATCGAGAGCCGCACCACCTGCGGGCCGGCGCCCGAGGCGACCTTCTGCTCGTCCGTCAACTGGCGGTGGGTGGTCGAGGCCGGGTGGATCACCAGCGAGCGCGTGTCGCCGATATTGGCGAGATGCGAGAACAGCTTGAGGTTCGAGACCAGCTTCACGCCGGCGTCGTAGCCGCCCTTGAGCCCGAAGGTGAAGACCGCGCCCGCGCCCTTCGGCACATAGCGCTTGGCGAGCTCGTGATACTTGTCGCCGGGCAGGCCGGGATAGCTCACCCATTCGACGGCCGGGTGCTTGGCGAGATGCTCTGCGACCTTCTGCGTGCTCTCGCAGTGCCTCTGCATGCGCAAGGGCAAGGTCTCGATGCCGGTCAGTAGCATGAAGGCGTTGAAGGGCGAGAGCGCGGGGCCGAGGTCGCGCAGGCCGAGCACGCGCGTCGCGATGGCGAAGGCGAAATTGCCGAAGGTCTCGCCCAGCACCATGCCATTATATTCCGGGCGGGGCTTGGACAGCATCGGATAGCGGTCGTCGCCGACCCAGTTGAACGAGCCGCCATCGACGATCAGCCCGCCGATCGAATTGCCATGGCCGCCGAGGAACTTGGTCGCCGAATGCACGACGATGTCGGCACCATGCTCGAAGGGCCGCAGCAGATAGGGCGTCGCCATGGTGTTGTCGACGATGAGCGGGATGTTGTGCTTCTTCGCGATGGCGCTGATCGCGGCGATGTCGACGACGACGCCGCCCGGATTGGCGATGGATTCGATGAAGATCGCCTTGGTCTTCGGCGTCACCGCCCTGGCGAAGCTCTCGATATCGTCGGAATCGGCCCAGATCACGTTCCAGCCGAAGCTCTTATAGGAGTGGTTGAACTGGTTGATCGAGCCGCCATAGAGCTTCCGGGCCGCGACGAACTCGTCACCCGGCTGCAGCAGCGCATGGAAGCTCAGGAACTCGGCCGCGTGGCCGGAGGCGACGGCGAGCGCGGCGGTGCCGCCCTCCAGCGCCGCGACGCGCTCTTCCAGCACGGCGTTCGTCGGGTTGCCGATGCGGGTGTAGATGTTGCCGAAGGCCTGCAGGCCGAACAGCGAGGCGGCATGGTCGACATCGTCGAAGACGAAGGAGGTCGTCTGGTAGATCGGGGTCGCGCGCGCGCCCGTCGCTGCATCGGGTGCCGCCCCGGCATGGATTGCGAGCGTATTGAAGCCGGGCATCCGGTCGGTCATGGCGTGCTCCCTGAAATCTTCTGAATGCAAGACAATGCGTTCGGTTTAACGAACGCCTGTGACAGCGTCAATTCAGCCGCGCGGCGCGAGCTCCGGCCCGATATGCTCCGGCCGGAGGCCCATGCCGACCAGACGGGCGGGGATGCGCCGCAGCACCGGGAACCAGCGTAGCAGCTCGAGCAGGAGGGGCGGCTTCACGGGGCCGCTGCCGGCGAGGATCGGCGTGATCACGCGGTTCTGGATCGCGACCTGCAGGGCCTGCGTCGCCTTGGTCGGGAAGTTCCGGCGCTCCTGCACTGCAGCGAGATCCTCACTGCGGACGCTCCGATCGCGCAGCGGCCCGGCGAGCCGGTTGGCGGCCGCGACCGCGTCCTGGATGGCGAGATTGACCCCCACGCCGCCGATCGGCGACATCGCATGCGCCGCATCGCCGATGCAGATGAGGCCCGGTTGCCACCAGCGTTCGAGCCGGTCGACCGCGACCGAAAGCAGCTTGAGGTCGTCCCAGCTCGCAATTTCGTCGGCGCGGTCGGCGACGATCGGCAACAATTCGGCGAGGCCGGCCCTGAAGGCGCCGAGGCCGGCGGCGTGGAGCTTTTCCAGCGTGCCTTTCGGAATGACATAGGCGCATTGCCAGTAGTCGCCGCGGTTCAGCATCACGGCAAAGCGCCCGCGCCCGACCTGCCCGAAGGTCTGGCCCGCATCGCTCTCGCGCCGCGACAGCCGGAACCAGAGCACGTCCATCGGCGCGCCGATCTCGCGCACCGTGAAGCCCCCGGCCTGACGGAGATCGGAATGGCGGCCATCCGCCGCGACGACGAGATCGGCCCAGATCGTCGCCTCGCCCTCGGCCGTCTCGGCCGTGACGGCGGCGACGCGACCGCCCGAGCGGATCAGCCCGGTCGCCTTCGCCCGCATCAGCAGCTTGAAATGCGGCAAGGTGCGGCCGCGATCCGCCAGGAAATCGAGGAAGTCCCATTGCGGCATGAAGGCGATATAGGGCGCGGCCACCGGCAGATGGCTGAAATCCGCAATCGGCACGTCCCTGTCGCCGAAACGGGCGACGATGCTGCGTTCCTCGGTGTGCGGCAGCTTCAGGAAATCCTCGAGCAGGCCGAGCTCCTGCATCAATTGCATCGTCGAGGGATGGATGGTGTCGCCGCGGAAATCGCGCAGGAAGTCGGCGTGCTTTTCCAGCACGGTCACATCGACCCCGGCCCGCGCCAGCAGGAAGCCGAGCATCATCCCCGCCGGTCCGCCGCCAGCGATGCAGCAGGTCGTGGCGAGCTCGCGCATGGTCTGTCCTCACGCATCGGCCGGTGTCTTGATCGCACCAGCTTAGCTCGACAGCGATGGCGGCACAGCCGTGCAGCCGCTCCTTCTAGAGCATCGGTCCGAAAGTGGAGCGCGGTTCCCGGAAAAGCCGACGCGAAATCAAAGGATTAGGTCATCGGATCGAATAGGATATTCAGGCCGATGATCTGGAATTGACAGCCGCAGCGCCCCAGCGGAGTGTTCCGTCACCGCATGGGGGGCAGACGATGGCTGCGCGATATGGGCTGGTGCTGGCAGGCTTTGCTGCGAGCTTCGTCGGGCTTGCCAGCCCGGCTCGGGCCGTCTGGCTCTCCGACAAGGGTGCTGTGGCGACGCTGACCGGTCCGTTCATCATGGGTGACGACGCGGCGTTCAAGGCGTTTCTCGAAAAGCCGCGGCCGCAGCCGATCCGCGTGCTCTATTTGTCGAGTGGCGGCGGGAAGGTCGCTCCGGCCTTCGCGATCGCCCGAATGGTCCGAAAGGCCGGCATCGCTACCGTCGTCGATGCCGATGCCGCAGCCTGCTCGAGCGCCTGCACCTTCGTCTTCGTCGCGGGCGTCACACGCCACTACGTCAATGGCGACCATGTTGCAGAGGGAATGAGCGCCCGCAACGGGCTTGGCTTCCACCCGGTTCATCGCGATGGCGGGCGGGTCGAAGGCCACACATTCAGCGAGAAGGGGAGCGATCGCGCCCGAGCCTTTTATGCCGAGATGGGAACGCCTCGCGCCGCCGAACTGATGGACAAGGCCTCGTTCAATACCTTCTACCGGCCAAATGGACAGACGGCGTTGGCGCTTCGCATCGCCACGAGCCTGTCCGCCCCTTGAAGCCGCGCTGGACGCTTATGTCCCCGGCCGGTCGATCGTGAGCTTCTGGAAGCCCTTGCCGGCCAGGGCCGGCTTCTTCGATGACAAGATGCGCGAATTGATGCCCTGCCAGCCGATCTCGCCGGAAAGCCGGCCATATTCGATCTTGGGGCAGCGGTTCATGATGACGGTGACGCCCTTCGCCTCCGCCCGCGCGGCGGCCTCGTCATTGCGCACGGAAAGCTGCATCCAGATCACCTTCGGCAGCGGGTCGAGCGCCAGCGCCTCGTCGGTGATCGGGCCGGCCGCTTCCGAGTTGCGGAAGATCTCGACCATGTCGATCGGGCCGGGAACCTCCTTGAGCGCGGCATAGACCGTCTTGCCGAGGATGGTCTGGCCGGCGAGGCCGGGATTGATGGGCACGACGTCGTAGCCGCGTGCGAGCAGGTACTTGGTGACGATCCAGCTCGGCCGCGCCTCGTTGGCCGAGGCGCCGACCAGCGCGATCCGCTTCGTTTCGCGCAGGATGCGGCGGATGAGCGCATCGTCATAGGAATCGTGGTTCAACGTGCGGCGCCCCAAGAAAGCATAACGATATCAGTTTGTTGGTTCTGCGGGTGAAGACGGAGTCATCACAGCCTCGCCATGCTTTCATGCTTTACTGGCGGCGGCACGGGATAGGCCCGGCCAGCCTGCTGCGAAGAAAGGAGTGCCTGCCATGTGCGACTACAGCCTGCATCATGTGATGTCCACTCCCGCCAAGGTCGGCGACGAACTGGTCTCGACCAGCTTCCCGAATGCGAGCACCCGCGGCTTCTGCGCCGTCGGGCATCCAGAGGTCGCCGTCTGCGTCATGCCGGGGACCGAGCTCGCGTTCCACGCCGATATCGAATGCGATCGTGGCCTGGGATTGCTGCCCAGCCGGAAGATCGCGGCCAGGGTCGCGCGCTTCCGTCAGGTCGATCTCGACAAGCCGCATCTCCATCACGATGCGCTCGAGCTGCCGAGCGGCGAGATCCTGAAGGTCACGAATCTCGTGGAAGGGCAGCGCCTCACGGTGCTGCAGCTCCCGGCCACGCCTGAACTGGAAGGCGAGGAGCGGGCCATGCCGGCGGAAGAGGTGCGGCAGCCGTTTATGATCTTCTGAGCGCGCCTTGCGCGGACACACTCGGCATCGCGGTCGGTCGGGAACCGTCGCGATGCCCCTTTCCGGTCCGGCGGCGTGCCTCGGCAGGTTCAGGATTGCTCCCATAGCGGCGCCCGCTTCTCCATGAAGGCGCCGATGCCTTCCTCCGCGTCGCGTGCCAGCATGTTCTCGACCATCACGGCCGAGGCGTGGTCATAGGCCGCCTTGAGACCCATCTCGCGCTGCTCGTAGAAGGCGCGCTTGCCGATCTTGACCGTCGCGGGCGATTTCGAGGCGATCACCGCCGCGAGCCGACCTGCTTCCGCCAGCGCCTCGCCGGCCGGTACGACGCGGTTGACGAGGCCCATGCGGGCCGCCTCGCTGGCGGGCACCATCTCGCCGAGCAGCAGCATCTCCAGCGCGTGCTTGGCCGAAAGGTTGCGCGAGAGCGCCACCATCGGCGTCGAGCAGAACAGCCCGATATGGACGCCCGGCGTACAGAAGCGCGCCTCGCTGCCCGCGACCGCAAGGTCGCAGCTCGCGACGAGCTGGCAGCCGGCGGCCGTCGCGGTGCCCTCGACGGCGGCGATGACCGGCTGGGGCAGGGCGGTGATCTGCTGCATCATGGCCGAGCAGCGCCCGAGGATGTCCGCGAAATAGGCCCGGCCACGATCGGCATCGGCGCGATGGGCCGTCATTTCCTTGAGGTCGTGGCCGGCGCTGAACACCGGCCCGGCGGCCGCGAGGACGACGACCTTGACCGAGCGGTCGGTGGCGATGGCGGTGAAGGCCTCGCTCAGGGCGGCCAGCATCGCCTCGCTCAGAGGATTGCGCGCCTGCGGACGGTTCAGGGTCAGGGTCGCGATGCCCTTGGCGTCTTCGCGCAGCAGGACGGCGGCGCTGTCCGGCTTGTGGTGGGCGTTCATGGCGCTCCCTTTCCGCATTTGCGCCTATTGTCGGAGCGCATCGGCCATGCTGCAAGGGGATAAGACCCGCCTCAGCCTGTGGTTTTCCGCATGACGCCTCGCATGACCGCCTCCGAGATCGAAGCCTATCTCGACGAGGTCTTTCCGCAGCTTCACCATGGCGGGCGCACTTATTTCGTCGAGGAGATCGGGCCGATGACGGCCCGGATGCGCTGCGATTATCACGAGCGCCATCTGCGCCCCGGCGGCACGATCTCCGGTCCGACGATGATGGCGCTCGCCGATCTCGCGCTCTATGCCGCGATCCTCGGCCAGATCGGCCCGGTGGCGCTGGCGGTGACGACGAGCCTCAATTTCAACTTCCTGCGCAAGCCGGGGCAGGCGGCGCTGATCGGCGAGGCGAAGCTCCTGAAGCTGGGCAAGCGGCTGGCGGTGGGCGAGGTCGGCCTCTATTCGCAGGGCGAGGCCGAGATGGTCTGCCACGCCACGGGGACCTATTCGATTCCGGCGGCGCGTTGAGAAGGGGCTGGCAGCGTCATTCTCGGGCGAAGCGAAGCGCAGACCCGAGAATCTCGTGACGGGTGGGGCGCCTTCTCGTCCGGAGATGCTCGGGTCAAGCCCGGGCATGACGGCAGGCAGAGATACGGTATCATAATACCAATTTTCTCAGGTATCTGAAAAATAGACGTTTTCCGCGTTCGAGTGCCGCACGGAGCGCTTGACAGCGGGCTTTCCCGCCCCTATTGCCACACCCACACCGCCGCCGGGCTCTCCGGCGGCTTGTCCTTTTTAACGCAACCGAAGGGTGCCGCGATGAAGACCGTCTCGCTCAAGCCCGCCGATGTCGAAAAGAAGTGGGTTGTGATCGACGCCTCCGGGCTCGTCGTCGGCCGTCTCGCCTCCGTGGTGGCGATGCGTCTGCGCGGCAAGCACAAGGCCGCCTACACCCCCCATGTCGACTGCGGCGACAATGTCATCATCATCAATGCCGAGAAGGTCTCCCTGACCGGCCGCAAGCGCGAGCAGAAGAACTACTACCACCACACCGGTTTCCCGGGTGGTATCAAGGAGCGCTCTGCCAAGTTCATTCTCGAAGGTCGCTTCCCTGAGCGGATCGTCGAGAAGGCCGTCGAGCGCATGCTGCCGCGCGGCCCGCTCTTCCGCCAGATCCTCGGCAATCTGCGCGTCTACAAGGGCGCCGAGCATCCGCACGCCGCCCAGTCGCCGGAGGCGCTGGACGTCGCCGCGCTCAACAGCAAGAACAAGAGGGTCTGACCATGGCCGAGGTTCTTCAGTCCCTCTCCCAGCTTGGCGACGTCGCCAAGCCCGCCCAGCCGGAAGCTCCGGTCCACGTCAAGAAGGTCGATGCGCAGGGCCGCGCCTATGCCACCGGCAAGCGCAAGAACGCCATCGCCCGCGTCTGGATCAAGCCCGGCTCCGGCAAGGTCACGGTCAACGGCCGCGATCAGGAGATCTACTTCGCCCGTCCGGTGCTGCGCCTCGTGCTCAAGCAGCCGCTGCAGCTCGTCGATCGCGTGACGCAGTATGACGTCGTCGTCTCGGTCAAGGGCGGTGGCCTCTCCGGCCAGGCCGGTGCGGTGCGTCACGGCATCTCGAAGGCGCTGACCTTCTACGAGCCGGAGCTTCGCGGCCCGCTCAAGAAGGAAGGCTTCCTGACCCGCGACTCGCGTGTCGTCGAGCGTAAGAAGTTCGGTAAAGCCAAGGCCCGCCGCAGCTTCCAGTTCTCGAAGCGCTGATTACACTCTTCAAAAGAGTTTCAAATTCAGAGGGCTGGCAGAAATGCCAGCCCTCTTTTTTGTTCGCGCGGGCTCGCTGACGCCCCGACGGGGCAGGGGTTCCGGCCTCGGTTTTCGACATCTCCCGCACGGAAACGGCTGCGCCGCACGGTCCCTCTCCTGTGCGATGGGGCAAGCTTGTCGCCGACTGGAATTCAGTCGGGCGCGTCAATACGACCGAGGATTTGCGGGAAGGAAAGATGGAATAACCTTGGGAAAGACGGGCAGCAAGTCCGACCGAATTTTACAGGTGATTCAGCTTTCGCAGGCAGGAAGGGGCAATCGAAATCGGGTTTCTATAAGGCGGAAGCTTGAAGTCAGTTACGGAATATAATAGGTTGAGATTTCAGTAATTTGTCGTGATCCATCTATGTCGGTGATGAATTAAGTATAGATGCAAGATTGATCTCAAAAGTGAAATTTCAAATGAGTTTGTGACGAGGGCGCCAGCCGGATGTCGAACAATCGGAACAGTTATCAAAGGACGACTGTCGCCGCATCGACCTTCTGCGTTCTCGCGATACTGACGGGAATTGCGGCTTTCGCTGTTCCCTGGCTCGTCACGATCCTGTTCTTCGCGTTTTGTTTGGCGGCCGCAGCCATTGCCGGTCTCGTCGCGCTTGGCGGGATCATCGGTCTGTCCCGTGACGCGATGGAACTGCGCGGCCAACCCTACTACTCCAAGCGTCCGCGCGAATGCGCCGCCGGTGCTTTCGTTCACCTGCGACGGAAGCTGCTAAGCCTGCTTCCGGGCTCGCCGGCACGCTTGCGGCTCTGGCCGGGCGAGTGGGTCAAGGTCCGGCCCTTCGCGGAAATCGCGGCGACACTCGATGACGAAGGCCGGTTGGACGGTCTGCCGTTCATGCCCGAGATGATCGGCCACTGCGGAAAACGTCTCCGCGTCTTTCGACGGGTCGAGAAGATCCACCATTATTACGGCGCCACGGCACCTCATCTGCGGCGTTTGCAGGATGCGGTGCTATTGGATGAATTGCGGTGCGACGGCGCAGGACACGGCGGCTGCCAGGCGGGTTGTCAACTCATCTGGAAAGAGGCTTGGCTCGTCCCGAGCGACAGCGCCGAGGCGGATTTGCCTGCACCGGAAGCGGCCGACGCGTTGTGGCTGAACAGCTACACGAAGGCCAGATCGGTCGATGGCGAGGAGCGGTATGCCTGCCAGATGACCGAGCTGCCGGCGGCCACGACACGAATGAGCTGGCGCGACCCGAGGCACTACTGGCGTGAACTGCGTTCGGGCAATGTCCGGCTCGGCCCCTTCATCGTCGCCGTCGCGCTCGCGCTGTTCAACACCGTGCAGCGCAAACTCCGCGGTGCCGAGGCGCCCTACCGCGAGCCGACAGACCGCAAGACCAGTCCAAAGGAAGTGCTCGACCTCCAGCCGGGAGAGATCGTGCGCGTGAAGACGCGACGGCAGATCGAAGAAACCTTGAATCACGTGTCGAAAAATCGCGGGCTGTGGTTCGATCGCGAAATGCATCGGTTTTGCGGCGGGGAGTTTCGCGTCGCGTCGGTGGTGCGAACCATTGTCGACGAGGCCAGCGGGAAAATGCTGTCGATGGGCAGCGCTTGCATTGTCCTGGCGGGCGTGGCCGCGACGGGAGAATATCTCGGGCTATGCCCCCAGAACGAACTGATCTTCTGGCACGAGATCTGGCTCGAACGCGTCACGCGCCATTTGGAAATGTAGGATTCTGGCTCTCCAAGCGCTGATCGTTTCCGGTCATCCCGATATGCGGAAGGGCGGCTCGCAAGAGCCGCCCTTTTCGTTTCTAGTGTCCTCCCATCTCACTCTATCCCTCATCCCGAGGAATTGCGCGGCGGCGTCTCGAGAGAGGCTCCAGCGAGCTCCGGAGCCATCTGGAGCATCCTCCGGGACACGAGCCTTCGGCTCGCTCCTCAGGATGAGGGCTGTGAACGAACGCCGATTTTAATGGAGCCCGCCATGACCCGCCCCGTCCTTCTCGTCACTGGCGGCAGCCGCGGCATCGGCGCCGCGACCTGCATCATGGCGGCGCAGCGCGGCTACGATGTCGCGGTGAACTACCAGAGCAATGCCGGAGCCGCCGACGCCGTCGTGAAGGCTTGCGAGGCCGCCGGCGCGAGGGCGATTGCGGTCCAGGGCGACATGGCGCGCGAGGCCGACATCCTGCGCGTCTTCGCCGGGGCCGAAGCCGCGCTCGGCCCGCTCAGCCATGTCGTCAGCAATGCCGGCATCACAGGCCGTTCGAGCGCGCTCGTCGACGCCGGCACCGAGGTGATCCGGGAATGCATCGACATCAACGTCACCGGCGCGATCCTGGTGGCGCGGGAGGCCGCTCGCGCGCTCATCGCCAATGCCGGCGCGAAGGGCAGGGCGATCGTCAACATCTCCTCGGTCGCGGCCGAGCTCGGTTCGCCCGGCGAATATGTCTGGTACGCGGCCTCGAAGGGAGCAGTCGATTCCCTCACCATCGGACTCGCCAAGGAGCTGGCGGGCCAGGGCATCCGCGTGAACGCTGTCGCGCCCGGCATCACCGAGACCGAGATCCACGCGCTCTCGACGGGCGAGGCCGGCCGCGTCGCCCGGATCGCGCCGCTGATTCCGCTGAAGCGCGCTGCGACGCCCGAGGAAATCGCCGAAGCGGTGCTTTTCCTGCTGTCGGAGGCGTCGCGCTACACGACGGGCGTGATCCTGAAGGTTTCCGGCGGGCGTTGAACGGAGGCATCGGGGCGTTCACTCGGGCCGCTGCCAGCATCCGACGCAAAAAAAACGCCGGCAATGTGCGGCCGGCGTCGGAAGTCTAGGCGTCTGTTCCTCGCCGTTGCGATCGTCGCTCTCGTGAAGGGAGGTGTCGGATGGCGGGAGGACGTGCGGTAGCCTTCAGTCGCAGACTTCCACCTGCTTCATCACGCCGTCGATATTGGCCTGCGTGAAGTGGCAGGGATTGGCCTTCACGCCGGGCGAGTAATACGCATCCGTCGCCTGGTCATGGTATTTCGGGTATTCCTGCGGCTCCTGCTGCTGTTGCGGCGCGAGCTTGTTCTGCGCCCGTTCGCTTGCCGTGCCGGCGGCCGAAGCTGGCGAATGAATGGCGATGCTCCCGATGGCCAGGGCCAGGCCGAACGCTGCGGCAGCGAGTGTCTTGCTCATAGTACCCTCCGACTATGTTCTTGATAGGTAAGCACGATTTGCCCCTGCGAAGCTCGCCGGGGCAGTTGCAGGATGCTCTCCGGAAAAAGACGATCCTGTGGCTTTAATTTGAAACCGCGTGGCAAATCGGGGGCGGCGATCACAATGATGTGCTCGCTTATCATAATGAGGCTTATGGACATCGGGCGGCCGCGTTCCGGGGAGCGGCTGCGAATGGATCGGGGTGGCGCAGAGGTCCTTTGAGACGCTGCCTGATCAGCCGTGGTGGGCGTTGAGGCTGAAGTGGATGGCGGACCGTGCTAAAGCCGGTCGTCCTCGTTCTGACCGGCCTGCCATGCGCGTTCTATTGACCCTGATCGCCTTCGGGATGATCGCGATCCCCGCCTTGATGATGCTGGCGCGGGAGGAGCTGCCGCGCGGCCGCCGCATCGGCCGGGCCCTGGTGGTCTTCCTCGCACCGGCGATCGCGCTCGGCGCCATCCAGAGCGTGCCGGAGCTGGACGGGCGCGCCCTCAGCTATCCGAATGCCTGGACGATGCTGCGCCTGGTTCTCAGCGGCCTCGCGCTGATCCTGCCCTGGTGCCTCTATGTCTGGTTCACGGCCCGTCGCTGAATGGCTGGATGCTGGACAGCTGCGGCGATCGCCAGGCACGGTCGGCATGGTCAGGTCGGTGAGGGATGCTTCATGAGGTTCCATCGCGGCAGGGCCGCAGGCCTGGTCGCCGTCCTGGCCTTCTGCGGATTCGGAGCGGCGGCGCAGTCCGAGCTTGACGGCGTATGGATGCACCGACGGATGCAGAATCCGCAGACCGGCCAGCAGCTGGACATGAGCACCCAGATCGATCCCGGTCGCAATCTGACGCTCGGGATTCTTTGCAACGCCGAGAAGCAGCTCAAGCTGGTGCTCGTGCCGAAGCCGGCCGAGGGAGCTGACGCGGTCGCCTATCGCATCGATGGCGGGCCGTGGATCAGCCAGAGCTGGCGTGGTGAAGACAAGCGCCTCGTCCTGGGCGGCGAGGAGGGCAAGCGCGTCTTCGGATCGATGCTGCTGGCCAGCAACGGGATCGAGATCCGCATCGGCGCGGAACGCCCCGCGAGGTTCCTGGCTGCCGGGCTGATCGAATCCGCGGCCAAGACGACCGCCCGCTGCCTGTCTCCGTCCTGACGGGCTGTATGACCGCCGATATGCGTCGGCGCCGAGCGCGATGGGCTTGCCTGGCATCCCTCGGCGATTGACGGGGCGGGCGCCGTGGCTCATATACGCGAGCATGATCACGCATGTGACCCGACGTCGCCCGTATCAGGCCGCTCCGGCGCGCCCGCGATGACGCTCGGCTGAAGTCCGAACGCCCGCGACCGCGCCATCGAGCGCGGTTTTTTTATGCCTTTAGCCAGCTTGCCTGCCCAGCCACCGGGGGTCCCGATGAGCCACAATCTGAAATCCATCTTCATCGACGGCGAAGCCGGCACCACCGGGCTCGGCATCCGCGAACGCCTCGCGGCGGTTCCGGAAGTGGCGGTCAAAAGCATCGACCCGGACAAGCGCAAGGACCCGGCCGCCCGCAAGGACATGATGGCGGCTGTCGATCTCGTCGTGCTCTGCCTGCCGGACGAGGCGGCGAAGGAATCGGTCGCGCTGGCCGATGAGCTCGGCTCCGCGGCCCCCAAGATCGTCGATGCCGCGACGGCCCATCGCATCGCGCCGGGCTGGGTCTACGGTTTCGCCGAGCTCGAGCCGGGCCATGCCGGCAAGATCGCCAATGCCAACCGCGTCGCCAATCCCGGCTGCTACCCCACCGGCGCCATCGCGCTGCTGCGCCCGCTCGTCGATGCCGGGCTGATCGCGCATGACCATCCGATCGCGGTGAACGCCGTCTCCGGCTATTCCGGTGGCGGCAAGGCGATGATCGAGGAGTTCGAGACGGGCGTCGCCCCGGCCTTCGAGCTCTACGGCCTTGGGCTCCGCCACAAGCACCTGCCCGAATTGCAGGCCTACGCCAAGCTGACGCGGCGGCCGATCTTCGTGCCTTCGGTCGGCAATTTCAGGCAGGGCATGCTGGTTTCGGTGCCGCTGCATCTCGATACCTTGCCCGGCCGGCCGAGCGTGGGCGACCTCCACCATGTGCTGGCCGAGCGCTATGCCGGCTCGACCTATGTCAGCGTACTCGGGCAGGATGGCATGGGCGGCAAGATCGAGCCCGAGGCGCTGAACGACACCAACAAGCTGGAGCTGAGGGTGTTCGGGCAGGACGATCTCGGCCAGGCGGTGCTGGTCGCGCGGCTCGACAATCTCGGCAAGGGTGCCTCGGGCGCGGCGGTGCAGAACATCCGCCTGATGCTCGGCCTGCCGGAGGGCTGAGGCGGGACGCCTTCGATAAGTCCGCGACAGAGAACCAAAGAAAAAAGGGCCGCTTGCGCGGCCCTTTCCGTTTCCACGGAGCCGGATGCTCAGCCCTTATAGGCGACGAAGTTCTGCTTCTGCTCGCCGAGGCCCTCGATGCCGAGCGTCACGACCTCGCCGCCCTTAAGGAAGCGCGGCGGCTTGAAGCCGAGGCCGACGCCCGGAGGGGTGCCGGTGGTGATGACGTCACCCGCATCGAGCCGCATGAACTGGCTGATGTAGTGGACGAGATAGGCGGCGCCGAAGATCATCGTCTTGGTCGAGCCGTTCTGGACGCGCTCGCCATTGACCTCGAGCCACATGCCGAGATTCTGGATGTCCTTGACCTCGTCCGTCGTCACCAGCCAGGGGCCGAGCGGGCCGAAGGTCGGGCAGCCCTTGCCCTTGGCCCACTGGCCGCCGCGCTCGATCTGGAAGGCGCGCTCGGAGACGTCGTTGCAGACGCAGAAGCCCGCGATCGCCGCCATCGCCTTGTCTTCCGGGATATAGGAGCCGCCATCGCCGATGACGATCGCCAGCTCGACCTCCCAATCGGTCTTCGTCGAACCCTTCGGGATGATCACGTCGTCATTCGGGCCGACGATGCAGTTCGGCGCCTTGTTGAAGAGGATCGGCTCCTTCGGGATCTCGGCGCCGGTCTCGGCGGCGTGGTCGGCGAAGTTCAGGCCGACGGCGATGAAGTTGTGCACATCGCCGACGCAGGCGCCGATCCGCGGCGAGCCCGAAACGAGCGGCAGCGATTCCGGCGAGAGCGCCTTGATCTTGGCCAGCGAGGCCGAGGTCAACGCCTTGCCGGCGAGATCGGGAATGACGCCGGACAGGTCGCGCAACCCGCCCTTCGCGTCGAGAAGGGCCGGCTTTTCCTGGCCGGGCGCACCGTAACGAAGGAGTTTCAAGGCATTTCCCCAATTCAAACGATATAAATGGCGCGGGATCTGACCGGATGCGCCGCTTGCTGACAAGTCCATCATCGCGCATGGCGATCCTGCGTCGCAAGGGCCGGAAAATTGTTGCCCGAATGCAACGTGAGCGGGCAAAGCGACATGACGCTACGGCGAGCCCCAGTGGCGGGCCCGGGGACCGAAGGCGTCAAAAATCCGCAATAGTTCGCATGTGAACGATCCTTTTTCGGCGGAAGCCGGTTCGCCCCCTTCAAAAATGGCCTTTTTGAGCGTTTTTTGCGGATTGCACTGCCGAATGCGGTGGCAAGGCGGCCGTTTTGGGGTGTTCGCGGCGGGATTGCGGCCTCCGGCGGCTCGGGTCATGCTCAGAATCAGGGGAGGCCGCAGCGCCTCGGACAACGACAAACGGGATGGATTCGATGAAGGGCCTTGCTCGCACTCTCGCTGCCACTTCGGTTTCACTGACCGCTCTTCTGGCCGCGGGCGCGGCCTCCGCCAGTTCCTTCGCGATCCGCAGTGGCCAGGGCGCCGAAGGCCTCGGCATGGCCTATGCCGGCGCGGCCTCGGGCGGCATCGGCATGGCTGCGATGGCCTGGAACCCGGCGACCATCACCATGTTCCCGGGCCGCAACAGCAACTGGAACTTCACCTATCTCAACGCCAACGCCGCCTACGACCCCAATACCTCGACGCGGCTGGCGCTGCCCGGCTTCCCGCTGAGCCCGATCCAGAACGGCACCGGCAATCTCGGCGGCGACGGCGCCTTCATCCCCGCCTCCTATTCGTCCTGGCAGCTCACCGACAGGCTGTGGATCGGCGTGACCACCGGCGCGCCCTACGGCCTGCGTTCGAAGCCCGACCATCAGGTCAATGCCGCGCAGATCTATGGCCGCTCCGCCAAGGTGCAGACCATCAACGTCTCGCCGACGATCGGCTATCAGGTCAATGACTGGCTCGCGATCGGCGCGGCGCTGCAGGTCCAGTATTTCAACGCCTCGCTGAAGCAGGCTGGGGGCATCGGCCCGAGCGCCGCACCGGTGATCATCGAAGGCAACACGATCGATTTCGGCTACCGCTTCGGTGTGACGCTGACCCCGCTCCAGGGCACGACGATCGGCCTGGCCTATCGCTCGGAAGTGCGCCAGACGCTGGAAGGCACCTTCCGGGCGCCGACTGCGGGCGTCATCCCGGTCAAGGCCAACCTCAACCTGCCTGACTCGGTGGTGTTCGGTGTCTCGCAGGTCATCAACGACCAGTGGCAGGTCCATGCCGGCGTCGAGTGGACGAACTGGAGCCGCTTCCGCAACATCCCGATCGTCAGCAAGACCGGCAGCGTTCCGATCACCAGCCTGAACTTCCAGTATGACGACGCCTGGTATTTCTCGCTCGGCGCGGAATACAAGTACAACAACGCGCTGACGCTGCGGGCCGGTGTGGGCTACGAACTCTCGGCGGTCAACGACCGCAACCGCACGATCTTCATCGCCGACAACGACCGGCTCTGGCTCTCCGCGGGCTTGAGCTACCAGGTCACGGAGAAGCTGAAGCTCGATCTCGGTTACACCTTCATCGACGTGAAGAAGGCCAAGGTGAACTACACCGGCTTCCACCCGCAGCAGAGCGCGGTGCTCTTCTCGGGCGATGCCAAGCCCTACATCAACATCGCCTCGGTCGGCCTGACCTATCGCTGGGACGACCCGGCCCAGACGCTCCCGGTCCATCCGGTCGTCCGCAAGTACTGAGCAGCCGCACGCGCGAGCTTTGCAAAGCCGGCCTTCGGGCCGGCTTTTTGCTGTGAGGCCGCGACAAGCTTATCGCGTGGCGGGCATGTCGGCGATGGGAGGGGGCTGACCTCTCCGGCTCCCGCTAAGCAGATAGCAACTCCAACTGCGCCGAGCACCGCTGGCGCTTGGAGAGTTCCCGTCGGAGGCGCAGGCCGCGCCTGTATTGCGACGCCTTCAGAACCTGACGGCCAGCACGCCTTTGAAGGAATGATCCTGGGTATCCTCGGCGAGCTGGCCGTTATAGCTCACGCCGAGGGTCGCGTTACGGCCGATGGCGAGATCGAGCCCGGCTTCGACCATGGCTGCATCGCGCGCGATCGGCAGGCCCGCAACGGTGAACGTGCTGGACCCGGCAAAGGCGAGCCTCGCCTTCGGATCGACGTCACCGAAGGCGTGGCGCCAGGCCAGGCCACCGCGCAGCGTCACGGCCATGCCCTGGAGGTCGAGGCTGGTCGCTGCCCTCAAGCCGAGCGTGGAATAGCCGACGCCGGTATCGTCGCCCCGGCCGGTGAGCGCGGTAGCGGCACCGGTCTCGCTGAATCCGTCGCTATGCAGGTTGACATAGGCCAGCCCGGCGAACGGTTCAAACGCGGCGCGACCAAGCTCGATGCGATAGCCGACCTCGCCGAAGACCTGAGCGGTCGCGGCATCGTAGCTCGCACGCGGAATGCTGCCGAGGAAGGCCGAGGTCACGGCGCGCCGCGTCTCGATATCGTGCCAAGTGTAGCTGGCGCCCGCCCGCAGGTTGAGTGCCCCCCACTGGCCGCCGCCATAGAGGCCGAGATGGTAGTTATCGCTCTCGCCGGAAGACAGGCGGCTGTTCACGTCGAAGTCGCTGCGGCTGTAGCCGGCAAGGACGCCGAAGCGCAGATTGTCGAAGACCGCCGCATCGGCGCCGACGAGGAAGCCGCCGGTCGAGCGCTTCAGCCTCGCGGCATTGCCGTCGCTATCGGTCCGGCCCCATGAGCCATAGCCCTGGCCCCAGACTGCGAAGCGGTCCGTCTGCGGCAGAGGCATTGGCCCTTTCACGCTCGGGGCCAGATCCGCGCTGTAGCCGTAGTTCAGCGTGACCGAGCCGACGCTGCCGAAGGCCGAGCGCAGCCGGTCGTTGACTGCCGCACGCAGCAACCAGCTGTCTTCGATCAGGGCGGTCTTGGCAGAGGCGTGGATCTCGCCGGAGAGCTGGTTCAGGGCGCGCTGTGCCGCATCGATGCTGGCCTGGTTGTAGACGCCGCTCTGGACCGGATCGCCGCCGGGCAGGCTGTCGATGCTCTTGCCGACCTCGACCTCGTTGGGGCTCGTGCCGATGCTGCCGGCGGTCTGGGTCTGCACGACCGTCAGATAAGCGTTGCGAGCATCGTAGCTGTCGCGCAGGCTTAGGAACGGCGTCAGCACCTGCTCGGGAAAGCCATAGGTTCCGGTCAACCCGGTCGAGGTGAGGATGGTATAGCGCTGGCCAAGAACATAGGGCGACCCGGTATAGTTCACGACGGACAGGCCGGCACCGGTCGCCAGCGTCGCCGTGCCGTTCACCTTGATCAGATCCGACGTCACCGTGCCAGGGTCGACCTCGACCTGGTAGGACGAGCCCGCGCCCTGCGCGAAGGCGCCGTTCACCGTCAAAGTGCCGATCGAGTTGCCCGGCGCAATGCGGCTGCCGCCGAGCAGCGTCGTCGCCCCCACCGTGCCGCTGCCGGCGAGCGTCGCGCCGGACTGGACCGTCACCGCCGAGCCGGCGAGCGAGCCGTTCACCGAAAGCGTGCCGCCAGCAATGCTGGTTGGGCCGGTGGAGCTGCTGGTGCCCGTCAAGGACCAGGTGCCGGTCCCGACCTTCTCGAAGCTGTCGAAATTCTGATACTGGGAAAGATCAAGACTGTTGCTGGCCGTTCCGCTGAGACGAAGGCTGTCACCGACCGCAGCCGGGTTCGCGATGACGTTGCCGAAGACCTGCGAGCCGTCCTGAAGCTCCAGATGGATGGCACCCGTCGTCACGCCTGGAGCCAGCTGAATCGCGTTGTTCTGGCCGGCGCCGGCCCGGATCGTGCCGCTATTGATGATGTCGAGGTTGACGGCAGGCCCGTTCGCCCTAATCGCGGGGCTTCCAGCTCCTGCTTCGATCGTCCCGGTATTGACAATCTGACTCCCGCCCTGGCGCACGAGGATGGCTGATTGGCCGGTTGGCGTTCCTGCCCCGCCACGAATGACGCCATGGTTCGTCAGCATGGGAGCAGCTCCCGGGCCACCAAGCTCGACACCGTAGCCCCCCACTCCCGCCGAGCCAGAGCCGCCCTGAAGGAGCCCAAAATTCGTGACGGACGTGCCCTGCCGGACGCTAATGGCCGATCCGCCAGACGCGCCGCCAGCGCCTTGGTACGTACCCATGAGCGTAAAGTTGCTATTGCCTATCAAAGCAATCGCACCGCTCGATGACTGAGGAGTCAGTACGAAACCTTGAGTGTCGATCGTGATCGGCTTGAGCGTGGTGGGCCAGCTGGTTGAGCCGACAGTGAAGCTCTGGGTCACTACGATCGTCGAGCTGGGGTCGCCATCGCCATTCGCCGTGGTGATGGCACTGCGCAATTGGCCATCGTTGCTGGCGAAATATGTCGCTGCGGATACCGCCGAGGGCAGCGAACAGGCGAGCGCCGCGCCGCTGACGCCAGCAAGAAGCCAACCCCTTCTCCGGCCTACCTTGGTGAGTTTCAGATCGTACCGAAAACGCCCGCCCGCGCCCGCATGCATCGTCTGTCTCCGTAGGCCAACCCAAGGCTGCGCTTATATGACTCGCTCCGCCAGGCAATCGTTGTGCCAGGATAAGAAGAATGCGGTGTTACAGCATCGGTGGACTGCAAAGCCGTGCGCGGGCGGCTGCCGATGCGCTGTGAACTGGTCTTCGACTTATCCCCGCCCTTGCAGGCCGCGCCTATCCTCGACCCACCTCATCCCCGAGGGGCAGCCATCCGGAGGCATGTCGTATGGCGGGATGAGGTCGGCGCCTGCGGCTGGCTTTGCACGCCAGACTCGGTAGGCTTCGGGGCACCGCCCTGGGGTACTACGGCCCCTGTGCGAGGAGCTCGCTGGAAGGCTCGGTGGCAACGGACGGCGCGAGCAACGACGCGACAACCCGATGAGGGGAACTGGCGTCCGAGTTCGCCTTTCCCGACCCGCAAAGCCATATAAGCGCGGCCCGGAGACTTAAGAACGCCGATAAGCGGAGCGCCACGGGGCGTGCGGAGGGTGGCTCAATCCTTCCGCGCCGCATCCTGGCTCAATGGAAGCGGCTTTATATCCACCGCGCCTCGCGGCGCTCCGCTGCCCCTCACCACCACCGAACGCGGCGACGCGGGCGGGCGAAGACCTTTGCGCCGAGCCTCTGCCTTCTTCCCATCGCGGGCCCGAGGAGGGGAGGCTAGACCTTCACCTTCACATAGGTCCCCGGCGCGTCCGCCAGCGCCTTGAGCTTGCCGCCGCCGGGCTCGCGCGCGGCGACCTTCTTCGGCGCCTGCGCTTCCAGCCAGGCGAACCAATGCGGCCACCAGGAGCCGGGATGCTCCTGCGCCTTGTCCATCCAGCTCTCATAGGAGCCCTTCACCGGGCCGCCGGTCCAGTACTGGTACTTCACCTTGGCGGGTGGGTTGACCACGCCGGCGATATGGCCGGAGCCTGCGACGACGTGCTCCACCGGGCCGCCGAAGCATTGCGAGCCGATGAAGACGGAAGGGGCAGGCGCGATGTGGTCCTCGCGCGTCGCGAGATTGTAGACCGGGATCTTCACGGCCTTCAGGTCGAGCATCTTGCCGCCGATGACCATCTCGCCCCGGGAGAGCTTGTTGTCGAGATAGCAGTTGCGCAGATAGAAGGAGTGGTTCGCCGCCGGCATCCGCGTCGAATCCGCATTCCAGTAGAGCAGGTCGAAGGGGGCGGGCGCCTTGCCCTTCAGGTAGTTGTTGACGGCGTAGGACCAGATCAGGTCGTTGGGCCTGAGCATGTTGAACGCGCCCGACATGCGCGAACCGTCGAGAAAACCGGTCTTCGCCATCTGCTCCTCGATGGCGCGGATCTGCTCCTCGTCGACGAAGACGGAAAGCTCTCCGGCCTTCGAGAAATCGACCTGGGTGGTGAAGAAGGTCGCGCTCTCGATGCGCTTGTCGCCGATCGCGGCCATATAGGCCAGCGTCACGCCCAGCAGCGTGCCGCCGACGCAATAGCCGATCGCCGAGACCTTTTTCTCTCCCGTCGCCTCTTCGATCGTATCGAGCGCCGCGAAGATGCCCTCGCGCATATAGCTCTCGAAATCCTTGCCGGCATGGCGCGCATCCGGGTTGACCCAGGAGATGCAGAAGACCGTGAGCCCCTGCGCGACGCACCAGCGGATGAAGCTCTTCTCGGCATTGAGGTCGAGGATGTAGAACTTGTTGATCCAGGGCGGCACGATCAGCAGCGGCCGCTTCAGCACCTGCGGCGTCGAGGGCGCGTACTGGATCAGCTCCATGATCTCGTTGCGGAAGATCACCTTGCCCGGCGTCGTCGCGATGTTGACGCCGACCGCGAAGGACTGGGCGTCCGACTGGCGGATTTTCAATTCGCCGCCGCCGGCCTCGACATCCTCGGCGAGCATCTTCATGCCGCGCACCAGGTTCTCGCCGTTCTGTTCCAGGGTTTCGCGCAGCAGTTCGGGATTGGTCGCGACGAAGTTGGTGGGCGAGAGGGCGCTGGCGATCTGCTTGATGTAGAAGCGGGCCTTGTTGCGCGTATGCGGGTCGAGATCATCAGCCTTGTCGACCATGGTCTCGGCCCAGCGTGAGCCGATGAGATAGGCCTGCTTGATGAAGTCGAAGGTCGGGTGGTTCGACCAGTCCGGGTCCTTGAAGCGGGTGTCGCGCTTGTCCGGCTCGGCGACGGGCGCGACCTCCTCGCCGGCGGCCCGCTTCAGCGCCGCGCTCCACAGGTTGAAGAATTCGCCGGTGAGCGAGGCCTGGGCCTCGATGATCTTCGCCGGGTCGTTCACCCAGCGCTCGGCGACCCGCCCCAGCGTCTTGACCATGTCGCTGGCTTCGTCGGCCTGCCCGGTCTTGGCCTGCCCGCGTTCGAGCGGTTTCAGATAGGCGGCCGTGACCTTGCCGTACTCCTCGAAGAGACGGCCCATATTCTGCGCGAACTGATCGAGATCCGGGGTCGGCGTCCCGGACGCGCCAGCCGCTTCCTTCGATCGGTCGTCGCCCTGCCGGCCCATGAATCGTTTCCCCCTTGTTCTGAGGTTAGCGCATCGCTCCCCATTTTGGTCCTATTAAGGACGCGGCCGGTGTGCTTTACCAAGAAAATTCGTCGAACCGCCGGAAGTCCTCATGCCGATCGAACTCTCCGTGAAAAAGCCGCTCATCCTGTCGGCTGCGCTGCTGGGGCTCTCCCTGGCCGGCTGCGTCGGGGAAGGCCCGGTCAAGAGCTCGGCCGAGGCCATCGGCATGGCGACGACGCCGCAGGAATCGAAGGCCTTCGTCCGTGCGACCCGCCCGGCGGAGATGGAATATATCCCGGTGGGCTCCACGATCCCGGTGGCGCAGCTTTGTCCCGGCCCCAATCCTCCGCCGGCCTATGTGCCCTCCGGCCAGGCCGCCCGCTTCAGGACGCCGCCGCCGATCCGCGATCCCAAGGATCCCTGCAAACCGCGGGCGGGCTTCGAGTCGATCGAGAAGCAGCTCGCGGCAAAGCAGAAGGTCAACGAGGCGGCCGGCAACACGGCGAAATCCCTCGGAGCCGCGACGACGCCGCCGAAGCCGGCCCAGATTCCGCCGCTGAACTGACGCTCTCCGGGCCGTAAGCCCTGCGGGCAGGCGCCCATGCCTGTTCGCCTATTGGTCGAAGATCGCAATTTCTTGCGTTTTTGGCCCTGTCCTGAACAAAGATGCGGTGCTAAGCAGCCTTGGCGCAAGGAAGTGACCTTGCGCATGAGCGATGCCGCCGGCCGGAGGGTAGATCGTCGCGCGTCCGACGGACGCGGCCGCGATGGTCTATCTTATTGTTATCGCATCGGATTTTCCGGGAAGTGGAGGCCACTTTCCGGATCGGTGCTTCAGGGACCTGTTCGAGATGACCGATTTCCACCGCATCAAGCGCCTGCCGCCTTATGTTTTCGAACAGGTCAACAAGATCAAGGCCGCCGAGCGCGCCAAGGGCGTGGACATCATCGACCTCGGCATGGGCAATCCCGACCTGCCGGCGCCCAAGCACGTCATCGAGAAGCTGGTCGAGACGGCGGGCAAGCCGCGCACCGACCGCTATTCGGCCTCGAAGGGCATCGGCGGCCTGCGCCGGGCCCAGGCGAACTACTATGAGCGTCGCTTCGGCGTGAAACTGAACCCCGAGACGCAGGTCGTCGCGACGCTCGGCTCGAAGGAGGGCTTCGCCAACATGGCGCAGGCCATCACCGGCCCGGGCGACGTCGTACTCGTGCCGAACCCGAGCTATCCGATCCATGCCTTCGGCTTCCTGATGGCGGGCGGCGTGATTCGCTCCGTCCCGGCCGAGCCGACGCCGGCGATGTTCCCGGCGCTGGAACGGGCGGTGATGCATTCGGTGCCGAAGCCGATCGCGCTCGTCACCTGTTATCCGGCGAACCCGACCGCCTATGTCGCGACGCTCGATTTCTACCGCGACCTCGTCGCCTTCGCGAAGAAGCACGAGCTCATCCTGCTCTCGGACCTTGCCTATGCCGAGGTCTATTTCGACGAGAACAACCCGCCGCCCTCGATGCTGCAGGTGCCGGGCGCGATCGATGTCGCGGTCGAGTTCACCTCGATGTCGAAGACCTTCTCCATGGCCGGCTGGCGCATGGGCTTCGCCGTCGGCAATGAGCGGCTGCTGGCGGCGCTGGCGCGGGTGAAATCCTATCTCGACTACGGCGCCTACACGCCGATCCAGGTCGCTGCCGCTGCCGCGCTCAACGGGCCGGACGACTGCATCCGCGAGATGCGCGACATCTACCGCAAGCGCCGCGACGCGCTGGTCGAGAGCTTCGGCAAGGCCGGCTGGGACTTCCCCGCGCCGGAAGCCTCGATGTTCGCCTGGGTGCCGATCCCGGAGAAATTCCGCCATCTCGGCTCGCTGGAGTTCTCCAAGCTCCTGATCGAGAAGGCCGAGGTCGCGGTGGCGCCCGGCATCGGCTTCGGTGAGCATGGCGACGATTATGTCCGCATCGCCATCGTCGAGAACGAGCAACGCATCCGCCAGGCCGCCCGCAATATCGGCCGCTTCCTGAAGGGCGCCGACGCGACGCTGCACAACGTCATCCAGATGCCGAAGGCGGGGTAGGGCGCGGCGTTTCGACCGTCAGGGCTGTCATGCTCGGGCCTGACCCGAGCATCTCCTGAAGGAGAGGCGCCTCATCCCGCATGAGATTCTCGGGTCTGCGCTTCGCTTCGCCCGAGAATGACGGTGGCGGTTTTGCGCTGCCTCTGGACCCCGCCGCCAAAACATGGGAACCGGGACGGTGCGGAAGGGAGATTCCGTATCGCGTCCGGGGCTCGCTTCCATGCAACGAAAAGGTCGCCTTATCGGCATCGGCTTCGCCGCTTTCGCGGCGGTCTGCTTGGTGGCGACCTATGATTACTCCAAGGGCCGCATCACCGACACCGGCTCCGATCTGGTCCGGGACGTCCTGGCGTCATCCGGCAATGCCCGCGAATGCGCGCGCGACGTGACCGATGTGGTTTCGCGGCGGATCCCGATCGGCACGGAGAGGGCGGAGGCCGAGCGCATTCTCGCCGATGCGACGATCGATCCGCCGAAGCCGTGGTTCTGGACGCCCGACGTCGAGAACAGCACGGTCTCGGAAGGCCAGACGCTGGAAGCGCTGCGCACGATCAAGGCGACGGCCTTCGTCAGCAATCTGCTGCGGGTCTATCTCTCCTTCGACGACGGCAAGGTGAAGCGCGTCGCCGCCGAGGTGATCTGCCATTTCGGCTGAGAGGCGTTGCGGGAGCCGCTGAAGCGGCTTGCCCGTCGGATCGGCGCCGCGCCTCTGCACCCGCGGTTCTGAACAAGGCGGTTCCGTTACGTCAGCCGCTGGGCTATCCTGCGCGAGGGCTGCTGCGACAGGTGCTGCCATGGAAGAGACGGACAAGGTTTTCGCCGGTCCCATTCCGCAGATCTACGACCGGCTGCTCGTACCCCTGATCTTTCAACCCTATGCCGAGGACCTGGCGGCTCGGGTCGTGGCCGCTCGGCCCGCCCATGTTCTCGAGCTCGCGGCGGGGACCGGCGCTCTGACGCATGCGATGGCGGCGCGCCTCGATGGGGCGAGCATCGTCGCGACGGATCTCAACCAGGCGATGCTCGACATCGCCGCCGCACGGTTTGCGGGGGATGCCAGGATCGTTTGCCAGCAGGCGGACGCGCTCGATCTGCCCTTCGCGGATGAGAGTTTCGATGTTGTCGCCTGCCAGTTCGGCGCGATGTTTTTCCCCGACAAGCCGAAAGGCTATAGCGAGGCCCGGCGTGTCCTGCGGCCGGGTGGGCGCTATCTCTTCAATGTCTGGGATGCGGTCGCCCGCAATGATTTCACGGCTGTGCTGCTGGACGCGCTGGCCGAGGTTTTTCCGGCCGATCCTCCCCGTTTCATCGAACGCACGCCGCATGGCTATCATGATCTCGGAATGATCGAGCTCGATGTCATGGCCGGTGGCTTCGGGAGGCCGGTGATCGAGCGCGTCGAGAAGCGTTCCCGCGCCAATTCCGCGTTGGATGTCGCGACCGGCTTCTGCCAGGGCACGCCGATCCGCGGCGAGATCGAGGCGCGCGGCGCGCCGGGGCTGGCGGCCGCGACCGAGGCCGTGGCGAAGGCGCTGGAGCGTCGCTTCGGCTCCGGCCCGATCGAAGGAGGCATTTCTGCCTTCGTCGTTTCGGCCGAGCGCTAGTCGTGCCGGAGCGATTTCACGGGCCTGGCAGCGTTGCTCTCCGTTGACACGCATCGCGCCTCATGCGACCCCGCGCCCATGACCAGCGCTGTCCTCCCGAACGCCTCCCAGCCTCTGCGCATCGGCCTCGCCGGTCTCGGCACGGTCGGCGCCTCGGTGCTGAAGATCCTGCAACGGCAGGAGAACGCGCTTGCCGCGCGGTGCGGCCGGGCGATCCGCGTCGTCGCCGTCTCGGCGCGCGACCGCAAGCGCGATCGTGGGATCGATCTCGGCGGTTTCACCTGGTTCGACGATCCGGTGGCGCTGGCGAAATCCGCCGATGTCGATTGCGTGGTCGAATTGATGGGTGGTTCCGACGGCCCGGCCAAGGCGACGGTGGAGGCCGCGCTCTCGGCCGGCAAGCATGTCGTCACCGCCAACAAGGCGCTGCTTGCGGCCCATGGCGTCGCGCTGGCGGAACTCGCCGAGAGCAACGGTGTGGCGCTCGCCTTCGAAGCTTCCTCGGCCGGCGGCATCCCGGTGGTGAAGACGCTGCGCGAGGCGCTGGCCGGCAACAATGTCAGCCGTATCTCCGGCATCCTCAACGGCACCTGCAACTACATCCTCTCGCGGATGGAGCAGGAGGGGCTGACCTTCGAAGCCTGCCTGGCGGACGCCCAGCGCCTCGGCTATGCCGAAGCGGACCCGACCTTCGACGTCGAGGGCTTCGACACCGCCCATAAGCTCGCCATCCTGACCAGCCTCTCCTTCGGCACGAAGATCGACGCCGAAGCGATTCATGTCGAAGGCATTTCCGCGATCACGCCGCTCGATCTGCGCATGGCCGACGAGCTCGGCTACCGCATCAAGCTGCTCGGCGTCGCCGAGCGCACCAAGACCGGCATCGAGCAGCGCGTGCACCCGACCATGGTGCCGAAAGCCTCCGCCATCGCGCAGGTGATGGGCGTGCTCAACGCCGTCAGCATCGATGCCGACGCGGTCCGCGAGATCACGCTGGTAGGCCCCGGCGCCGGCGGCGATCCGACGGCCTCGGCCGTGGTGGCCGACATCGCCGATGTCGCGCGCGGCACGGCGGGCCTGCCCTTCGGCCTGCCGGTCGGGCGGCTGGAGGAGCCGACGCGCGCGCCGATGCAGCGTCACGAAGGCGGCTATTACGTGCGCCTCGCCGTGGCGGACCGTCCCGGTGCTGCGGCTGCGATCGCAACCCGCATGGCCGAAGCCGACATCTCGCTGGAAAGCATCGTCCAGCGCCGCTCGCCGGAAGCCGTGAACCGCGATCCGGGCGGCCGCTCGGGCGCGCCGGTGCCGGTCGTGCTCATCACCTACGCCACGAGCGAATCCGCCATCCGGGCGGCGCTGGAAAAGGTCACGGCCGACGGCCATGTCGCGGAACCGCCGCAAGTCATCCGCATAGAGCGGGAATAGGCCTTCGGGTCGATTCCGCCCGCCATATTGCAAGGGGAAACCATTTCATGTCCGTCGATCTCCGTATCTCCCCGGATCAGATCATCGAGCGCTATCTCTCGATGGAGCTGGTGCGCGTCACCGAGCGCGCTGCCGTTTCCGCCGCGCGCCTGCGCGGCCATGGCAACGAGAAGGCCGCCGACCAGGCCGCCGTCGACGCCATGCGCCGCGAACTGAACCGCCTGCCCATCGATGGCGAGATCGTCATCGGCGAAGGCGAGCGCGACGAGGCGCCGATGCTCTTCATCGGTGAGAAGGTCGGCAACAAGCAGGGGCCGAAGGTGCATATCGCGGTCGACCCGCTCGAGGGCACGACGCTTTGCGCCAAGGACATGCCCGGTTCGATCGCCGTGATGGCCATGGCCGGCGCCGGCAGCCTGCTCTACGCACCCGACGTCTACATGGACAAGATCGCCTGCGGCCCGGGCTATGCCAAGGGCGTGATCGACCTCGACGCCTCGCCGGCCGACAACATCAACGCGCTGGCCAAGGCCAAGGGCGTGAAGCCGCATGAGATCTCGACGCTGATCATGGACCGCCCGCGCCATGCCAAGCTGATCGAGGAGGTCCGCAAGACCGGCTGCTCGATCCGCCTGATCACCGATGGCGACGTTGCCGGCGTGATCTTCTGCACCCAGCCGGAGAAGACCGGCATTGACCTCTATCTCGGCATCGGCGGCGCGCCCGAGGGCGTGCTGGCGGCGGCTGCGCTGCGTTGCGTCGGCGGCCAGATGCAGGGCCGGCTGATCCTCGACACCGAGGAGAAGCGCGTGCGCGCGGCGGGCATGGGCGTCAAGGACCCGAACAAGAAGTACGACATGTCGGAGATGGCTTCGGGCGACGTCATCGTCTGCGCCACCGGCGTCACCGATGGCGGGCTGCTCTCGGGCGTGAAGTTCGGCAAGGACTTCATCGAGACCGAGACGCTGGTCTATCGCTCGATCACCGGCACGGTCCGCCGCATCTTCGGCGAGCATCGCGAATTCTCGAAGTTCCAGCTCGATTGAGCGGAGCCGTGTTTCCGGCGCCGGCCAAAGGCCGGCGCCGGAAATTGCAATAGGGCGTCATTCTCGGGCTTGACCCGAGAATCTCAGGCCGAGAGAGGCGCTGGAGCCTCCATCGTCATAAGATGCTCGGGTCAAGCCCGAGCATGACGGCGCTACGCCGCCGGTCTTATCCCACAGCTTCCGCCGCGGCGCGCCCGGCCACCCGCCCCGAGAAGATGCAGCCGCCGAGGAAGGTGCCTTCCAGCGCCCGGTAGCCATGCAGGCCGCCGCCGCCGAAGCCGGCCGCTTCTCCCGCCGCATAGAGTCCCGGCACCGGCTCGCCCACGGCGTCGAGCACGCGCGACGACAGATCCGTCATCAGCCCGCCCAGCGACTTCCGCGTCAGGATGTTGAGCCTGACCGCGATCAGCGGACCATGGGCGGGGTCGAGGATGCGGTGCGGCTTTGCCGTGCGGATCAATCGGTCGCCGAGATAGGCCCGCGCGCCGCGCAGCGCTACGACCTGCATGTCCTTGCCGAAGGGGTTGGCGAGCGCCCGGTCACGCGCTTCGATCTGCCCGCGCAGATGCGCCTCGTCGATCAGCGCCTCGCCGGCGAGCGCATTCATGCGCGCGACGAGGCGCGAGAAGTCGCTCTCGACGATGAAGTCCTCGCCCTTGTCCATGAAGGCCTGCACCGGCCCCGGCACGCCGCCGCCCGCGCGCTTCAGCACCTGCCGCCAGCTCTTGCCGGTGAGGTCCGGGTTCTGCTCCGAGCCCGACAGCGCGAATTCCTTGGCGATGATGCTGCGGCTGAGCACGAACCAGGAATGACCATGGCCGGTCTTCATGATGTGTTCGAGCGTGCCCAGCGTGTCGAAGCCGGGAAAGAGCGGCACCGGCAGCCGGTTGCCGCGCGCATCGAACCAGAGCGAGGAGGGACCGGGCAGGATGCGGATCGCGTGCCGCGGCCAGATCGGCGCCCAGTTGGCGATGCCCTCGACATAGTGCCACATCCGGTCGCTATTGATCAGCCGGCCGCCGGCGGCTTCCGCGACCGCAAGCATCGCGCCGTCGACATGATCGGGCACGCCGGAGAGCAGCCGGGCAGGGGGCTGGCCGAGACGCGCCGGCCAGTTGGCCCGGACGAGCTCGTGATTGCCGCCGATGCCGCCGGAGGTGACGATCACCGCCTGCGCCTTCAGTGAAAAATGCCCGGCGACGGTGCGGCCGCTCTTCTCGCCACGGCCGACGGCACTCGGCTCGAGGACTTCGCCCGCGACGCCGTCGACCGCACCGCCGCTCCGCGTAATGCCGGTGACGCGGTGGCGGAAGCGGAACGAGAGCAGCCCCTTGGCTTCGGCCTCCTTGGCGCGGCGCAGGAAGGGTTCCAGCACGCCGGGTCCGGTGCCCCAGGTGACATGAAAGCGCGGCACCGAATTGCCGTGGCCGGTGGCGAGATAGCCGCCGCGCTCGGCCCAGCCGACGACCGGGAACCAGCGCATGCCCATCGCATGCAGCCAGCTCCGCTTCTCGCCCGCTGCGAAATCGAGATAGGCCTTTGCCCAGCGCTGCGGCCATTCATCCTCCGGCCGGTCGAAGCCGGCCGAGCCGAACCAGTCATCCGCCGCCAATTCGCGCGAATCGCGGATGCGCAGCCGCCGTTGCTCCGGGCTGTCGATGAAGAACAGCCCGCCGAAGGACCAGAAGGCCTGTCCGCCGAGCGAGGCTTCCGGCTCCTGGTCGAGCAGCACGACCTTCCGGCCCGCATCCGCGATCTCGCAGGCGGCGACGAGGCCGGACAGGCCGGCGCCGACGATGACGACGTCGGTTTCTGTTTCCATGCGCGTTTCCTGTCCGATCCTGCGCCTTGGCCGGCGCTTGTGCACAGTATGGCGCCCGGTGACGGGGCGGCCAAGTTCGACGCTGGTTGACCTTCCGTCCCGCTTGCGCGACGCCGGGAGCACGATGAGTCTGATGCAGCCCCGTGCTTTTCTCGGCGTGACCCGCTCCGTGCTCGGCCGGCCCTGGCGCGACCGGCTCGACATGGCCGGCCTCGGCCGCGCCGAGGCGTTGAGCCAGCAGCAGGGCTTGCCCGACATCCTCGCGCGCCTGCTGGCCGCCCGCGATGTCGAGCCGGCCGAGGCGCTGCGCTTCCTCGAGCCGAAGCTGCGCGATCTCTTGCCCGATCCCGCCATCCTCACGGACATGCAAGCCGCCGCCGCGCGGCTGGCGCGGGCCGGTGCCGCCCGCGAGCAGGTCGCGATCTTCGGCGACTACGATGTCGACGGCGCCTGCTCCTCCGCCCTGCTCGCCGGCTTCCTGGAGCAGGCCGGCGCCCGCCCGCGCATCCATATCCCCGACCGGCTGATCGAGGGTTACGGCCCCAACAGCGAGGCCATCCGCATGCTGGCGGGCGAGGGCGCGACGCTGCTCGTCACCGTCGATTGCGGCACCACCAGCGACGAGCCTCTGGCCGAGGCCCGCCGGCTCGGGCTCGATGTCGTCGTGCTCGACCATCACCAGGCGCCGGAGCGGCTGCCGGCCGTCGAGGCGCTGGTCAATCCCAATCGTCAGGACGATCTCTCCGGCCTGGGGCACCTCTGCGCCGCCGGCGTCGTCTTCCTCGCCCTCGTCGCGACCAGCCGGGAACTGCGCCGGCAGGGCATTTGGGCCGAGCGCGGCGGCGAGCCCGACCTGCTCGCGATGCTCGACCTCGTCGCGCTGGCGACAGTCGCCGATGTCGTGCCGCTGCGCGGGCTGAACCGTGCCTTCGTCCGGCAAGGCATCGCCATGATGCGCGCGCGCATCCGGCCGGGCCTGACCGCGCTGATGGATGTCGCCGGCCTCGACGGGCCGGTCCAGCCCTGGCATCTCGGCTTCCTGCTCGGCCCGCGCATCAATGCCGGCGGGCGCATCGGCGATGCCGCTCTCGGCGCCCGCCTCCTGCTCACCGCCGACGAGGTCGAAGCGCGTGCCATCGCCGCCGAGCTCAACCGCCTCAACCAGGAACGGCAGGAGATCGAGCGCCTCGCCGTGCTGGAGGCCGTCTCGCAGGCGGAGCATGAGCTCGCCGGCGCGAATGAGAGCCTGCCGGTCCTGCTCGCGGGCAGCGCCGACTGGCACCCCGGCATCGTCGGGCTGGTGGCGGCGCGATTGAAGGAACGCTTCCGCCGCCCGGCTTTCGCGCTGGCGCTGAACGGGGAGGGCGGTGCCACCGGCTCGGGCCGCTCGGTCGCGGGCGTCGATCTCGGCCGGGCCGTGCGCGCGGCGGTAGAGGCCGGCATGGCGGTGAAAGGCGGCGGCCACGCCATGGCGGCCGGCGTCACGCTCGGGCGCGGGCAAGCGAATGCCTTCCACGCCTTCCTGAACGAGCATCTTGCGCGCGAGGTCGCAGGCGCCAGCGAGGCCGAGGCGCTGCTGGTCGATGCCGCCTTGAGCGCGGGGGGCGCCAGCCCGCGCCTCATCGCCGAGATCGAGAAGGCCGGACCTTTCGGCTCAGGCAGCCCCGAGCCGGTCTTCGTCTTCCCCGCCCATCGCTTGACCGATGCCATCCCGATCGGCAGTGGCGGCCATATCCGTATCAAGCTGCGCAGCGGCGATGGGGCCAGCATCGGCGGCGTCGCCTTCCGCGCGGCGCAGGAACCGCTGGGGCAAGCGCTGATCGCGGCACGCGGCGAAATGGTCCATCTCGCCGCGACCTTGAGCCTCAACCGCTGGGGCGGGAACGAGACGGCGGAGCTGCGGATCCTCGATCTCGCCAGAGCCGTCTAGGCGCGGCCGCCCGGCTTGCTTTGAAAATGGGAGGTCGGCTCACGATTCTTGTGAACGGGTGCTTGCGAAGCGGCACGCCCGCCACTATACCTCGCCCCGCTTCGCAACGCGGCCCCGGCCGCGAGAGCACGCGACCTTCGTCTATCGGTTAGGACACCAGCCTTTCACGCTGGGGAGACGGGTTCGACTCCCGTAGGTCGCGCCAAAATCCTTTGATCTCAAAGGGTTACTGGCCGGTTCGCCGGGGTGGTTCGCCAACCGGTTATCCAGCCGCCTTTTTCGGCCTTTTTACGAACCTCACGACCTTGCCCATGCCGCGCTCGCCAAGAGCGCCTGTTCCGCTTCGCGCGAGTAAAGCTCGGCGTGCTTGAATATCTGTGTGGCCAAGTGTGTCCATGATCTCGCGGGTCGTCGACCCGCTCTCCGCCAGCATTTTGCCGAGCGTCTTCCGCAGGCCATGCAGTGTGTAGCCCGGCGGCAGCCCGGCCGACTTCGTCCAGTCCGCCATTCGGCCCGTTAGGCTCTTGGCCGAGAACGGCTCGCCATAGACGGTCATCAGGACGGCCGGCCCGGAAAGATCGGTTGCGTCCAGGACCTCGCGCAACATCGGCGTCACGTCCAGCACCAGCGCCCGGCCGGTTTTTCCCTGCACCAGGTGAATCTTATCCCCGCGGATCGCGCTGGGCGCCAGCTTGGCGATGTCCCCGCGTCGGTTGCCCAGCCACAGCGCCAAGCAGTAGGCGAGGCGAGGGGGCGTGCCGATCGGCCAGCGCTTCTCGAACTTCTCGCGGGCCTCGTCGGGCCAGGCCTTCCAGCCCTTGTATTCCGGCCGATGCTTGAGCTTGTAGGTGGGGTCGGACTCGATCCATTCCTCGTCCAGACCGACGAGGATCATGCGCCGGAGCACGGTTAGAAGGTGCCGGCCGGCGTGCGGGGTGTCGCTCATCGCGGCCAGGATGCCCTTGACGTGCCGGCGCTTCAGATCGGCCAGCAAAACGTCGCCCCATACCGTCGTACCCTCATCGGACACGGTCGAGTTGAGGAATTTCCACGCGATCTTGTCCTGGCGCGGGCGCGTTTCCGGTTCCATTGTCTTCCACCCGGGAAGAGACGTTGGAACGCGACGCCATGCGTCTTTCAGCGAGCGCGGGATCGCGGCGGCCGGATGCTTCCGGACCTCGGCCTTCACAGGCTTCTGGCCAGTGATTGCAGCCTGATAGGCTATCTCGAACTCTGTATGCCCCGGAGAGTGCGGCAACTGGACCGCCACTGCTCGCGGCCGTGGCGGTGCTTATAGGGGCCGGCGTTGGGATATTCTTGTGTCATGGCTCGACGCTAGACACGCCGCCGTCCTTCGTGCAAGGCGGCGTCAATCGTGTTTTCCGTGACGGAATCGATCTCCGTGAACGCGACGTCGAGCTGGATCCGGTCCCACACGATGCGGCCGTCGATACGCTTCCCGCGAGGCATGCGGCCATCGTGAACCAACTGGTCGAACTTCGAGGTTCCGACGCCGATGTACCTGGCCGCCTTCTCGCGCGAGAGCCCTCGCGGGGGATAGGAGAATGGGTCCAGCTTTTGAGCTGCCGTCATCCCGGCCTCCGCTGTTGCGCGCGCCCGTTGATGTAGAGCGTGCCGTCATAGAAGTGGTAGTGGACCAACTTGCCGCCCGGCCCGATCTTCAGAGCGGGCAAAGTCACCTTTTTGCTGGCGGGCAGTTCGTCAAAAGTCGGGACGGGCTTCGGCTTCGCCCAGCGTGCGATCAGACATTGCTCAGGCCTCGCTATAGGCGCAGTCAGCGCATTTCGTGGAGTTGACGGCTCCCTCGAACCGGTAATCACAGGTCGAGCAGCGGCGTAGATGACGGCCGGGCTTCCAGCCGTCGCGCTCGGTTCGCTGGTCGTGTTTGACGTCGTCTAGGAAGGCTGGCGTTCGCTTCGGCGGAGCGCTGGTTTCGATCTCCGCTCGGAGCGGTGCGGGAGCGATCGGTGGAATGAGTTTTTTCGCGACCGGAGGCGAAGCCCGCGACGCTCCGAGCGAAGGCGCGGAGCCGGGCTTGCGGTTTTTCCGTGCCTTCCGAAACCAGACCACGGGGAGCGCCTTCCATACCGGCACGCGATGCGTAGCGGCGAACAGCTTTGCCTCTTTCTCGGCATCGGCGCCGACGGTCAGGATCGAGCGCGTAATGTCGGTGGGCTCTACCTGCGAGTATTCGGGATCGGTAAGCAGCAGCTCGACGGCCTTGACGTGGTTGGCCTGTATGGGCGCGAGATCGGCCTCGGCGAGGATGCGGAGCACTTGGCCTGCATCGTCACCGTGCCGGCGCACCAGCGAGTCCAGTGCCGCTACGGCCATCGTCTCGCGCCGCTTGAACCTGCCAGCGCCGGGCTGGCTCTTCAGCACGACGATGCCCACTGCGGAGCTGGCCCGTTCGATAGCAAGCGCGTCAGCGTCGCCGGCTGTGATGGCGGCGGCGTGAAGCTGTGTTGCCGTGATGGCAACGCGATCCCGATTAAGCCCGATGAAGGCGGTAGCGCGATCCGCCTGCGCGGGCAATGCTGGCGGGAACGGGTGTTCGTCCTCCCAGCTCCGGGCTGGTGACGCTCGACCGTCACCTTCCGATGCGCGGCCTTGCCGCCGGAAGTGAAGGCGGCAATCCGGTCTGAGCCATGGCTCGCCGCCCATTTCGAGATCGGCGAAAAGTACATCCGCACGATCTGCGGTCGCATCTCCTACGCCTTCGCCGGCCTCGATCGGAACATCGACAGCGTCAAGTCGAAGGCGCGCATTCTGTTGTGCTGGGTCGAGCAGCGCATACTCGAATGTCGGGCAATACGCGCCCGTTGACGTGACCGGGCTCTGAGCCTGTTTTTCAAAGGACATCGCCATGGCAATCGGATCTGGGACGAGCGCCCGGAATGTCGGCATTTGGAACTGGCAGCAGGCGCAGGACGCTATCGGCAAAGGCCAGGGTCTCATCAATTCGGCGCAGGATGGTGCCCTCCTTTCGCTTGGCAAGGGCTGCGGCCAGGCGCGCGATGACGCGACCAAGGATTACGGCGAGGCCATCGATCTCCTCAATCCTTGGTACGACGCTGGCAAGGATGCGCTCGGGGTCTATCAGGGCAGCATCGGCGTCGGAGGCGATTCAGCGTGTGACGCCGCGGTTTCGGCATTCCGCGAAGCTCCCGGCTATCGATACTCAGTCGATCAGGCCACGGATGCAATCGCTCGCAAAGCCTCTGCGACCGGGGCGCTCGGCTCCGGCAACACGCTGGCGGCCATCAGCGACCGAGCGCAGAACATGGCCGATCAAGGTTACAAGGATTGGCAGGCCCAGGTGCTCGGCCTCTCGGATCGCGGCCAGCAGGCGGCGGGGACGCAGGCAGGACTGCAAGGGCAGCTCGGCAACACGCTAGCGACGCTTGGCCAGAACCAAGGCAACGCCGAGGCCGGCGTCTACACCGGCCTCGCTGGTCTCGGCGTCAACAACCTCTGGCAGGGCACGTCTGCCGGAATGAATGCTGTCACGCAGGCCCAGAAGACCGCCCAGGCACAGCAGATTTTCGACGGCAACGGCTGCGTCACGGAGAGCCCGAACGCATGAAAGTCAACCTTCGCCTCAAGAGCCCGCCCGCGCTGAAGCTGCGCTATATCCCCGGTGCGACTGGTCCGGCCGGTACGATCACGATCGGCGATGTGAGCACCAGAGCACCCGGCACGGTGTCATCTTCACCAATACGGGGACGCCGGAAGCCGCGATCCTCGATATCACCATCCCCCGTGGCGATACAGGGCTGACCGGCGACAAGGGCTGGTCACCAATCCTGGCCATCGTCACAGATGGCGTCCGCCGCGTTGTCCAAGTAGCGGACTGGACCGGAGGCCAGGGGACCAAGCCGGCTACCGGCAGCTATATCGGCGCGTCCGGGTTGGTTTCTGACATCGCAAGCGCAATCGACATCCGTGGTCCGCAGGGGCCATCGGGTTCCGTCACGGATGGCGATAAGGGCGATATCGTCGTCTCCTCCGCCGGAACAGTATGGACGGTTGACGACAAGGCGATCACGCTCGCCAAGCAGGCGGACGTTGCGCCCGGCGTCATCATGGGCCGTGCCACGGCCGATTCTGGCCCGCAGGAGGCGCTTACGCCAGCGCAGGCGCGGACGGTCATAGGCGCCGTCAATCGGGCTGGAGACACCGGCATGACCGGCAGCTATGCGACGGACGAAGCGTTCTCAGCCGCAGGCGGTCGGGCTATTTTAGGGCGCTCGGGTGCTCCGCAGGTATTTCTCCGCGATCTGGCCGCAGGCCCTGATCTAAAGCGCTCCTACTTCTACAATAGCGCTGGCCAGAGCAGCATCGGAAAACTGAATGATGCGGAGACGGCGGCAACACCGTTCGTCACATTTGACCATGCATCGCTCACCGCTGACTTCAGCGGCAGCATTCGCCACACCGGCAACCTACCACGACCTATGCGCTGGATACAGCAACGCGAACGACAAATGTTGCGAACGGCGCGGTCATCTTCATCGCGACGAACTTTTCGGGGCGCATCACTGTTTGCAATAATATCTCCGGAAAGATGGCCGATTATCTGTGCAGCGCCGGTGCGATCAAGGCGAGCGCGGGCGACACGACGATCCTGACTGCTACCTACGCCGCACCGCAGAACGGATACGCTGTTTTCAACAATACCGGCGCAACCTCGACCTTTACTGTGATGACCCAGCGGGTGAGGAACGCAGCATGAGCTATCAGGCTGAGCCTTATTCTGACCCCGGTTACGGCGCAAAGCGCTTCCTCATCACCACTGATGAGGGCCGGCAGTTCGATGTGTCGGTTGCCGTTGATGAGAGCGAAATCCCGGCTCTGGTGGCGTTTCATCTCAACCCGCCGGCGCCGGCCCCTTATCCGGTGCTGCCGACGATCGACGACTACCGGGCAGCCATCCAGGCGCATGTCGACGCAACGGCCCAGGCTCGCAACTACGACAGCGGTCTGACCTGTGCCTCCTATGTCGGCTCAACGAACCCGGCATGGGCCGCCGAGGCCGCAGCCTTCGTCGCCTGGCGCGACGCGGTCTGGGTTTACGCCTTCACCGAACTGCCCAAGGTCCAGAGCGGCCAGCGAGAGCAGCCGACGATAGCCGCCTTCCTGGACGAGCTGCCTGTGATGATCTGGCCGAACTGAGCCGGCGTCGCACCGACGGGCGCTTGCGCCAATTTCAGGCTCCTAGCCCGCTATCGCCCTGGCGATGATGGCGAATACGGATTTCGGAACGAGCGTAATGATCAGCAGGAATGCGATGGTCGTTGCAGCCAACCATTTCGTCAGATTGGTGAATGACAGCAGCGCGACCGACACAGCGACCAGAAAATGCCCGTTGGGATGATAGGGCTGAACGCTCATCAGTCCCCATACGGCGAAGAATACCGCGATTGATCGGCAAAATCTAAGGAAAAACAGCGTCAACCGCGGCGCGCCGCGGAGGCACATCTCCCAGAATTCACCCATCAGGGCGTCTGCGGCCGCATCGGATTCGTGCGTCGAGAATGACTTGCCCAATTCAGCGTTCATCTTCCTGCCCCAAGGTTGCACAGCACTACTAAGATCGATGCCGAGATTGTTCAACGTCTTTCGGCTATCCCTGAACCAACCGTGCTTTTGACACCCCCGAGATGTCTCATGACTCGCCGCGCTCTCAGCGCCGGCGCTGCTCAGGCGCGGCCGCGCATAGCTGGTACCCTTACGATTGCTGCTCGGACCGCGACCGCTGACCGATGGGCGAAGATGCTCGACTAGCGTGGCCAGCGTCTCCGCGAGCCTTGTGAGGTTGCAGCCATCACAAAAGCAATAGTCCCCGCGATCAGCAGCACGGCAATGATCGTCACCTGAGCAAGCATAGCGCCCTCCGTCGAGGCGTAGCACTCCAACAACCGCGCCGGTGGGCGCTGTTCCGATTTCTGGAGGTCATCATGGATATCCGCGAGGCTCAGGCCGCGCTGGTCGCGCTCGGCTATTCGCTTGTGGTGGATAACAAGCCGGGGCCGGCGACGAAGGCGGCTATCCAGGCGTTTCAGGTGTCGCATGGGCTGCATGTCGACGGGATCATCGGGCCGAAGACGACTGCAGCCTTGAACGTGGCGACGGCGGGAAGGCCGCAGGGCGTCTCGGTTATCGATCGCGCGAAGTTCTTTGCCTATCTGCGGTCGGGCAAAGCTCCGATGTTCGGATCCTCGCTCTCGACCGGTCAGGTCCGGGGCATCGAAGGCATCCTCGACGGTTTCGCGCAGACTGGCGATGGGCGCGACAAGACGCTGGGCTATGGGCTCGCCACGGCGCGGCGCGAGATCGGTTCCGGCATGGTCCCGGTGCGGGAGGGCTTCAGCAAGACCGATGCGGCGGCCCGCGCCTATGTCGCCAAGCACTATCCGAACAAGGGCTACAGCAAGCCGGCCGGGCCGTGGGGGCACGTCTATTACGGTCGTGGCATCGTTCAATTGACCTGGTTCGACAACTACGAACGCGAGGGCATTGCCGCCGATCTCGATCGCGCGCTCGCTCCCGAGTTCGCTGCGGAGCTCATGTTTGCAGGGCTTCTTGATGGCCGCTGGAACAAGCAGGGGAAGGGCATCGCCTATCTCCCGACCGCCGGGCACGACGACCTGAAGAACGCTCGCCGGACCGTCAACCTCACGGACCACTGGGAAGAGATCGCCAGCTTCTACCGCCAATTCATGGCAGCGATCGCAGCCGCCCGCACCTGAAACCGCCGCGCTCCGCTTCCGATCTCGCTATCGCGATCGGCGAAACGATGAAGGCGCTGCAGGCGATCGAAGCCGCGAAGAAAGGAGCCTGAGCCATGAACGAACAGATACTCAGCTTTATCCGCACCGTCGTCCAATCGGCTGCGGCTGCGCTCGGCACCTACGGCGTGCTCGATGCGCAGGGGCAGACGGTCGTCGTCGCCTTCGTCATGTGGCTGATCCCGACGGTCTGGGGGCTCTATGTCCGCCGTAAGGCCGGGCTCGTCGCCTCTGCGGCCGCGCTGCCGGAGGTGAAGCGGATCATCACCACCCCGGAGATTGCCGCAAGGGTGGCTGCCCCGGCCGTTGCGCCGCGCTGAGTTGGAGGCCCGATGAGCCACTATCAGCCTCCGCCTCCCGACTGGTTGCATGCTCTGATCGGCATGCGTCTTGTCGACGTCATCTTCGGCGCAGCCGGCGGCAGCGTCCGCGGCCTCGTCGTTCGAAATCTGTCCTGGTCGCAGCGCATCGCTTCGACGATCGTCCGGGCTCTCACCGCCGGAAGCGTCGGCCCGGCGGCGAACGCGGTTGCTATGCGCTGGCTGGATTGGTGGGGCGCGCCGCCGACATTCCCGACACCACCGCCGAAATCGAGCGGCTGATCGCCGCAAGATCGCCTTGCCCTTGTAAGGGGCGGCCCTCCTTGGGCGTTTCCTCCCTGAACTTGGCCCCGCCAGCTCTGGCTGGCGGGGCCTCTTTACTTTGGCGCGTCCAAGCTGGCCGGCAACGAAAGGTGCCCCGAGACCGAAAGTGCAAGCATGAGTGAGGCGACGTGAAGGGACTGAGGCAGAATTCCGCCCTGCAGGTTGGCGAGAGCCTCCCTCACCGGCAGGAGGTGGACCGTCATGCCCTCTTCGCCAGCGTCCAGTTTCCGCGTTCCTGTGGGCTGCACCCCGATTGCCAGATACGTGTGAACCCGATTGGACTGGATCGCGGGGTTAGGAAAGAGCGAGGAGATCAGCAGCAGCTCGGCTGCCTGGTAGCCGGTTTCTTCTTCCAGTTCCCGGCGAGCGGATACCTCCGGACTGCTGTCATTCGCATCGACGGTGCCGGCAGGCAGTTCCAAAAAGACATCTTGCGCTCCGTGGCGATACTGCCGCACGAGCACGAGTTCGTCGGATTGAGTGATGGCAACGACGTGCACCCAATCCGGGTAGTTTAGGACATAGTAGGGCGAGATTTCTTGACCGTTGGGGGTGCGGCATTCATCTGCTCTGAGGTCGATCCAGCGGTCCTTGATGATCGTCTCCGACGAGAGCCGCTGCCATTTGATGTCCATCGTTGCCACTGCTGCGCTGCCCTTTTCGCATTGGTTAGCCCGGGGTTGCTCGCGATCCAAGAAACGATTCAAAGGCAGGCCCGCTCTCCCGCCCTTACCTCTCGCCATGGGTGAGCCGGCGACCCGCCATCCTCTCGCAGACCGGAACCGCCAAGCAGCCGATATTCGTCATACGCCTATTTCCACGGGAGAAGAAAAAATATGGGCGTGGGCGATGCGGCCAGAGCCAGATCGAGCGTGGCGGTGACGTCATCACGAAGCGTGGATTTTTCTTACTACCCGCGGGGATGCTCGCGCGCCGCCCCCTGCTCGCCGCCGGGGCTGCAAGTCTTGCTGCCCCGGCGCGGGCCCATGTGGTCACCACGCTCGGCTCCGAGGCGGAGCGCATCACGATCCTCAGCGAGGGAGGCTTCGAGATGCCGCTGTCGACCTTGCAGTGCGACGTGCCGGCCGCCGAGATCGCCGCGCAGGCCGGCCCGTCCGATCCCTTCCGGGCGCCCCTCAACATCACCTGTCTGCGGCGCGGCAAGGACTTGATCCTGTTCGATTGCGGGCCGGCGCCAATTTCCGGCCCGGCACCGGCCACTTGCAGAACAGGCTGACCGCATCCTCGAAACCGGCGATCATGCGATCACGCTTGTATTCGCATCGCATACCGGAAGCAGAAGTTCCGGATGTCCGCTTTCGACCGATTGTGTTGAAGAAGTCGGCGTTGCTGCGAGGTTGAAGTCCTGATTCAGTCGTCCTTGGGCTGGAGAGCGACCGATGATGGGCGAACGAACAGTGGGGCAAGAGGCGCTGTTCTATGAGTTCAGCCTGGAGCGGCATGTCCCAGCCAACCACCTGCTTCGTGCGATCGACCGCTTCGTCGATCTGTCCGGCATCCGCGCGCATCTACGCCCCTTTTACAGCGAGACGGGTCGGCCCTCGATCGATCCCGAGCTGATGATCCGGATGCTGATCGTCGGCTACTGCTTCGGCATTCGCTCCGAGCGCAGGCTGTGCGACGAGGTCCATCTGAACCTCGCCTATCGTTGGTTCTGCCGGCTCGGGCTCGAAGGTGACGTGCCCGACCATTCCACTTTCTCGAAGAACCGCCACGGCCGCTTCCGGGATACCGATCTGCTCCGCGAGGTGTTCGAGACGACGGTCCGGCGCTGCATGGCAGAGGCCTCGTCGGTGGCGAGGGCTTTGCAGTCGATGCCAGCCTGATCAAGGCTGACGCCAACCGCCAGAATGGCGTGCCCGGCAAGGACGGGCTGACGCCCGAAGCGGCGAGCCACGCGGTGCGTGAGTATCTGGCCGTGCTGGACGATGCCGCCTTCGGCGGGGCGACGCCGGTTGTGCCGAAGTTTATCTCACCGGCTGATCCGGCCGCGCGCTGGACCGCGGCCCATGGCGGGCAGGCCTTCTTCGCCGATGCGACCAACTACCTGATCGATCTGAAACATGCCGTCATCATGGACGTGGAGGCGACGACGGCCGTGCGGCAGGCCGAGGTCGGCGCCGCACGAACCATGATCGAGCGCACCCAGGACAGGTTCGGCACCTGGCCCGAGAAGCTGGTCGCGGATGCCGCCTATGGCTCGGCCGAGAACCTCGCCTGGCTGGTGCATGAGCGCGGGATCGAGCCGCATGTTCCCGTGTTCGACAAATCCCGGCGCCGGGACGGTACCTTCAGCCGCTCCGACTTCGCTTACGACCATGATCGCGATCTCTACATCTGCCCAGGCGGCAAGGAGCTGCGGCAGTTCCGTTGGCCCTTTGCGGTGCCCCGAGACGGCATCGATCCTGAAGGCCTCATGCGCTACCGGGCGATCAAGCGCGACTGCGGCGCCTGTTCCCTGAAGCCGCAGTGCTGTCCGAAAGATCCTGCCCGCAAGATCCTGCGCTCCATCCACGAAGGCGCCCGCGACATGGCGCGCGACATCGCCGCCACCGATGCCTACGTCACCTCGCGGCGCGAGAGGAAGAAGGTCGAGATGCTGTTTGCGCACCTGAAGCGCATCCTCAAACTCGATCGCCTGCGCCTGCGAGGACCATGCGGCGCCCGCGACGAGTTCCTCCTCGCAGCCACCGCCCAGAACCTCAGGAAAATGGCGAAGCTGATGTTGATGAGAACGCCACCTCTGGCGGCATGAGGGCGAACGCCCTCTCAGCGATCCGTTCAGTCTCGCTCGACAGCCGACCCAAAGCCGACTTCTTCAACACAATCGGCCTAGTCCGGAAGCCGGATGATCCAAGGCAGGGTGGCCGAGCTCCAAGCGGGCTAAAAATTACAACGCTATCTCAAATACATAGGTGTTCGCAGTTTTTTTCTTGGATGGTGCGCCACCCACTATTGGGTGGTAAAAGATTGAAAATAAACGAAAGTCAGAGATCGAAGATCGAGGGTGTCCCCGCGATGTCTCCCATTTGCGTACCCCAATCGGCGGCGGCGTTGGAGACAGGAAGCCCCGTTAGTGTTGTCTCGTCAGCTGTCGGCTCCAGCGGCAGGGCAGCTTCAGGAGGGCTCGGGATAGTATGGGAAGGCAGGGTAGAGCTGTAGCCCCGAGACCTATTGCGGGAAATCGCCGCCCCGGGTGGCCGATGGCTCCCACCTTGTATTGACGCCGGCCTCTGATTTGAAGTTCTAGTTATGTTCCTTCTTCGGAGAGGCCGAAATGAGGAACAGCAGCCTGCATTGTGTCTTTTGCCAAGCATCCTGCCTAGGCGTAAAATGGGAGCTAAGCAGCCCTCGTTCACCGGAAGGGTGCTTGAAATCTTCCAAGCGGGGAGGATGTCATGGGACGCAAGTTCGTAGACTGCCGCGCATTCCCGAGCCAGATGAACTGCTCGATCGCGATCAGCGCCGATAGTGAAGGCGAATTATTGGAGGCTGCCGTTCAGCATGCCGTCGCCGTGCATGGTCATCAGGATACGCCCGAACTGCGGCAGCAACTCAAAGGCATCATCAAAGATGGTATGCCGTCTGAGGAGGCCCCGAGCCGGGCCGCCTGATCGGGCATTGCAGCGGCCGGGAGCTTGACGAGGCACCTGGGGTAGCCCGAGGTGCGCGAACGGTGGTCTGGTAGAAGTCGAGGCTCAATCCGAGCTGATCGCGAGGAGCCGGGCAGCACGACGCGCGATCGCCAATGAGGGAGCGGCCTTCTCGCGGACGGGAGAGCCCGACCTTGGAGAGTTCACTGAAGCTGTGGTGCTGGTCCGTTATGGGAATGTGCCGGCAGACGCGGCTTCTTATGTCATGTGAACATCGAGGGGCCGCAGGCGCCGCTGATCGACTAGCAGAGCAAGGACAGCTTCGCCGGCCTGCCAGCTATTGCGCTTCCTTGGTGACCGCCTTGTAGGCGTCCGCGTGGACATCGCTGGATCGGGGAGGGCTGATTTGCCGGTTCATCGCGCCACATAAGATCCCCGACGGCTCGCCGGCCGCATGCAAGGCACGAGGGGTGCGGACGGTATTTGTCTATAACGTAAGTGGATTAATGCTAGATCGCATAGTCCATCGCGATGGCTGGCTGGACAAGGGGGCGCCGGACGAGGTCGGCGACCGTGGTGTTGTCGACGACCGAGGCCATGGCGTCGCGGACCTCGGTCATGACGGAGCGCACCGGGCAGTTGTCGATGTCGCCGCAATCCTCGCAGATGCTGAAGGCCGAGCGGCTGGCGCAGGCGATCGGTGCAATCGGGCCCTCGAGCGCGCGGATCACGGCGCCGACCTTGATCGTTCTGGCCGGCTTGGCGAGCGCGTAACCGCCGCCCGGTCCCTTCTTGCTGCGCAGCATGCCGGCATTGCGCAGGTCGAGCAGGATCGCATCGAGGAATTTCTTCGAGATGTTGTTCTTCTGGGCGATGTCGGCGACCTGCGCGGTTTCGCCAGCCTCGAGTTTGGCAAGATGAACGATGGCTTTGAGGCCGTATTTGCCCTTGTTGGTGAGCACGGCGCACAGCTCCCGTTTATAAATTACAGCATATCTATCAATTTTGACGATATTGGCAAACCAGCTCGATCCCAGTTGAGGCCCGGGCTGGCGATATCGTTCTCGTTCTTGCCTGCAGGGAGATGGTTGTCCGCGTCAGGCGATGACACCCCTCAGGCTACGCGCGGCGTGTCAGATCAGCGCCGCCATGTGCAGAAGGACGAAGCAGCCCGCTCCGCCGCCGATCAGCACGAGCGGATTGATCGGCGTCGTCATCAGCAGCGCGGTCGAGGCCAGCGCCAACCCGCGCCCGATCCAGCCGCTGTCGAGCGAATTGATCAGCACGTAGCTCGCCGCCAGGATCATCCCGGCCGCGACGGGCCGCAGGCCTCTTTCCAGCGCCTTGAGCAATCGCGCACCCTCGAAGCGCGACCAGATATGGGCGACACCGTAGATCAGCAGCGCGGTCGGGCCGAAGATGCCGATGGTCGCCGCCAGCGCCCCCCAGAAACCGGCGATGCGCCAGCCGATCAGCGTCGCGAGCAGCGAGCCCGGGCCCGGCGCCAGCCGCGAGATCGCGAAGGCATCGACGAATTGGGAGGCGGTCATCCAGCCATGCACGTCGACGATCTGGCGGTGCATATCGGCAACGGCGCTCTGCCCGCCGCCGATCGTCACCAGCGAGAGCGGCAGGAAGACCAGCAGGATGCTGATGGCGATGGCCGGCATTGTCCGTCAGCCCTGGTGGTAGGTCACGGCGACGCTGAGCGAGCCGGCGACGAGCACCGTCCAGATCAGCGGCAATTGCAGGATGGCGACCGCGACGAAGGTGGCGGCCATGATCGCGAGCGGGAACACGCGGCGCGGCACGCGCCGCGCGGCGACGAGCCCCATCGAGAGCGACAGCCCGATCGCGGCGCAGGCGGCGCCCGCAAGCGCGACATGGGTCAGCTCGAAGCCGGCGAGCGCGGTGAAGACGGTGCTGATCAGCGTGATCACGATGGCGGCCGGCACGATGATGCCGAGCCAGGAGGCGATGGCGCCGTTGCGCCCGCCGAGCTTGTAGCCGATCCAGATCGCCATATTGGTGACGTTGACCCCCGGAAGCGCCTGCGCGATCGAGAGCCCGTTCAGGAAATCCTCCTCGCTCATCAGCTTGCGCCGCTGCACGAACTCCCGCAGCAGCCAGCCGCTCAGGCCGCCGCCGAAGCTGGTCAACCCGATGCGCGTGAAGATCAGGAAGAGCTGCACCGCGCTTGGGCGTTCGGCGGGGGCTTCGTCCCGGCCTTTTCGGAGCGCTGCGTTCCGGCTTTCGGGCTGAGGCGTTGGGGAGGAATCCGGCATCTCAACTCCGGGAGACGAGCGACTCTGGAACGTCCCACATTGCCGGCTTTGTCCCGGCTGGCCAGCACGCCCGCGCATGCTGGTCATGACCGGCGCGACGAGGGGCGGGGTGCGCCTGTTTCATCAGCGCGAAGGAGGCTCGCGCCGCCGCAAGGTGCGGCTGACGGCCCGTTTCAGGCGGACGCCGGCTTTCCGGACGAGTTCGCGGTTGCGCCGCTCGCCGGTGTCGCCCGAGAGCGCCTCCGGCAAGGGCAGGGGGCGTTCGGACAGCATGGCGTGCGTGGCCTCGCTTGCTGTCGCGGCATCGGTTTCCGCGCTCTCGGGAAGGGCGAGGCTCTGCAGGCCGGGATCGACATAGGCCTTGATCGGCAGATGGTCCGAGGCGGTCCTTGCCAGCGGCGTGTCGTGGACTTCGACATCGGACAGGATTTCCGGCCGGTTGGCGATGATGCGGTCGAGCGCCAGGAGCGGCAGGCCGGAGGGAAAGCTCGGCACCGGCACCGGCAGCCTGCCGAAGGCCGGACCCAGCTCCTTGAGCGAGGAGCGCTCGCCCAGGCGCCATTCGTTGAGGTCTCCCAGCAGGAGGGTGGGGCGCTCGTCCCGGCTTTGCATGATCTCGATCAGCCGGCGCGCCTGCTGCGAGCGCGAGCGCCGGAGCAGGCCGAAATGAGCGGCGACGAGCCGGAGCGCCGCACCGCTTTCGAGGTCGAGATCGACGACGAGCGCGCCGCGTGGCTCGAGCCCCGGCAGGCTCACCTGATGGACGTCCTGTACGATGCCACGCCGGAACAGCACGACATTGCCGCGCCAGCCATGGGCCCGGCTCGCATTGCCGAGCGGGACCGGCACCAGCCCGGTTTCCTGCTCGAGCCAGGCGAGGTCGAGCAGGCCCTCGCGCTCGCCGAAGCGCTTGTCGGCCTCCTGCAGGGCAATGACGTCGGGGCCGATCTCGGCGATGACGCGGGCGATCCGCTCCGGATCGAAGCGGCCGTCGACGCCGACGCATTTATGGACATTGTAGGACGCGACCAGCGTGCCGGAGAGGCGTTCGCCGGCGATGCCGGAAAGGGTTCCCGCTCGGTTCCTGCGCTGGCGGAGCGAGGAGATGATGCTGGCCCGCAGGCTTGGGCTCTTCTTCTGCATCGCTGCGCCAGCCTGTGTCGGCACGGAATCGAATCGGGCGGACCCGCAGTCTATACTGCCGAGGAGGCCGGGCTCGTCACCGTTTCGTCAGAGATAGGGCGAGCCGAGCCAGATCACCCGGTCCATCAGACGTACGAGATAGGGCCGCGCGCGCAGGCCGGCAAGCGTGACCTTGCCGGCCTTGGCGATCACGGCGTCGATCCGGGCCTCGATCCCGCGTGCGAAGCCGGGATCGAGAACCTCCACGTCGATCTCGAAATTCAGCCGGAGCGAGCGCGGGTCGAGATTGGAGGAGCCGACATAGGCCCAAGCCCCGTCGATGGCGAAGAGCTTGGAATGGTCGAAGGGGCCGGTTGCGCGCCAGATCCGGCAGTAATTCTTGAGGATCTGGTCGAACTGCGCCGTCATTGCCCGGTCGACCAGCACGAGGTTGTTGACCGAGGGCACGACGATGTCGATGTCGACGCCGCGCCGCGCCGCCGTCACCAGGGCGCTGATCAGTTCCTGGTCGGGCAGGAAATAGGGCGACATGATCCTGACCGAGCGGCGCGCCACCGAGAGCGCACCGATCAGCAGCTTGTGATTGGTCTCGAGGAAGGAGTCGGGGCCGGAGGGCACGGCGCGCATCAGCACCGGCCGCTCGACGGGTGCCGGCGCCTGCATCGCCCAGTCCGCGCCGGTCAGCGCCTCGCCGGTGGCGAAGCGCCAGTCCTCGGCCGCCACGGCGAAGAGGTCGGCGACGACCGGCCCGGTGATGCGGAAATGCGTGTCATGGGCCGAGGCCTCGCCCGCGAATTCCGTCGTGAAGCCCTGCCGGATGTTCATTCCGCCCATGAAGGCGGTCGCGCCGTCCACGACGATGATCTTCCGATGGGTGCGCAGATTGGCATAGGGCAACCGCAAGCCCATGATGATGTTGCCGTTGAACACGGCGACGGTGACGCCGCCGCTGCGCAGGGGGCCGACGATGCTGGGCACCGAGTAACGGGCGCCGACCGAGTCGATCAGCACGCGGACGGAGACGCCGCGTCTCGAGGCCGCGATCAGCGCGTCGGCGATCCTCAAGCCCAGCGGGTCGCGATCGAAGATGTAGGTCTCCAGGATCACGCTGCGCTCGGCCGCTGCGATGGCGGCGAGCATGGCGGCATAGGCCTCGTCCCCGGTCCGCAGCGTCTCGATCTGGTTGCCCTTGGTCAGCGGATGGCGCGCGACGCGGTCGCCCAGCGTCTTCAGCGCCGCGAAGCGCTGGCCGAACACGTCGCCGACCTCGTCATGGCTGATATGGAAGCGTCGGGTGGAATCCGCGGCGGCGCCGTGCCCGGGGCGTTGCGAGAGGATCGTGGCACGGCGGATACGGTTGACGCCGGCGACGGCATAGAGGAGCGGGCCGACGATCGGCGACAGGATGATGACGCCCGCCCAGCCGATGGCCGCGCGCACCTCGTCCTTGGTCATCACCGCATGCGCGGCGGCCACGGCCGCCATCACCACGGAAATGACGGCGAGGATGTGCGGCCAGTAGGTCGAGAGAATCTGCCACATGACGCGAAGCTAGAGCATGGCGAGGGAAAGTGGCACCGCGCCGTTGGGAAACGGGGTCATCGGAGCATCGGGGCGGACTCCCGGCATCGGTCGCGGGATATCGGGGCTGTTGCAGCGAAGCTGACGCAAAACGGTGCCGATCTGCTATGAGCGCGCCATGCTGAGAGAGTTCTTCGCCTATTATCGCCCGCACCGGACGCTGTTCCTGGTCGATTTCGGCTGCGCCGTGCTGTCCGGCCTGCTCGAGCTCGGCTTCCCGATGGCGATGAAGGCCTTCGTCGACCTCCTGCTGCCGCGCGGCGACTGGCCGCTGATCCTGCTCGCGGGCGTCCTGCTGCTCGCGATCTATGGGCTCAACACCGGGCTGATGGCGATCGTGACCTATTGGGGCCACCGGCTCGGCATCAATATCGAGACGGAGATGCGCCGGCGCGCCTTCGACCATCTGCAGAAGCTCTCCTTCCGTTTCTACGACGACCAGAAGACCGGCCATCTCGTCGCCCGCGTCACTAAGGATCTGGAGGAGATCGGCGAGGTCGCCCATCACGGGCCGGAGGATCTGTTCATCGCGGTGATGACCTTCGTCGGCGCCTTCCTGCTGATGCTCTCGGTCCATGTCCATCTGGCGCTGATCACGGCGCTGATCGTGCCACTCGCCGGCTTCATCGTCGCCCGCTATGGCGGCCGCATGACCACCAACTGGCAGGCGCAATATGGCCGCGTCGGCGCCTTCAACGCCCGGCTGGAGGAGAATATCGGCGGCATGCGCGTGGTCCAGGCCTTCGCCAACGAGGCCCATGAGCGCGCGCTCTTCGCCGGCGACAACCAGCGCTATCGCTCGACCAAGCTCGAAGCCTACCGCATCATGGCGGCGAGCCAGGCGCTGAACTATTTCGGCATGCGCCTGGTCCAGCTCGCGGTCGTGCTGGCCGGCACCTGGTATGTCGTGCAGGGCAGCCTCAGCATCGGCGGCTTCGTCGGCTTCCTCTTGCTGGTCGGTGTCTTCTACCGCCCGCTCGACAAGATCGCCGCGGTGATCGAGACCTATCCGAAGGGCATCGCCGGCTTCCGCCGCTACCAGGAACTGCTCGCGACCGAGCCCGATATCGCCGATGCGCCCGATGCCGTCGAGGCGCCGCCGCTCAAGGGCGAGATTCGCTTCGAGGGCGTGCGCTTCGGCTATGCCAAGGACAGGCCGATCCTGTCCCATATCGACCTCGCGATCCGGGCCGGCGAGACGGTTGCCTTCGTCGGCCCTTCGGGAGCGGGCAAGACGACATTGCTCTCGCTGCTGCCGCGCTTCTACGAGGTCGATGCCGGCCGCATCACCGTTGACGGCATCGACCTCCGCGAGCTGACGCTCGCCTCGCTGCGCCGCCAGATCGGCATCGTCCAGCAGGATGTCTTCCTCTTCGCCGGCACCATCCGCGAGAACATCGCCTATGGCCGGCTCGGCGCTTCGGAAGCGGAGATCGTAGAGGCCGCCCGCCGGGCGCGGCTCGACCGGATGATCGCCGATCTTCCGGCGGGGCTGGACACGGTGATCGGCGAGCGCGGCGTCAAGCTTTCCGGCGGCCAGAAGCAGCGCCTCGCCATCGCCCGCATCTTCCTGAAGAACCCGCCGATCCTGATCCTCGACGAGGCCACTTCCGCTCTCGACACCGAGACCGAGAAGGCGATCCAGCAATCGCTGACCGAGCTGGCGCAGGGGCGCACGACGCTGGTCATCGCGCACCGCCTCGCCACCATCCGCCATGCCGACCGCATCGTGGTGGTGACGCCGGCCGGCATCGCCGAGCAGGGCCGCCACGAGGATCTCATTCGTGCCGGCGGGCCCTATCAGGCGCTGCACGAGGCGCAGACGCTGACCTGGCAGGCGGCGGGTACGGCGGCGGAGTAGCTGGCCAAAGAACCGGATGGTTATCCCGGACAAGCCGCGAAGCGGCGCCGATCCGGGATCCATGCCGGAGCGCTTCCGAGTGAGGTTCCGGCATGGATCCCGGATCTGCGCTTCGCTCGTTCGGGATGACAGCGGATATGGGACGAAGCCGAAAACTTTCCGTGCCACCCGCTGTCAGCGGTCCACTGCCGAAACGGGAGACTCGACTCGCCTTCCACCGCGCGACGTTCTATAAAAGAACAAAGAGTGAACAATTGCTTTGTCGCCCATGCAGAACGCCATCTCGCCAGCCTTGTCCAATCTGCGCCGCAGCCTCGCCGAGGCGGCCTTGCGGTCGGGGCCGGCTGCGGCGGGCAAGATAAGCCTCGGCGCCACGGAGATCGATGCAGCCCTGTTCGGCGGGCTCGAACGGGCAGCGCTGCATGAAGTCTACGCCGCTGGCGCCGCCGATCTGGCGGCTGCGACGGGCTTCGCGCTCGGGCTGGCGCTGCGGGCGGCGCAAGGGGAGGCGGGAGACGACGCTGCGCGGCCGATCCTCTGGGTGCGGCAGGATTTCGTCGATGCCGAGACCGGCCGTTTGCATGCGCCGGGGTTGAACGAACTCGGGCTCGATCCCGCCCGGCTTCTGCTGGTGCGGGCACGCGACGCCCTGGGCGTGTTGCGGGCCGGCGCCGAGGGAGCGCGCTGTCCGGCGCTCGGCGCCGTGCTGATCGAGCCCTGGGGCGAGCCGCGCGCCTTCGACCTGACCGCGAGCCGGCGGCTCGCGCTCGCGGCCGAGGGGTCCGGCGTGGCGACCCTGCTGCTGCGGGTCGCGGCGGCGGAAGCGCCGAGCGCGGCGCGGACGCGCTGGCAGGTCGTGCCGCTGGCCTCGCGGGCGCTGGAGGCGAATGCGCCGGGCGCCCCGGCCTTCGCCTTGAGGTTGCTGCGCCATCGCGGCGGCGTGCGCGGCGATGCGGCAGAGCGTGAGTGGCGTGTGGAGTGGAACCGTGACCGATGCGCTTTCGAGAACCGAACCGTCTTTGACCGATCCGACAGGCTCATTCCCCGCAGGAACGATGTCCCGCCGCTATCTCGCCCTCTGGTTTCCCTATCTGGCGACGGACAGGCTGCGGCGGCTGGGCCGGATTCCGGCCTTCGGCGCGCCGGCTGAGAAGCCCCATGTCCTCGTCGAGATGCAGGGCAACGCCTTGCGCCTCGCCGATTGCGACCGGCGCGCCGTCCGCCTCGGCCTGACGCGGGCCATGACGCTGGCCGATGCCCGCGCCCGCATTCCCGATCTCGTCGCGCTGGAAGCCGAACCGCAGGCGGATCGGGACTTTCTCGATGAGGTCGCCGCCTTCTGCGACCGCTTCACCCCGCTGGTTGCGCGCGACGAGCCGCACGGCCTCACGCTCGACGTCACCGGCTGCGCCCATCTCTTCGGCGGCGAGGCGGGGATGCTCGATCTCGTGCGGCAGGTGATGGATCGATCGGGCTTGAGCCTGCAAGCCGCCATCGCCAGCACGCCCGAGGCCGCACGCGCCTGTTCCCGCTTCGGACCGCGCGACATCATCCCGCCGGGACGGGACGAAGCGGTGCTGCGCCTGCTGCCGGTCGCCGCGCTGGAGGCGGAGCCCGAGACCGTGATTGCTCTTTCCCGCGCCGGGCTGAAGACCCTGGCCGATGTCGCCGCGCGCCCCTCGGAAACCCTCTCCGCCCGCTTCGGCGAAGCGCTGGCGGTGAAGCTCCGGCGCATCCTCGGCCATGAGGATCGCCGCATCACGCCCTTGCGGCCGCCGCCGGATTGCGTGGTCGAGCGTCATTTCCCCGAACCCTTCGCCGATACGGCGAGCCTCGAGGCGGTGGTCGTCCGGCTGATCGGGGAGGCGGCACGGGTGCTGGAGGCGCGCGGTGAAGGCGGGCGCGCCTTCGAGCTCGGCTTCTTCCGCAGCGACGGCACGGTTCGCCGCCTCGTCATCGAGACCGGCCGGCCCTCGCGCGACGCCAAGGCTTTGTTGCGGCTCTATCGCGAGCGCATCGAGACCCTGGCCGACCCGCTCGATCCCGGCTTCGGTTTCGATGCCATCAAACTCGCCGTGCCGGTCTGCGAGCCGCTCAACACGCAGCAGCACAGCCTCGACGGCCGCGCGGTGGAGGAGGAGGCGGTGGCCGATCTCGTCGACCGGCTCGTCACCCGCTTCGGTCGCGACCGGGTGCTGCGCTTCGCGGCGCAGGACACCCATCACCCCGTCCGCGCGGCAAAGGCGCTCTCGGCCGCTGCGCCCATGCCGGAAGCGGTCTGGTCCGCACCCGAGCCGCAGGAGCCGCCGGCCCGCCCGCTCCAGCTCTTCGAGCCGCCCCAGCCCGTCGAGGCGATCGCGGAAGTGCCGGATGGACCGCCGATCCGTTTCCGCTGGCGGCGCCTCATCCACGACGTCGCTCGCGCCGAAGGCCCGGAGCGGATTGCGCCCGAATGGTGGCGCGACGGCAGCGACGAGCCGATGCGCGATTATTACCGCGTCGAGGATGCGCAAGGCCGCCGCTTCTGGCTCTACCGCACCGGCTTCTACGAGGCCGAGAGCGCGCCGCCGCGCTGGTTTCTGCACGGGCTCTTCGCATGAATCAGTCTGTCAGCCCTTTCGCCGAACCTGTTGCGGCGACAAATTTTTCCTTCCTGCGCGGTGCCTCGCCGGGGCCGAACATGGTGCTGACGGCGCTGCTGCTCGGATATGCCGGCATCGGCATCGCCGATCGCAATACGGTGGCGGGCGTCGTGCGGGCCTGGGCGGCGTTGAGGCAGTTGCGCGAGGATGGTTTGCCGGCGCCCGAGAAAATCCGCGAAGGCGGCAGCCCCGGCGAATATGTCTGGATCGAGAACCCGGATTTCTCCGACCTGCCCATCAAGCCCGAGGAGATGAAGGCGCTGGCGGAGCGCTTCAAGCTCGCGACCGGCACCCGTCTCGTCTTCGCCGACGGCACGCCCGACATCGTTGTCTATCCCGCCAATCGCGACGGCTGGGGCCGGCTCTGCCGTTTGCTCAGCCACGGCAATCGCAAGGACGGCGTGAAGAAGGGCGAATGCCACCTCGTCCTCGACGACCTTCTGAACGATGCCCGCGACCTGCTGCTGATCCTGATGCCGGGCCGCAGGCTCGACGGGCTTCCCGAAGTGCTCGCCCGGCTCGACGAGGCCGCGCCCGGCGCGGTCTGGCTTGCTGCCAGCATGCACCGCCACGGCGACGATCGCCGCCGCCTCGCGCGGCTCAAGGCCATCGCTGCCGCGACCCGCACCCCGCTGATCGCGAGCAATGACGCGCTCTACGATTCCATCGCGCAGCGCGATCTGCAGGACGTGCTCAACTGCATCCGCGAGGGCGTCACCATCGAGCGGGCCGGGCGGTTGCTCGAATCCAATGCCGAGCGCCATCTCAAGCTGCCGCAGGAAATGGCCCGTCTTTTCAGGGATGCGCCCGAGGCTATCGCCGAGACGCAAACCCTGTTCTCCCGCATCGAATTCGATCTCGGCCAGCTCAAATACGAATACCCCGACGAGCCGATCCCGCCCGGCTGGAAGGATCAGGACTGGCTGGTGGAACTGGTCCGCCGCTGCTGCCTGATCCGCTATCCCGACGGCGTTTCGGACAAGGTTCAGGGCCTGCTGGCGAAGGAACTCGCCCTCATCGAGAAGCTCGAATATGCCCGCTATTTCCTGACGATTCGCCAGATCGTCGAGTTCGCCGACAGCAAAGGCATTCTCTGCCAAGGTCGCGGCTCGGCCGCCAATTCCGCCGTCTGTTATGTGCTCGGCATCACCGCTGTCGACCCGGACGAGAACGACGTGCTGTTCGAGCGCTTCATCTCCACCGAGCGTCGCGAACCGCCCGATATCGACGTCGATTTCGAGCACGAGCGGCGCGAGGAGGTGATCCAGTGGATTTATGAGAAATATGGCCGCCATCGCGCCGGCATCGCCGCGACCGTGATCCATTACCGGCCGCGCAGCGCCATCCGCGAGGCCGGCAAGGTGCTGGGCCTGACCGAGGACGTCACCGCTCGCATCGCCGATACGAACTGGGGGAGCTGGGGCAGCGAGATCGGCGACGCCCGCGTCCGCCAGGCCGGGCTCGACCCGACCAATCCGACGATCCGCCGAGCCGTAGACTTCGCCACCCGGCTCTTGGGCTATCCGCGCCATCTCTCGCAACATGTCGGCGGCTTCGTGTTGTCGCGCGGACGCCTCGACGAGACCGTGCCGATCGGCAATGCCGCGATGGCGGACCGCACCTTCATCGAATGGGACCGCGACGACATCGACGCGTTGCAATTGATGAAGGTCGATGTGCTGGCGCTGGGCATGCTGACCTGCATCCGCAAGGCCTTCGATCTGATCAAGGAGAACGGGGGGAAGGACTATGCGCTCGCCGACTTGAAGGATGGCGACGAAGCGACCTACGACATGCTCTGCGAAGGCAAGTCGCTCGGCGTCTTCCAGGTCGAGAGCCGGGCGCAGATGAACATGCTGCCGCGGCTCAAGCCGCGGAAATTCTACGATCTCGTCATCCAGGTCGCGATCGTCCGGCCCGGCCCGATCCAGGGCAATATGGTGCACCCTTATCTGAAGCGGCGGGCGGGGATCGAAGAGGTAACTTACCCCGCGCCTGCGCCGGGACAGGGTGACAAGGACGAGCTTTTCGAGGTCCTGAACAAGACCGAAGGCGTCCCGCTCTTTCAGGAACAGGCGATGCGGCTCGCCATGGTCGCTGCCAAGTTCTCCGACATCGAAGCCAATGGCCTGCGCAAGGCGATGGCCACCTTCCGCAATGCCGGCACCATCGGCAATTACGAGACGATGATGGTCGAGCGCATGGTCGCGCGTGGTTATGAGCGCGATTTCGCCCAGCGCTGCTTCGAGCAGATCAAGGGCTTCGGCAGTTACGGTTTTCCGGAGAGCCATGCCGCCTCCTTCGCCAAGCTGGTCTACATCTCCTCCTTTCTGAAGAAGCATTACCCGGCGGCTTTCGCTGCCGCGCTGCTGAATTCCCAGCCGATGGGCTTCTATGCGCCGGCCCAGATCGTGCGGGAGGCGGAGGAGAACGGCGGCGTCGAACCACGGCCGGCCGATGTCAATTCCAGCTTTTTGGACAACAGCTTGGAAGCCGTTTCGGAATCGAGCTCTTACCATGATCGGCCACGCCATGAGGCCGAGAGAGACCCCTTCGCCCTGCGTCTGGGCTTCCGTCAGATCGACGGCTTCAAGGATGAATGGGGCAAGGCCATTGCGGAGGCGCGGGAAGCGGGCGGCCCCTACCGCGACGTCGAGGAACTGATGCGCCGCGCCAGCCTTCCCGCCCGCGCCATGCGCCTGCTCGCCGATGCCGATGCCTTCCGCTCGCTCGGCCTCGACCGGCGCGAGGCGCTCTGGGCCGTGCGTCGCCTGCCGGATGATGCGGCGCTGCCGCTCTTCCAGGCCGCGCAAGCCCGCGAACTGGGACAGGAGCGGGCGATGGCGCTGCCGAGCATGCCGCTTGCCGAGCATATCGTCGCCGACTACCAGACCGTCCGGCTCTCGCTGAAGGGCCATCCGATGCAGTTGTTGCGCCCGCGCTTCCAACGCGAGGGCATCCTGAGCTGCGCGCAGACCGAGGGGAAGCCGGACGCCGCCTTCGCCCGCACGGCCGGAATCGTGCTGGTCCGCCAGCGCCCCGGCAACGGCAAGGCCATCTTCGTCACGCTGGAGGACGAGACCGGCATCACCAATGTCGTGATCTGGGCGCGGTTGTTCGAGCGCTTCCGCCGCGAGGTGATGGGCGCGCGATTGATGCTGGTCGAGGGCCGGGTGCAGAAGAGCGTCGAGGGCGTCACCCATCTCATGGCCCAGCGCATCGCCGACCGTTCGATCGATCTGCTGTCGCTCTCGGATACGCACCGTGCCGAAGTGCCGCTTCCCATCGACGAATTGAAGAACCCGCCGCTCCCGCGCCATCGCCACCCGCGCAATGTCCGCATCCTGCCGAAATCGCGGGATTTCCACTGAGAGGCAGGCGGTTCAGCCTCCGCGCGGTTCATCCCGGGCGAGCGCAGCGAGACCCGGGATCCATGCCGGAACCTCTATCGGAACCGCTCCGGCATGGATCCCGGATCGGCGAGACTTCGTCGCTCGTCCGGGATGACGGCGAGGAGGCGGCGGCGGCAGAGCCTCCCTCCGATAATGCCCAGCAACGTCCGCTAAAACAAACTTCTCCAATGGAAGTGAAATAAGAAAAAACACGCTACCTGCCGTAAATTGAACCTTTGGCCTCATGGGTATAAATCCAGCGTTCGATTTACCGAACAGATGGCCAGAACGATGGCGGCAAGCCCCGGCCCGGACGAAACCTCGACAAGCCCGCAGCCAACCGTGGTGCTGGCGGCCCGCGCGGCCGCGCTCGATGCGGCGTTCGGCATGGCGGACGTTCCCGAGCGCCTCTCCGGCATCGTCGCGCAAGCCGCCGGCCCCGTCGTCTTCACCACCTCCTTCGGCCTCGAAGATCAGGTGCTGACCCATTTCATCGCGACCGCGAAGCTCCCGGTCATCTTCGCCACGCTCGATACCGGCCGGCTCTTTCCGGAGGTCTACGCCCTCTGGCAGGAGACGGAGGAGCGCTATGGCATCCTGATCCGCCCCTATTATCCGCGCCATGACGCGGTCGAGCTCTATGTTCGCCAGAACGGCATCAACGGCTTCTACGGCTCGCGCGATGCCCGCAAATCCTGCTGCGACATCCGCAAGGTGGAGCCGCTCGGCCGGGCTCTGGCCGGGGCCGATACCTGGCTGACCGGCCTGCGCGCCGACCAGTCAGCCGCGCGGGGCGGCGTCAAGCTGGCGGAGGCCGATGCGGCGCGCGGCCTCGTCAAGGCGAGCCCGCTGATCGACTGGTCGCGCGAACGCACGCTCGCCTTCGCCGAGGCGAACGACGTGCCGATCAACCCGCTGCACGCACAGGGCTTCGTCTCGATCGGCTGCCAGCCCTGCACCCGCGCCATCCGCCCCGGCGAGCCCGAGCGGGCCGGGCGCTGGTGGTGGGAGGACGATGCCGCCAAGGAATGCGGCCTGCATGTCGGGTCGGACGGAAAGCTGGCGCGCGCCAAAATCGCGCCGGCGGAGGCCCACGCATGATCCAGCTCAGCCATCTTCAGAAGCTCGAGGCGGAAGCCATCTTCATCATCCGCGAGGTGGTGGCGACATCGGACAAGCCGGTGCTGCTCTATTCGATCGGCAAGGATTCCGCCGTCCTGCTGCATCTGGCGATGAAGGCGTTCTACCCGGCCAAGCCGCCTTTCCCGCTGCTCCATGTCGATACGACCTGGAAGTTCCGCGACATGATCGCCTTCCGCGATGAGACGGCGGCGCGGCTGGGGCTCGATCTCATCGTCCACATCAACCAGGAGGGCGTGAGGGCCGGAATCAGCCCCTTCGCCTCGGGCTCGCGCGTCCATACCGACGTGATGAAGACGCAAGGGTTGAAGCAGGCGCTCGACCTCTACAAGTTCGATGCTGCCTTCGGCGGCGCGCGCCGCGACGAGGAGAAGAGCCGGGCCAAGGAACGCGTCTTCTCGCTTCGCAGCCCGGAGCATCGCTGGGATCCGAAGAACCAGCGCCCCGAGCCCTGGCAGCTCTTCAACACCCGCAAGCATCGCGGCGAGAGCTTTCGCGTGTTTCCGCTCTCGAACTGGACCGAGCGTGACGTCTGGGACTACATCGCGCTCGAGAACATCCCGGTCGTGCCGCTCTATTTTGCCGCGCCGCGCCCGGTCGTCCGGCGCGACGGCGCCTGGATCATGCGCGACGACGAGCGCATGGAGCTTCTCCCCGGCGAGGTCGTCGAGACCCGCATGGTCCGCTTCCGCACGCTCGGTTGCTACCCGCTGACCGGCGCTGTCGAGAGCGAGGCGGCCAGCCTCACCGACATCATCGCCGAGATGCGCTCGTCGCGATCCTCCGAGCGGCAGGGCCGCGTCATCGACCATGACGGCTCGGGCTCGATGGAGCAGAAGAAGCAGGAAGGCTATTTCTGATGAGCTTCGCCATCGCCAGGAATCTGGCCAAGAAGAACAAGGCACTGAGGCCGGCTCAGAACCTTCTCCCCGCCAACGATACGCCCAGCGCCTCCGAAACCGGCCAGCATTCGCTGCTGCGCTTCATCACTTGCGGCTCGGTCGATGACGGCAAGTCGACGCTGATCGGCCGTGTGCTCTACGAGGCCGGCGCGGTCTTCGACGACCAGCTCAGCGCGCTCGACAGCGATTCCCGCAAATTCGGCACGCAAGGCGCGGCGCCCGATTTCGCGCTTCTCGTCGATGGGCTTTCGGCCGAGCGCGAGCAGGGCATCACCATCGATGTCGCCTATCGCTATTTCGCGACCGACAGGCGCAGCTTCATCGTCGCCGACACGCCCGGCCACGAGCAATACACCCGCAACATGGCGACCGGCGCCTCGACAGCCGACCTCGCCATCATCCTGATCGATGCACGCAAGGGCCTGCTGCCGCAGACCCGCCGCCATTCCTTCATCGTCTCGTTGGTCGGCGTGCGCCATGTCGTGGTCGCGATCAACAAGATGGACCTCGTCGGCTATGACGAGGCGGTCTTCGAGCAGATCGCCGCCGATTACCGCGCGGCGGTGCAAAACCTCGGCTTCGCCTCGATCCGCTTCATTCCGGTCTCGGCGCGTGACGGCGAGAACGTCATGCGGCCCTCCGCCCTGATGCCCTGGTATGACGGCCCGGCGCTGCTGCCCTATCTCGAAAGCGTCGCGATCGCGCCCTCCGCACCGCGCGACGAGGGCTTCGTGCTGCCGGTGCAATGGGTCAACCGCCCGGATCTCGACTTCCGCGGCTATGCCGGCACGCCTGTCACCGGCCGGGCCCGCGTCGGCGATCCCATCGTGGCGCTGCCGTCCGGCCGCACGAGCCGCATCGCGCGATTGATCGGCGCGGCCGGCGAAGCCAGCCAGATCGCCGCCGGCCAGGCCGCGACGGTGACGCTGGAAGACGACATCGACATTTCGCGCGGCGACGTGATCGCTGCCGCGGGTTCGACGCTGCCGGTGAGCCGCGGGCTGAAGGCGCGTTTGCTCTGGACCGGCGAGCGCGCCATGCTCGAAGGCGGGCAGTTCCTCGTGAAGCTCGCGACGCAGAGCGCCAATGCCACGGTCGAGGCGCTGCATCACAGCATCGACATCGAGGGCTTCCAGCCCCTGCCGGCGCAGAGCCTGCGCATGAACGGCATCGGCCTCGTCACGCTCCGGCTCGACCGGCCGCTGGTCTCGCTGCCCTATGCGCGCAGCCATGAGCTCGGCGGCTTCATCCTGATCGACCGCATCAGCAACGAGACGGTCGCCTTCGGCTTCGTCGAGCCGGGCGAGGGCGAGGCCCGGCAGGCGGTGGGCGAGGGCGGGGCGCTGGCACGGGCGCAGCGCGGCGTCCTTCGCATCGTCGGCCGGAAGGGTACGCCGGATCGCAGAGCCTGGCTCGCGGCGGTGAGCTGGCGCGTTCTCAGCACGGCGGGGTTGTTCGTCGCGGCCTTCGCGCTGACGGCGAATGTGCCTGTCTCTCTGGCGCTCGCCTTCGGCGACATCCTGCTGCGACCGGGCCTGCGGGCGCTGCATATGCGGCTCTGGCGGAAGGTGCCGACCGGAACCTTGCAGGACGGGGCAGGGATCTGAGGAGCGGCGCCAGCGGCTTCTGCCGTGGGCGTCGAGAGTGTTGCGGTTGCCACGATGCGAGGCGGCATCCGGTTGGCCGAACTCAGGCCGCCTTGGCGTAGATCGTTTCGGTGGTGCCCTGCGCTGAGAGCTGCGACGCGCTGCCATAGGCTTGTGAGGCGTTCTGGAAGGCTTCCGGCGGCCGCCGGTGGTGATGCCGCTCGCCGGATTGTTGCAGCGAGGACTGGAAGGCCTTCACCTCGTCCTGCGAGACGGAGCCGTCGCCATTCTTGTCCAGCGAGCTGAAGAGCCGGTTCAACTGGTCGCTGTTCAGCCGGCTGTCCTTGAAAGCCGCGCTGAACTCGTCCTTGCTGATCCCGCCATTGACGTCGCTGTCGATCGCGTCGAAGGCCGACTTGCTGTCTTTATCGCTGTCGCTGTCGGAGGCAGCTTGGGCGTTCTGCGTTCCGCCCGCCTGGAGTGAGAACAGGAAGGACTGCAGCAGGCTGTCGGCCTTCTTGGCCTTGTCCTTGAACGCATCCGACTCGGCCTTGGTGATCGAGCCGTCGCCGTCCGTGTCGATCTTCTTGAAGAGCTCTTCGCTCTTGGCGCTGTCGGCACCCTTGGGGGCGGCGCTCTCGAACTCGTCGAGGCTGATGCCGCCGTCGCTGTTACTGTCGATCTGGTCGAAGCTGGGAGGTTTGTGGTGGGGGCGGAAGCCGCCGCCCACCCCGCTGATACTGGACATGGAGATACTCCGGGACACGTCGCGATCTTGCGACGCGTCCCGGATTCTGCGCTCGGAATCTTGGTGAATGCCTAATGAATGACGTTGCGTGAGTTGTCTTCTCGGCCGTGGAATCGCGGCGGTTTGACGCAGGCTGTCCTCAGCCGTCCACCACCGCCGTCGCCTCGATCTCCAGCAACGCCTCCGGCTCGACCAGCGCGGTGACCGCGACCACCGCCATGGCCGGGAAGTGCCGGCCGAAGACCTCGCGATAGACCGGTCCCATTTCCTTCAGGCTGGCGCGATAGGTCGCGATGTCCGTCACGTACCAGGTCAGCCGCACGATATCCTCGACGCGCCCGCCGCCGGCCTCGACCACCGCCCTGATGTTGAGGAAGGTCTGGCGGAGCTGGCCGATGAAGCCCTTGGCGAAGACGCCCTGCGCGTCCCAGCCGACAAGGCCGCCGGTGACCAGCACGCGGCCTTCCGCCACCATGCCGTTGGCATAGCCGCGCGGCTGCGGCCAGCCCTCGGGCAGGATGGCGCGGGATTGCGAATGGTCGGACATGGCGTATCGCCTCGATTTCGGCCGTTCAGGCTCTGTTGGAAGAAAGGTCAGCTCTCGCCTTGCGCGATCTGGCGGAGCGCGAAGCGTTGGAGCTTGCCGGTCGCCGTCTTCGGCAGGGCTTCGACGAAAGCGATGGCGCGCGGATATTTGTACGGCGCGATACCGGCCTTCACATGCTCCTGCAAGGCCTTGACCAGGGCGGCATCGCCGATGACGCCCTCGCGCAGCACGACATAGGCCTTCACGATCTGCCCGCGCTCGGGGCAGGGCGCGCCGACCACGCCGCATTCGGCCACGGCCTCGTGCGTCAGCAGGGCGGCCTCCACCTCGGGCCCGGCGATGTTGTAGCCGGCCGAGATGATCATGTCGTCGGAGCGGGCCTGGTACCAGAAATAGCCGTCGGCGTCGCGCAGATAGGTGTCGCCGGTGATGTTCCAGCCGTTCAGCACGTATTTCGCCTGCCGCGGGTCGGCGAGATAGCGGCAGCCGGTCGGGCCGCGCACGGCGAGCCGCCCCGGCGTGCCGTCCGGCACGTCGCGCCCTTCCTCGTCGACGATCTTGGCCTCGTAGCCCGGCACCGGAATTCCGGTCGAGCCCGGCCTGATCCTGTCGCGTGGCGCGCCGATGAAGATGTGCAGCATCTCGGTCGCGCCGATGCCGTCCATCAGCGGGATGCCGGTGCGCGCCTGCCAGGCGTCGAAGGTCGCCTTGGGCAGGGCCTCGCCGGCCGAGACGCAAATCCTGAGTGAAGAGATGTCGCGCCCGTCGAGCTTGTCGAGAATGGCGCGGTAGGCGGTCGGCGCGGTGAAGACGACGCTGACCTTGTAGCGCTCGATCGCGTCGATCAGATCGGCGGGGCCTGCCTTCTCGGGCAGCACCATCGCAGCGCCGATCCGCATCGGAAACAGCACGAGCCCGCCGAGCCCGAAGGTGAAGGCGAGCGGCGGCGAGCCGGTGAAGCGGTCATCGGCCGAGGCCTTCAGCACGCGTGCACCGTAGCAGTCGCAGATCGCCAGCATGTCCTGATGGAAATGCATCGTGCCCTTGGGCTCGCCGGTCGTGCCGGAGGTGAAGGCGATCAGGCAGACATCGTCGCGCGCGGTGTCTGCGGCCTCGAAGCGCTCATAGCCCGGCTGCGCCATCAGCGCCTCCAGCTCGCTCTCCGCGCCGCCGAAGGCGACGATGCGGGCAAGCTCCGGTACGTGCGCTCCGGCGGCTTCGAGATCGGCGGTAAGCCGATGGTCGCAGAGCGCCAGCGCGATCTTCGCCTTGCGCAGGGGATAGACGAGCTCGCCCACCCGCAGCATCGGCATGGTCGCGACCGCGACGCCGCCGGCCTTGATGACGGCGAGATAGGCCGCGACCATCATCGGCGTGTTGCCGGCGCGCAGCAGCACGCGGTTGCCGCTGATCATTCCGAGATCACGGCTCAGCACATTGGCGATGCGGTTCACTTTCTCGGCGAGATCGGCATAGCTCCACTCGAGACCGGCCGCGACAACGGCGGTGCGTCGGCCGCGTCCCTCGGTGATGTGCCGGTCGAGCAGTTCGGCGACGCAGTTCAGCCTTTCGGGATAGGCCAACCCTGCCTCTGCAAGTGTGAGATCGGGCCAGCTTTCGCGCGGCGGCAGGTTGTCCCGCGCAAAGCTGTCCTTATGTCCTGATCTCGCGAATCCGGTTGCTGTCATTGCGTTCCCCTGCCTTTTCGGCATGTAGTTTCAGCAGGTCGCGCGCGATCACGACCTTCTGGACCTCGCTGGCGCCCTCGTAGATGCGCAGCGCTCTGATCTCCCGGTACAATTCCTCCACCTTGACGCCCTTGGTGACGCCGAGGCCGCCATGGATCTGGACGGCCCGGTCGATCACGCTCTGGGCGTTCTCCGTCGCGACGAGTTTGGCCAGCGCCGCCTCCCGGGTGACGCGGGGCGCGCCGCGATCCTTGGTCCAGGCGGCGCGGTAGACGAGAAGGGCGGCGGCATCGACCTCAGCCGCGCTGTCGGCGATGGCCGCCTGCGAGAGCTGAAGGTCGCCGAGCGTGCCACCGAAGAGCTTGCGGCCATTGGCGTGCGAAATCGTCTCGTGCAGCGCCCGTCGGGCGAAGCCGAGCGCGGCGGCGCCGACCGTCGAGCGGAAGATGTCGAGCGTCGCCATCGCGACCTTGAAGCCCTCGCCCGGCCCGCCGATGCGGTTTTCGAGCGGCACGCGGCAACCCTCGAAGCGCAAGGTCGCCAGCGGATGCGGCGCGATCACCTCGATGCGCTCCGCAATGGTGAGGCCAGGCGTATCGGCTTCGACCAGGAAGGCGGAGAGCCCGCGCGCGCCCGGCGCCTCGCCGGTGCGGGCGAAGACGATGTAATGGTCGGCGATGCCGCCATTGGAGATCCAGCTCTTCTCGCCGTCGATGCGGACATGGCTGTTACCGTCAGCTGTCGCGGTCGTCGCCATGGCGGCGACATCGGAGCCGGCCTCCTTCTCGGAAAGGGCGAAGGCCGCGATGCGCTTGCCGGCCGCGACATCCGGCAGGATGCGCTGCTTCATCGCCTCCGAGCCTGCGATGCTGATCGAGCCGGTCCCGAGCCCCTGCATGGCGAAGGCGAAATCAGCGAGCCCGTCATGCGCCGCCAGGATCTCGCGGGCGAGGCAGAGCGTGCGGACATCGAGCTTGTCGGAAAGCCCGCCATAGGCCGCCGGCACGGCAGCCTTCAGGAAGCCAGCCGCACCCAAGGCCGCGACGCGCGCCCGGCAGGCCTCGTCGCCATCGTCATGCGGCAAATCGGCGAGATAGGAATCGGCCCAGCCGGAGAGCTCCGTGGCGAAGGCGCGGTGGCGATCCTCGAAGAACGGCCAGTCCAGCGTGTCGCCGAGGATATCGAGGCCGAGGCGAGGGGAGCCGCTCATCTCAGTTGCCCTCGAAGACCGGCTTCTGTTTCGCGGCGAAGGCGTGATAGGCGCGGGAAAAGTCCTCGGTCTGCATGCACAAAGCCTGCGCCACGGCCTCGGCCTCGATCGCGCTCTCGACCGACATCGCCCATTCCATTTCCAGCATGCGCTTGGTCATGGCGTTGGCGAAGGTGGGGCCGTCCGCCAGCTCGGCCGCGAGGGCTTGCGCTTCCGGCAGCACGGCCTCGGATGCGCAGAGCCGGTTGAGGAAGCCCCAGCGTTCCGCTTCCTCGCCCTTGAGCACGCGGCCGGTATAGAGCAGCTCGGCGGCGCGGCCCTGGCCGATGATGCGCGGCAGCATCGCGCAGGCGCCCATGTCGCAGCCGGCCAGGCCGACGCGGTTGAACAGGAAGGCGATCTTGCTGCCGGCCGTGCCGAGCCGCAGGTCGGAGGCCATGGCGACGATCGCGCCGGCTCCCGCGCAGATGCCGTCGATCGCGGCGATGATCGGCTGCGGGCAGGCGCGCATCGCCTTGACCAGCTCGCCGGTCATCCGGGTGAACTTGAGCAGGTCCTTGGTCTCCATCGCGACCAGCGGCCCGATGATCTCGAAGACGTCGCCGCCCGAGGAGAAATTGCCGCCGGCGCCGGTCACGACGATCGCCTTGACCTCTTCCTCCTTCTGCGCGGCAAGGAAGAAATCCGTGAGTTCGCGGTAGCTTGCGAAGGTCAGCGGATTCTTTTTCTCAGGCCGGTTCAGTGTCACCGTCGCGACCTTGCCGGAGACCGAGAGAGCGAAATGCTGCGGCGTGAAGCCGGCCAGCGGCAGGATCGTGGCGTTGGCGGCGATCATCAGGCGTTTCCCTTCGCGGCCTCGTCGGCGGCATCCTTCGCGCGGTCGGCGATGGCACGATGCAGCGAGGTCTTGGTTTCTCCGAGCAACCGGAAGAGCTGCGCGAGCTCGGGCTGGTCGAGTCCGGCGAAGAGCTCGGCGATCCAGCCTTCATGGCGTTCGGCCATGGCCCGGAAGGCCTTGCGACCCGAAGCCGTCAGCGTGAGGATCTGCACGCGCCGGTCCTGCGGGGCGGAGCGCTTGTCGACGAGCCCATCCGTCACCAGCCCGGCCACGACGGCGGTGACATTGCCATTCGACACCATCAGGCGCTGCGAGACCTCGCCCACCGTCATGCCGACGGCGGTCTTGTCGAGCTGGGCCATCAGGTCGAAACGCGGCAGCGTGGTCTTGAATTCCTCACGCAAACGGTTGCGGATCTCGGTCTCGATCAGGGTCGAGCAGGTGAGCAGGCGCAGCCAGAGCCTGAGCTCGTCCTTGTGGTCGCCGGGGCGCTCGCTAGCCTTGGTCTCGCGGTCGAGCATCGGGGCGGAGGAGGGTGTCTCCATCTCAGAACTCCCCACCATTGATCATGAGCGACTGGCCGGTGACGGCATCGCTGCCGGACCCGCAGAGATAGAGCACGGCGGCCGCGACCTCTTCGGGCGCGATCAGCCGGCCTTGCGGATTGTCCCTGACCATCTCGGCCAATGCCTGCTCGCGGCTCTTGCCGGTCTTCGCCGCGATGGTGTCGAGCCCGCTCGCGACCATGTCGGTATCGGCGTAACCGGGGCAGACGGCGTTGACGGTGACGCCGGAGCGGGCCGTCTCCAGCGCCAGCGACTTCACCAGCCCGACCACGGCATGCTTCGCCGCCACATAGGCGCTGACATAAGGATAGCCGCGATGCCCGGCGGTCGAGGCGATGGCGATCAGCCGGCCGCGGCGCTGTTCCAGCATCGCCGGCAGCACGGCGTGGAACAGATTGACGGTGCCGATCAGGTTGATCTCGACCATCCGTCGGAAACGTTTGCTGTCGCTGCGCATGAACGGGCCGGTCTCGACCGCGCCGGCATTGGCGATGGCGATGTCGAAGCCATGTCCACCGGAGAGATGATCGAGCGCGGATGAGACGGCACTCTCGTCGCGCACGTCGCAAGGAGCGAAATCGGCGGCGACTCCCGCAGCCACGGCGTCGCGCAGAGAGGTTTCATCGCGCCCGAGGATGCTGACCCGCGCTCCGGCCTGCGTCAGTGCCGCGGCGATGGCTCGGCCGATGCCGCGTCCGCCTCCCGTCACCAGCGCGTGCCGTTCCCGCAGAGTCATGATCGCTCGACCTCCTCCGCAGAACATATTTTAAGTCTCAATCAATTTGCAAGCGGCTCGTCGGGCGCCGGCGGACACGCCGGCGCCGTTCTGGGGGCGTCGGGGCTGGTCTGCAGGGCCTGAAGCCCTCATCCTGAGGAGCTGCCCCGTCGGTAATGGCGTCTCGAAGGGTGCTTCCGGGGGCACCTGCAGGTCTCTTGACCGTCTTTCGAGATGCCGCTGCGTGACTCCTCAGGATGGGGCTGCGGGGGGTCGATGGGGTTTCGGCTCCGTTGTTGAGTGTCCGATTTGAAGGTTGCAAAAGTCTCTTGAGCTCAAAAATATTTTAGGCTTAAAATAATATCATCAGCCGGATCGGCTGGTGCTCTGGAGGAGGCGTCGATGCGCATTGCGGTCGTGGGCGGCGGGCCGGCAGGGCTCTATTTCGCGCTGCTGATGAAACGTGACTGGCCGGAGATTGCGGTCGATGTCTTCGAGCGCAACCAGGCGGACGACACCTTCGGCTTCGGCGTCGTGTTCTCCGATCAGACGCTCGACACGTTCAAGGCGGCGGATGCCGAGAGCTATGCCGCGATCCGCGACAACTTCGCCTATTGGGACGACATCGAGATCCACTTCAAGGACACGGTCCACCGCGTTCCCGGCAACGGCTTCTGCGGCTGCTCGCGTCGCTCGCTGCTGATGCTGGTGCAGGCGAGGGCGCGCGCGCTCGGCGTCGGGCTGCATTTCGGCGAGGAGATTGCCGATATCGAGGCGCTGAAGCGCGATTACGACCTTGTCGTCGCTGCCGACGGCATCAACAGCCGCATCCGCGAGAACTGGCGCGACCGCTTCCAGCCGCAGACCGACCTGCGGCCGAACAAGTTCACCTGGATGGGTTCGACCCGGCCCTTCGACGCCTTCACCTTCTTCTTCAAGCAGACCGAGCACGGGCTCTTCATCGCCCATTGCTACCAATACGAGGCCGGGCGCTCGACCTGGGTGCTGGAAACCGACCCCGAGACCTTCGAGAAGGCCGGGCTCGGCAAACTCGACGAGGCGCAGTCGGCCGCCTTCCTCGAAGGCGTCTTCGCCGAGGAGCTCGAAGGCCACAAGCTCATCACCAATCGCTCGCTATGGCGCAATTTCCCGATGATCCGCTGCCGGAATTGGGTGAGCGAGAACGTCGTGCTGATCGGCGACGCCAAGGCGACGGCGCATTTCTCGATCGGTTCCGGCACCAAGCTCGCGATGGAGGATGCCATCGCCCTGCACAGGGCGATGGGGCAGGCGAAGCTCGATGTCACGGCGGGCCTGAAGCTGTTCGAGACGCAGCGCCGCGAGGAGGTCGAGAAGACCCAGCATGCCGCGGATGTCTCGCTGGTCTGGTTCGAGGAATTGAAGCGCTTCTGGGATTTCGAGCCGCTGCGCTTCGCATTCGGCCTGATGACGCGCTCCAAGGCGATCACCTACGACAATCTGGCCCTGCGCGCGCCGGAAATGGTCACGGCCGTCGACAAGCTCGTCGCCGACGGGCTCGGAGACCTCGCCAAGCGCCGCAAGGACGGCTCGCCGGTCCCGCCGGCCTTCCAGCCCTTCAAGCTGCGCGAGATGCAGGTCGAGAACCGCATGACGCTCTCGCCGATGTGCCAGTACTCCGCCGAGGACGGCCTGCCGGGCGATTGGCACCTGATGCATTACGGCTCGCGCGCCATCGGTGGGCCCGGGCTGATCTTCACCGAGATGACCTGCATCGCGCCCGATGCCCGGATTACCCCCGGCTGCACCGGCCTGTGGAACGACGAGCAGGAAGTCGCCTGGAAGCGGATCGTCGATTTCGTGCACAGCCACTCCGCCGCGAAGATCTGCCTCCAGCTCGGCCATGCCGGCCGCAAGGGCGCGACCAAGCTGATGTGGGAGGGCATGGACCGGCCTCTGCCGGAAGGCGCCTGGCCGATCATCTCGGCCTCGCCTCTGCCCTATTATCCGGAAAGCCAGGTGCCGCGCGAGATGGCCCGCGCCGACATGGACCGGGTCAAGGCCGAGTTCGTCGCCGCCGCCGAACGGGGGATGCGCGCCGATTTCGACATGCTGGAGCTGCACTGCGCCCATGGCTATCTGCTGGCGAGCTTCCTCTCGCCGCTGACCAACAGGCGCACCGACGACTATGGCGGCTCGGTCGAGAACCGCCTGCGCTATCCGCTGGAGGTTTTCCGAGCGCTGCGCGAGGCCTGGCCGCGGGAGAAGCCGATGTCGGTGCGCATCTCCGCCACTGACTGGGCCGAGGGCGGCCTCTCCGCCGCCGACTCCGTCGCCATCGCCGAGGCTTTCGCTGCCGAGGGCTGCGACCTCGTCGACGTCTCGACCGGCCAGACCGCTCGGGAATCGCGCCCCATCTACGGCCGCATGTTCCAGACGCCGTTCTCGGACCGCATCCGCAACGAGGCGGAGGTCGCGACCATGTGCGTCGGCAACATCACCTCCGCCGATCAGGTCAACACCATCATTGCCGCCGGCCGCGCCGATCTCGTCGCGCTCGGGCGGCCGCATCTGGCCGATCCGTCCTTCGTGCTCCGCGCCGCCGCCTGGTACGGCGTCGATACAGAGCAGCCGGTGCAATATGCGCCCGGCAAGGACCAGCTCATGCGCAACACCCCGCGCGAGCGCGAGGAGCTGGAAGCGCTGAAGCTCAAGGCCAAGCCGACGCGCCACGCCGCCCAAGCGTAGGCCTGGCTTAGAGCTTGCTGATCTCGAGCGGAAAACGCGCCGGCATCCCGGGCTTGACCCGGGATCCATGCCGGAGCGCTTCCGTTTGACGTTCAGGCATGGATCCCGGCTCTTCGCTTCGCTGCGACCGGGATGACTCGCGTGTCGGCGCGGGCTCGAACGCTGTCCTACTTGCCGCCCTGCGAACGCCCCGAAGGCGAGACGTCGGGAATGGTCGGTGCCGTGGCCGGGCGTTCCCCGAAAGGATTGGCCGAGGGCGGGTTACGCCGCAGGCGGAAGGCGAGATAGACGCCGGTCGCGGCCGAGAGCAGGCCGAGATAGATCAGCATCCCCTGCGGCCCGATGACCTGCATGAAGGCGGTCGAGACCAGCGGGCCGATGGCCGAGCCCGTCGCCCAGAGGAAGAGGAGCTGCGCCGAGAGGCCGAGCGCCCGCTCGCGGCCGAGCCGGAAATAGGCATGTGCGACGGCAACGGTATAGATCGGCATGCTGCCGGCGCCGATCAGCGCGAACAGCCCGAACAGCCAGAACCGGCTATGGGGCAGGGCGAACCAGAGCACGACGCCCAGCGCCAGCGTGCAGAGCACCACCGAGGCGGTGGCGCTGAGCATGATCTTGCGGCTCTCGACCCGGTCCGCCAGCAGGCCGAGCGGCCATTGCAGCACCAGCGCGCCGATCTGGATGCCGGCGGTCAGCAGGATCGCCCATTTCTGGTCGAGGCCGATCAGGATGCCATAGGCCGGCGCGACGTTGGAGAGCGCCCCGCCCATCAGCCCGACATAGAGGCAGCCGATGACGGCGGCCGGGGCATACTGCCAGATCGTGTTCAGCCTGACCGAGATCACGGCGCCCGATTCCGGGCCCCTGGCTTTCGTCATGCCGACCGGGATCAGCGCCAGCGAGAACGCCGCGCTGGCGAACAGGAAGATCTCGCTCGACTGCATCGCGACATAGCCGACGCCGATCTGCGAGCCGATGAGGGCAAGCCGGTTGATGATCTGGTACAGGCCGAAGATGCGCCCGCGCTGGCCGGCCTTCGCCTGGCCGCTGATCCAGCTCTCGATGCAGATGGCGTGGCCTGCGCCGGCGAAGCCCATGCCCAGCCGCGACAACCCCCAGATGTCGATCGGCGTCTGCCCGAAGCTCAGCGTCAGCACTGCCTGCAACGCCGCGAAGACGGCGAAGGCGCGGATATGCCCCACGCGCCGGATGAAAGCGGGAATGATGAAGCAGCCGGCGAGGAAGCCGACCGAATAGGCCGAGCCGACCAGGCCGATCAGCAGCGGCGCCTTCTGGGCGAGCGCCATCTTGAGCGGGATGACCGTGTTCACGATCGTCGCGGCGATTTGCAGGATGAGCGCGCCGCTCACGATGGCGCCGAGCGCCGCGACCGAACTCGTTCTCGCCTCGGCTGGCGGCGTCACGGGAGGCGCTGCCTCCTGCGTGGCCGTCTCTGCGGGCTGCGGTCCTTGCGACATGTGCGATTCGGCCAGGCTGGGGAGAGGACCAGGTCCCTTCGCCCGGAAAGATGAACTAATCGCGGCGGGTGAGCCAGAAAAACCCTCTCTTTGCGAATGACCGCCCTGCGCCTTGCAACCCGCGCCTTGATGGTGCCGCCTTTGCGTGGCCTTCGGGGCCCGCGACACGTCGCGCCGCTTCACCACCCACCGCCTAAAAAAAGCGCGGTCGGCTTCACCGACGATTAACCAACACGGCGCTTTATCGGAGAAGAACGTAGTTTGGGTTCTCCCAGCATGGCCGGACGCATCGTCACGCGCCGCGCATCCCGTTGCCTCGGGGTGTGGCGGAACGAGCATGCGCGCCTGTCGAGGCCGGGCGTGGCGTTGGCGTATCGAGAGTGCGGGCAATGAGCTATGGCAGACATGCGCGGCGGAGCGGGGCGCCCCATCTGCGTCTTCGGCGGCGTCGTCGCCCCATCGGCCGGACCCTGTTCTGGGCGGCCGCGCTCTGCCTCGGAGCGATGACGGGCTTCCGCTTGCTCGATCATGTCGCGCCGCATGATCCCAGCGTCGATGTTGCCGCCAACGACAAGAAAGCCGCCATCTCCCAGGTGATCAGGCCACCTGCGCCGGAGCGCCTCGCCGGAACGACCACCGAGCGGGCCTATGGCGGCCTGCTCGATCCGCATTTCGCCGGCACGACCCCGACCTCGCTCGCGCAGAGCCGGCCAGTCGGCTCCGCGATGCGCCTGGCCGCGGTGCCGGAAGCGCTCGATCTGCCGGATTCGGGTTCGGTTCTGCCGCTGCCGTCGCAGGCGCCCGTGAGCCTGGCCGAAAAGGCGCCGCTGCCGGCGTCGCGTCCCTCGGAGCTGATCGCGTCCGTTCCGCCCGAGACGGCCTCGCAGGAGATCGCCGGCCTCGCTGCCGCTCCGTTCCCCGTGCCGCGTCCGGCCGAGCTGGTGCCGCCGCCTGCCGAGGCCCAGCCGCCGCGCCTGGCGCAGCAGCCGGCGACATCGGCCCGCCGCAGCCGGGTCGCTGCCGCCACGCCCGCGCCGACGTCCGAGGACAATCGCAATTTCTTCGAGAAGCTCTTCGGCGTGCAGAAGCAGCAGCCGGCGGGCACGGCGCTGGCCTATGCCGCGCCGCAGGATGACGTCGTCGACCGCGGTCGCGTCGCGCGCCTCAGCCCCTCGGCCGGCACGCCGCCGCGCACCGCCGAGGCCGGCACCGCGATCTACGATATCAGCGCCAAGATGGTCTACATGCCCAATGGCGAGCGGCTCGAGGCCCATTCCGGCCTGGGCGAGATGATGGACAATCCCAGCTACGCCCATGTCCGCATGAAGGGCGTCACCCCGCCGCACACCTACACGCTGACCGAGCGCGAGGCGCTGTTCCATGGCGTGCGCGCCATCCGGCTCAATCCGGTCGGCGGCTCGGGCGCGATCCACGGCCGCGCCGGTCTCCTCGCCCACACCTATCTGCTCGGGCCGCGCGGTGACTCGAACGGCTGCATCTCGTTCAAGGACTACGAACGCTTCCTGCAGGCCTTCCTGCGCGGCGAGGTGAGACGGATCGTGGTGGTCGCGAGCCTGTGACGGAAGCACGCCGTCATTAGGGGCATGTCACAAGCATGAGCCCGGAACGACCCGTGGTCCGGGTAAAGCCAGCAAGCTCTAGCGCCGTTGCGAACGGTTCCCGATCCACAGCACGGCGCCTGTGACCATCAGAACGCAGCCCAGGAAGAAGGGCGGGATGAACAGGCTGAGCGCCTCGGTATCCTCCCAGCGCAGGCGGAAGTTCTTGCAGCCTCCGCAAGCGTAGGCGTTGAGCCAGACCCAGCCCGCGAAGGTCACGGAGCAGACGAGTGCCCCGAGACCTGCAAATAACCAGCTCGCCAGACGCATGACCGCGCTGTCTCTTGCGAAAGCGAGCGGCCTCAGCCGCTTGCCGTCTTGGCCTTGGCGGGAGCCTTCGCGGCTGCAGCCTTCTTGGCCGGCGCCTTCTTCGCGGCGGGCTTTTTCGCCGGTGCCTTGGCCTTTGCCGCAGCACCCGCGGCCTTCGCCTTGCCCTTGGCGCCGCCTTTCGCCTCGGCCTTGGCGTTCGCCAGCTCGATGGCCTGCTCCAGCGTGATGCTCTCCGCGGTCATCGTCTTGGGCAGTGTCGCGAAGATCTTGCCCCAGGCGACATAGGGGCCGTACTTGCCGGCCTTCACTTCCAGAGCACCGCCGGCGGGATGATCGCCGAGCGCCCGTCCCGGTGTCGATGCCCGGCCGCCGCGCCCACCGCCGCTTTCCTTGGCGACGATTAGGTCGATGGCGCGGTTGGCGCCGAGCTCGAGCACGTCGTCGCCCTTGTCGATATTGGCGTAGGTCTTGCCGTGCTGCACGTAAGGCCCGTAGCGACCGATGCCGACGAGGATGGGCTCGCCGCTTTCGGGGTGCCGCGCCACCTCACGCGGCAGGGAGAGCAGGGCCAGCGCCTTCTCCAGCGTCACGCTGGCCGGGCTCATGCCCTTGGGCAGGCTGGAGCGCTTCGGCTTCTCGCCCTCGCCGAGCTGGATATAGGGGCCGAAGCGGCCGTCGCGCATCGTGACCTCGAGGCTCGTCACCGGATCGGTGCCGAGGATGCGCACGCCGGGTGCGCCCTGGCCGCCCTCGGCCGAGGCCTCGCCATCGGCGGCGGGCACGGAGAGGGGCCGCGTATAGCGGCATTCCGGATAGTTCGAGCAGCCGACGAAGGCGCCGAACTTGCCGAGCTTGAGCGAAAGCTGGCCGTTGCCGCAGGTCGGGCAGATCCGCGGGTCGGAACCGTCGGCCTTCTGCGGGAAGATATAGTCGCCGAGGACGCCGTTCAGCGCCTCCAGCACGTCGCCGACGCGCAGATCCTTGGTCTCGCCGATGGAGGCGGTGAATTCCTCCCAGAACTCGCGCAGCAGCGCCTTCCAGTCGATCTCGGCGTTGGAGACGCGGTCGAGCTTCTCCTCCAGGTTCGCGGTGAAGTCGAACTCGACATAGCGCTTGAAGAAGCTCTCCAGGAACGAGGTCACCAGCATGCCCTTGTCCTCGGGCACGAGGCGCTTCTTCTCGATGCGGACATATTCGCGGTCGCGCAGGGTCGAGAGCGTCGCGGCATAGGTCGAGGGCCGGCCGATGCCGAGCTCTTCCATGCGCTTGACCAGGCTCGCTTCCGAGAAGCGGGGCGGCGGTTCGGTGAAATGCTGGTCGGCGGCGATGGCGCGCTTCTCCAGCCTGTCGGCCGCCTTCATCGCCGGCAGCTTCTTGGAGTCCTCGTCTTCCTCGTCGTCGCGGCTTTCCTGATAGAGCGTCAGGAAGCCGTCGAAGAGCACGACCTGGCCGGAGGCGCGCAGCTCCAGATTGCGGGCGCCGACCTTGGCGGCGATGTCGACCGTGGTGCGTTCCATCTCGGCCGATTCCATCTGGCTCGCGATGGTGCGCTTCCAGATCAGCTCGTAGAGCTTCGCCTGTTCCGGCTCGAGATGACGCATGACCTGCGCCGGCAGGCGGCCGAGATCGGTCGGGCGGATGGCCTCGTGAGCCTCCTGCGCGTTCTTGGCCTTGACCGTGTATTTGCGCGGCACGCTCGGCACGTAGCGGTCGCCGAATTCCTTGCCGATGACGCTGCGCGCGGCGGTGATGGCCGAGCCGTCCATGTCGACGCCGTCGGTTCGCATATAGGTGATGAGGCCGACCGTCTCGCCGCCGATATCGACGCCCTCATAGAGGCGCTGGGCGAGCTGCATGGTCCGGGCCGGGGCGAGACCCAGCTTGCGCGAGGCTTCCTGCTGCAGCGTCGAGGTCTGGAAGGGCGGGTAGGGGTGGCGCTTGACCGGCTTGGCCTCGACCTCGGTCACGGTGAAGAGCGCGGTTTCCAGGGCCTCCTTGAAGGCCTTGGCCTCCTCGGCATTGCCGATGTCGAGCCTTGCGATCTTCTTGCCGTCGGCGCCGACGAGACGGGCCTCGAAGGTCTGACCGGATTCGGTCGCGAGCGTCGCGACGAGCGACCAGTATTCGCGGGCCCGGAACGCTTCGATCTCGCGCTCGCGGTCGCAGACCAGGCGCAGCGCCACGGACTGGACGCGCCCGGCCGAGCGGGCGCCCGGCAGCTTGCGCCACAGCACCGGCGAAAGGGTGAAGCCGACGAGGTAGTCGAGCGCGCGGCGCGCCAGATAGGCATCGACCAGCGCCTGGTCGATGGCGCGGGGATTGGCCAGCGCCTTCTGCACGGCGTCCTTGGTGACGGCGTTGAAGGTGACGCGCTCGACGGGGATGCCCTTGAGCACGCGCTTCTGGTTCAGGGCCTCCAGCACATGCCAGGAGATCGCCTCGCCCTCGCGATCCGGGTCGGTGGCGAGGATCAGCTTCTCGGCGCCCTTCACGGCGCGCGCGATCTCGGCGACCTGCTTGGCGCCGCGCCCCTCGATCTCCCACTTCATCGCGAAATCATTGTCGGGCTCGACCGAGCCGTCCTTGGCCGGCAGGTCGCGAATGTGCCCGAACGAGGCGATGACCTCGTAGTCGGAGCCGAGATATTTGTTGATCGTCTTGGCCTTGGCCGGCGACTCGACGACGAGGAGCTTCATGGTTTTCGTGTCTCGATGACAGCCCTGATCAGAGCGCGGAACCGGCCGTAACGGACGGGTCCGCGACCCGCAAGACCTGTGCGGTTCGGAATTGCGCGCGAAAGTGGTTCAGCGGGCGAGCCGTGTCAAACGCCGATTGCGCTTTCCGGGATGGGGGAGAGCGTTTAGGGCCTTCCACGGGGTAGCACCCGTCACATGGGGAGAAGAGCGTGTCGTCGCAAGCACAGATCAAGCGCATGACGGCGTTGGACATCCGCAGCCGCAAGGCGGCTGAGCCGATCGTCTCGCTGACGGCCTATACCGCGCCGATGGCGGCGCTGGCCGACCGCCATTGCGATTTCCTGCTCGTCGGTGACTCGCTGGGCATGGTCGTGCACGGCCTCGACAGCACCGTGCCGGTGACGCTGGAGATGATGATCCTGCACGGGCAGGCGGTCATGCGCGGCTCCCGTCGCGCGCTGATCGTCGTCGACATGCCCTTCGGCAGCTATGAGGAGAGCCCCGAGCAGGCCTTCCGCAACGCCGCCCGCATCATGCAGGAGACCGGCTGCGGGGCGGTGAAGCTCGAAGGCGGGCAGCGCATGGCCAGGACCATCGCCTTCCTCGTCGAGCGCGGCATTCCGGTGATGGCCCATGTCGGCTTGACGCCGCAGGCGGTCAATGTGCTCGGCGGCTTCAAGGCGCAGGGGCGTAACCGGGCCGAATGGCCGGCGATCATCGCCGATGCCGTGGCGGTGACCGAGGCCGGCGCCTTTGCGGTGGTGCTGGAGGCCGTGGCCGAGCCGCTCGCGGCGGAGATCACCGCCAGGATCGCGATCCCGACCATCGGCATCGGTGCCTCGGCCGCCTGCGACGGGCAGGTGCTCGTGCTCGACGACATGCTCGGCTTGACCGGGCGCGTGCCGAAATTCGTCAAGCTCTTCGGCAACCTCGCCGAGGGCGTCGACAAGGCCGTGGCGGATTACGCCGCCGAGGTTCGAGCCCGACGCTTTCCCGGACCCGAGCAGGTTTATGCCGTGAAGGAAGGCTGAGGCGCGCTCAGGCCTGCGCCGCCAGCAGCCGGTCGATGAAGCCCTCGGTCGAGGCGCCCTCGATCCAGCGCAGCACCGCGACGATGTCGCGCTCCGGCTCGACCCAGATCACGTTGCTGCCGGCGCCCAGCGCCGAGAACGCGGTCTGGGGAACGCCGGGCCGCGCCGCGGGGCCGCGCGCCAGCCACCAGAGATAGCCGTAATTGCCGAGCGTGGGGGAGGGCGTCAGCGAGCGTTCGATCCAGTTGCGGGAAACGAGCTGCCGCCCGTTCCACTCGCCCTTGCGGCCGATCAGCAGGCCGAAGCGGGCATGGTCGCGGGCGCCGATGAAGAGCCCGCCACCCCAATGCCCGCCGCCGGGCACGGACTGGATGCGCCGGCCATCGATCTCGACGAAGGACGAGCTGTAGCCCTCCCATCGCCAGTCCGGCGAGGCGCCGACCGGGTCCATGATCCGTTCGCGCAGCACCTCCGGCAGCGGCCGGCGGAAAAGCTGGAGAAGGGCATAGGCAAGGACGTTCACCCGCACGTCGTTATACTCGTAGAAGGAGCCGGGATCCCTGAGCTCGCGGCGTTGGCCCTTGCGGCTGTTGTCGGCGCCGGGGCCGATCTGGCGATTGTGATCGACCTGATCGGATTTCCCGAAGATCTCGCCCTGCCATTCGCTCGATTGCTGCAGCAGGTGCCGCCAGGTGATCTGGCCGTTATGCGGCCCGGCGAAAGCGGGATCATCCACGCTTTTGCCGATGGGTTCCTCGACATCGCGGATCAGCCCGTCGTCGAAGGCTATGCCGGCCAGCACCGAGAGATAGCTTTTCGCGATCGAGAAGGTCATGTCGGTGCGGCCGGTGTCGCCCCATTCGGCAACGATACGCCCACCCTTCAGAATCAGCCCGGCCGGGCCGCCGCGCTCGCGCACCGGGCCGACGATCTCGGTCCAGGGGCCGGTCTCGTTCCATTCGACATTCCCGACATAGGAGCCGTCCGGATAATAGAGGCTGCGCGGCCAGGGGCTCTCATGGCCTTGCGCGAAAGTGACGGCCTCGCCGAGCCGTCCGGCATCGAAGCCGGCCTCGGCCGGGGCGATGGTCTGCCAATCGGCTCCGTGAGGCGCCGGAACATGAGCGGTCGTGGAAGCGGACAAGGCGAATTCCTTCGGCAAACGCAGGCAGCGGACGGATCGGCTTCTGACCTAGCGCCAATCGCAGGCAAGCTCCACCGCTGCGCGCGGCATAGCGGTCTTTCCTGTTCGGAGCGGCTTGCACCTCGGGCGAGTCGCGCCTAAACAGCCTGCTTCAAATGACATCGCCAGCGCCGCTCTATCCGCACCGCCACCTGCTCGGCATCGAGGGGTTGTCCCATCTCGACATCGAGGGCCTGTTGGACCGGGCCGAGGACTATGTCGCGCTGTCCCGGCAGGTCGAGAAGAAGGCGGCGACCTTGCGCGGCCGCACCCAGATCAACCTGTTCTTCGAGCCTTCGACCCGCACGCAGGCCTCCTTCGAGCTCGCCGGCAAGCGGCTCGGCGCCGACGTCATGAACATGTCGGTCGCCTCTTCCTCGGTGAAGAAGGGCGAGACGCTGATCGACACCGCCGCGACGCTCAACGCCATGCGGCCCGACATCATTGTCGTGCGCCACCATGCCGCCGGCGCGGTCAACCTGCTCGCCCGCAAGGTGGGCTGCTCGGTGGTCAACGCCGGCGACGGCGCCCATGAGCATCCGACCCAGGCCCTGCTCGACGCCCTGACCATCCGCCGCAACAAGGGCCGCATCCAGGGGCTGACGGTGGCGATCTGCGGCGACATCCTGCATTCGCGCGTCGCCCGCTCCAACATCATCCTGCTGAATGCATTGGGTGCAAAAGTCCGGCTGATCGCGCCGACGACGCTGCTGCCGCCGGGCATCGAGCGCATGGGCGTCGAACTCTTCACCGACATGAACAAGGGGCTCGAAGGCGCTGACATCGTGATGATGCTGCGCCTCCAGCTCGAACGCATGCATGGCGCCTTCGTGCCGTCCCCGAAGGAGTATTTCCGCTATTACGGGCTCGACCGCGAGAAACTGGAACGTGCCGCGCCCGATGCGCTGGTGATGCATCCCGGCCCGATGAACCGCGGCGTCGAGATCTCCTCGGAGGTGGCCGACGGTGCCCAGTCGCTGATCCGGGAGCAGGTCGAGATGGGCGTCGCCGTCCGCATGGCGGTGCTCGACGCGCTCGCACAGCACCTGCCGAATGTCTGAGGCCGATGGACGGAGCTCTCGCCTGGCTGCTTCGAACGATGCGCCGGGTGCGGTTCGTCTTCGTCGGGCTCTATCTCGTGGTCGCGGCCGGCTATCTCTGGGCCGATCCGCACGCCGGCTGGACCTGGTTCATCGTCCTGGCCGGTGCAGGGCTCTGTCTGCTGTTCTGGGGGCTCGTCGCCTTCTGGAGCTTCGTCTTTACGCGCCGGCCGGATGCTGACGGCCGCAATGGAACGGATCATGGCTGAAACGCAGGACATCGCAGCGCAGGACATCGCGATCGTCAACGCCCGGCTGGTCGATCCGGCCACCGGTCGCGAAGGGGCGGGTTCGGTCCTGCTGCGCGATGGCGCCATCGCGGCCGTGGAATGGGGCGCGGCGCCGGCGACGGGCGAGAGCGTCCGCCACATCGATGCGAAGGGACTGGTGCTGACGCCCGGCCTCGTCGATCTGCGCGCCTTCCTCGGTGAGCCCGGCGCGGAGTTCCGCGAGACGCTCGGCTCCGGCTCGCATGCGGCGGCTGCCGGCGGCGTCACCACCGTCGTCTGCCGGCCGGACACCGATCCGCCGATCGACGACCCCGCCATCATCGACTTCCTGAAGCGCCGCGCCCGCGACAAGGCGATCGTCAACGTGCTGCCCTGCGCCGCCCTGACCAAGGGGCTCGAGGGCCGAGAGATCACCGAATTCGGCCTGCTGCTCGAAGCCGGCGCGGTCGCTTTCTGCGACGGCGCCCGGGCGCTGCGCAATCCGCAGGTCATGCGCCGCGCCATGATCTATGCCGGCAATTTCGACGCGCTGATCATGAACCATGTCGAGGATCCCGAGCTGCGCGGTTCCGGCGTGATGAACGAGGGCGAGTTCGCCAGCCGCAAGGGCCTGCCGGGCATTCCGGCCGAGGCCGAGACGGTGATGTTGGAACGCGATCTGCGCCTCGCCCGCGCCACCGGCGCCCGCTACCACGCCGCGATGATCTCCTGCGCGGAATCGGCCGAGTTGGTGCGCCGGGCGAAGCAGGACGGCGTGCGCGTCACCTGCGGCGTCTCGATCAACAACCTCACCCTCAACGAGAACGATGTCGGCGACTACCGCACCTTCTGCAAGGTCTCGCCGCCGCTGCGGTCCGAGGACGAGCGTCTCGCCATGGTCGCGGCGCTGGCCGAGGGCGTGATCGACGTCATCGTCTCCGACCACGATCCGCAGGATGTCGAGACCAAGCGCCAGCCCTTCGCCGAGGCGGCCGACGGCGCGCTCGGCATCGAGACCATGCTGGCGGCCGCGCTGCGCATGGTGCAGTCGGAGCAGATCGGCCTGTCCGCGCTGCTGGCCGCCCTCTCGACGCGCCCTGCCGGGCTGCTCGGGCTTGGTGGCGGCAGGCTCGCTGCGGGCGCCCCGGCCGATCTCATCCTGCTCGACCCCGATGCGCCCTTCGTCGTCGACAAGCGCAAGCTGAAGTCCCGCGCCAAGAACTCGCCCTTCGACGAGGCGCGGCTTCAGGGCATCGTGCAGACGACCTTTGTCGGTGGGCGGGCGGTTTACGAGCTCGGGCCGGGCTGAGTTTTCTAAATGGAAGGTATGGGTCATCCCGGGCAAGCGAAGCGCAGACCCGGGATCCACGCCTGAACCTCCGCGGAAAGCGCTCCGGCATGGATCCCGGATCTGCGCCGCCGAAGCGGCTTGTCCGGGATGACAGCGCGTTTATGGGGGGCGGGCGCTTTCTATTCCCACCGACAAATCCTATTGTGACGCTCGCCAAGGGGGCGAGGGGACTGCATGGCTGAGACGTTGACCTGGGGCCTTTCCGGCTCCGCCACGCTGATCGCCCTCGTTATCGGCTATCTCTTCGGCTCCATCCCCTTCGGCATCATCCTGACGAAGCTCGCCGGCGGGCCGGATCTGCGCAGCATCGGCTCGGGGAATATCGGCGCGACCAATGTGCTGCGCACCGGCAACAAGAAGCTCGCGGCGGCGACGCTTGTCGGTGACATGCTCAAGGGCACGGTGGCCGTTCTCCTCGCCTGGCACTGGCTCGGCGGGCCGCAGGCGGCGCTGGCCGCCGCGGTCGGCGCCTTTCTCGGCCATCTCTTCCCGGTCTGGATCGGCTTCAAGGGCGGCAAGGGTGTCGCGACCTATCTCGGCGTGCTGATCGGCCTCAATGGCTGGATCGCGCTCGCCTTTGCCGCGATCTGGCTCTGCGTGGCCTGGCTCTCGCGCTACTCCTCGCTCGCCGCGCTGACGGCGAGCGTGCTGACGCCGCTGCTGCTCTGGTTTGCCGCAGGGATGCATCAGGCGGCGGCGGTGATGGCCGTCCTCACCCTCCTGCTCTGGATCATGCACCGGGCCAATATCGCCCGGCTGTTGGCCGGCAGCGAAGGCAAGATCGGCCAGAAGGGCTGATGGCATGGCTGCTGGCATCGTCCTCTCCGATCGCCAGCGCCTCGATTGGTTGAGGCTGATCCGCAGCGACGGCATCGGGCCGCGCAGCTTTCGTTCTCTCACGAACCGCTTCGGCGGTGCCGGCCCTGCGCTGGAGGCATTGCCCGACCTCGCGCGGCAGGCCGGCCGCAACATCCGCATCTTCCCGGAGGCCGAAGCCGAGCGCGAGATGGAGGGGCTGCACCGTCTCGGCGGCCGCTTCGTCGCGCAGGGCGAGGCCGACTATCCGCTGCCCTTGCGAGCGATCGATTCCGCGCCGCCGCTCGTCGCGATACGCGGAGAATTCCCGAAACTGCCGGCGGTGGCGCTGGTCGGCTCGCGCAACGCCTCGGCTGCGGGATTGACCTTCACCCGCCGGCTGGCGCGCGAGATCGGGGAGGCGGGCTTCGCCATCGTCTCGGGCCTCGCACGCGGCATCGACACTGCCGCCCATCAGGCGAGCCTCGCGACGGGAACCATCGCTGTCCTGGCCGGCGGCCTCGACCGGATCTATCCGCCTCAGAATGGTGGGCTTGCCGAGCGCATCGCGGCCGAGGGAGCCCTCATCAGCGAGATGCCGCTCGGCTACGAGCCGCGCGGCCGCGATTTTCCGCGCCGCAACCGCATCGTCTCGGGGCTCGCGCTCGGTACTGTCGTCGTCGAGGCGGCGCGCCGCTCCGGCTCGCTCATCACCGCACGCTTCGCCAATGAGCAGGGCAGGCAGGTCTTCGCCGTGCCGGGCTCGCCGCTCGACCCGCGGGCCGAGGGCGGTAACCATCTCATCCGCGAGGGGGCCACGCTCTGCGCCGAAGCCGCGCATGTCGTCGAGGCGCTGCGTCCGATGGTGGGGCGGCGGGACGACCTGTTCCACCAGCATCAGGCCATGCGGGAGGAGGCTGTGGCGAGCGCGGGCGAACCGCTCTGGGACGAGCTCGACCTGCCGGATGTGACGAAGCCGCCGGTCTCCGAGGCGGCCGGAAGCGACCGCGATGGCTTTGCGCCCGCGCCGCCGGCCGGGACGGGCGAGGCGGACGATATCGGCTCGAACCTGCTCGGGCTCCTGAGCCCGACGCCGGTCGCTCTGGACGATCTGGTGCGTGCGAGCGGCTATCCGGCGCGGGATGTCGGGCGCGCGCTGATCGAACTGGAATTAACCGGAGCCGTGCTGCGGCATCCTGGAGGCGGCCTGTCGCGCGCGGGCGCCTGAGGGCTTCCCGCTTCGCTACAGGACTGGTCCGGATCAGGCGTCGAGCTTCCGCTCTGCGATCTGCTCGATCTGCGCCGAGGCCTCGATCCGCGCCATTTCGAGGAAATAGGACAGGGTGTCGAGCTTGGCGTTCCGGGCCATCCGGTGCAGCTCCGCCGTCATCCCTTCGATGAAACTCGCAGCCTCGAACGGCGAAAGCGGCCGTTCCGGCAACTCGGCTTCCTGTTCGGCATCGCTATACGCGGACCGGACCTTATCGACCGGATTCATCGCGGGCAGACTCCCTCATGGTTGGAGGCCAGTCGTTCACTGTCGCCGGCTCAACGCCAGTGATACAATTATAGAGTGTATATGTAATTAAATACAAGTTTTAGGATATGGTTCCGCCCTGTGCTCGCATAAGGCGCCAGCCTTCGAGGCAAGAGGAAGAGAGCCGGTGTGATTGGGCGCTTTTCCTCCAAAATCGGCGGATTCTATCCCAGAAGAAGGACTGCCACCGGTATCGTGGCGAGCGCGAGCAGAGTCTGCAAGGTGGTGATCTCGGCCATGAGCGGCGCGTCTCCGCCGAGGTCTCGGGCCAGGAAATAAGCAGCCGTCGCCGTGGGCACGGCGCCCGCGATGATCGTCATCGTCAGGGCGGGGCCCGTCACGCCGAAAAGCCCGGCAAAGAGCCATGCCGCCAGCGGCATCGCGACGAGCTTGAGCAGAACGGCGACGCCATGCGCCAGGTTCGGTCGGGCCAGCCGCTTCAGGTCGAGCCCGGCCCCGACCACGAGCAGCCCGATCCCGAGCGAAGCGCGGCCGAGCACGTCGAGATAGCCGGTGAAAGCCATGGGCATGGCCCATTGCACCTGGTTGAGGGTGAGCCCCACCGCGGACGACCAGATGAAGGGGTTGTACAGGATCGAGCGGATGGTCGCGCTGGCGCTCATCGGTTTGCCATTCGCGAAGCGCGCCAGCACCAGCACGCAGATCACGTTGAGCAGCGGAATCATCGACGCCACCGCGATCGCCATCAGCGTCGCGCCGGTGCGGCCCTGTAACCCGGAGGCGAGGGCGAGCGCGACGAAGGTGTTCCAGCGCACCGAGCCCTGGAAGATCGAGGTGAAGGCCGGCCCGTCGATGCCGGCCCGCGCGAGCAGCGGGCGTGCCAGCAGCAACAGGGCCGCGACGCTGAGAATGGCGAGGACGAGGCTAAAGCCCATGGCCAGCACGGGCAGGTCGCCGAGATTGGCCATCGCCAGCGTGTAGATGACGACGGCCGGGAAGAGCACCTGATAGGTCAGCCGCTCGACGCCGATCCAATGTGCCGGCGAGACGATCTCGCGAACCTTGAGGAACCAGCCCGTCGCGATGACGAGGAAGACGGCGATCAGGCTGTCGAGCATGACGGGCGGGAACTCGTGGAAATGGCCGGAGGGAACAAAGGCTTCCATCACCGGTTGTAGAGTCGGATGGAAGACCGGCCTGTCCCTCCCATGGCAGGCGGATCGGGAGCAAGCGCGTTGCCATTCGGTCGCCTTTGTCTCCGCCGCATTGCCGCCGTGATTGGTTCAGGTCTCATTCAAGAGTGGCGGCGCAAGATATCCGCAAGGTTCGGGCGCTGCCCCGGGAAAGGAGATATCGTCATGATGTCTTTGAGGAAGAAATGGATTGTCGCTCTGACCGCGGCCAGTGTCGCGGTGGGTAGCGTTGCGGTGCCGGCGATGGCGCAGGAGCGCCGTTCCTTCGATCCGGCCAGGCTCGACAAGGTGCAGGCCGAATACAGCCAGTATCGCTATCGCGGTTACTATCGCGGCGGCTGGCGTGGGCCTTCGCGGGGCTCGGCCATTGCGGCCGGCGTCGGCCTGGGCATCCTCGGAGCGGCGGCTGCCGCGGCGAGCGCCCGGTCCTATGACCCGTATTACGATGGCGGCTATTATGCCGCGCCGGTCTACGCGCCGCCGCCGCCGGTCTATGTGGCGCCGCGCTACTACGCGCCCTACGGCTACTACGCGCCCTACGACTTCCGCGATCATCGCTGATCGCGGATGATGATCGGAGCGAAGGGTGGAACTCGCTCTTCGCTCCGATGCGATAACAAGATCGAGATTCGGTCGCCGTTTCGGCCGGACGGAGAAACGCCACCGTGAGCCGCTCCGGCTCGCGGTGGGCCTGAATTGGGGGAATGTCGGATGATTGGGTTGAAACGCTACGTGTCGGTCAAACGAGCGCTGATGGTTGGGGTGCTCGCCCTCGGGCTGGCGCCGGCCGCCTCGCTCGCGCAGGACATGCCCTACGGCAATGACTACGGCCGTGGCGGGAGCTATCAGGCCAACCCGTATTCCCGGGGCGGCAACTATAACTACAATTACCAGCGGCCACCGGCCGCCGGCGGTCCGATCGACAACGGCGCGCCCAGCTATCGCGGCGGCCCGGGGTATCGTGGCGGGCCGGCCTATGGCGGTGGACGCGCTTACGGCCGGCGCGGCAATCCCTATTACGGCATGTCGATCGAGCAGCAGAAGCGCGCGATCCGGAACCAGCGCGAGGCGCAGAAGCGGGCCATCAAGCGCGGCTTCTGACAGCCTCGCCGGCACTCCGACATCAATCACGACCCGGGCCGGGACGGAAAATCCTTCCGTTCCGGTCTTCGCCATGTCGGAAAGGCGGACAGGCTTCGATCCGATCGGGGCCCCGGCGTGGCGCCGGGCTCACGCCGTTTCCGGCCCGAATGCGTCGTCGGCCAGTCGCGCCAGCCGGTCGAGCGCGCCCTGGAGGATGTAGGCCGCCGCCATCTTGTCGACCACGGCCGCGCGCTTGGCCCGCGAGGCGTCGGCGTCGAGCAGGGTACGCGTGACCGCAAGCGTCGACATCCGCTCGTCCCAGAACACGATCGGCAATTCGGTCAGCGGCGCGAGATTGCGCACGAAGGCGCGGGTCGACTGCACGCGCGGCCCCTCGCTGCCATCCATGTTGAGCGGCAGGCCGATCACCAGCCCGGCGACCTGATATTTGCCCGCGATCTTGAGCAGCGCGGCAGCGTCGAGCCCGAACTTGACGCGCTGGATGGTTTCGAGCGGCGTCGCGATGCTGCGCTCGACATCCGACAGCGCAAGCCCGATCGTCTTGGTGCCGAGGTCGAGCCCGAGCAGCCGCGCGTGATCCGGCAGATCGAGAAGGCTTTCGAGCGGAACGATGGCACTGGTCATCCCAGCGCGGTAGCACGCGGGGCCCGCGCTTACGAGCGATTGCTGCGCGAAGAGCGCGCCTTGCATCCCAGGAATGGCCACCGTCGCGCCAGATCGTGCCGGAGCCGTCGCGCATGGCGACCGAGCGCTCTATCCTCGATGCACGAAGGCGGGATCGCCGCCATGGAAGGATACACTGCGCGTGCCGGCTCTGATCTCGTTGCAAGTTCCCGACAGAGCCCTGCTCGCGCCCTATGAGGCGGCGCTGCGCGGCGGCTGGTCGCCGAATACGACACGCGACGTCGCGCCGGAACAGCTCGCCGCCATCGCTGCCGATCCCGACGCCTTCCTCGCCGAACTCCGCGGTGGACCGGGCCTTATCCGCCTGCCGGATGGCCGCGAGGTCGAGCGCCTGCCGGGGCCGACGCGCTGGATCTTCGCGCAGGACAGACCCGGGCGTCCCTTCGTCGGCTCGATCAATCTGCGCTGGCAGGCGGATGCAGAAGGCCGCCCGATGCTGGCCCTGCCCGAGCATGTGCTCGGACATATCGGCTACGCCATCCTCCCGGCCTTCGCCGGCCACGGCTACGCCACCGCCGCGCTCGGCGCCATGCTGCAGGTGGCGCATCAGGCCGGCTTGCCGGAGGTCGTCATCACCTGCGACGAGTCCAACCACGCCTCGCGGCGCATCATCGAGAAGAACGGCGGGCGGCTGGTCGAAGCCTTCACCGCGCCGCTCTATAGCCCCGACCCGCATCTGCGTTTCCAGCTCAGCACCGCTCGGTGATCAGCCTCGCCAGAGGGCCAGCAGGTGAATCGTTGGATGAAGCTGTGATCGGAAACGATTCCGCTTATTGAAGAATCGGCCCGCTCGAATGCGCCGAGATCGCGCGAGATGTCCCTCAGACGAGCGCGAACCGGTCGACATCGACCAGTCCCTTGTCGGTGATCTTGAGATGCGGGATCACCGGCAGGGTCAGGAAGGCGACCTGCAGGAAGGGTTCCGCCAGCACGACGCCGAGCGCCTTCGCCGCAGCGCGTAAGCCTTCAAGATCGTGCCGCACCGCTTCGAAAGGCGCTTCGCTCATCAGCCCGGCGACCGGCAGCGCCAGCTCCGCCACGACCTTGTCGCCATCGGCCACGGCGAAGCCGCCGCCGGTCTCGATCAGCCGGTTGGCCGCAGCCGCCATCGCGACGTCATCGACGCCGACCACGCAGAGATTGTGGCTGTCATGGCCGACCGAGGAGGCGATGGCGCCGCGCTTCATGCCGAAGCCATGGACGAAGCCCGTGGCGATGCCGCCGCTCCTGCCATGGCGCTCGATCACCGTGACCTTGACCGCATCCTGCGCGAGATCGGACAGGGCCTCGCCATCGCGCGCGGGCAGGGACATCGCCAGCCGCTCTGTGATGATCCGGCCGGGCACGACGCCGATCACCGGCGTCTCGCCCTCGCGGGCCTGTGCTCGGAAATCGGCCGGCGTGAGTCTGCGGCTCTTCACGCTGCCATGCCCGACCGCCGGAACCTCAGTCCGGCCCTCGAACAGCCCGGCTTCGACCAACCGCCCCCCGGTGAAGACATGGCGCACCGAACAGGTGGCGAGATCCTCGACCAGCACGATGTCGGCGCGCTTGCCCGGCCCGATGAAGCCGCGGTCGAACAGGCCGAAATTCCGCGCCGCCGAGAGTGAGGCGATGCGGTAGGTCGCCAGCATATCCGCGCCGTTCGCGATGGCGGTGCGGATCATGTAGTCGAGATGGCCTTCCTCGCCGATATCGAGCGGGTTGCGGTCATCCGTGCAGAAGGCGAGGAAGGGCGAGGCATCGCGCGAGATCAGCGGGATCAGCGCATGCAGATCCTTCGAGACCGAGCCCTCGCGGATCAGGATCGCCATGCCTTTGCTGAGTTTTTCGCGCGCTTCGTCGGCGGTGGTCGTCTCGTGGTCGGTGCGGATGCCGGCGGCGAGATAGGCGTTGAGGTCCATGCCCCGCACCAGCGGCGCATGGCCGTCGATATGGCGGTCCGAGAAGGCCTCGAGCTTGGTGAGGCAGCCGGGATCGCGGTGGATCACGCCCGGAAAGTTCATGAATTCGGCGAGGCCGATGACCTTGGGATGGTCCATCATCGGGATCAGGTCGGCAGCCTCGAGCTGCGCGCCGGCCGTCTCCAGATGCGTCGCCGGCACGCAGCTCGACAGGTTGACGCGCAGATCCATCCGCATCGCCTCAGAGCAGGCGAGGAAATAGCGGATGCCCTCGGCGCCCAGCACGTTGGCGATCTCGTGAGGATCGCAGATCGCAGTGGTGACGCCGTGCGGCAGCACGCAGCGCTCGAACTCGAAGGGCGTCACCAGCGAGGATTCGATATGCAGATGCGTGTCGATGAAGCCGGGCACGGCGATGAGGCCGGCGGCGTCGAAGACGCGCTTGCCTTCGTATTGGCCATAGGTCCCGACGATGGTGTCGCCGCAGAGGGCGATGTCGCTCTCGACGAGATCGCCGGTGACAAGATTGAGGAGGCGCGCTCCCTTGATGACGAGATCGGCCGGCTCGTCGCCATGCCCCTGGGCGATCCGGCGGGCGAGCGTGGCTGCGTCGGTCATGGAGCGATTCCGTTGGCTGGTCATGCCGACAGCCTGCATGGCTGCGCGCGCATTGTCGACTTGGTCGGGCGGTCGGATCGGCCTAGATAGGGGCCGGCAACTGAAAAGCCTGGAGACCCCGCATGAAGCTCACCTGGTACGGCCATTCCGCCTTCCGCGCCGAGATCGACGGCGCCGTCATCCTGATCGACCCGTTCTTCACCGGTAATCCGGGCTTCGAGGGCGATATCGCGGCCATCTCCAGCGGCGTGACCCATATCGTCGTCACCCACGGCCATGGCGACCATGTCGGCGACACGCTCGACATCGCCGAGAAGACCGGCGCGACGGTCATCACCAATTACGACCTCGCCATGCATCTCGCCGCGAAGGGGCTGAAGAAATTCCAGCCGATGAACACCGGCGGCACCGTCGATCTCGGCCCGTTCAGCGTCACGCTGGTCCGCGCCGACCATTCGGCGGGAATGGGCGAGGCCGGCGTCGCTGTCCCGGTCGGCAGCCCCAACGGGGCCATCATCAAGGCGAAGGGCGAGAAGACGCTCTGGCATATGGGCGACACCGACATCTTCTCGGACATGGCGCTCCTCAGCGAGATCCATGGCGTCGAAGCCTGCATCTGCCCGGTCGGCGACCGCTTCACCATGGGCGGCAAGGTCGCGGCGCTCGCCATGACGCGCTTCGTCAAGCCGAAGGTGGCGATTCCCTGCCACTACGGCTCCTTCCCGATCATCGACTCGAATGCCGATGCTTTCGTCGCCGGGATGCAGGGCAGCGGCATCGAGGTCGTGGTGCCGAAGAAGGGCGAAGCCTTCGCGATCTGAGCCGGGCTCCCGGATCGTCAATGTTGATTTACGTCGGGGTGTTCGCCGCGCTATAGCCCCGGCGAACCGTTTTCAGGCGCATAAGCTGCGCCCCATTCAGGAGTCCGCCATGTCGGTCGATCTCGCCACCGTCAAGCGCGTCGCGCATCTCGCGCGCATCGCCGTTCCGGAGGCCGATCTGCCCAAGCTGCAAGGCGAGCTCAACGCCATCCTCGGCTTCGTCGAACAGCTCAACGAGGTGAATGTCGAGGGTGTCGAGCCGATGACCTCGGTGACGCCGATGGCGATGAAGCAGCGCGAGGACGTGGTCGATGACGGCGAGATCGCCGACGAGATCGTCGCCAACGCCCCGGTTTCCGAAGACGATTACTTCATGGTGCCCAAGGTGATCGAATAGGCGCGAAACGCGCTTGTTCGATCACCCCGGACGCGCGCAGCGCGATCGGGGGTCTTTTGACCAGATAACTCCGGAATTTTCCCGTGACCGATCTCACCCGCCTGACCCTGACCGAGGCCCGTGACGGCCTGAAGGCCAAGACCTTCACCGCGACCGAGCTGACCAAGGCGCATATCGCCGCCGTCGAGAAGGGCCGTGCCCTCAACGCTTACGTGCTCGAAACGCCCGAGCATGCCCTGAAGCAAGCCGCCGCCTCAGACGAGCGCATCGCCAAAGGCGAGGCCGGGCCGCTCGAGGGGCTGCCGCTCGGCATCAAGGACCTCTTCGCGACACAGGGCGTGCGCACCACCGCCTGCTCGAAGATCCTCGGCAATTTCGTGCCGCCCTATGAATCGACCGTCTCTAGCCAGCTCTGGCGCGACGGCGCGGTGATGCTCGGCAAGCTGAACAACGACGAATTCGCCATGGGCTCGTCCAACGAGACCTCGGCTTTCGGCAACGTCGTCAACCCCTGGCGGCGCAGCGGTTCCAATGTCGGAGCCGGGCAGGGCGGGGCAGTCGAAGGCAACCATCTCGTGCCGGGCGGCTCCTCGGGTGGCTCGGCGACCGCCGTCGCCGCCGATCTCTGCCTCGCCGCCACCGCGACCGACACCGGCGGCTCGATCCGCCAGCCGGCCGCCTTCACCGGCACGGTCGGCATCAAGCCGACCTATGGCCGCTGCTCGCGCTGGGGCATCGTCGCCTTCGCCTCCTCGCTCGATCAGGCCGGGCCGATCGGCAAGAGCGTGCGCGACTGCGCCGTGATGCTGCGCTCCATGGCTGGGCACGACCCGAAGGACACCACCTGCGTCGATACCCCGGTGCCGGATTACGAATACGCCGTCGGCCGTTCGGTGAAGGGCATGAAGATCGGCATTCCCCGGGAATACCGGCTGGAGGGGCTGAACCCCGAGATCGACGCGCTCTGGCAGAAGGGCATCGAATGGCTCAAGGCGGCCGGTGCCGAGATCGTCGAGATCTCGCTGCCGCACACGAAATACGCCCTGCCGGCCTATTACATCGTCGCCCCGGCCGAGGCTTCGTCCAACCTCGCCCGCTATGACGGCGTCCGCTACGGCCTGCGCGAGCAGGGCAAGGACATCGTCGAGATGTATGAGAAGACCCGCGCCGCCGGCTTCGGCGCCGAGGTCAAGCGCCGCATCATGATCGGCACCTACGTGCTCTCGGCCGGCTATTACGACGCCTATTATCTGCGCGCCCAGAAGGTCCGCACCTTGATCAAGCGCGATTTCGAGACGGTTTATGCCGACGGCATCGATGCGGTTCTGACGCCGGCGACGCCTTCGGCGGCCTTCGGCATCGGCGAGAAGGGCTCGGCCGACCCGGTCGAGATGTACCTGAACGACATCTTCACCGTGACGGTGAACATGGCTGGCCTACCGGGCATCGCGGTGCCGGCAGGGCTGGACAGCCAGGGCCTGCCGCTCGGCCTCCAGCTCATCGGCCGCCCCTTCGACGAGGAGACGCTGTTCTCGCTCGGCGAGGTGATCGAGCAGGCGGCGGGCCGCTTCCCGGTCAGCGAGCGCTGGTGGGGCTGAGCGCGCGATAGGTTCTGCCGGCCCGGCTAGGGAACTGCCGGCTGACTCGACCGTCATTGCGAGGAGCGAAGCGACGAAGCAATCCAGGAGGACCGGGTGAAACATTCAACCCAGTCTCCCTGGATTGCTTCGCTGCGCTCGCAATGACGGTGTAAACAGCAGAAGCAACCCGCGAGGAGACGGCCATGATCTTCAGCCGCGCCATGGCCTATGCCTGCCTGACGGTGCTCGCCGGCATCCTCGCCTTCGTCGCTGTCCTGCTGGTCCTGCTGACGATCGTCCAGATGGCGCGAGGGGAGGCTGTTCCCGATCCGGCGGCGAGAGCCATCGCGACCGTCATTGCCTTGGGCCTCGCTCTGGGGTGCCGGGCGGTGGCACGGCGCCTGGTCTGATCCTTTCCGAAAGGCTTCGCTGCTCGGGCTCCGAAAGCCCCGGAGTGGAGGCGAAACGAAAAGGGGCCGCAGTTGCGGCCCCTTTCTTGTTCGTGGCTCCGGTTGCCGGAGCGGCTGCCGGCGGCTTCAGTGCGCCGCTGTCGGTTCGGCCGGCGGCGGGGCCTGCACCTTCCGCTTGGTCCCGCGCAGATCCGCCAGCCAGCGCACCATCACATAGAACACCGGCGTGAAGATCAGGCCGAAGAAGGTCACGCCCAGCATGCCGGAGAACACCGCGATGCCCATCGCCTGGCGCATCTCGGCGCCGGCGCCGACCGAGATGGTCAGCGGCAGCACGCCGAGGATGAAGGCGACCGAGGTCATCAGGATCGGCCGCAGTCGCGTCCGGGCCGCGGCGATCGCCGCGTCGCGCCGGTTCATGCCTTCGTCCTCGGCCTGCTTGGCGAACTCGACGATCAGGATCGCGTTCTTCGCCGCCAGGCCGACGAGCACGACCAGGCCGATATCGACCAGGATGTTGCGGTCGAGATTGGCGTAGTTCACCCCGAACATCGCCGCCAGGATACACATCGGCACGATCAGGATGACCGCCAGCGGCAGCAGCCAGCTCTCGTAGAGAGCCGCCAGCAGCAGGAAGACGAAGACCACCGCCAGGCCGAAGGCGACGATCGCGGTGTTGCCGGCGAGCTTCTCCTGCAGCGCGATCTCGGTCCATTCGAAGCCGAAGCCGGCCGGCAGGCGCTCGGCCGCGATCTTCTCGACCGCCGCGATGCCCTGGCCGGTGGAGAAGCCGTGCGCCATCGAAAGCTGCACTTCCGCTGCCGGATAGAGATTGTAGCGCGGCACGCGATAGGCACCGGTCGTGTCCTTGAAGGTGGCGACCGAGCCGATCGGCACCATCTCGCCATCCGCGTTGCGGGTCTTGAGATTGGCGACGTCGCGGGTGGTCAGGCGGAACGGATTGTCGGCCTGTGCCGTGACGCGGAAGGTGCGGCCCAGCAGGTTGAAGTCGTTGATATAGGCCGAACCCATATAGATCGACAGCGTCTCGAAGATGCGGGTGACGGGCACGCCGAGCATCTCCGCCTTGGTGCGGTCGATATCGGCGTAGATCTGCGGCGTCTTGGTCGAGAACAGGGTGAAGGGCTGCACGATGAAGGGCAGCTGGCCGGCCGAGCCGGCGACCGTCCAGGCCGCGCCTTCGAGCGCCGCGAGGCCGCGCCCGCTGCGATCCTGCACATAGCCCTTGAGGCCGCCGCCATTGCCGATGCCGGAAATCGCCGGCGGCTCGATCAGCAGGGTGAAGGCTTCCGAAATCCCGAACATCTGCTGGCGGAGGTCGCCGAAGATGCCCTGGGTCGTCAGGCCCTGCTTCACGCGCTCTTCGAAGGGGGAGAGCGTGACGAAGGCGACGCCGGTGTTCGGCGCGATGGTGAAGGTTGCGCCGTCGAGGCCGGCGAAGGCGACGGTATGCGCAACGCCGGGGCGGGACTGCAGGATCTCGTTGGCCCTGCGCAGCACGGCGTCGGTACGCTCGAGCGAGGAGCCGGGCGGCAACTGGATCACGGCGATGAAATAGCCGCGGTCGAGCTGCGGAACGAGGCCGGTCGGCGTCTGGACCAGCCGCTGCGCGGTCAGCGCGATCAGCCCGGCATAGACGATGAGCAGGATCACGGCGAGGCGGATCAGCCGCGAGGTGACGCGCCCATAGCTGCGCGAAAGCCAGTCGAAGGCCGCGTTGAAGTAGTGGAAGAACCAGCGCACAGGCGCGCCCAGCTTGTAGATGAAGCCGTGCTGCTCATGCGGGTCATGCGCCTTGTGCGGCTTCAGCAGCAGCGCCGACATCGCCGGCGAGAGCGTCAGCGAGACAAAGCAGGAGATCGCGGTCGAGGCCGCGATGGTGACGGCGAACTGCTGGTAGAACGTGCCCTGCAGGCCGCTGATGAAGGCGGTTGGGATGAACACCGCGCAGAGCACGAGCGCGATCGCGAGCAACGCGCCGCCGACCTCGTCCATGGTCTTGTGCGCGGCCTCCTTGGGCGACATTCCCTGCGCCAGATAGCGCTCGACGTTCTCGACGACCACGATCGCGTCGTCGACGACGATGCCGATCGCCAGCACCAGCGCGAGCAGCGAGATCGTGTTGAAGGAGATGCCGACCGCGCTCATGATCAGGAAGGTGCCGACCAGCGAGACCGGGATCGCGACGATCGGGATCACCGCCGCCCGCCAGGTCTGCAGGAACAGGATCACCACCACCACGACGAGGATCATCGCCTCGAACAGCGTGTGCACCACCGCGTCGACCGACTGCGCGATGAACTCGGTCGGGTTGTAGATGATGCGGTGCTCGAGTCCCGGCGGGAACTGCTTGGACATGTCGCTCATCGTCGCGATCAGCTTGTCCGAGGTCGCGAGCGCGTTCGAGCCGGGCCGCTGGAAGACGCCGATGGCGACGGTGTTCCTGTTGTCGAGATAGGCGTTGGTTGTGTAGTCCTGCGAGCCGAGCTCGACGCGGGCGATGTCGCGGACGCGGATGGTGCCGCCATCGGCATCGGAGCGCACGACGATGTTCTCGAATTCGGAGACGTCGGTCAGGCGGCCGAGCGTATTGACCGAGAGCTGGAAGGCCTCGTTCGACTTCGCGGGTGGCTGGTTCAGCGCGCCGGCGGCCACCTGCACGTTCGCCGCCCTGAGCGCGGCGACGACGTCGCTCGCCGTCAGGTTGCGCGAGGCGACCTTGGCCGGATCGAGCCAGATGCGCATCGAGAAGTCGCGCGCGCCGAAGACCTGCACATCGCCGACGCCGTCGACGCGGGTCAGCACGTCCTTCACATAGAGCGAGGCGTAGTTGGAGATGTATTGCGCGTCGCGCGACCCGTCCGGCGAGATCATGTTGATGACCATCAGGAAGTCGGGCGAGGCCTTGCGCACCTGGACGCCCAGCGCCCGCACGTCCTGCGGCAGGCGCGGTTCGGCCTGGGAGACGCGGTTCTGCACCAGCACCTGCGCCTGGTCGATGTCGGTGCCGCCCTTGAACACGACGTTGATCGTCACCACGCCGTCGCCGGTCGACTGCGAGGTGATGTAGAGCATGTCGTCGACGCCGTTCACCTCCTGCTCGATCGGCGTCGCCACCGTGGCGGCGACCGTCTCGGCCGAGGCGCCGGGATAGGTGGCGCGGATCGACACCGTCGGCGGGGCGATCTCGGGATATTCGGCGATCGGCAGGGAGCGCTGGGCGATCGCGCCGGCGATCGTCAGCAGGATCGAGAGGACCGTGGCGAAGATCGGCCGGTCGATGAAGAAATGGGCGAAGCGGAACATGGAAGGTCCTGTCCGGAAAAGGCGGACGGGCGCCGCGAGGCGCCCGGATTGTCGTGTCAGGGGCCGAGGGCCGGCCCCTGACCGGTCAGTTCGTTGTCGCGACCTTGATCTCGCCCGGCTGCGGCGTGACCGCCACGCCCGGACGGACCATCGGATTGGCATTGCCGCCGACGATGACCTTGTCCTGCGAGGTCAGGCCGGCGCGGATCACGCGCAGGCCTTCGCTGAGCGGGCCGAGCTCGACGATCTTCGGCACCACCTTGTTCTCGGCGCCGACGGTCAGCACGACCTTGTGGGACTGGTCCGAGGCGATGACGGCGTCGGGCACCAGCAGCGCATCCGCCTCACCGGCGAAGAAGCGCAGGCGGCCGAACACGCCGGGGGTCAGGAACTGGTCCTTGTTGTCGAACACGGCGCGGCCGCGAATGGTGGCCGAACGCGCATTGAGCGCGTTGTCGAGGAAGTTGACCTTGCCGCGGCGGTCCCATTTCGCCTCGTCGGACAGGCGCACTTCGACCACCGTGCCGGAATCGCGGCTGGCACCGTCGCGCGGATTGGCCATGCGGGCATAGCGCAGATAGTCGGCCTCCGAGACGTCGAAGGTGAAGTAGATCGGATCGACCGCGACGATGGTGGTCAGCAGCGTCGCGCCGGACTGGCCGCCCGAGATCAGGTTGCCCGGATCGACGCGGCGGTTCGAGATGCGACCCGCCAGCGGCGCGCGCACCTCGGTCCATTCGAGATTGAGCTGGGCGGTCTTGAGATTTGCCTCCGCGCCCTGCAGCGTGCCGACGGCGCTGTCGAGATTGGCCCGCCGCTGGTCGACGTCGCGCGCCGTGATCGTGCGGTTCTGGGTCAGGCCCTCGGCGCGCTCGACCTCGTTGCGGGCAAGATCGACCTGCGCCTTGGCGCGAGCGATGTCGGCCTGCGCCACGTCGACGGCCAGTTTGTAAGGCCGCTGATCGATGGTAAAGAGGAGGTCGCCCTTCTGAACCAGCGCGCCGTCACGGAAATGGACGCGGTCGATGAAGCCGGAGACGCGCGCGCGCACCTCGACCTGCTCGCTCGCTTCGAAGCGGCCCGTATACTCGTCCCAGTTGGTGACGCGTTTGGCGAGCGGGTTGGCGATCTGGACGGGCGGGGCCGGCGGCGCTCCCTGGGCGGACGCATCCTGCTGAACGAGGATGGTCGACGCGGCGGCAGCGAGCACCAGGCCGATAAAACGGCTGCGTGACATGGAGAAACTCCGGATTGCGGGCCAGGCATATCATCGTTGGTTTCCGGCCGTTGGCGCAAGAAGGGTATGGCAGTGACGAATGTCAAGAACCATCACCCATCATAAGACGCCTTCCTGACACAAATAAGCAATGTTCCCGCCATCTGGTTGCAGGAGTGCAACGCGTTTCGGCCTCCGGATGACGCGTCGAGGCCCTGGCGCGAGGAATGCGTCTTGCGCGCGGCGACCTCCGCGCACTGTGATCCTTGCGCGCCGTGACCCTTGCCGCCCGTTCGCCGAAAGCGTAACGCGTAGCCGAGTTTGAGAGCCGAAAGGTTAGAGATGAACGCGCATGTCCGCCCCGCCGACCCCAAGAAGCTGATCAAGGGCGCGACCGGGGATTGGGAAGTGGTGATCGGCATGGAGATCCACGCCCAGGTCACCTCCAACGCCAAGCTGTTCTCCGGGGCTTCCACCGGCTTCGGCGCCGAGCCGAACGAACATGTCAGCCTCGTCGATGCGGCGATGCCGGGCATGCTGCCGGTGATCAACGCCGAATGCGTCCGCCAGGCGGTGCGCACGGGCCTCGGCCTCAACGCGCAGATCAACAATCGCTCGGTCTTCGACCGCAAGAACTATTTCTACCCGGACCTGCCGCAGGGCTATCAGATCAGCCAGTACAAGAGCCCGATCGTGGGCGAGGGCGAGATCGTGGTCGATCTCTCGCCGACCGAGCAGATCACGGTCGGCATCGAGCGCCTGCATTTGGAGCAGGACGCCGGCAAGTCGATCCACGACCAGCATCCGACGATGAGCTTCGTCGACCTCAACCGTTCGGGCGTGGCGCTGATGGAGATCGTCTCCAAGCCGGATCTGCGCTCGGCCGAGGAGGCGAAGGCCTATGTCTCGAAGCTGCGCACCATCCTGCGCTATCTCGGCACCTGCGACGGCGACATGGAGAAGGGCAATCTCCGCGCCGACGTGAACGTGTCCGTCCGCAAGCCCGGCGACGAGCTCGGCACGCGCTGCGAGATCAAGAACGTCAACTCGATCCGTTTCATCGGCCAGGCGGTCGAGGTCGAGGCGCGCCGCCAGATCGGCATCATCGAGGATGGCGGCACGATCGACCAGGAGACGAGGCTCTACGATCCCGGCAAGGGCGAGACCCGCTCGATGCGCTCCAAGGAAGAGGCGCATGACTACCGCTACTTCCCCGATCCCGATCTGCTGCCGCTCGAATTCGACGACGCCTTCGTCGCGAATCTGAAGGGGGCCCTGCCGGAGCTGCCGGACGCCAAGAAGGCCCGCTTCATCGCGGAATACGGGTTGTCGCCCTATGACGCCTCGGTCCTCGTCGCCGAGCGCGAGCAGGCCGACTATTTCGAGGCGGTGGCGAAGGGCCGCGACGGCAAGGCCGCCGCGAACTGGGTGATCAACGAGCTGTTCGGCCGCCTCAACAAGGAAGGCAAGGACATCGCGTCCTCTCCTGTGTCGGCCCTCCAGCTCGGCGGGCTCGTCGACCTGATCGGCGAGAACGTCATCTCGGGCCGCATCGCCAAGGACCTCTTCGAGATCCTTTGGACCGAGGGCGGCGACCCGCGCCAGATCGTCGAGACCCGCGGCATGAAGCAGGTCACCGACACCGGCGCGATCGAGAAGGCCGTAGACGAGCTGATCGCGGCCAATCCCGACAAGGTCGAGCAGGTCAAGGCCAAGCCGACCATGCTGGGCTGGTTCGTCGGCCAGGCAATGAAGGCCTCCGGCGGCAAGGCCAACCCACAGGCCCTCAACGAGATCCTGAAGAAGAAGCTGGGGATCGAGTGATCGAATACGCCGTCATCCCGGACGCTGCGACGCGGAGATCTGGGATCCATGCCTGAAGCTTTTTCGGAAGCGCTCCGGCCTGGATCCCGGGTCAAATCCGGGATGATCGCGGTGTTCCCTGCGCAAGCTGGACGATTGGGATGACCCCCGCCGACCTCGTCATCCGTGACGCCGAAGCCGCCGACATCCCGGCGGTCAGGGCGCTTCTGGTCGAGACCTGGCATGCGACCTATGACGGCATCTATGGTTGGCAGCGGGTCGCCGAGATCACCAATGCCTGGCATTCGCCGGAGAATCTGCACAGCCAGCTCGGCCGCGACGAGGGCGTCTTCCTCGTCGCGTCGGTCGGTGCGGAGATCGTCGCCACGGCATCCGCCAGACCGGAACGCGACGGCGCGGCGCTGCTGACCCGGCTCTATGTCCTGCCGGCCTGGCAGGGTGTCGGCATCGGCCGCACGCTGCTGCAGGTCGCGCTCGCCTGCTTTCCGAAGGCGCCGGTCGCCCGCCTCGAGGTCGAGAGCCAGAACGAACCGGCGATCGCCTTCTACGAACGCATGGGTTTTTTCCTGCAGCGCCAGGCGCGCTTCGACGGCCGCGACGACACGCCGAACACGCTGCTGATGGCCAAGCGCCTCTTTGCCGAGTGACCTTGCGCCCACTTCCCGTCTTTGCCTGAGCCGAAAGCCGACGCGATGACCAGGACATCTGTCTCCGCCGCCGAAATCACCATCCGCCGCGCGCGGGCCGAGGATGTCGCACGCATCGTGGAACTCATGATGCTCGGCGCGCCGACGCAGACGTTGACGCCGGAGGAGATCGCTGCCGAGGCACGTCACCCCGCCTATGCCGAGGCCTTCGCCGAGATCGCTGCCAGCAGGGACAGCGCGCTCTGCGTCGCCGAGCGGGCAGGGCAGGTGATCGGCACCTTTCAGATCACGCTGATCCCCGGCCTTATCGCGCGCGGGCGCAAGCGCGCCAAGATCGAGAGCGTCCACGTTTCGCCGGAGAGCCGCGGGCTCGGCATCGGTGCGCTGATGATCCGCCACGCCCTGTCCTTTGCCGAGGAGAGCGGCGCCGGTCTCGTCGAGCTGACCTCGAACAAGAGCCGCGTCGATGCCCATCGCTTCTACCGCAAACTCGGCTTCGACCAGAGCCATGAGGGCTTCAAGAAGCCGCTCTGAACCTGAAAAGGTTACACGCGGGGAGGACATGGCGCAGTCGCGCTGGGGGCGGGCGCAACCCCTTCCGGCCCCGCCGGCCTAACCATAGATTGGCGGCTGAAGTCTCGTCGCAGCAAGGAAGCTCCCGATGTCGCAAGCTCCCGCCCATCCGATCGACCTCTATTTCTGGCCGACGCCGAACGGCTACAAGATCAGCATCATGCTCGAAGAATGCGGGCTGCCCTACAACGTCATTCCGGTGAACATCGGCAAGGGCGACCAGTTCAAGCCCGAGTTCCTCGCCATCTCCCCCAACAACCGCATGCCGGCCATCGTCGATCCCGACGGGCCGGACGGCAAGCCGATTTCCGTCTTCGAATCCGGCGCCATCCTCCAATATCTCGGCCGCAAGACCGGGAAGTTCTATCCGAAGGACGAGCGTGGCCGCGTCGCGGTCGACGAGTGGCTGTTCTGGCAGATGGGCGGTTTTGGCCCGATGCTCGGCCAGACCCATCATTTCCGCCTCTACGCGCCCGAACAGGTGCCCTACGCCATCGAGCGCTACACCAATGAGGCGAACCGCCTCTATGGCGTGCTGAACAAGCGGCTCGCGGGCCGCGACTACATCTGCGGCGATTATTCCATCGCCGACATGGCTTGCATCGGCTGGGCCCGCGGCTGGGAGCGGCAGGGCCAGGACATCGCGCAGTTCCCGCATGTCGGCCGCTGGATCGAGACGATGCTCGCTCGCCCCGCGGTTGAGCGCGGCCTCAAGGTCGGCGAGGAGCTGCGCAGCCCGGCCGGCATCAACACGCCGGAGCAGAAGGCGGTCCTCTTCGGCCAGAAGGCGAGCTGAACTGCTCTCCCTTCTCCCCCGGGGGGAGAAGGTGGCAGTGCGAAGCGCTGACGGATGAGGGCCGTCAGCGCCACCCTTTCCTCATCCGTCTGCTTCGCAGACACCTTCTCCCCGAGGGGAGAAGGAAAACCGGCTCAATTGGTCCGCGACCACTTCACCGTGCGGCAGATCAAGCCGCCCATGACACAGCCTGCCGTGGTCAGCGCATTGCCCGAGAGCGTCATCGTGCCCGAATAGGTCTTGCCGTCCTCCGGGTTGAAGGCGCTGCCGTTCCACTTGTTCGCGCCGTTCGGCTTCATGTCGAAGAAGATGCGCTGGCCGAGTTTCGCCGGACCGTTCGGATCCTTGAGCCATGAGATCGTGCCGCAGAGCGCATCGCCGCATTTGCTGAAGCGCACGCGCGAGGCGCCGGTGTCGCGTTCCCAGACGCCGACCACCTCCTGCGCCGAGGCGCGCGTGGCCGCGCCGGCCAGAGTGAACGCCGCCAGGCCTGCCAGGCCGAAAGCCGCCAGTGTCCTCATCGTTTCCTCCTGATCGGCCCGTCGGCCGTTATGGTTTACATGTGAACCATAGCGCCGTTTTGCGTCGGCTCCAAGATGCCGCAGCGACAGTTCTTGACGGCGGTTCCGTGAGGCAAGGTGAATCCATCATCAACGCCGGCATTCCTCCGCTCTGGTCAGGGCATTGAGCGGAAACGCTTTTCCGGCATTCCTTCGTAAACGCCCCGTTGCTTTAACCTGGCGATGACGTCTCGTTGAGACTCGATTCATCGCAAAATTTAGCCCGCGCTTTAACGGTTGCGGCCACTCTCGCACTCATCGGTCGGGGCCTTGGACGGGTGGCTGGCCGCAACGACAGACAGGGTTGGTTCAATCATGGCACGCATGGAGATGAGCGCGATCCCCGCTTCACTGGTGGCACCGGTGGAAGTATCGGCCGAGGCCTATTGCGAGCTCGGGCTGATGCATGCTTCGGGGCGGGCAGGAGCCGTCAATCTGGTCAAGGCTCAGACCTGGTTCAACATTGCCTTCGCACGCGGCAGCGCCCGGGCGGCGGCGCATCGGCAGGAGCTGGCACTGGAAATGAGCCGCGACGAGATCGCGGAAGCGCTGCGCGAGGCCCGCACTTTCCTGACGCGGCACTGAGCGCCACGTTCGGCTACTCGGAGACGACGCGGTCTCGCGTCGTTCAGAAGGCCGCGATGCCGCCCGAGGGCGGGGGCAGGTTGCCCCTGCGGTCCTTGCTGATGGAGTCAGGCGTCACGAGCAGCACCTGGCAGAGCAGGGAAACGAAGCCCGCGAAGACGATCGCAACGACAACCATGGATTGGCTCCCTGTTGTTCACGCGCCATCCTAGCATGAAACAGATCAGTCGGCTCATCGATTCTGGCGCGGCAGCCCGGTGCGCGCGCCTTTTGGGGCAAGCCTTGTAGGGTGCGAAGGCGGCAGCTATAAGCGCGCCGCATTCCCTTATTCGACCCTTCCAAGGATCATTCGATGGCTGTCCAGCGTACCTTCTCCATTCTCAAGCCCGACGCGACGAAGCGCAACCTCACCGGCGCGGTCAACGCGGTCATCGAGAAGGCTGGCCTGCGGATCGTCGCGCAGAAGCGCATCCAGATGACCAAGGCCCAGGCCGAGACCTTCTACGCGGTCCATTCGGCGCGTCCCTTCTTCGGCGAGCTCGTCGAGTTCATGACCTCCGGCCCGGTCGTCGTGCAGGTTCTGGAGGGCGAGGACGCCATCGCCAAGTACCGTGACGTGATGGGCGCCACCAACCCGGCCAACGCCGCCGAGGGCACCATCCGCAAGCTCTTCGCCCAGTCGGTCGGCGAGAACACCGTGCACGGCTCGGACGCTGCCGAGACGGCGGCCGTCGAGATCGCCCAGTTCTTCGCGGGCAACGAGATCGTCGGCTGATCGCAGCCGCAGTTCAGGCTGAAAAGCAAAAAGGGCGGACCGGTTTGCCGGTCCGCCCTTTTCTTTTGGGGCGCAAGCCTGACCGGGCGCTTGCCCGGCCATGGCCCTGCCGTTCCTCAGAAGCCGAGCGAGTAGTTCGATCCGGTGTCGAAGGAATAGCTCGCCGAGATGCCGACTGTGATCGAGTTGCGCGAACCGAAGGGCCGGACGATCGGCGAGCGGGCGGCGTCGCCGGTCAGGCGCTTGTACTCGACATAGGTCGTGGTCTGGAGCCGGTCGGACCAGTGATAGGTCGCCTGCGCCAGCGCGCCATACGAATGCACGCCGGCATTGAAGCGCTGCAGCAGCCCGCCGGTGCCGGGCAGGGCGCCGCTGGTGCCGAAATAGGTGCGCACGTAATCGGCGCTGGCGATGCGCATGCGCGGGCCGATGCCGAAGGTCCAGGGGCCGAGATTGGTGAAGGCGTCGAGCTTGAGGTCGGCGACGACGCCGTCATGGGCGACGATGCCGCGGCGGACGTCGACGCGGGCGCGCAGCCAGGATGTCGGATAGAATTCGGCGAAGGCGCCGGCCTCGCCACCGAATTTCGTGGGGGGCACCGCGACCAGCGCCGGGTTGACCTTGGCGTTGCGCTTCCAGAGCAGATCCCCCGAGAAGCCGATGCGCCAGCCCTGGCCGGAGAACACGCCGATGCTGAGCATGGCGTCGTCCTCGGCCGCCCACCAGGTGCTCTTCAGCCCCCGGCCGAGCGAGATGATCGGCCGCGCCCGGAAGAGATAGTCGTCGGAGCCGGTATAGTCCGGCTGGTAGCGCAGGCCCGCCCCGACCGTCAGATACCAGTTCTGGGCCGACTGGGGCGAGGTGAGCTGGGTGTAGTCGCTCGACTGGGCCTGTGCGGCTCCGGGCAAGGACAGGGCAAGGCCGAGCACGAGGCCCGCCAGATACGCAACGCAACGCATAGTCGAGAACTCCGGCGCCGTGGCACCTCTCGCAAGGGATCTTGCTGCAATGTCGATCAGGAGGATTAAGACGCGGTTAGCGTTGACGGCTTCTTAGCGTCCGCTTGATGATTCGAGCCCTCATCCTGGGAAGCCATTCCTCACGGACGGCTCCTCGGGATCGGGGTTGAGGGAATTTCCAAACGGCGCCTTGCGCATGCGGCCTGTCGCGAATTTCGGCTCCCGCGCCGCCACGCGATGGATTAGAAAAGCTCCATGAACCAGATGCCCCGCGTCGAGATCCGCCCCTCGGTCTGCCCGCATGATTGCCCTTCCGCCTGCTCGCTCGAGGTCGAGGTTCTCGACGGACGCAGCATCGGCCGCGTGCGCGGCTCCAAGCGCCAGAGCTATACCGACGGCGTGATCTGCGCCAAGGTCGCCCGCTACGCCGAGCGCATCCACCATCCCGACCGGCTGCTGCACCCGCTGAAGCGCGTCGGCCCGAAGGGGGCAGGGCAGTTCGAGCGCATCTCCTGGGACGAGGCGCTCGACGAGATCGCGCGCCGTTTCCTCGCCATCGAGACCGAGCATGGTTCCGAGGCGATTTGGCCTTATTATTATGCCGGGACGATGGGGCTGGTGATGCGCGACGGCATCAACCGCCTGCGCCACGCCAAGCGCTATTCCGGCCAGTATTCGACCATCTGCACGACGACCGCCTGGACCGGCTTCATTGCCGGCACGGGCCGTCTCGCCGGCGTCGATCCGCGCGAGATGGCGAAGTCGGACTGCGTCGTGATCTGGGGCACCAACGCCGTGCACACCCAGGTCAACGTCATGAACCACGCCATCAAGGCGCGGAAGGAGCGCGGCGCCAAGATCGTCGCCATCGACATCTACCGCAACGCCACGCTGCAGCAGGCCGATCTCGCGCTCGTCCTGAAGCCTGGCACCGACGCGGCGCTCGCCTGCGCCGTGATGCATGTCCTGTTCCGCGACGGCCATGCCGACCGCGACTATCTCGCTGCCCATACCGACTACCCCGACGAGCTGGAGGCCCACCTCGCGACGCGCACCCCGGAATGGGCGGCGGCGATCACGGGGCTGAGCGTCGCCGAGATCGAGGAATTCGCCACGCTGGTCGGCACCCGCAAGCGGAGCTTCTTCCGCCTCGGCTACGGCTTCGCGCGCCAGCGTAACGGCGCGGTCTCGATGCATGCGGCGCTGTCGGTGCCGGCGGTGACGGGAGCCTGGCAGTACGAGGGCGGCGGCGCCTTCCACAGCAACAGCGGCATCTACAGATGGCGCAAGAGCCTGATCGAGGGGCTCGACACCATGGAGCGCGGCGTGCGCCAGCTCGACCAGTCGCAGATCGGCCGCGTCCTGACCGGCGATGCGCCGGCCCTGCGCGATGGCGGCCCCGTCAAGGCGCTCTTCATCCAGAACACCAACCCGGTCTCGGTGGCGCCCGAGCAGGAGCTGGTCAAGCAGGGCTTTGCCCGCGAGGACCTGTTCACCGTCGTCCACGAGCAGTTCATGACCGAGACGGCGGCCATGGCCGACATCGTCCTGCCGGCGACGCAGTTCATGGAGCATGACGATCTCTACCAGGGCGGCGGCCACCAGCACATCATGTGGGGCGGCAAGCTGATCGAGCCGCCGGGCGAGTGCCGCTCGAACCATGAGGTCGTCTCGGCGCTGGCGCAGCGGCTGGGCGCCGAGCATCGCGGCTTCGCCATGACCCCGCGCGAAATCGTCGACTGGACGCTGCGCGAGAGCGGGCGCGGTACGCTGGACGAGCTGATCGCGAATGATTTCCTCGACGTACAGCCGGATTTCGAGACGGCGCATTACCTGAAGGGATTCGGCCATCGCGACGGCAAGTTCCACTTCAAGCCGGACTGGCCGAAGGTGCCGAACGCCAATGACGGCCTCGTTGGTCCTTATGACCGGCTGCCGGCGCTACCCGATCAGTGGGACGTCATCGAGCTCGCCGATGACGAGCATCCTTTCCGCCTCGCCACCAGCCCGGCGCGCAGCTTCCTTAATTCGACCTTCAATGAGACGCCAGGCTCGCTGAAGAAGGAGGGGCAGCCGACGCTGATGCTGCATCCGGACGATGCGGCCGGGCTCGGCATCGCGGCCGGCGACGAAGTCGTCGTCGGCAACCGGCGCGGCACGGTCCATCTGACCGCGGCGATCTTCGCAGGGCTGGTACGCGGCGTGGTCATCGCCGAGTCGATCTGGCCCAATGCGGCCCATAAGCACGGTCGCGGCATCAACACCCTGACCGGCGCCGATTCGCCGGCGCCTTTCGGCGGTGCCGCCTTCCATGACAACAAGGTGTGGATCCGGAAGGCCTGACAAGCTTCGGAGCCTCTTGACCTTTCATGCATCTGTGTCATGCGGAGGCGTGGCGGCGCCGGGATCCATGCGACCGCTTCTTCTCGAAGGACGGGCAAGTCATGATGATGCGGCGGTTGGGTGCGGTCGTTCTGGCCGGTGGATTCTCGATGCTGTTGGGCGCCTCGGCCTATGCCGCGAGCAGCTCCACGGCGCTGCCTCCGCCGGACCCGACCGCGAAGAACCTGACGCCCTACATGATTCAGCTCCGTGCCTTCGACGCCTGCCTGATCACCCAGTCGCGCCTGCTCAACACGACGCGCGAGGCGGTGCACACGCCCTGCAGCTGCTACGCCAAGGGCACCGTCAATGCCATGAGCAAGGACGAGATCCAGGCCTTCCGCGACACCGGCTATTTCAACGACACGGCCCGCGAAAAGGGCCTCCGCTTCATCGACCAGTGCAAGCTGAAGCGGCCGATCTGAGCCGAGTGGCGTTTTTGGTCGGTGCGGCAGCGCCGTTTCTCGGATAGCGCGGGGAACCCTCTCCCGGAGGGAGAGGGCAGGGTGAGGGGAAGGCCGCTGGACGTTGTGGCCGTGACCTGACGGCTGCTGCTGCGAGGTTTGTGCCTTACTGGTCAAACGACCTACACCTCACCTCTACCCCTCTCCTTTCCGGAGAGGGGATCCCGCGCCTTCGATACCTCCCGCCTTGCTGCTGACACGCTCCTGACAGAAGTTGTCACCCCGGCTGGGCCATGATGCCGCAGCTACGAGGCCGGGTAGGGAGATAATGCCGTGCAGCGCGCCGAACGATTGCTCGACATGATCCAGAGCCTGCGTCGCCGCAGGCGCCCCGTCACCGCCGAGACGCTGGCCTCAGAGCTCGATGTCTCCGTGCGGACGGTCTATCGCGACATCGGCGCCTTGGTGCGCCAGGGCGTGCCTGTGCGCGGCGAGGCCGGCATCGGCTATGTGCTCGACGCCGGTTTCGACCTGCCGCCGCTGATGCTCTCGCCCGACGAGATCGAGGCCGTGCTCGTCGGCATGCGCTGGCTCAGCGAGCGGGCGGACCCGGTGCTCGCGCGAGCGGCCGAGGATGTCGTCAGCAAGGTTGCGGCCGTACTGCCAGCCCATCTGAAGCCGATCCTGCTCGACGGCGCCTTGTTCGCGGCCTCCCATCCGGGCGAGCTGCCGGTCGATCAGGTCGATGTCGCGGCCGTGCGCGCCGCGATCCGCAACGGCCGCAAGCTCTCGATCGAATACAGCGACGAAAGCGGCCATGCGACGCAGCGCATGATCTGGCCGATCGGCATGACCTTCTACGAGCGCGTCCGCATCGTCATCGCCTGGTGCGAGCTTCGGCAGGCCTTCCGCCATTTCCGCACCGACCGTATGACCGGCCTCGTCGCACTGGAGGAGCGTTACCCCGCCCGCCGCGCCGATCTCTTCCGCCGCTGGCAGAAGGAGGAGGAGAAGACGCGCGAGGAATGGGAGCGCTGCAAGCGCGAGGGCGGCGGGATGCCGGCGAACGCCGAGGGCGCAGCCGCCTCTCAGCCGCGGATGACGACCCCGCCTTCGAGCCTGGCCCGGCCCGAAGCGACCTCGGCCAGCGCCGCCGGATAGAGCTTGTGCTCCTCGGCAAGGACGCGCTGCGCCAGCTTGTCCTCGTCGTCGCCGGGCAGGACCGGCACCTTCGCCTGCAAGATGACCGGGCCGGCATCGAGCTCCGGCACGACGAAATGCACCGAGCAGCCATGCTCGGCGACGCCGGCTTCCAGTGCCTGCCGGTGCGTATGCGTGCCCTTGAACAGCGGCAGCAGCGAGGGGTGGATGTTGATCATCCGGCCTTCCCAGCGCGTCACGAACCAGGGCGTCAGGATGCGCATGAAGCCGGCGAGCACGACCAGATCGATCTGGTTGACGCGCAGCACCTCGTCCATCGCGCGCTCGAAGGCCTCGCGGTCCTTGCCGAAGGCGCGGTGATCCACGGTCGCGGTCGCGATGCCGAAGCCGCGCGCCCGGTCGAGCCCCGCGACGTCGGGAATGTTCGAGAGCACAAGCGCGATCTGCGCCGGGTAATCCGACGCCAGCGCGGCTTCCGCCAGCGAAACCATGTTGGAACCGCGCCCGGAGATCAGCACTCCGACGCGTTTGCGGCCAGCCGCCATGCTCACAGCGCGAGCTTGCCGCGATAGCTGACCGGCTCCTCGCCTTCCGCGGCCGGCACGATCTCGCCGAGCCTGACTGGCGCCTCGCCAGCGGCCTTGAGCGCCGCAAGAACCTCGTCGGCCTTCGCAGCATCCGCCGCGACGATCATGCCGATGCCGCAGTTGAAGGTGCGCAGCATCTCGCGCTCGGCGACACCGCCGATCTTGGCGAGCCAGCCGAAGACGGGCGGCACCGGGATCGAGGCGAGGTCGAGCGCGACGCCGAGCCCTTCCGGCAGTACGCGCGGGATATTGTCGGGAAAGCCGCCGCCGGTGATATGGGCGAGCGCCTTGATGCCGTCGGTTGCCTTCAGCGCCTGCAGCAGCGGCTTCACATAGATGCGTGTCGGCTCCAGCAGCGCCTGCGCCAGCGTCCTGGCGGGGGCGAAGGGGGCAGGGGCTTCCCAGCCGAGGCCACTGAGCTCGACGATGCGGCGCACCAGCGAATAGCCGTTCGAATGCACGCCGGAGGAGGGCAGGCCGAAGACCACGTCGCCCGGCTTCAGGTCCTCGCGGGGCAGCAGCGTGCCGCGCTCGGCCGCGCCGACGGCGAAGCCGGCGAGGTCGTAATCCTTTTCGGCATACATGCCGGGCATCTCGGCGGTCTCGCCGCCGATCAGCGCGCAGCCGGCCTGGCGGCAGCCATCGGCGATGCCGCGCACGATCTCGACGCCGACCTTCGGGTCGAGCTTGCCGGTGGCGTAATAGTCGAGGAAGAGCAGGGGCTCGGCGCCCTGGACGATCAGGTCGTTGACGCACATCGCCACGAGATCGATGCCGATCGTCGAGTGCAGCCCGCTTTCGATGGCGATCTTCACCTTGGTGCCGACGCCGTCATTGGCGGCGACCAAGATCGGATCGTTGAAGCCGGCGGCCTTGAGATCGAACAACCCGCCGAAACCGCCGATCTCGGCATCCGCGCCCGGCCGGCGCGTCGCGCGCACCAGCGGCTTGATCTCGTCGACCATGGCATTGCCGGCGTCGATATCGACACCTGCCTGCGCATAGGTCAGTCCGTTTGCGCCGGGCTTGCTCATTGCGGTCTCGCCTTTGTTCCTGTTCGCGGGAGCGATAGGCAAGCACGCCCCGGCTGGCAAGGCTTGGAACGGGCTTTATTGGCTTTATCATCGCCATCTTGCGTCATTCCGGGCGACCGAAAGAGAGACCCGGGATCCATGCCTGGGCTAACCCGGGATGACGGCGCGAGGAAACGGATGTCATGAGTGGCCGGGCTGGCATTGCGCGTGATGCTGAGCGAAGCTGCACCCATGACGATCCCGAATCTGATCACGCTCGGCCGGCTCTTCCTGGTGCCGCTCGTCATCGTGATGATCGTCAATGCGCGCTGGGACGCCGCTTTCGTCATTTTCGTCGTCGCGGGTGTGTCCGATGCCGTCGACGGCTTCCTCGCCAAGCGCTGCGGCATGGCGAGCGAGCTCGGCGCCTATCTCGATCCCATCGCCGACAAGGCGCTGATCGTCTCGATCTACATCACGCTCGCGGTGGTCGGCGCGATTCCGTTCTGGCTCGTCGTCCTGGTCGTGGCGCGCGACATCATGATCGTGGCCGCGGTGCTGCTCTCCTGGCTGCTCGACCGGCCGGTCACGATCGCCCCCTTTATCGTCAGTAAGCTCAACACCGCCGCGCAGATCGCCTTTGCCGCGCTGGCGCTCGGCTCGCGCGCCTTCGGCATCGATCCCGGTCCCGCCGGCACGGTCGGCGAGCTGGTCGTCGCCTTGTTGACGCTCGCCTCGATGGCGGCCTATCTCGCCTTCTGGCTGCGGCACATGGCGGGATCGACCGAGACCGCCCGCGCTGGCCGGGAACCGCCGGACCACGTATAGAGTTGCTCGTCTTCCTGCCGAAGACGCGAAGAGGCTGATGGATGACCTTACAGCGCCAGATCGGCTTTTGGCTGGGTTCCCTCTTCCTCTTCGTGCTGTTCCTGGTGCTGCTCAGGGACATCCTGCTGCCCTTCATCGCGGCGCTGGCGCTTGCCTATCTGCTCGATCCGCTGGCCGACCGGCTGGAGCGCCTCGGGATGAGCCGTCTTGCCGCGACCATCGTCATCCTCGTCGTCTTCATCCTGATCTTCGCGCTGGTGCTGATCCTGCTCGCGCCGCTGCTCGGCCAGCAACTCGCCGGGCTGGTGGCACGGCTGCCCGGGGATGCGGCGAAACTGCAGTCGCTCGTGCTCGAAAAGGGCGCGCCCTGGCTCGAGCGCTTCGGCGGCGGCGATCTTGCCAAGCAGGCGCAAAGCTCGCTGGGCGACCTCGTCGGCCAGGCGACGAAATGGGTTGGCGGCCTGCTGCAATCGCTCTGGAGCGGCGGCACCGCGATCGTCGGCGTCTTTTCGCTGCTGGTGCTGACGCCGGTCATCGCCTTCTATCTGCTGGTCGACTGGGATCGCATGGTCGCGACCGTCGATAGCTGGCTGCCGCGCGACCATCGCAAGACCATCCGCGGGCTGGTCCGCGAGATGGACACCGCCATCGCCGGATTCCTGCGCGGGCAGGCGCTGGTCTGCCTGCTGCTGGGCGCTTTCTACGCCATCGGGCTGAGCGTGGTCGGTGTCAATTTCGGCGCGTTGATCGGCATCATCTCGGGCTTCCTCTCCTTCATTCCCTATGTCGGCTCGCTGACCGGGCTCGTGCTCTCGGTCGGCGTCGCGACGGTGCAGTTCTGGCCGGACTGGACCTGGCCGCTGGCGACGCTCGGCGTCTTCCTGGTCGGGCAGTTCCTCGAGGGCAACATCTTCCAGCCGAAATTCGTCGGCGATTCGATCGGCGTCCATCCGGTCTGGCTGATGTTCGCGCTGCTTGCCTTCGGTTCGCTCTTCGGCTTCGTCGGCCTGCTGCTGGCGGTGCCGCTGGCGGCGGTGATCGGCGTGCTCTGCCGCTTCGCCCTCAGGCAGTATCTCGCCAGCAATCTCTATCGCGGCATTCATCCGAACCCGGCGAAGGCCGATGTGACGATCGAGATCGAGCGCTGAGCCGCCCATGTCAGACGCGCCTTCGCGCCCGCGCCAGCTCGCCTTCGACCTGCCGGTCGACAGTCGCCACGGCGTCGAGGATTTCCTCGTCGGCCCCTCGAACGAGGCGGCCTACGGGCTGGTCGAAAGCTGGCCGCGCTGGCCGGATGCCTGGCTGCGCCTGACGGGACCGGAAGGCGCGGGCAAGACCCATCTCGCCGCGATCTGGGCCCGCATGGCCCATGCCTGGACAATTCCCGCGCGTGATCTGGCTGACGAGAAGGTGCCGCATCTGGTCTCGGGCGGCGCGCTCGTGATCGAGGATTGCGATGCCGCCCCCTTCGACGAGCCGGCGCTGTTCCATCTGATGAACGCGATCAAGGCGCGCGGCGGCCATCTGCTGCTGACGGCGCGCACGCCGCCCGATCTCTGGGGCCTGCGCGTGCCGGACCTGCTCTCGCGCCTGCGGCTGGCACCGAGCGCCACCATCGAGCCGCCGGATGACGGGTTGCTTCGCGCCGTGCTGGTCAAGCTCTTCATCGATCGCCAGCTCGTGGTCGATACGGCGGTCATCGATACGCTGGCGCTCAGGATGGAGCGCTCCTTCGCCGCCGCGCGGCAGGTCGTGGACCGGCTCGACCGGGTGGCGCTGGAGCGCGGCCGGCGCGTGACGCGCCCGCTGGTGCAGGAGGTGCTGGCCGAGCTGTTCCCGCAGGAGCCGGGCTGAGCGGCTTGCTGACGATCGCGGGGGCTGCCGGGCGCCCCGTGAAGCCTCCTATCTATGGCCGGCGGCCGATGCCTGCTAACCTTTTCCGACAGCGATTCATGTCGCTTGTCATCGAACCGTCACGGTAGGATGGCTTCACAACGCCCCATGAGACGCACGAGCAGGACGACGACCAGGGTAAGGGTACGGACCAAGCGCATGACCACGGAGATCGCGGCCGACATGCCCGACATGCCGGATAGGGCGACGGGGGATTCGGACGCATTGCCGCTGCGCCGGCAGCCGGCGCGCTTCATGAATCGCGAGCTCTCCTGGCTGCAGTTCAACCGCCGGGTCATGGAGGAGGCGTCGAACCGCAGCCATCCGCTGCTGGAGCAGCTGCGCTTCCTCTCGATCTCGGCCAACAACCTCGACGAGTTCTTCATGGTCCGCGTCTCGGGCCTGCGCGAGCAGCTCAAGGCCGGCGTCGTCACTCCCAGCCAGGACGGGCTCACCCCGGCCGAGCAGCTCGTCGAGATCGGCAATGCGGTTTCGGCCCTGACCGACGACCAACAGGCGCGCTGGGTCGAACTGCGCCATGAGCTGCACGAGAACCGCATCCACCTGCTCGGCCCGGCCGATATCGGTTCGCAGGACCGGATCTGGCTGGAGGACTATTTCCTCAATTACGTCTTCCCGGTGCTGACACCGCTGGCGATCGACCCGGCCCATCCCTTCCCCTTCATCCCGAATCTCGGTTTCACCGTCGCGCTCGCGCTGGAGCGCCTCAGCGACGGGCGCCAGCTCGACGCGCTGATCCGCGTGCCGATCAAGATCGACCGCTTCATCGAGCTGCCCGATCTCGCCCGCGAAGGTTTGCACCGCTTCATCACCCTCGAGGATGCGGTCTCGCTCTTTATCGCCAAGCTTTTCCCCGGCTACGAGGTCAAGGGCACCGGCTCCTTCCGCGTCATCCGCGACTCCGACCTCGATATCGAGGAGGAGGCGGAGGACCTCGTCCGCGTCTTCGAGACCATGCTGAAGCAGCGGCGCCTCGGCGTCGTCATCCGGCTCGAACTCTCGACCGGCATGCCCGACCATCTGCGCCGGATGATCGTGCGCGAGCTCAAGGTCGACAGCGACGAGGTCGTCGAGGTCAACGGCATGATCGGCCTGAACGAGCTTGCCCAGCTCGTCAGCGTCGACCGGCCGGACCTCAAGTTCAGGCCCTACAACGCCCGTTTCCCCGAGCGCATCCGCGAGCATGGCGGCGACTGCTTCGCCGCGATCCGGCAGAAGGACCTGCTGGTCCATCATCCCTATGAGAGCTTCGACGTCGTGGTGCAGTTCCTGCAGCAGGCGGCGCGCGACCCCAATGTCGTCGCGATCAAGCAGACGCTCTACCGCACCTCTTCGAACTCGCCGATCGTCAAGGCGCTGACCGAGGCCGCCGAGGCCGGCAAGTCGGTGACCGCACTGGTCGAGCTCAAGGCCCGCTTCGACGAGGAAGCGAACATCCGCTGGGCCAAGGAGATGGAGCGCGCCGGCGTCCAGGTCGTCTACGGCTTCATCGAGCTGAAGACCCACGCCAAGCTGTCACTGGTGGTGCGGCGCGAAGCCGGCCAGCTCGTCAGCTACTGTCATATCGCGACCGGCAACTACCATCCGATCACGGCGCGCATCTACACCGACGTGTCCTTCTTCACCGCCGATCCGGTGCTTTCGCAGGATGTCGCCCGCGTCTTCAACTTCATCACCGGCTATGCCGAGCCGGCCGGGCTGGAGCGCATGGCCGTCTCGCCGACGAACCTGAAGAAGCGTCTGCTCGGCGACATCGCCGAGGAGGTCGCGCATGTGAAGGCCGGCCGCAAGGGCGCGATCTGGGGCAAATGCAATTCACTGGTCGATCCCGAGATCATCGACGCGCTCTATGACGCCAGCCGGGCCGGTGTCGAGATCGACTTCGTCGTGCGCGGCATCTGCTGCCTGCGGCCAGGCCTGCCCGGTTTGTCGGAGAATATCCGGGTCAAGTCGATCATCGGCCGCTTCCTGGAGCACAACCGCATCTACGCCTTCGGCGCCGGCCATGGCTTGCCTTCGCCCAAGGCGAAGGTCTACATCTCCTCCGCCGACCTGATGCCGCGCAATCTCGACCGTCGCGTCGAGGCGCTGACGCCGATCCTGAACCCGACGGTGCACCAGCAATTGCTCGATCAGATCATGCTCGCCAACCTGCTCGACAATGAGCAGAGCTGGACGATCCTGCCCGATGGCGGCTCGCGCCGCATTGTCCCGGCGCCGAACGAAGAACCGTTCAATGCGCATAATTACTTCATGACAAATCCGAGTCTGTCCGGTCGTGGAAAATCGCTCTCCAGTTCCAGTCCCCGTGCCCTTTCCCGCAAGGGAGGCCGTAAGGCCTGAATTGCAGCACGCGCCCGGCCGTCTGGCGCTCGGCGACACCATCGCCATCGTCGATATCGGCTCGAACTCGGTTCGTCTCGTCGTCTACGAGATGCTCGTTCGGGCACCGTCGCAGGTCTTCAACGAGAAGGAGATGGCCGGGCTCGGCCGGCAGGTCGCCACGACCGGCCGCCTGGCCGAGGACGCCATCGAGAAGGCGATCGCCGCGCTGGTGCGCTTCCGCATCCTCTGCGAGGCGATGCATGTCGGCGAGCTCCGCGTCATCGCCACCGCCGCCGCGCGCTATGCCGAGAACGGCCCCGAATTCATCGCCCGGGCGGAGCAGGCGATCGGCCAGCCGATCGAGCTGATCTCGGGCGGGCGCGAAGCGGTGCTGTCCGGGCTCGGTGTCATTTCCGGCTTCGACGAGCCCGATGGGGTGGTTGGCGACCTCGGCGGCGGCAGCCTCGAGCTGATCTCCGTGAAGCGCGGCGAAGTCGGGAAGGGCGCCAGCGTGCCGCTCGGCGGCCTGGCGCTGCTCGACCGCTCGAAGGGCTCGCTGAAGGCCGCCGAGAAGATCGTCAAGGACGAGCTCGACAAGCTGCCCCAGCTCGCCGCCATGAAGGGGCGGGACTTCTACGCCGTCGGCGGCACCTGGCGTGCGCTCGCGACGCTGCATCAGCGCCGGGCCAATTATCCCCTCAACGTCATGCACGGCTACGCCATCCCGCCCCGGGACGCGGCCGATTTCGTCAGGCTGGTCGAGCGCGCCGACGCCTCGGTGCTCGATGCGATCGACGCCGTCTCCTCGGCGCGCCGCCCGCTGCTGGCCTATGGCGCACTGGTGCTGGACGAGCTGATCAAGCGCGGCAAGCCGCGCAACATCGTCATCTCCGCCCAGGGCGTACGCGAGGGCCTGCTGCACGAGCAGCTTTCGGCCGAGGAGCGTGCGGCCGATCCGCTCCTGCAGGCGGCGCGCGACTACAACCTCCTGCGCGCCCGCGATCCACGCCACGCGGCCGAGCTGATCGACTGGACCAAGGCGATCATGGAGACGGCGGGTCTGCCGCAGGACGAACCCTCGGCGCGGCTGGTCGAGGCCGTCTGCCTGCTGTCGGATATCGGCTGGCGCGCCCATCCCGACTATCGCGGCGAGCAGAGCATGAACGTCATCGCCCATGCCTATTTCACCGGCATAGACCATGTCGGCCGCGCCTTCCTGGCGCTGACGATCTTCCTTCGCTATGCCGGGCTGAAGGCGTCCTCGCCTGCGGCCGATGGTCTCAGGACGCTGCTGCCGCCGGCTCTGTTCGAGCGGGCGGTCCTGATCGGCGCGATCTTCCGGGTCGCCTATCTGCTCTCGGCCGGCATGGCCGGCATCCTGCCGCGCATTCCGGCGCTCTGCGTCGACAGGCGCCTCGTGCTGCGCCTGCCCGACGATCTCGCGGCGCTGGCGAGCGAGCGCGTCGAGGGACGGCTGAAGCAGCTCGCGAAGCTCCTGGCGCGGGACTACGAGATCGGGCGGGTCTGACGCCGGGGATCGAGGCTCGCGTCATTCTCGGGCGGAGCGAAGCGCCGACCCGAGAATCTCTTGCAGAACCGGGGTCGAAGCCCCGCTTCGCGTGATGCCCGGGTCAAGCCCGGGCATCACGGCTATTTCTCTCAGCTCGCAGCCTTCAGCCGGGCGAAGCCCGCTTCGAGATCGGCCTTGAGGTCTTCGAGGTTCTCCAACCCGATATGGATGCGCACCGTCGGCCCCTTGTAGTCGGGCGTCGTCGCCGTGCGGTAGGCGCGGCAGTCGAAGGGCAGGACGAGGCTCTCATAGCCGCCCCAGGAGGCGCCCATGCCGAACAGCGTGAGCCCGTCCAGCATCGCGGCGACCGCCTTCATCGAGACCGGCGCGAACTCGAAGGCGAAGAGCGAGGAGGCGCCGGTGAAGTCGCGCTTCCAGAGGGCATGGCCAGGGTCTTCCGGCAGCGCCGGATGCAGCACGCGGGCGATCTCCGGGCGCGCCTGCAGCCATTTCGCCATCTCGATTCCGGCTGGCATCTGCTCCTTGAGGCGGATCGCCATGGTCCGCATGCCGCGCAGCGTCAGGAAGGCGTCCTCCGGGGCGACGATGACGCCGAGCTCTTCCCAGGCCTTGCGCAGGGTCTTGTAGAGCTCGGGCGTGCGGGCCGAGATCGTGCCGATCAGCACGTCGGAATGGCCGGCATAGTATTTCGTGCCGGCCTGGACCGAGATGTCGACGCCGAAGGCGTGGCTGTCGAAATAGAGCGGCGTCGCCCAGGTGTTGTCCATCATCGTCAGGATGCCGCGCGCGGCGGCGGCCTTGGCGATGGCCGGGATGTCCTGCATCTCGAAGGTCTGGGAGCCGGGGGCCTCGGTCCAGACCGCCTTGGTGTTCGGCTGGAACAGCTTGGCGATGTCGGCCCCGACCAGCGGGTCGTAATAGCTGACCTCGACGCCCATCCGCTTCAGGAAGGAATCGCAGAAATTGCGCGTCGGCCGGTAGACGCTGTCCGTCACCAGCACATGGTCGCCGGCGGAGAGGAAGGCGAGGAAGGGCAGGGTGCAGGCGAGCAGCCCCGAGGGGGTCACCACGACGCCGGCGCCACCCTCGATGGTGTTGGCCGCGGCCTCGAGCGCGTCGAGCGTCGGGTTGCCATGGGTGCCATAGGTGTAGCGCGCCTTCCGGGCGAGGAAGTCCTCCGTGTTCGGGTAGATGACCGTGGAGCCTCGTACGATAGGAGGATTGACAAAGCCGTAGCTGTCGCTGGGGTCGCGGCCGGCGAGGGCGAGGCGGGTCCGTGTGCCGAGGCGGGCAAATTCAGAGGAGGGCAGCTTTTTCATGGAACCGATGCGGCTGGAGCGGAAGGCGAGGCGGCCGGGCTTGACCGTCTTGCCAAGTTCGCATGTGATGATTGTGGCGAACAAGTGGCGGCTGCGGCGGATGGCCGTTGCTTGACGCTCATGGGTCGCTCTGGCAATCGACTTGTTTAAGGGGACGCCGCCTCATTGCTGGGAACGACAGAGCGGTTTGGGAGCCGCCAGCGGCGAACCGGATTTTCGAGCGTGTCCGGATCCTCCGGTATGCTTGTTTCAACGGGAGAGTTACGATGAAAAAGCTTTTGGCAGCCGCCCTCTTTGCAGGAGCCGGGCTCGCGATTTCCGCAACGGGCGCCTCGGCCCAGGCCACACTCGCGCAGGTCAAGCAGCGCGGCATCCTGAACTGCGGCTCGAATCCCGGCCTCGCCGGTTTCGGCGTGCCGGACGCGCAGGGCAACTGGACCGGCCTCGACGTCGACGTCTGCCGCGCCGTGGCCGCTGCGATCTTCAACGATCCGGCCAAGGTCAAGTTCATCCCGCTTTCGGCCAAGGACCGCTTCACCGCGCTCCAGTCCGGCGAGGTCGACCTGCTCGTCCGCAACTCGACCTGGACGATGACCCGCGACGCGTCGCTCGGCATCGCCTTCACCGGCGTCAACTACTATGACGGCCAGGGCTTCATGGTTCGCAAGAAGCTCGGCGTGAACTCGGCGCTGCAGCTCAACGGCGCCTCGGTCTGCACGCAGCAGGGCACGACGACGGAGCTCAACCTCGCCGACTACTTCCGCGCCAACAACCTGAAATACGAGGTCGTGGCCTTCGCGACCGCCGACGAGACCATCAAGGCCTATGATGCCGGCCGCTGCGACGCCTTCACCACGGACGCCTCGGGCCTCTATGCCGAGCGCCTGAAGCTCGCCGCCCCGGACGATCACATCGTTCTGCCGGAGATCATCTCCAAGGAGCCGCTCGGCCCCTCCGTCCGCAACAATGACCCGCAGTGGTTCAACCTGGTGAAGTGGGTCGGCTACGCGATGCTGAACGCCGAGGAGCTCGGCGTCACCAAGGCCAATGTCGACCAGCAGGTGAAGTCCGACAATCCGGAGATCAAGCGTCTGCTCGGCACCGAGGGCAAGTTCGGCGAGCAGATCGGCCTGACCACCGACTGGGTCGTCCGGATCGTCAAGCTGGTGGGTAACTACGGCGAGTCCTTCGAGAAGAACGTCGGCCAGGGCTCGCTGCTCAAGATCGCCCGCGGCCAGAACGCGCTCTGGACCAAGGGCGGCCTGCAATACGCTCCGCCGGTTCGCTGAGCGTGCCATCGGGAGGCGCCGGATCGTCCGGCGCCTCTTCGCGATATCGCCCGGCGCCATGATCTGGGCCATGGCCCGGGCGGACCGCGACGACATCGGCCGCTCATCGGCTGCAACGACCGGTTTTGCCATGGGAACAGCGAGGATAGCCCATATCTTTGCGCTGACTGCCGCCGCGGCGATTATCGCCCCGGAGGCCCTGGCGAAGGGCGATCTGCTGGCGCAGGTGAAGGCCCGCGGGACGATCCTCTGCGGCGTCGCGCCATCGCTGCCCGGCTTCTCCATGCCTGACAGCCGGGGCAACTGGACCGGCCTCGACGTCGATCTCTGCCGCGCGCTGGCCGCCGCGATCTTCGACGATCCGGCCAGGGTGACCTTCGTGCCGCTCTCCTCGCAGGACCGTTTCACCGCCTTGCAGACGGGGGAGGTCGATCTCCTGTCGCGCAGCTCGACCTGGTCGATGACGCGCGACACGGCGCTGGGGCTGCGTTTCGCCGGGATCAATTTCTACGGCGGCGAGGGCTTCATGGTCCGCAAGGCGCTCGGCATCGCCTCCGCCACGCAGCTCGGCGGCGCCACGATCTGCGCCGAGCAGGGCACCACCACGGAGCTCAACGTCGCCGATTTCTTTCGCCGTCACGGCCTGCGCAGCGAGATCGTCACCTATCGCGGCAGCGACGAGACGGTCGATGCCTATGGGGCCGGCCGTTGCGACGCCTATGCCTATGATCGGGCCGGGCTCGCGATCCAGCGCAGCAGGCTCGCCGCGCCGCAGGATCATGTCATCCTGCCCGAGACGATTTCGAAGGAGCCGCTCGGGCCGGTGGTGAGGCAGGGTGACGAAGGCTGGTTCGGCTTGGTGAAGTGGACGCTGTTCGCCATGCTCGATGCGGAGGAGCTCGGCGTGGGCCAGAACAACGTGGAAGCGATGCGGGCCTCCGAGCGGCCGGATGTCCGCCGTCTTCTCGGCCTCGAAGGCGATTTCGGAGGAGCGCTCGGGCTCTCGCGCGACTGGGCCTACCGGATCGTTCGCCATGTCGGCAATTATGGGGAATCCTTCGAGCGCAACCTCGGCCGCGGCTCGCCGCTGGGGATTGAGCGGGGTCTGAACGCGCTCTGGACCGGAGGTGGGTTGCATTACGCGCCGCCGGTGCGCTGAAATCGGCCGGCGCAGGAGGCAGGGGCGCCGAACGGCCGGAAGCCTCGGGCTTCCGGATTGAAACGAGAAGAAGACCGCCGGAAAGGTGGTCCGGGACTTGCTATGAACGCGGCGAGAGCGGGACCAACCCGCTCCGACAGGGGAATGACGATGAAGAGTTCGATCGAGAGGCTGCGAGCGCGGCCGGTTTCTTCGCAGCCGAGCCCGGCGGATGGGCCGGCGAGGCGGTACCCGCACGCCTTGGCGACAGGGCGTCACAGGCGCGGCGCATCCGCCATCGCAGGAAGCGCGATCGACGACGGACAGGAATGATCAGAGACAATCGGTCCGGACCAAACGGCCTTCGGTGGAGTCGCACCGCCGCAGGATCGCCGGCCTCAACAAGCGAAGAAAAAAGGGCGTAACAGGTGTCGAGCATCCCGACCGAAACGGTATCACCCGGCAAGGCGTCGTTATTCTACGATCCGAAGATCCGGGGCTATGTCTATCAGATCGTTCTGCTGCTGGTGGTCGGCTTCCTGATCTGGTCAGCCGCCTCGAACGTCATCGAGAACCTGCGGGCGCAGAAGATCGCCTCGGGCTTCGGCTTCTGGCACAACGCGGCCGGCTTCGACGTCAACCAGAAGCTCATCCCCTTCAGCGCTTCGGGCTCGACCTATGGTCAGGCGTTTTTCGTCGGCCTGCTGAACACGCTGCTCGTCGCCGCGCTCGGCATCGTGCTGGCGACGATCATCGGCTTCTCGGTCGGCGTCGCGCGGCTCTCCAGCAACTGGATCATCGCCAAGCTGGCGATGATCTATGTCGAGGTCATCCGCAACATCCCGCTGCTGCTCCAGCTCTTCTTCTGGTACAACGCGGTGCTGAAGCCCCTGCCGGACGCGCGCAATTCGATCTCGCTGCCCGGCGGCATCTATCTGAACAACCGCGGCATCATCTTCCCGAACCCGCAATTTGCACCGGCCTTCGAGTGGGTGGTGATCGCTTTCCTCATCGGCATCGCGGGCTCGATCGCGTTCTACATCTGGGCGCGCGGGCAGCAGGCCAAGACGGGGAAGCAGTATCCGAACGGCTGGGTGGCGTTCGGCCTGGTCATCGGCATGCCCTTGATCGTCTTCCTGCTGGCCGGCCAGCCGCTATCCTTCGAGTATCCGCAGCAGGGCCGCTTCAACCTGACGGGCGGCCTGCAGATCTTCCCCGAATTCGTCGCGCTCCTCGTCGGCCTGTCGACCTACACGGCGGGCTTCATCGCCGAGGTCGTGCGCGCCGGCATCCTCGCTGTCTCGAAAGGGCAGACGGAAGCCGCCAACGCGCTCGGTTTGAGGTCGGGGCCGACCCTGAAGCTCGTCGTCGTGCCGCAGGCGATGCGCGTCATCATCCCGCCGCTGACCTCGCAATACCTCAACCTCGTCAAGAATTCGTCGCTGGCGGTGGCGATCGGCTATCCCGATCTCACTCAGGTCTTCATGGGCACGGTGCTGAACCAGACCGGCCAGGCCGTCGAAATGGTCTCGATTACGATGGGGGTCTACCTCACGATCTCGCTTGTGACCTCGTTCGCGATGAACATCTACAATAAGCGCATGGCGCTGGTGGAACGGTGAGGGCGTAAGCGATGACCGACGCAACTCTCGACAACGCACCCAACGCCTTCGTCCGCAGGGAAACGCTCGCGCAGCAGCCGGCGCCGCTCTCGGTGGCCGGCCCGGTGGCGTGGATCCGCTCGAACCTGTTCTCCAGCCCGCTGGGCACGGTCCTGACGCTGGTGAGCCTCTACATCGTCATCGTCGGGGTGGAGGACCTGGTGCGGTTCTACATCCTCGACGCCGTCTGGACCGGTGCGAACCGCGAAGCCTGTCTCGCCGACAAGATCGGCCGGCCGGTCGGCGCGTGCTGGCCTTATGTGGTCGATCGTTTCCAGTATTTCGTCTACGGCTCCTATCCGGTCTCGCAGCGCTGGCGGGTCAACATCGTCTTCGTGATGTTCGCGCTCGGCGTCGTCTGGCTCCTCTGGAACAAGGCGCCGCTGAAGAAGCTCGGCGCCTTCTTCTTCTTCATCATCCTGCCGCTCAGCGGCTTCATCCTGCTGCTCGGCGGCGCGACGGCCGAGGGGCTGCTGCGCAATCTGCTGCTGCTCAGCGCCGCGCTGGCGGTGCTCTACGCCGTGGTGTCCTTCGTGCCTTCGCTGGCGTTCTGGACCCCTGCGCCGCTGCTGGCGGCGGAGCGCGAGGCGTCGCCCTGGCAGCGCTTCTACCGGCCGAAGCGGCTGATCCTGATGGCGCTCGTCGTCTTCGGGCTGATCGCCGTCATCCAGCAGCAGCTCGGTCTGCCGCGGGTCGATACCGGCCTGTGGGGCGGCATGACGGTGACCTTCCTGATCTCGGCGGTCGGCATCGTCTTCTCGCTGCCGCTGGGTGTCGTCCTGGCGCTGGGACGCCGCTCGCGGCTGCCGATCATCCAGCTGCTCTCGGTGATCTTCATCGAGTTCGTGCGTGGCGTGCCGCTGATCACGGTGCTGTTCATGGCGAACACCATGCTGCCGCTCTTCGTGCCGCAGGAATATTCGCCGGACCGGCTGCTGCGGCCGCTGATCGGCGTCGCGGTCTTCGCCTCGGCCTATATGGCGGAGGTCATCCGCGGCGGCCTCCAGGCGATTCCGAAGGGGCAGTTCGAAGGAGCGATGTCGCTCGGCCTCGGCTACGGGCAGATGATGCGCCTGATCATCCTGCCGCAGGCGCTGCGCATCGTCATTCCCGGCATCGTCAACACCTTCATCGGCCTGTTCAAGGACACGACGCTGGTCGCGATCGTCGGCATCTTCGACTTCCTGAACACGATCCAGGCGACGCTGGTCGATCCGACCTGGGCGACGCCGACGACGCGGACGACGGGCTATGCTTTTGCCGCGATCTTCTATTTCCTGTGCTGCTGGGGCATGTCGCGATATTCGATTGCGGTCGAGAAGCGCCTGGCTGCCGGCCAAAGACGTTGAGAGGGACAAAAACCATGGCAATGGCCGAAACCAAGATCACCGACACCCGCCCGGCAGCGCTGAAGCCGACCTCGTTGAAGACCGCGACGGCGGTGGAGATGGTCGGCGTCAACAAGTGGTACGGGGAGTTCCACGTGCTGCGTGACATCAACCTCAAGGTCTCCCGCGGCGAGAAGCTGGTCATCTGCGGCCCGTCCGGTTCGGGCAAGTCGACGATGATTCGCTGCATCAACCGGCTGGAGGAGCACCAGAAGGGCCAGATCGTCGTCGACGGCACGGAGCTCACCAACGATCTCAAGAAGATCGACGAGATCCGCCGCGACGTCGGCATGGTCTTCCAGCACTTCAACCTGTTCCCGCATCTGACGATCCTGGAGAACCTGACGCTGGCGCCGATCTGGGTCCGCAAGATGCCCAAGAAGGACGCCGAGGAGATCGGCATGCACTATCTCAAGCGCGTCAAGATTCCCGAGCAGGCTCATAAATATCCGGGCCAGCTCTCGGGCGGCCAGCAGCAGCGCGTGGCGATCGCCCGCTCGCTCTGCATGAGCCCGAAGATCATGCTGTTCGACGAGCCGACCTCGGCGCTCGACCCCGAGATGGTCAAGGAGGTGCTCGACACCATGGTCTCGCTGGCGGAGGAGGGCATGACCATGCTCTGCGTCACGCACGAGATGGGCTTCGCCCGCCAGGTCGCCGACCGCGTCATCTTCATGGACGCCGGCCAGATCGTCGAGATGAACACCCCCAACGAGTTCTTCAAGAACCCGCAGCACGAGCGCACCAAGCTCTTCCTCAGCCAGATCCTGCACTGAGAAGATGGGGTTAGATCGAATTGCGAAAGCGCGCCGGGAAACCGGCGCGCTTTTCTTTTTCGTCGAGCATTGCGTCGTGGTGGAAGCGCGAGTCATCCCGGACGCAACCCTCGGGTCCGATCTTCGATCGGCCCAAGGATAAACTCCGCGCAGATCCGGGATCCATGCCTGAATCTCGATCGGAGGCGCTCCAACATGGATCCCGGGTCAAGCCCGGGATGACGGCGGAGGTTCTGGGTAAAATCACGACGGTCCAATGCGGAAATCATGCGGCCGGCGCCCGCGAACGCCGTTGCGCCGGACCGCGCGGCATCCTATTCTCACCGGCGATGGGGATGGAGTTCCCCCGAAACCGCCCGTGAGGGCTGATGACTCCTACCGCACGAAACTGCGGTGGGAAGCCGTCCGCAGCCCGCCGCAAGGCGGGTTTTTTCATGCCCGTCGACAAGGGAGCCGAAGCGAGCATGTCCTTCTCGACCGTCGTTTTCGTCATGATCGGAGGCGCGCTCGGTACGCTGGCGCGCTACCTCATCTCCGTGCTTGCGCTGCCGATCAGCGGGAGCCTGCCCTGGGGCACCATCCTCATCAATATCGCCGGCTCCTTCGTCATCGGCTTCTTCGGCACGCTGACGCTGGCGAGCGGCCGCTTCCCGGTGTCCGAGCCCGTGCGCCTGTTCGTGATGGTCGGCCTCTGCGGCGGCTTCACCACCTTCTCGTCCTTCAGCCTGCAGACGCTCGACCTGTTGCGCAGCGGCGAGACGGTGCGGGCGGCGATCAACGTCGTCGCCTCCGTCGTGCTCTGCGTGACGGCCGTCGCGGTCGGCCACGCCGCCGCCACCCGGTTCAACGGTGATCCGCGCATCGCTCAGATGGTCATGGAGGAGGAGGCCTGAAGCTTCCTCCCTGGGCAAGCCTTGCGGCCTACTTGCCGTCGCGCGCCTTCACGGCGTGGTCGGTGAAGTCGGTGAACATGCCGTCGATGCCGAGCGCCAGATGGGCCTTGTATTCGGCAACCGGGTCGTTGTTGTAGTCGGCCGCGAGCCGGTGCGCCTCGCTGCGATAGGCCCAAGGGTGGACCACCAGCCCGGCCGCATGCGCGTCCTTCACCACATTGGTCGGCGCGATGACGTTGCGGTCGCGCTCGTCGATCTTCCCGTCGCCGTTGAGGTCCTTCGGCTTGCCGTCCGGGCCGATCGTCTGCCGGGCGCCGATCAGATAGACCTTCCAGGGGCCGACGCCGTCGGCATAGGTAGCGATCTCCTTGAGGCCCTCCGGCGACAGCATGTCGGGGAAGGTGCGGTTGTCGCCGAGCACCGCGAAGTCGTAGGGCCGGTCGAAGGGGGCGGCCAGCGTGACCTTGCCGTCCTTGTCGACGCCGTCGCCGTCAACGAGCTGCACGAGCCGGAGCTGCGTCTTCTTGCGCAGATATTTCAGGTTCGCCGTCTCGAAGCTCTGGATGAAGACCGGGGAGCTCTTCTGCGTCCAGCCTGCGTCCGTGAGCATGTCGAGCAGCTTGTCCTCGAAGGCGAGGCCGAGCGCTGCGTGGTAGGTCGGGTGCTTGGTTTCCGGATAGATGCCGATGGTCCGGCCGGTGCGGGCGCTCTCCGCCTTGGCGAGGTCGATCACCTCCTGGAAGGTCGGGATCTCGTATTTGCCGTTATGCGACTGGTCGCGGTCGGCAAAGGCCTGCTTGGCCCGCAGCGTCTTGATCTCGGCCAGCGTGAAGTCGTTGGCGAACCAGTCCGCTGTTTCGATGCCGTCGAGCTTGCGGGTGGTCTTGCGGCCGGCGAATTCCGGGCGGTCGGCGACATCGGTGGTGCCGCTCAGCATCGGCTCGTGGCGCACGACCAGCACGCCGTCCTTGGTCGAGACCAGGTCCGGCTCGATGAAGTCGGCACCGAGTGCGATGGCGCGCCGGTAACCTTCGAGCGTGTGCTCCGGCAGATAGCCGCTGGCGCCGCGATGGGCGATGACGAGGGGCGGTTGGCCCGAAAGCGTCGGCGCGGACTGCGCGCCGACGGTCAGCGGTTGCAGCGCCAGGGCGGCGAAAAGCGATGTCGAGAAAAGCAGCGTCTTCTTCATGATGGGCCTCGGCTCGCGAAAGGGCGCGCGAAGCTAGGCCGCGGGATGTGACATCCCCATGAAGTGCGTTCGCGCCTGTGCGCTGCCGGCCGGAGACGACCGACTGCGAACCGGACGTCAGGAATCTGTTTGGAAACTCTCGACCCTGCTCCGAGAGGCCATTCCGGGCGGAATGACGGCTCGGGATGAGGGTTCAGGGCGTTTCCAAACGGAACCTCAGCGGTGATTCTCGAGCGTGGTCTTGGCGTCGAGGCGCTTGGCGGGCGGCGGGGTCAGATCGGCCTGCGGCTGGGTGGCGCAAGCGGCGAGAGCGAAGGCGAAGAGGCCGAGAACGGCAAGGCGGGCGGCATTTTTCATGGTGTCGTGTCCCATTGGCCGCGACATGCGGTTGCATCGTCTTTCTGCTTATGAAACGACCGCGTCAAGAACATGCCGCCGCGATACCCATGCCGCAGCGACATGATGGAATGCGTTGAAACTGACCTTGCCCTTGTTTCGCGGCGCCATGCCCCAGCGGCCCGCGCCAGGATCGAACGACCATGACGCCAGCCGCCCGGATCAGCGCCGCCATCGAGGTGCTGCAGGACATCATCGAGCGCCGTCGCCCGGCTGCCGACGCGCTCAAGGATTGGGGCCTGTCGCGCCGCTTCGCCGGCTCCAAGGACCGCGCGGCCGTCGCCTCGCTGGTCTATGACGCGCTGCGCCGCAAGGCCTCCTCCAGCTACGCCATGGCTTCCGAGGAGCCGCGCGCGCTGGTGCTGGGCATGCTGATGGGCCTGCGCGGCCTGCCGCTCGCCGAGATCGCCGCGCTTTGCTCCGGCGAGAACCACGCGCCCGCGCCGCTCAGCGCCGACGAGACGGCCCTGCTCACCGCCTTCTCGGATGACGATGCGCCCGACTGGATTCGCGCGGACGTGCCGGAATGGCTCTGGCCCGCCTTCGAGGCGGCGTTCGGCGCGATGGCGGTGGAGGAGGCGCGGGCCTTGGCGGCGCGCGCGCCCGTCGATCTGCGCGTCAACCGGCTCAAGGCTGGCCGTGATGCGGTGCTGAAGGATCTCGCCCATCTCCAGCCGGAAGAGGGCGCCTGGTCGCCCGACGCCCTGCGCTTCCAGCCCGGCCATGACGGGCGCGGCCCGTCGCTTCAGACTGAAGCCCCCTTCTTTGCCGGTGCCTTCGAGATCCAGGACGAAGGCTCGCAGCTCGTGACCTTGCTTGCCGGCGCGAAGCCCGGCGATACGGTGATCGATCTTTGCGCCGGGGCAGGGGGCAAGACGCTGGCGCTGGCAGCCCTGATGGCCAATCGCGGCAATCTCTACGCCACCGATCTCGACAGCCGCCGCCTTGCCCCGCTGCATGACCGGCTGGCGCGCTCGGGCGCCGACATCGTCGATATCCGCATTCCGCGCTCGCGCGGCCACGAGCCTTTGGCGGATGTCGCCGGACAGGCCGATCTCGTTCTGGTCGATGCGCCCTGCACCGGCTCCGGCACCTGGCGGCGCAATCCCGATGCGAAATGGCGCGTGCGCCCCGGCGCGCTCGCCGAGCGGATCAAGGACCAGGCCGAGGTGCTGGCCCGCGCCGCCAGGCTGGTGAAGCCGGGCGGGCGCATCGCCTACATCACCTGCTCGATGCTGCCGGAGGAGAACGACGAGGCGATCCGCGCCTTCCTCGGCCGTCACCAGGGTTTTGCCGCGGTGGCGCCGATCGACGTGCTCACCGGGGCCGAGAGCGACTTCTCCCTGCTCGCCCGCTTCGCCACGGAATTCGGCCTGCAGCTCTCGCCGCGCCGGACCGGGACGGACGGGTTCTATCTGGCTTGCCTGCGACGCGGGGATTGAGGCGGGGGCAGCCATTGCGCGCGCCCGCATGATCCATACTCTGCGGCCGCATCGGATTGCCCCGAAAAGTGGGTTCCACTTTTCGGTCCGATGCTCTAACGGGACGCGATGACGAGCGCTCAGCCCCATCACGACTCCATCCTCATCATCGATTTCGGCTCGCAGGTGACGCAGCTGATCGCGCGGCGCATCCGCGAGATCGGCGTCTATTGCGAGATCGCCCCGTTCCAGTCGGCGGGCGAGGCGTTCCAGCGGCTGAAGCCCAAGGGCGTGATCTTCTCCGGCGGCCCGGCCTCGGTGCCGGACGAGGGCAGCCCGCGCGCCCCGGAGGCGGTGTTCACCGCGAATATCCCGCTGATGGGCATCTGCTACGGCCAGCAGACCATGGCGCATCAGCTGGGCGGCAAGGTCGAGGGCGGCCATGCCGCCGAGTTCGGCCGCGCCGATGTCGAGATCGTCGCGCCCTCGAAGCTGTTCGAAGGCGTCTGGGAGAAGGGCGCGCGCTATCCGGTCTGGATGAGCCATGGCGACCGCGTCACCGAATTGCCGCAGGGCTTTTCGGTCAAGGCGACTTCAGAGAACGCCCCCTTCGCGGTGGCAAGCGATGAAGCGCGGCGCTTCTACACCACGATGTTCCACCCGGAGGTGGTCCACACTCCGGATGGCGGCAAGCTGCTGCGCAATTTCGTCGTCGAAATCTGCGGCTGCAAGCCGGACTGGAGCATGTCGGCCTATCGCGCCGAGATGAGCAAGAAGATCAAGGAGCAGGTCGGCACCGGCCGGGTCATCTGCGGGCTTTCCGGCGGCGTCGATTCGGCGGTGGCTGCGGTGCTGATCCATGAGGCGATCGGCGACCAGCTTACCTGCGTCTTCGTCGATCATGGATTGATGCGCCTCGGCGAGGCCGAGCAGGTCGTGACCCTGTTCAGGGATCACTACAACATCCCGCTCGTCCATGTTGAGGCCGAGGAGCTTTTCCTCTCCGAGCTGGAGAAGGTCGGTCCCGATCCGGAAGCCAAGCGCAAGACCATCGGCCGCCTCTTCATCGAGGTCTTCGACGCGGAAGCCGCCAAGATCGGCGGCGCCGATTTCCTGGCACAGGGCACGCTCTATCCCGACGTGATCGAGAGCGTCTCCTTCTCCGGCGGGCCTTCGGTGACGATCAAGAGCCACCACAATGTCGGCGGCCTGCCCGAGCGCATGAAGATGAAGCTCGTCGAGCCGCTGCGCGAATTGTTCAAGGACGAGGTCCGCGTGCTCGGCCGCGAGCTCGGCCTGCCCGAGGCCTTCGTCGGCCGCCACCCCTTCCCGGGGCCGGGCCTCGCCATCCGCTGCCCGGGCGAGATCACCAAGGAGAAGCTCGACATCCTGCGCAAGGCGGATGCGATCTATCTCGACGAGATCCGCAAGGCGGGCCTCTACGACGTGATCTGGCAGGCCTTCGCCGTGCTGTTGCCGGTCCGCACCGTCGGCGTGATGGGCGACTACCGCACCTACGACCATGTCTGCGCTCTGCGCGCGGTGACTTCGGTCGACGGCATGACGGCGGATTTCTATCCCTTCGACATGAATTTCCTCGGCCGTGCGGCGACCCGTATCATCAACGAGGTCAAGGGCATCAACCGCGTCGTCTACGATGTGACGTCGAAGCCGCCCGGCACGATCGAGTGGGAATGATTTTGGCCCCTCCGGACGTGTCCGGAACTACGCTAGGATACGACACAAGCCATTGAAAATAAAATTAAATTCCTTCTAAGACAGTCAGTACCTATCGGCACGCAGAGTTTGGCTCTGGCGGCCTGCCTGACGGACCTCAGGTATATTGCTTGGGCGAGTTTTTCAAAGTACCGTCACGGTCAATGAGGCGCGTGACGGTACTTATATTTCTTTAAATCATTGAAGATAAAAGAAATTATCTGCCGCGAACCCTCCAAATTGTGCTGACGGTACTTTTCAGGAGGCAGTAAGGATGCTGACGGACGTCGCCCTCAAGGCATTGAAGCCAAAAGAGAAAATCTACAAGATTGCGGACCGTGACGGCATGTATGTGCGCGTCATGCCCAGTGGCGCGATCTCGTTTCGCCTGGATTACAGGCTCAACGGTCGTCGGGAGACCGTCTATCTGGGCAGGTACGGACGCGACGGAATCTCGCTCGCCCGGGCCCGAGAGAAGTGCATCGACGCGAGGCGCGCCATTGGCGAAGGACGATCGCCGGCGATAGAGAAACAGCGCGATAAGCGGCGCCTGAAAGAAGCGAAGAGTTTTGGCGAGTTCGGGGAGAAGTGGCTCACCGCCGCGCCGATGGCCGACAGCACGCGCGCCATGCGGCGTTCCATCTTCGAGCGAGAGCTTCTGCCGGTCTGGCGCAATCGCCTCCTCACGGAAATCACGCCCGACGATCTAAGAACCCACTGCGGCAAAATCGTTGAACGCGGCGCTCCGGCGACGGCTATCCACGTGCGAGACATCCTGAAGCAGATTTACGGATTTGCGATCCTGCACGGTGAGAAGGTCGCCAACCCGGCCAACGAAGTTGGGCCGGCATCGATCGCCACCTTCGTGCCGAAGGACCGCTCGCTCTCGCCTTCCGAAATTCGGGTGATGCTGAAGCAGCTCGAGCACATCGCCACGCTTCCCACGATCCGTTTGGGAATGCGGCTCTACCTGCTCACGATGGTGCGGAAGAGCGAGTTGCAGGACGCGGTGTGGGACGAAGTCGACTTCGAGAATGCTGTCTGGACGATACCGAAGGAACGGATGAAGCGCTCGAAGGCGCACAACGTCTACTTGTCGCGCCAGGTGCTCGACATTATGATCGCCCTGAAGACCTGCGCAGGCAACTCAAGATACCTTTTGCCGTCGCGGTACGACGCAGACGCTCCGATGTCGCGCGCCACCTTCAACCGGGTGACCTACGCAGTCGTCGAACGGGCGAAGGCGGAAGGTTTGCCCCTGGAGCCGTTTACGATTCACGACCTGCGGCGGACAGGTTCGACTCTGTTGAACGAAGTCGGCTTCAACAGCGACTGGATCGAAAAGTGTCTGGCGCATGAGGACGGGCGCTCATCGCGTGGCGTCTATAACAAAGCCGAATATGAGGTGCAGCGTCGACACATGATGCAGGAGTGGTCGGATATCCTGGACGCCTGGGTCGATGGCAAGAAGTACGCGCCGACGCTCATCCCTCCGTCGATGCCGATCTTCGAGCCCGATCCGGCTCTTTGACCGGACGGGCTCGGCGTTGCTTCACATCCGGGCCGGGGACGCGAAGAATCGGTTTTGCGCGACGGGCCGCGAGCCATGCTTGAACCTCGCTCAGATCCCAAACCACGCATCTTGGGGTCAAGGCGAAGCGTCTGGGGAATTCCCCCCGCTGCTCCATTTCATAGATTGTGCTGTCGGCAAGCGGCACCATCTCGCGAAGCTGTTGCCGCCGGATCGTTCTTCTGATGGGCGTATTCGCCGCAGCGTTCATGTTGCATCTCCTCTTGATGGGCGGGTGAGGAGATAGAAAACAATAGATCCTGAAAGGTGGAAGCCTTCACGTCGATCAATCGGGAATTAGCGGGCTGTGGCGTGCATATCGGACGGTGACGTTCTCCTTAAACCAGGTGCCGCACAGGTGCGTGAATCACAGAAAGCGGGATTTTCTGAAGCCCCGGACGTCAGCAGCGGCGCGGGTTTTTGTAAACACGACTCCCTTCAAAATCCAGTTCCGAGAGGAGCGCCGGTTCGACCCCGGCCACCCGCACCACCTAATCTTATAGTCCGAGTTAGCCAGGATCGCGGACACACACTGACCAGAACTTCCGCGATCCCAAGCCGAAGTGGCGGCGGGCGCGCGCAACCGTCTCAAGAACGAGCGGGTATCGTCGACTACACGCCCCGCAGGACGGCGCGATGGGCGAGGACAAGCTCGGTCAGATGATCAGCGACGACGCGCACGCGGCGCGACTGTGTCAGGTCCGAATGCACCGCGAGCCAGATGGTCTGATCCACGCCGAGTTCGCCGAGAAGGCACACCAGTCCCGCCGGTCGCGCGAGGAAATGCGGCAGGACGGCCAGCCCAAGACCCGCGCAGGCAGCAGAGAGTTGCGAAGACAGCGTCGTCGTGGTCAGCGCGCAGGACCGGCCGCGCAGGATTCGCTCGATCCATTGGGCGGCAGGGAGATGGCCTTGCGTCTCGGCCCAACCGATAAAGCGATCTTCGTCGAAGCCCGCCGTATCAGTGCCGGCGCGGCGAGCCTGAACGTAGCCGGCGGCACCGTAAAGTCCGAAGCCCAGCACGCCAAGCCGGCGGATCGTTACATTGCCGCGGTCGGGCTTGACCATCCTGATCGCGAGGTCGGCATCTCGCCTATGCAGATTCACGGTATGGACATCAGTGATGACCTCAACCCCCAAGCCAGGATGTCGATCTAGCAGCGTCGGTATCGAGGGGATGATCAGTGGGTTGGCCAGATTCTCCGCAGTGGCGATACGCACGAGCCCAGCGGCGCGCGCCTGTCCTTCTCCTCCAGCACCGAAGGCAAGCCCCGCTTGCTCCAGAGCCTCCGCTCGCCCGACCAGCGCCTCGCCGTCATCCGGTAGCCGCTCTGATGTCGGCTAAAGAGCGGCACGCCGAGCGCATGTTCCAGCCGCTCGATCCGGCGGGAGACTGTGGCAAGTCCTGTGCCGATGTCCGCCGCCGCGCCGCTGAGCGTGCCCCTGCGGGCGATGGCGAGGAAGACCCGGGCATCGTCCCAATGCAGACGCGTGCTTTCACGTTTTCCGATTGCGGAAAACGACCCCCCACAATCATCCATATGTTTCATCATAAAAGATAAGCATATTTCTCCTGTCATTGACAAGGAGAAGACGGATGCAGCGACGCAAGCTCGGAACGGATCTCGAAGTATCGGCCATCGGCCTCGGCTGCATGGGGATGAGCGAGTTCTATGGACCTCGTGACGACACGCAGTCGCTGGCGGTACTTGATCGCGCCGTTGAAATCGGGATCGATTTGTTCGATACCGCCGATACCTACGGGCCAAATCATAATGAAGAACTGATCGGCCGTTTCCTCGCTTCGCGCCGACCGGACATTAGGATCGCGACGAAGTTCGGTATCGTGAGGGTGCCCGGTGAATATCGTCGCAGCATAAACAAAAGCGCAGACTATATGCGCCGGGCCTGCGAAGCGTCGCTCCGGCGGCTCGGCGTGGAGCAGATCGACCTCTACTATGTCCATCGCATTGATCCCGGTCATCCCATTGAAGAGACCATGGATAGTCTCGCCGCACTGAAGCGCGAGGGCAAGATCGCCCGCATCGGCCTCTGCGAGGTCAGCGCAAATACGCTTCGGCGCGCCCATGCGGTCCATCCGATCGCCGCAGTACAAACGGAATACTCACTCTGGACGCGGGAGTGGAAGCTGAAGTGCTGCCCGCTTGCCGCGAGCTCGGCATCGGTTTCGTGGCCTATTCGCCGCTCGGCCGCGGCTTTCTCACCGGCCGTTTTCAGGATGGTAAGGGGTTCGAGGAGGGAGATTTTCGCGCCGGCATGCCCCGCTTCTCAGCAGAGAACGTGGCGACCAACCGCCTGCTCGTCGACGTGATCGCCGAGCGCGCCATACGTAAGCACTGCACGTCGGCGCAGGTCGCGCTCGCTTGGCTGCTTGCACAAGGAGATGACATCGTCCCGATCCCGGGCACCAAGCAGCGGCGCTATCTGGAGGAGAATGCCGCGGCGGCGTCCATCGAACTGAGCGCGGAGGAGCTCGCCGACCTCGACCGGGCCATCGCCCGTCTTCCCGTGGCTGGAGCCCGCTACAGCGCCGAAGGCATGAAGGGGGTAGACGCGTGACTCAGCAGGACCGTCGCACTCGCGCGCTGGCACTTCTCGAGCGGCTCGATCCCGCCGCAGTTCCGCGAGTAACAGCCAATCTCGATGCCTTGTCTGAGGACTTCCTGGAACTGAGCTACTCCCCGAAAATCGGACACTGACGGAAGCTACAATCTGAGGTCTGCTGGTCTCCAAAAAGCGAGGAGATCAAGCATGGCGAAGCGCAGAAATCATGAGGCGGCTTTTAAGGCGAGGGTTGCCCTGGAAGCCCTGAAGGGCGAGAGGACCGCCGCTGAACTGGCCACGGCCTATGGCGTGCACCCGACGATGATCCACCAGTGGAAGAAGGCGCTGCTCGAGGGCGCGACCGACATCTTTGAGCGCGGGCCGAAGAAGTCCGCCGAGATCGACGAAGATGCCGTCCGGGAGTTGCACGCCAAGATCGGGGAGCTGGCTGTGGCCATGATTTTTTGTCCAGAAAGCTCAAGCCCTGGACGGGCAAGTGAGGCGCGGCATGATCGAGCCAAGACATCCCAAATTGTCGATTGGGATCCAATGCCGGCTGCTGTCGATCGCGCGGTCGTCGTTCTATTACGAGCCGCAGGGTGAGAGCGAAATGAACCTCGCGTTGATGCTGCTGATTGACAAGCAGTTCCTTGAGACGCCGTTCTACGGCGTCCAGCAGATGACCTGGCATCTGCAAATCGACGGCTATCGGGTCAACGTGAAGCGCGTCCGGCGCCTGATGAGGCTCATGGGCCTGATGCCGATTTACCAGAAGCCTAACACCAGGAGGCCCGCAAAGGGGCACTAGACCTACCCGTATCTGCTGAGGGGGCTGCGGGTTGATCGGCGTGATCAGGTCTGGTGCACAGACATCACCTACCTGCCGATGAAGCGCGGCTTTCTGTATCTGGTCGCGATCATGGATTGGTTCACCCGGAAAGTTTTGGCTTGGCGGATATCCAACACCTGCGAGGCCGAGTTCTGTGTCGAGGCGTTCAATGAGGCTGTACACCGCTTCGGCGCGCCCGAAATCATGAACAGCGACCAGGGCAGCCAGTTCACGTCTTTCGCCTGGACCGACCGGCTCAAGCGGGCCGGCACGAGGATCTCGATGGACGGCAAGGGCCGTTGCATCGACAACATCTTCATCGAGCGCCTGTGGCGGTCCTTGAAGTACGAATGTGTTTACCTGCACGCCTGGGAAACGGGGTCGCAGGCGAAAGCCGGCATCGGACGCTGGATGACCTTTTACAATCATCAGCGGCCTCACGCTGCCCATGGCGGGCAAACGCCTGCCGTGGTCTACTGGAACGAGATCCAACCCGACCAACAGGCCCAGCGACTAGCTTAAATCACCCCGGAAAATGTCCAACCAATGGGGAGTAGCTCACAATGAAGCGTTGGAGCATCGGCACCATAAAATACACTGGATGCCAACGTCAGTACGGACGAATGTGGCGGCTCGATCCAGAACCGGGCTGGTCCGAAGAGGACGCGTCCGCTGCCCGCACAATCCGTCTGTTCTGCGCAATCTGTCGCCGCGGAACGATAATCCGGCCCTTCGGCGGCTGCTGAGCCTTGCAACGACCATGTCCAAGCGTGGCCGGCCCATCCCTGATGGTGATATCGGCAACTAATCCTTCGCCGGGCCAGGCATCGGTATCAGCTGGCGGCCATTTTGAGGGCCGCGCCGCGCTTTCACCTCGATCCGTCGCCATGAAGCGCTCGACCATGGGTGAGATCAACTTGACGGGATCGCCGACCGGCCGCCCTGTCTCGCGCGCAAGCACCTCCGCATAGGCGACAAGCTCGCGGTGGACCGCGGCCGGTAGTTCGACAGTCGCGGCTTGCGTCCTGCGCCGCCGCCGTGCTGGTCAGGCGGTACGAAAGAACGAAGCCCCCGAGATGACCAAGACGCTTCTCGTCCTCAATGCCGGCTCATCCAGTCTCAAATTCGCGGTCTTCGGTTATAGCGCCGAGTTACCGGGGCTGCTCAGGGGCAGCATCTCGAAGCTCGGTCACGCGCCTCGTCTGAATATCCGCTGTCCCGGAGAGCCCGATGGGGAACGGCCGCTCGGCGCTGGTCCGATGGCGCTCGGCGATGCGGTGCGAGCCGCGTTCGCGGAGCTTGGCGAGCGTGGCTTTCTGCGCCGGATCGCGACCGTCGGCCATCGCATCGTCCACGGCGGGCGAGTTTTCACCGTACCCGCCATCCTCGACCGTTCGGCCCTCGACCGCCTCCGCCAACTGGCGCCGCTCGCGCCCCTCCATCAGCCCTACAATCTGGACATCGTCGAACTGGCGTCCGGCCTTTTGCCTGGTGCGACCCAGGTCGGCGCTTTCGATACCGCCTTCCACGCCGACCGGCCGCGGCGCGACCGCCTCTATGGGCTGCCGCGCGAGCTCAGCGATGAAGGCGTGATCGCCTATGGCTTCCATGGCCTTTCCTATGCGCATGTGGCGGCGGTCCTGCGGGCGCGGGACGGCGCGCGTGCGGGCGGCCGTGCGATCGTCGCGCATCTCGGCAGCGGCGCTAGTCTCTGCGCCATGAATGCCGGACGGAGCGTGGCCACCACGATGGGGTTTTCGGCCCTCGATGGTCTCGTCATGAGCTCCCGCTCTGGATCGCTGGATCCCGGCGTCGTCCTTTACCTCATCCGCGAGCGGAAGATGAGCGCAGAGGCGGTGAGCGAACTTGTCTACGAACGGTCCGGCCTGCTCGGCGTCTCGCAGATATCCGGCGACATGGAGACGTTGCTGGCGAGCGCGGACCCCCGCGCGGCGGAAGCCATCGACCTCTTCGTCTATCGGATCGGCCGTTCGATCGGCTCCCTGGCGGCGGCGATGAGCGGGCTGGATACTTTGGTTTTCACAGCAGGAATTGGCGAGAACGCGCCGAGGATTCGCCAGCGTGTCTGCCAGGCGGCAGCTTGGCTGGGTGTTGGCGCCGACCCGGCCCGCAATGAGCGCGGCGAGATGAATATCGGCTCCGCCGGGTCAGGCGTCGATGTGCTCATGATACCGGCCGATGAAGAGCGCGCCGTCGCGGAAGGCGCCTTGGCGTGTCTCGAAACGGCCAAAACAGCGCCGCGAAGCCATGCTTGATGTTGTGCGAATCGCCGGCTGCCCGTGCATGGTCCGACGAGGCCGCGCGGGGCGCTGAAGTCGTCCTTGAACAGGCCTGCTGAGCGACCCACATGTTCAGGTAGCGTATGCTGCATTCCTTGCCCGTTTGATGGTGAGGCGAATTTGCTTTTCGGTCTCGAGAAGAGCGAACAGCGCCACGCCCACGCCGACGATCAGCGCACCGTCAAGAAACGGTATCGACTCCGTGGCGAAGACGGCTTGCAGCGGCGGCAGGTAGGTGATGGCGAATTGTGCCACGGTAATAACGCCCACGGTCGTCCAAACGACTTTCGTGCCGCGCACGGCCTTCCACGTCAGCGAGGTACCGTAAATATTGCGGATGAAGAAGAGATGGAAGATTGCCATCACTACAAGCGTGTTGAGTGCCATGGTGCGCGCCAGCTCCACCGAGTAGCCGCGATCCACTGCATAGCTGAAGATGCTGAACACTCCGCAAAAGAACAGCACCGCCACCAACACGATATGCCATGCCAGCTCACCGCTAATCAGCGATTCGTTGCGAGCCCGCGGCGGGCGGCGCATAGTGTTTTCTTCCGTCGGCTCAAAGGCCAATGCAATGCCGAGCGTCATGGCGGAAATCAGGTTGATCCAGAGAATCTGAAGCGGCGTCACCGGCAGTGTCATGCCGAACAGCAGCGCCACGATTATCGTCATGGCCTCGCCTGCATTGGTGGGCAGCGACCAGCTGATGACTTTCTTAATGTTGTCGTACACGGTGCGACCTTCGCGCACGGCAGCTGCGATGGAGGCAAAATTATCGTCCGCCAGCACCAACTCCGCTGCTTCCTTGGCAGCCTCGCTTCCTTTTTTGCCCATCGCAATCCCGGCATCGGCACGTTTGAGCGCGGGCGCGTCGTTCACGCCGTCGCCGGTCATGGCCACAGTCATGCCGTGCGACTGCAACGCCGTAACGAGGCGCAGTTTATGCTCCGGGCTGGTGCGGGCGAAGATGTCGCAACCCAGTACCGCTTCTTTGAGTTCCGCATCACCCATGCCGTCGAGATCGGCGCCCGTGAGAACCGTATTGGGATTCTGCAGCCCGATCTGTTTCCCAATCGCAGCGGCGGTTTTGGCATGATCGCCGGTAATCATCTTCACGCGGATACCCGCGCCGTGGCATTCCCCCACCGCCGCGATGGCTTCAGTTCTCGGCGGATCGCTCATACCCACCATACCCAGTAAGGTAAGCACACCCTCCACATCGCTGTGTTCCAGCACTGTGTGCTCCGGCTTCACCGATCTCACGGCAAAGGCCAGCACACGCTGCCCGAGAGCCGCAATCCTATCCGCTTCTTCGTTCCAATAGGCGCTGTTCAGCGATTCAGCGCCGCCCGTGGCCGCGCGTTGATCATTACACATGGAAATAATCCGCTCCGGCGCGCCTTTCACGAAGACAAAAGCATGGCATTTATGATCATGAACCAGCGTCGCCATGAAACGGTGTTGGGAATCAAATGCAATGGCATCCGTGCGCGTCCATACCGCCTGTTGCTTGCGAACATCCGTTCCGATTTTGCCGGAGAAGGCGAGGAGGGCCCCTTCCATCGGATCGCCTTCCACCATCCACACGCCTTCGTGTTCCCGCAGCGCGGCGTCGTTGCACAGGGCACTTGCGCGGGCGAGTTCATCCAGAATCGCGTGTTCATCTGCGTCAACTTCCGCATCCTCCAGCCGGATGACGCCCTTCGACTCATAGCCTGTGCCCTCCAACGTAAAGACATGCTGGCGCGTTAGCACCGAAGCGACCATCATCTCGTTGCGCGTCAGCGTGCCGGTCTTATCGGTGCAGATGACCGATACGGCGCCAAGCGTCTCGATCGCCGGCAGGCGACGCACGATGGCATTGCGCTTTGCCATCGCCTGCACGCCGACGGCGAGCGTTATGGTCAGAACCGCAGGCAGTCCCTCCGGTATGGCCGCCACGGTCAGGCCGACCACTGCCATGAACATTTCCGTTAAATCGCGATGGCCAACGAAATAACCGTAGCCGAGCAGCAGCGCTGCAATCAGCAGAATCAGGAGGGTCAGCCATTTGGCGAACACGTCCATCTGCTTCACAAGCGGCGTAGTGAGCGTTTCTACTGTTGACAGCAATCCGCTGATGCGCCCGATTTCCGTTGCCCCGCCCGTAGCCACGACGACGCCTTTGCCCTGGCCGGAGGCCACCAGCGTGCCGCTGAACGCCATGCCGGAGCGGTCACCCAGTGGGGCGTCGGCGGCGACCGGTTCAATGTGCTTTTCCACCGGCACGGATTCGCCGGTGAGGATGGCTTCCTGCACGGACAGGCCATGCGCCGAAAGCAGTCTCAGATCGGCAGGAACCTTGTCGCCCGCTTCCAGCAGCACGATATCGCCCGGCACCAGGGCCTCTCCCTCGATGCTACGGCGCTCGCCGTCACGCAGCACATTTGCGCGGGGGCCCAGCATCTGGCGGATGGCGTCCATCGCCTTCTCTGCCTTGCCCTCCTGAATGAAGCCGATGATGGCATTGGCAAATACCACCGCCAGAATAACCAGCGTATCAACAAGATGACTGAGAAACGCCGTGATGACGGCGGACCCGATCAAGACGTAAATCAGGATGTTATGGAATTGCAGCAGGAAGCGCACGAACACGCTGCGCCTCTTGGCCTCCGGCAGGCGGTTCGGGCCGTAAGTCTTGAGACACGCCTCAGCTTCCGCCCGGCTTAAGCCCGCAGACGTCGCCTTCAGTTCTTGAAGTGTAATCTCCGCTGACCGGGCATGCCATGCTGCATGATTGTCATCCATAACTGATACACCTTCACTGGAGATTTTGATCCAAGGATACCCGCGTAGAGTATTTCGTGGATGATTCGGCACTGTGCCGAAATGTTGTGTCCTTGTTGCTTGTCCTGTATGGTGCCTGTTCCTCTCCATGCATTTCCTCGGGAGCGTGGAACCGCTTTGCGGTGTCGTGGTAGCGATCATGGATTGCACGCATCACACTGCCCAGGATAAACTGTAACGTGCTCCGTCGCGGACCGCTCGCTGCGATGCCCGCAGGCACCACAACTCAAGACTTCCACCTTGATGACTTGGGTTGGTTCGCCGCACCATTCGCAAGGCAGGCTAGGCACAAGCTCCGTGACGTCAATGTCGGGATAGTCGCAGAGAGGGTGCCGGCTTTGGAACGGCTAACGAGATCCAGGGTGGCGCGCGTTCCTTGCCATGCATCGTGGTAATTACCGTCCGTTCGCCCGCAAGATGGAATTGGTCGCGTGAAGCCTGATCGAAGGTCGCCTCGATTGGTGGGGCGCGAGAGTCAAATATCGGCATAGCATTGCGTCTCGTGTTTGGCGCCGGGGTGGGTGACCGCGCCCTTTGCCGCCGGCCCCACGGTTTGCGCATATTTCCATAGCGCTCCCGACTGGAAGTCGTGACGACGCGGTTGCCAGTCCTTGCGCCGAGCCTCCAGTTCCTCCACCGAGAGCTCGATATCGAGCGTGCCCGCTTCGGCATCGATAGCGATGATGTCGCCATCCTTCAGCAGCGCAATCGGGCCGCCAACTGCTGCTTCTGGACCGACATGGCCAACGCAGAAGCCACGCGTAGCGCCGGAGAAGCGTCCGTCCGTGATGAGCGCTATCTTGTCGCCCATGCCCTGGCCGTAAATCGCCGCGGTGGTCGCCAGCATCTCGCGCATGCCGGGGCCGCCCTTCGGCCCTTCGTAGCGGATGACGATGACCTCGCCGGGCTTGTACTCGCGGTTCTGCACGGCGTCGAAGGCCGCTTCCTCAGTCTCGAAGCACCGGGCCGGGCCGCGGAATTTGAGGTTCGTCATACCAGCCACCTTGACGATCGCGCCCTCCGGGGCGAGTGTGCCGCGCAGACCGACGACGCCGCCGGTGGGGGTGATAGGGTCGGAGATCGGGCGAACGATGTCCTGGTCGGTCGGAAAGATCACGTCGGCCAGGTTCTCGGCGATCGTCTTGCCGGTCACCGTGATGCAGTCGCCGTGCAAATAACCGCCATCGAGCAGCAGCTTCAGGAGCACCGACACGCCGCCGATCTCGAACAGATCCTTGGCGACGTAGCGCCCTCCAGGCTTGAGGTCGGCGATATAGGGCGTGCGCTTGAAGATTGCCGCTACCGCGTGCAGGTCGAAGTCGATGCCCGCTTCATGGGCAATTGCCGGTAAGTGCAGCGCCGCATTGGTTGATCCGCCTGAGGCCGCGACGACGGTGGCGGCATTCTCCAGGGCCTTGCGCGTAACGATGTCGCGCGGCCGTAGACCAATCTCGAGAAGGCGCATGACCGCCTCACCGGATGCCACGGCATAGGCGTCGCGACTTTCGTAGGGCGCCGGTGCACCGGCGGAGCCGGGCAGTGCGAGCCCAAGCGCCTCGGAGACGCAAGCCATGGTGTTGGCGGTGAACTGCCCACCGCAGGAACCCGCCGAAGGGCAAGCGACGCATTCGAGCGCGTGTAGCTCGTCCTCGGAGATTTGGCCGGCCTGGTAGCTTCCCACCGCCTCATAGACGTCCTGCACGGTGACGTCCTTGCCGCGGAAGCGCCCCGGCAGGATCGTACCGCCGTACATGAACACGCTCGGCACGTTGAGGCGGACCATGGCCATCATCATGCCGGGCAGTGACTTGTCGCACCCGGCAAGGCCCACCAAAGCGTCGTAGCAATGGCCGCGCATGGTGAGTTCGACCGAATCGGCGATCACCTCGCGGCTCACCAGTGACGACTTCATGCCCTGGTGGCCCATGGCGATGCCGTCGGTCACGGTAATGGTGGTGAACTCGCGCGGGGTGCCGCCACCCGCCTTGACGCCGAGTTTGACCGCCTGAGCCTGGCGGCTGAGCGTGATGTTGCACGGCGCCGCCTCGTTCCAGCAGGTAGCAACACCGACAAAGGGCTGGGCGATCTTCTTTTCGGTCAGGCCCATGGCGTAGAGAAACGAACGATGCGGCGCCCGCTCAGGGCCCAACGTCGTGTGACGGCTAGGCAGTTTGGATTTGTCGTAGTGATGTGCCATGTGGTGTGCCTCTGCTTACTCTTGGGTCAATTCCCTGAGGCTGTCGGTTCGAGCAGGCGCCATCGAGCGGTGCCCTCTGGGCAGAACACACGCACGCGAACCTCGTCACCGACCAGCAGTGTTTCGGGCGGCTGCCACGACGATTGCACGAGCATGACTGTCTCGGTGTTGGGCGACAGGCGGTAGAAACGTGGACCGTTGAGAGACGCGAAGGCCTCGAGCCTATTGAGGGCTCGTTCCTCCTCGAAAACTTGGGCGTAGAGCTCAAGGGCAAGGGGCGCGGTGAAGATGCCGGCGCAGCCGCATGCCGATTCCTTGTCCTGAATCAGGTGCGGCGCCGAATCCGTGCCGAGGAAGAACCGCGGGTCGCCGCAGGTCGCGGCCTTCCTCAATGCGAGGCGGTGACCCTCACGCTTGGCCACGGGCAAACAGTACATGTGCGGCCGGATGCCGCCTGCGAACATCGCATTGCGGTTGATCATCAGATGGTGCGCCGTGATGGTGGCGCCGATGGGACCCGCGGTGTCCTGCACATATTCCACGGCTTCGGCGGTCGTGATGTGCTCCATGACGATCCGCAGCGCCGGGAAATCGGCTCGCAGCCGAACAAGCACCCTGTCTATGAATGCCTTCTCCCTGTCGAAAATGTCCGTCTCCTGATCGGCCACCTCACCATGGATCAAAAACGGCATGCCGACGGCCTGCATCCTTTCCAACACCGGGTAGACCCGGCTAATGTCGGTCACGCCGGCGGCGGAATTCGTGGTGCTGCGCGCCGGATACATCTTGACAGCGGTGATCACCCCTTCGGCGAAGCCTCTCGCAACGTCTTCGGGATCGGTCTCATCGGTCAGGAAACACGTCATCAGCGGCTCGAACCTCGAGCCGCTGGGCAAGACGCGCCGGATTCGATCGCGATAGGCGGCCGCCTGGGCGGCCGTCGTCACCGGTGGATCAAGGTTCGGCATGACGATGGCGCGCCCGAACGCCTGTGCCGACCAGGGCAGCGCCATGCGCAGCATATCGCCATCGCGAAGGTGCACGTGCCAATCGTCGGGTTTAACGAGCGTTATCTCATTTACCAGGGTCACCTTCGCCCCGCTTCCAAGGGCTGTTGCTCGGCGCCATGCACGATCAGGTCGGGAAGGTTCCTGACGGCGAGCGCGGTTTCCGGCGAGCGCGCTCCGGCGGGCGAGGACGTTGTCACGAGTGTCGGCATCGATGCACCAGGTGGGGGCGGTGGAGGATGCAATGGTGGGGGCGACGGAGCGGATAGGACATCAATGATCATCAATCGTCGCCGGCAGGGCGAGTGGAGGGCCGTTTTCCGATGGGAGCCGGGAGCGGAGCTGTCAGGCCTTGGTTAGCGGTTTCGTCTGTCGTGGCCGCACGTGTCTTCCAGAGGGAGAAGAGGACACCGCCCGCGATGATGGACAGGGTCACACCGAGCGAGATCGCGGGGTCGGCCTTGCCGACGATCTGGTTCCAGAAGATCTTGGCCCCGATGAAGACGAGCACGATGGCGAGGGCGTATTTCAGATACTCGAAGCGGTGCACCATGGCGGCCAGGGCGAAATAGAGGGCGCGGAGACCGAGGATCGCCATGATATTGGCCGTGAACACGATGTAGGTGTCGGTCGTGATGGCGAAGATCGCTGGCACCGAGTCGACCGCGAAAACGAGATCGGCGATGTTGATCACGACGAGCGCCAGGAACAGGGGCGTCGCGAAGCGCGCGAGCTTCCCCGTCTCCGGGTCGGGCTTGCGAACGAAGAAGTGCGAACCGTGCAACTCGGCCGAGACACGCATGCGCCTGGACAGGAAGCGCACGATCGGATTCTTCGACACGTCCTGCTCGCTCTCTCCCATGACGAGCATCTTGATCCCCGTGGCGATCAGGAAGGCGCCGAAGATATAGAGCACCCACTCGTACTGCTGCACGAGCGCCGCACCGGCCGCTATCATGATGCCGCGCAAGACCAGCACCGCGAGGATACCCCAGAGGAGCGCCCGGTACTGGTATTTGGCAGGAATAGCGAAGTAGCTGAAAATGAGCGATATTACGAAGACGTTGTCGATCGAGAGCGCCTTCTCAATGGCATAGCCCGTGAAATACTCCATGCCCGATGTCGGGCCCATGGACCACCACAGCCAGGAGCCGAACACCAGCGCGACCGCGATATAGAACGCGGACAACTTCAGGCTTTCGGCAACACCGAGTTCTTTGTCCTGCTTGTGGAGTATTCCGAGGTCGAAGGCGAGCAGCGCGCCGACCACGCCGAGAAAGGCGAACCAGAGCCAGGCAGACTTGCCGAGGAAATCGCTGGTCAGAAATTCGGCGAGCAGTTCCATGGTAATCCTTACTTTCCGGGTGTTGGGGAGCACCCGTTGAGTGCGTCACGTGCCGGACATTGAGCCCATGCTCGACCGCCAGCGAGGCCAGACCTTTCGGGTCCGCTTGAGACGGTGCCGAGCGGCCCCAATTGCGATTGCGCCAATGGGCTCGTGGTGGCGTCGTCCTGGTTCTCGCCGTTGCGAAGCCGTGGACGCAGCATCTCAATGTGAGAGGAGCACTGGCAGCGGCGGGTGGGCGACGATCGTCTTTGTCGCTCCGCCCAGGATGAAGTCGTGCATGCGTGAGTGCCCGTAGGCTCCCATTACGAGCAGGTCGAGGTCGTGCGCGATTGCATATTCCTCAAGAGCCTGTCCGATTGTCCGGCCGGCGGCGCCTTCCTCCTCCAGGATAACCTCGATGCCATGCCAAGCGAGATACTTCGCCAGTTCCGCGCCTGAGTGTCTCGTATCGATCGCCTTCTCCTGTGTGATCGTCACCACCCGTATGGTCTTGGCGCGCTGCAGGATCGGTAGGGCATCCGCCACCGCCCGTGCCGCGGGCCGGCTGAAATCCCAAGCCACTCCGACGATATCGAGGGAAACGGAATTGCTACTTTTCGGCACTTCCGGGAAGACAATTGTCGGTCGTCCGGAGCCGAATATCACACACTCGGCGACGTATTGCTGAAGAGCCTGCTCGCCGATCGGGATCATCGTGACATCGTGCATCCTCGCATGTTCAGTCACGATGGCTGCGAGCTGCGAGCTCGGGCACGACCCGACGATCTGGTCGTGCGCAACGCCACGCTGCGTCGCCATGCTTTTGAATACACTGATCAGATTTTGGGTATTCGCCAGACTCTTCTGCCGCTCGGCCGCAATCATGCCCGGGATGTCGAGCAGCGCGTTCGCAAGCACATTGCTGGTGCTCGGTATCTCTATTTTGAAAGTCAGCGCCGAGATGTGCGCGCCCAACGCCTCAGCGAAGCCGACCGCTTGATCGATCGCCGCAGCCGGGGTCGGTTCGGGATAGCTGCTCAACTGGAGCAGGACATCCTTGAAAGCCATTCACTTATCTCCTAAATTGATCGACTGCTTCACATTGATCGCGTCACGCGGCCCTTCTTGCGTCCGCTTTTATCGCTGCCGCCAGAGGGGCCCGGTCCGCTGGAACCAATTAGCCCTACCCGCCATTGGACGCCAATCCGATTTCTCGCGCGGAGCAATAGCAGTAGACTATCGCTACCTCTGCGGCGGGCAGGCATTTCACCCGATCAGTGCGCGGGCTTCAGCCTGAATCCGTTCAGCAATCGTCCGATAGGCGTCCTTGTAAGCAGCACCGGATCGCCACGCCGCAGCGATGCTGCGCGTGAATTTCCATCCTTCAGGCTCAAGCACGTCGATGCCCGTACGGCCCCCTACATCTGAGCCGATGTAAAGCTCCGGGAGGACCGCGAGCCCCACCCCTGAGCTCGCCATCTGATGAATGCTATCGAGGCTTGTGCCCTCATAGTCGCGCAGCAGTTCCATGCCGAGTTCGGCGCAGATATCGGCCACTTGGCGATGCAGATGGTGGGACCTCCCGAGGCTGAGCACCTGCGCGCCTTTCAAGTCCTCGACGCGAAGTTTGGGGCGCATGGCGAGCGGATGGTCGGGAGGTGCGACGAGGAACAATCGCTCGCGAAACAAGGGCTGGACTTCAAGGTCGCCACCCTCGATGGGCAGTGGTCCGAGCAGCATGTCAAGCGCGCCTCGCGAGAGCGCGAGCGCCTGCTCTTCCGGAATGCCCTCCCTGATATGAAGCCTAAGATCAGGCTGCTCGCGGTGAAGCGCCGCGACGATCGGGGGCATCAAATAGGGCCCTAAGGTGGGCGTCACTCCGAAGCGGAGTGTGCCCACGAGATGCTCGCCGGCTCGCCGCGCGAGGTCGCGAATGTCCTGCACCTCAATCACCAAACGTCGAGCCCGCGCGGTGATCTCGCGTCCGATTGGGGTCAACTCCGCCCCCGAGGTTCTTCGTTCGATGAGGGCGACTCCGAGCCGATCCTCCAGCGCGCGCAGTTGCTGGCTGAGCGTCGGTTGCGAGACGTGGCATACGTCGGCCGCTCGCCCGAAATTCTGAAGGTCAGCCACGGCAATGAGATATTCCAGCTGGCGCAACGTTGGCATTGAGAGGCTCCATGACGCGATAGATAATACCTATCACGTTCAGCGCATCCTTTCGAATGGACTTAATCTCGAGCCTGATGCAACGTCCTTCTATCAGCGCCGACGACCACCACACTGGTTGGGTATGATGGGCAGATTGAAAGCAGTCCGAAGCCACCCGATATTCCGCGCTGATGGGCAGGTTATTCTTCGGAAAATGGAGAATGAAAGTGGCAAACGGATTTGATCCACGGATAACAGCAGTGCCGGAATCGACCCGGATCGGCCGTGAAGACACGACGATCGATGTGGGCCTACGATCCTACATGATGTCCGTATACAACTACATGGCCTCCGGGGTGCTGCTGACGGGCATCGTTTCGCTGTTGTTCGCCAATAGCGGCTACGCGGCTGCCGTGCTCAGCGGGCCGGGTGTCCTCAAATATGTCGTCATGTTCGCGCCGCTGGCGTTCGTCCTGGTGCTCAGCTTCGGCATCACTCGTCTTTCGAGCGGGACGGCCCAATTGCTGTTCTGGGCGTTCGCGACGGTGATGGGTCTGTCGATGGCGTCGATCTTCTTGGTGTTTACAGGAACCTCAATCGCGACCACCTTCTTCGCGACCGCGGCGGCGTTCGGGGGTCTCAGCCTTTACGGCTATACGACCAAGCGTGACCTGTCGGCATTCGGCACCTTCCTGATCATGGGCGTGGTCGGCTTGCTGGTGGCGATGATCATCAACCTGTTTCTCCCGTCGGGGACCATGAGCCTGGTAATCAGCTTCATCGGCGTGCTGCTGTTCGCCGGCCTCACCGCCTACGACACGCAGCGGATCAAGAGCCTCTACTCTCAGGTCGCGGGCACGGACATGATGGGCAAGATGGTGATCATGGGCGCGCTGTCTCTCTATCTCGACTTCGTCAACATGTTCACCTTCCTCCTTCAGTTCATGGGCCAGCGACGTTAAATCAGCACCGTGATGCACACGATCCCAAGTGGGGACCCGTCTCCGGACAGACGCTTATTTGGAAGGTGCCGCGCGCCTTGGAAACCAATGCGTCGAGGCGACCGCCGCCCAACCGAGCCGACTCGTTTGTCCGGGATGTTTAGCTTAGCAGCTCGCGGAAGTTAGGCCATCAAACTTAAAAAAAACGGCCTCCATAGCTCGACCTTGAGGAGAGACTAGCCGCATGGACCTTTCGGCTTTCCCTCTTGAGGCGCTTCTGCCCTTTATCGTCATCGGCTTTGCTGCCCAACTCGTGGACGGCGCGCTTGGCATGGCGTTCGGCGTCATCTCCAACACGCTGCTGATAAGCATGGGCGTCCCCCCGGCCGCAGCATCGGCGGGCGTCCACGCGGCCGAAAGCTTCACCACCGCGGCCTCCGGTATTAGCCACATCGCGCACCGCAATGTGGATTGGCGACTCTTCCGGAGACTGGTGATTCCTGGCGTGGCTGGCGGCATCTTGGGCGCCTATGTACTGACCAACATCAGTGCCGAAACGGCCCGACCAATTGTGCTCGCCTATTTGAGTGCCATCGGCCTATATCTGCTCTGGCGCGGCATCCGATTTCCTCCGGTGGAAAAACCGCCTAAGATCGTCGCGCCGCTTGGGCTTATCGGGGGCTTCCTGGATGCCGTAGGCGGCGGCGGCTGGGGGCCGGTGGTGACTAGCAACCTGTTGGTACAGGGAGGGAGCCCTCGAAAAGTTGTCGGCACAGTGAATACCGCCGAATTCTTCTTGGCGGTGGCCATCTCCGCCACTTTTATCGCCACCCTCGGCCTCGCAGCGTTCACCATCGCCACGGTTGGGTTGCTTATCGGGGGTATCGCCGCTGCGCCGCTCGGCGCTTTGGTGACGAAGCGGGTCCCGGCCAAGCCGCTGCTCATCCTGGTGGGCCTGGTACTTACGATCACTAGCATCTACGGAGTGATGAGGGCGCTGGTTTTGTCCTGATCGATTTCGCTTGAGTTTAGCATTTCTACCAAGCTGGGACGGCATCATATTTCTTTGCTCTTTGCCGCCCGAGTTCTTGTTGCTCATCTCAGGTTCATTGGTTGCAAGACGACGAACATGTTTTCGCCTGAGGTGCGTGTCCGCGCGGTGCGGATGGTGCTGGATCATGAGGCCGAGCATCCGTCCCGCTGGGCGGCGATCATGTCGATTTCGGGCAAGATCGGCTGCACGGCGCAGACGCTGAACGAGTGGATCAAGAAGGCCGAGGTCGATAGCGGCCGCAAGCCCGGCCTGACCACGGATGCGGCCGCCCGGCTGAAGGCGCTGGAGCGGGAGGTGCGCGAGCTTCGGCAGGCCAACGAGATCCTGCGCAAGGCATCGGCGTATTTTGCCCAGGCGGAGCTCGACCGCCCGTTCAGGCGATGATCGCTTTCATCGACGATCACCGCCAGGTCCATGGGGTCGAGCCGATCTGCAAAGTGCTGCCGATCGCCCCCTCGACCTATCATGCCCATGTCGCCAAGCGCGCCGATCCCGAGAAGCTGTCAGTGAGGGCGAAGCGGGATATCGCCCTGCAGCCCGAGATCGCCCGCGTCTTCGCCGAGAACTTCGAGGTTTACGGCGTGAGGAAGGTCTGGCGGCAGATGGGGCGTGAACGCTTCATTATCGCCCGCTGCACCGTGGAGCGACTGATGCGCGGCATGGGCCTGCAAGGCGTTCCGACAGGGGTTCTCAATACGTCAGCATTCGATACACCGAGCGCCTCGCCGAGGCCGGTGTCGAGCCATCGGTTGGCAGTGTCGGCGATAGCTATGACAACGCACTCGCCGAGACGATCAACGGACTCTACAAAGCCGAGGTGATCCATCGGCGCGGACCATGGCGCTCGTTCGAGGCCGTGGAGTTCGCCACCCTCGAATGGGTGGACTGGTTCAACAATCGCCGGCTGCTGGAGCCCATGGGCAACATCCCGCCAGCCGAAGCCGAGGAACGCTACTACGCCATGCTGGACGAGCCAGCCATGGCGGCGTGACTCAAACGAAACGGCCTCCGGGAAACCCGGCGCGGTTCAGTCGCGCGAGATTGGAGTGATCACGCTCGCGAGCAAGTGTTCGATCACGTTGGTCCCGTCGAGCCGGCCACCCAGACCTACCTCGAGCAGCACCACATCGGCGGGACGGCGCGCGAACAGCAGAAAAGCTGCGGCGGTGGTAATCTCGAAGAACGTGATCTGATCGCCGACATTCAACCGCTCGCAGGTGGCAAGTGCATCCGCGAGCTCCTCGTCGTCAACCAGCGCGCCGCCGCCCGGTCGCGCAAGACGGATGCGCTCGTCGAAGCGCACGAGGTGGGGTGTGGTGTAGATGTGCACATAGAAGCCGGCCGCTTCCAGGATTGCGCGCAGAAAGGCGACGGTCGAACCCTTGCCATTGGTGCCGGCGACGTGGATCACTGGGGCAAACGGCGCTCGGGATGGCCAAGGCGGTCGAGAATTCGCCACATACGGTCGAGCGAGAGATCGATCCGCTTGGGATGGAGCGTGAGCAATCGCTTAAGAATTGCATCCATTCGGACCATTGCGCTTTACTTGTCTTCTTAGCTGGGTAGCCATCGTTTACCCGCGTGAGTGGGAATCTATCCTAACTCCCAAATGAACGCGAAGCTCGGGCCAGATCCAATCGAAACACGCGACTGCGCCCATTGCCCAGCAACGAATTAATGCCGCCATGCACATATAACGATGGCGCAGCGAAACAGACACACACGCCTTCTAGATCGGCTCGATTACGCCTGCTCCTGCTTCGCGGCTCGTGCCATAAGTTCGGCGAGCAGTGAGTTGGGGAACCGCCGCTTCTGCGTGATCGCGTAGAAGCTCTCGCTGAGCGTCGGGATTCGACAGACCTCGACGAGGGCGCCGGAGGCCAATTCGTCGCGGACTACGATCGGGGGCACTAACGTGAGACCATCGCTGTCGCGGGCGAGCAGGCGCAACATCGCCATGTCGTCGACCTCGGCCAGGATGACCGGGCGCACTCCGGCACGCTCAAGGATCCGGTCAAACGCCAAGCGAATCTCGCTGCCCAAACTTGGCAGGAGGATTGGTTCGGAGGCCAGGTCTTCCGGAAAGCGGAACGGTGACGCCGCCGCGCTGGGCCGGCGGACCAGGCCGACCGGCTGCTGAGCGAGCAGATGGCTCCGAAACGACGACTGCGCGTCCTGCTGCGGCGCGCTATTGGCGAGCACGACGTCGACCGCGTGCGCCTTAAGTTGGGCGAGTAGATCATACATCGTGCCCGAGCGTACAATCAGCTCGACATCTGCGCGGCCGACCAGGGGACGGAGGAACTCCAGCTGGAAGTTGCGCGACAGGGTCGTCAACGCCCCGACCCGCAACGCCTGACGCCGATCGACGGGCCGTCCCTGCATGGTGCTGACGAGTTCGTCACCAGCCTGGAAAACGGTGTCGGCGTAGTCGAGCGCGATGCGGCCCGCCTCGGTCAGGATGAGCCGCTTGCCTGCCCGTTCGAAGAGCGGATGACCAAGCTGCTGCTCGAGCTTTCCCAACTGCACTGAGAGCGCCGACTGGGACAGGTTGAAGCGCTCGGCGGCGCGCGTCAGACTGCCCTCATGGGCGATAGCCCAGAAATAGCGCAGGTGGTGGTAGTTGAGGCTTGCCATCAGTTCAATTTTATCAAAACGAACGATTTCTCACAATCTTTATATTATCAAGATAGTCGGCTGGGCGTTAATGAAGGGGTCGCTTCTCACCGGAGACGACCATGAACTCAGCCCTGACCTGGTGCCTCGTCCTCGCGCCTTTCGCGCTTGCAGGGTCCGGCTTTCTGGCCGGCGCTGCGAAGCCGTTTCGCCGACGGGCGGGAACGGGCGCTGCCCTCACGGCGGCGTTCGCACTAGCCCTGGCCGTTGCAACGGGCGTTGCTATCGCCCTGCACAGCCCGCTTGCGACGGGAACCCTCGGCATCGACGGCGTCGGCCTGGGAATCTATGTCGACACACTAAGTGCGATCATGTTCGCGCTCGTCGCCTTCGTCGGCCTGATCGTCACCCTCTACAGCCGCAACTATCTCGACGGCGACCCCGCCCAGGGTCGCTTCACCAAGTGGCTGTGCCTGACGCTAGCCGCGGTGCTGCTGCTGATCGTCTCGGGCAATTTGTTCCAGTTCGGGTTAGCCTGGATCGCAACGAGTGTCGGCCTCAACAAGCTGCTGCTCTTCTACCCTGAGCGGCAAGCGGCGGTGCTCGCGGCGCGCAAGAAGTTCCTCGCCAGCCGCGTCAGCGATCTCTGTCTGGTCGCGGCGATGGCGTTGCTCCACCAAGCGTTCGGCAGCCTCGACTATGCGGTCCTTTTCGCCGGCGCTGAGGCGATGCGCACCACCGGAGTGGTTCCGGGCGCGATCCATGCCGTCGCGGTGCTTCTGGTCATCGCCGCGCTGCTCAAGTCGGCGCAGTTCCCGCTGCACGGTTGGCTGACCGAAGTGATGGAGACGCCGACGCCGGTCTCGGCGCTGCTCCACGCCGGCGTCATCAACGCTGGCGGCTTCCTTGTGCTGCGCTTTGCCGGGCTGATCTCGCTGTCGCCGGTCTCGCTGGAGGTGCTGGTGATCGTTGGCGGCTTTACGGCCTTGTTCGGCTCGGTGGTGATGCTGACGCAGACGAGCGTGAAGGTGTCGTTGGCGTACTCGACGATCGCGCAGATGGGCTTCATGATGTTGCAGTGCGGGCTCGGCGCGTTTGCGGCGGCGCTGCTGCATATCGTCGCCCACTCGCTCTATAAGGCGCACGCCTTCCTGTCCTCAGGCAGCGTCATCGATCTGGCGCGGGCGTCGTGGTCGCCGAGCCCGGGTGGGCGGCCGCACCCGGCGCGGGTGGCGATGATCGTCGGCCTGGTGCTGGCGGCGACGCTCGTCGTCGGCACGCTGTTCGGCGCGACGATCATTCAGCAGCCGGGCGTGTTCGCACTGGGCGCGGTGGTGATGCTGGGTCTCGCCCACCTCACCACCCAAGCGTTCGATGAGCGGCCCAGCCTCTACGTCGTCGGCCGCACGGTTGCGCTCGCAGGTGTCGTGGCGCTGGCCTATTTCGCCCTGCAGTTTGCCGTCGAACATCTGCTTGCCGGCTCGCTGCCGCCGGTGCAGGCGCTACGCGGCCCGCTCGACTTCGTCATCGTGGCGCTGGTCGTCCTGGCCTTCGCCGCGGTGACCGTCCTGCAGAGCCTGCTGCCGGGCAAGGCCGCAGAACCGCGTTGGCAGGCGCTCTACGTCCACCTCGCCAACGGTCTCTACGTCAACACACTCGCCAACCGGCTGGTGCTGCGGTTTTGGCCCAGCCCGCCGCCCACGCAGACCGAGCGTGCTACGTCCATCATGCCCACCAGCGGATCCCACGCATGAGCATGGCCATCGCCCTCGAGCCCGATCCGCCGTGCCCCGTCGCTGCGACCCGCGCGACGGGAGGCGCGGAGAAAGCCTCCATCGAAGCGGCCATCGCCCGCGCCTGCGAGAAGATCGCGCCGCTCTGGCCGCTAAAGCATTTCGTCGCGGTCAATCCGTTCCTCGGCTTCAGCGACCAGAGCTTCGCGGCGACCTGCGCTACTCTTCGCCGGGTCGCCGGAGTCGATATGCTGATGCCGCGCGCCTTCTACCGCGAGGCGCTGGCGGCGGGGACCATCGAGGAGCGCGACCTAGAGGCAGCCATCGCTGCTGCTGCTACGTCCGGTCATCCGGCCCTCGCGCACGACGCCGTCTCGCTCCGCTTAGCCGCGGCGTGCGATCCCTTCTCGACCAATCGGCCGGGCGCGGTCGTCGCGACCGTCGCCGAGGTCCTCGACGGCTTGGCGGCCGGCGACCGTCAGGCCTCGCGCACCGCGTTCATGGTCGACGAGATCTCGAAATGGTGCGCCGCCTATTTCGACGAAGGACAAGCCGCCTGGAAGCTGCCGTGGCGCGCGCTCCCGGCCTATGCCGGGTGGCGCGCCGCGATGCGGTTCGACCGCAACCCGGAGACGATGGGCATCCGGGGCTTCCGCAAGGCCGTCGCCACCATGCCCGACGACCCGCGCGAGGCGATCGCGGCGGTCGTCCTGGCGTTGGGCATCCCTGATCGCGCCATCGAAGATTATCTGCACCGGGCGCTGATCGATATCGGCGGCTGGGCGGCTTATGCACGCTACCGCGTCTGGGACAACGCGCTTTACGGGCGTGACGATGATACGCTGGTCGAACTGCTCGCGATCCGCCTCGTCTGGGGCTATGCGTTGTTCCTCGAACGGGCCGACCCGGCGTTTACTGCGGCGTGGGCGAAGGTGATGGCAGAGGCTGCGAACTTGCCCGAGGACGAGCGGGTCGGCGACGATCCCGAACTCGCCCTCGATCTTATCCTGCATGAAGCCTATGAGGCGGCTTACAGGCGTCGGCTGCTCGCGCGGCTGTCGCAGCATGTTATGGGACCCAATACAAAGCCCGTCGCAACGCGCAAGGCATTCCAGTCGGCCTTCTGCATCGACGTGCGCTCCGAGGTCTATCGGCGCGCACTGGAAACCGTCTGCCCGGACGCCGAGACGATCGGCTTCGCCGGTTTCTTTGGCTTCCCGATCGAATATGTGCCGATTGGCCGTGAGACCGGCGGTGCGCAATGTCCGGTGCTGCTGAAGCCGACCTTCGTCGTGTGCGAGGCGGTCGTCGGCGCTTCCGAGTCCGAGGAGGCGGAGATCCTCAACCTGCGCCTGCTGCGCCGCCGCGCGGCCAAGGCCTGGAAGGCGTTCAAGCTCTCAGCGGTGTCGTCCTTTACCTACGTGGAGACAGCTGGGCTGCTGTTTGCCGGCAAGCTCGTCGGCGACAGCGCGCGTCTGACCCGAACGGTCAGCGACCCCAATATCGATGGCCTCGACAAGGGGCGCATCGGACACATCGGACCGCGTCTCGAGTCCCGTGCGGTGGGCGGCCGGCTCACCGGCTTCGACGACGAGCAGCGCGTCGCCATGGCCGAGGCCGTCTTGCGCGCGATGTCGATGACGCAAGACTTCGCGCGGCTGGTCCTGCTCACGGGGCACGGCAGCACGACGGTCAACAATCCGCACGCCTCAGGGCTCGATTGCGGCGCGTGCGGCGGGCACACCGGTGAGGCGAACGCGCGCGTGGCCGCCGCCATCCTCAACGATCCCGGCGTCCGGTTGGGACTCGCTGGCAAGGGGATCGATATCCCTGAGGACACCCGGTTTCTGGGCTGCCTGCATGATACCACGACCGACGAGGTGCGTATCTTCGAGGCCGACCGGCTCCCGGCGTCGCATGCCAGCGATCTCGCCCGGCTGCGTGAAGCGCTCGCCCAGGCGTCCGCGCTCGCCCGCGCCGAGCGGGCGCTGCTGCTCGGCATCCGCAAGACCGAAAATCTCGATCGCGCCGTCAAGGCGCGCAGCCGCGACTGGGCGCAAGTGCGTCCGGAATGGGGCCTGGCGGGAAACGCCGCCTTCATCGGTGCGCCGCGCGAACGCACCCGCGGGCTCGACCTTGGTGGCCGCGCCTTCTTGCACGATTACGACTGGCGCAAAGATGACGGGTTCGGCGTGCTTGAGCTGATCATGACCGCGCCTATGGTCGTCGCCAGCTGGATCAACCTCCAATATTACGGCTCGACCGTGAACAACCGCGCCTTCGGCAGCGGTAACAAGGTGCTCCACAACGTCGTCGGCCAACTCGGCGTCATCGAGGGCAATGCCGGCGATCTGAAGGTCGGGCTGTCCTGGCAGTCGGTGCATGATGGCGAACGGTTCGTCCACGAGCCGCTGCGGCTCAGCGTCTTCATCGAAGCGCCCGAGGACGCGTTGAACCACGTGATCGCGACCCATACGGGCGTCCGCCAGCTCGTCGACAATGGCTGGGTCCACCTGTTCGCTCTCGCCGACGAGGGATGGACGATCCGCCGCTACGCCGGCGATCTCAGATGGGAGGCGGCGGCATGACCGCGCGGCTCTCGCATCTGGCGCGCCTGGAATCCGAAGCGATCCATATCCTGCGCGAAGCGGTCGCCGAAGAACGCAAGCCAGTGATGCTGTTCTCGGCGGGCAAGGACTCGACGGTGCTGGAGCATCTCGCGCTGCGCGCCTTCTTTCCGGGCCGCCCGCCGTTCCCGCTGCTCCATATCGACTCCACCTGGGAGTTCCGGTCGCTCCTCGACTTCCGCGACGCGTTTGCGCGCGAGCATGGGTTCGAGCTCATCGTCCATGCCAATGAGGTGGGGCGAGCGGTCGGCCTCAATCCCAGCCCAGCTTCGAGAAGCGCCTCGCGCTCATGGTCGACCGCGAGGCGATCGAGCGCGAGAACAAGAAACTCGTTAGCGGATATAAGTTCGCCAGCCTGCGCCAATCGACCGTCGTCGAGGATGTCGACATGAAGGCGCCGCACGGCCTCGACAAGGCACTGTTCACCAAGCCCGTCGCCGGCGACTGGATCGCACGGCACCAGGACTTGCTGATCTGCGGCCCGACCGGCACAGGCAAAAGTTGGCTTGCCTGTGCGCTCGGCCACAAGGCACGCCGCGCCGATCGCTCCGTCCTCTACCATCGCCTACCAAGGCTGTTCGATGCCCTGGCACTCTCACGCGGCGACGGGCGCCATGCAAGGCTCCTCAAGAGTCTGGCGCTCGTCGAGCTGCTGATCCTGGACGATTGGGGCCTCGCCACGCTCACCCCCGAACAGGGTCGCGACATCCTTGAGATTGTCGAGGATCGGCACAACCGCGGCTCGACGATTGTGACCATCCAGCTACCGGTCGATCACTGGCACGAGGCGATCGCCAATCCGACCATCGCCGACGCGATCCTCGATCGGCTCGTGCACAACGCGCATCGGTTAACGCTCACCGGCGAAAGCCTGCGCAAGGCCGCCGCCAAACGCGCCGGACTTGACACCCCAACAGGCGCGTGAACCCATCAAGCCGCCGATGGGAGGCGACCGGCCGCCTTCGCTCGGAATGGTGCCCGCGATCAATCGGAATGACTGCCCGCAATCGTCGGAATCCGCAAGGTGCTCTCAAGGAAGTGCTTTTCTTCAAAAGGCAGGTTCATCTGCAGCGCGATATTTCGTCCCTTGGCGCTCATCTTTTTCCAGGTTTTTCGGACGAGGGTTTTCATCTTGTCGACTGGTGTCTTCTCCATCAGATTCATGAATTGCGTCTCAAAGAACACCAAGCACAGCGCATCCTCCAAAGTCTGGGCGTCCGTGTCTTCCTTAATGTTGTTCTTCAAGATCAGGAATTTTACCCGCTGGATAAAATCTTCCTCATACCCAACGTCGCGAAGAATCCCGCCGACCTTCTCGGCATGAAACGCTTTCAAGTCTTCTCGCCAGCGCAGGTAGCCGGACCGATCAGCGGGATATTCCGCCCGCGGGACCGTCCATCGACTGATATGTTGGCCGCAGGCGGCGATACGCAGAGCTTCGGAGGCTTGCGGATCGAGCTTAAGCACCCAGTTGGTCAGGCTTTTGGAATAGGCCAACTCTTGCGGATGAGCGATCCCGTCTACAATCTTCTGACGAGGATCTTGACTATTGAAGCAATCAATCTCTTTGAGAGCCTTTTCGAAATTTTCAGTGGACATTATTGCTCGTGGCCTTTTTTGTCACATGCTGTAGCACACGCTGAGCTAATTTACCGTTGCCACCGGAGCATTGCACGTCCAATTCCTGCAAACATGGGTGCTGGCTTGCTCTCGATCGTAGCTTCCGAACGGTTCCGGCTCGCGATAAAGGTTGGTCATGGGAACAACTCGACGAGGAGCGGAAAGTCATTCCTGACATCCTCCAGGCTACTGTTGCTCAGTGGGCGTCCGGGTCTTCAGACTATCGACGGCATGCACCGGAGCCCTGTCCCCTTTCATCAGATCGGCGATGGCGCCGTACACCATGCGCTGGCTCTCCAGCATGTTCTTGCCGGCGAACACGGGCGACGTCACCTCGATGTTGAAGTGGCCGCCGCCGCCGCTCACTCCGGCCCGTGAATCGGGGATCTGGCGCTCGATGGCCTCGCGGAGCGCATCGATGACGGAACCTTGGAAGTCAGTTGGATGGGACGACATGCTAATCTCCTTTGTACATCAGTAACGCGGCACCGAGGCGTCGATGGTCAGCGACCACGCGTCGATGCCGCCTTTGAGGTTGTAGATGTGCCGGAAGCCTTCACGAAGCAGCTGTTGGGCAGCTTCCTGGCTGCGGATTCCATGGTGGCAGTGAAAGGCGACAGGGGCGTTGCGGTTGAGCCCAAGCAAGTACTCCTGGCCAGCCGCATCGAGGGGGCGTACCCCAGCAATGCTGGCGAGCGCGCGCTCGTTGACCGGTCTGACGTCGAAGAGGATGATCTCTCCCCGATCGAGCATTGACTTGAGTTCTGGTGCGCTCAGTTGCTTCACCTTCGGTGGCTCGTTCGGGTTGTAGATCGTGAACTCGCCGCCAGGTCCAGCGGTGAACTCGATACTTACGCCGTTGGCGCGGCGGGCGCTCGAACGATCGAGCAGGAAGACCAGCCCTTTCATACAGACCTCAACGTCTCCCGGTTCGAGTGGCCCGAAGGACAGCTCGTGTTGGAAGTCGCCGTCAATCTTGAGGCGCAGCGGATTTCCACCCGAATCGGCCCTGGCCTCCTCGAACGCCTTCGCGGCCGCCTCGCTCACGGTGATCGTCGGCATGCTGAAGGGCCCTAGACCTGCACGCCGATGAGCTTCTGCAGTTCTCCGGACGCATTCATCTCGTTGACGATGTCGCAGCCTCCGATGAACTGCCCGTCGACGTAGAGTTGTGGGATCGTCGGCCACTGGGAGAACGCCTTGATTCCATCCCGGATCTCGGGGGAATGAAGTGCATCGACCGTTTCGTAGCTCGGCAGTAGCGCGTCGAGGATCTTCACGACCTGGGCCGAGAACCCGCACTGCGGCGTGCTGCGAGTTCCCTTCATGAAGAGGACGACTCGGTGGTGGGCCACGAGCTCGGAAATCTGTTTTCGGAGAGGTTCGCTTAGGGACATGGTAGCTCCTTTTGGGTCTGTTGTGGCTCTGTCCGGATTGTCCGGACAGAGGTTGGGATGCTCATTGTTCTCTGATCCTGGAGTTGGCAGGGAACCGCAGCAGGATCATCTATCCACCGACGTAGGACATCTCCACTTTTGGAAGCCTGACGGTCGCCGCCGAGCGAATTTCCGAGTAGCGGTCGCTCCGGTCCTGCCACACCCCGGCAATGGCGTCTGAAATCTCGACATCGCTAACGCCGCCACGAAGGAGCGACCGCAGGTCGCGGCCGGTCGTCGCGAACAGGCAAGTGAACAGCTGGCCGTCCGCGGAGAGCCGTGCGCGACTGCAATCGCGGCAGAACGGCTGCGTTACCGAAGCAATGACGCCGATCTCGCCGCCGCCATCGCGATAACGCCATCGACGTGCGACTTCACCGGGGTAGTTCGCGTCGATCAGCTCAATGGGCAGCTCGGCATGGATCACCGAGAGGATCTCCTTAGCTGGGACGACGTCATCGAGACGCCAGCCGTTGGAGTGCCCCACGTCCATGTATTCAATGAAACGCAGGATGTGCCCCGTACCCCGGAAGTATCGGGCCATTGGCAAGATACTGCGTTCGTTCACGCCGCGCTTGACTACCATGTTGATCTTGACGGGGTTGAGACCAACCCGAGCCGCAGCATCGATCCCGGCAAGAACTCGCTGGACAGGAAAATCGACGTCGTTCATCGCCCGGAACACGTTGTCGTCAAGCGAGTCGAGGCTCACCGTCACGCGACGAAGACCAGCCTCCTTGAGTGCTCGGGCTTTTTCCGGAAGTAGCGAGCCATTGGTCGTCAACGTGAGATCCAGGCCGTCGATGCACGTCAGCATTGCGATGAGGCGTTCGAGCTGTCGGCGAAGAAGCGGTTCTCCGCCGGTGAGGCGAATCTTTTCCACACCGAGTGACGCGAAGATTCGACTCATCCGGGCGATCTCTTCGAAGCTGAGGAGTTTCTCACGCTCCAGAAAGTGGTAGTCGGGGCCGAAAACCTCTTTTGGCATACAGTAGACGCACCGGAAATTGCAGCGGTCGGTGACCGAGATCCGAAGGTCGCGTAGGGGCCTCTGGAGTTTGTCCGTCAGCCTCTCTCGGTCCAATCGAAGATCTTTCGTCATCACGGCAAGTTCCCCGGCTCATGCGTTCGGATATGTAGGAGTTCGGTCCGGATCGCGGGGACAGTGGTGAGCGTATTCATTGTTCAACCCCGAAGTTGTACGCAGGCAATGTGGTGAGCCGTCTATCTTCAACCGGGCCGCCCACCGTGAAGTGATAGAAACTCTGCCACTCGCGTGAAGCGATCCCGAAGGCCGCATGGACGGGATCGTCGAAGTAGCAGCCGATCCCGGTGGCGCCGATTCCGGCCTCTTCGGCCTCGAGGTAAAGCAGTTGCCCCACCATGCCGGCCTCCCAGAACAGGTTCCGGTAGAACCCGGCGCCGTACGTGGCCAGGCTGTCTATGCAGTCGGCGATCATGGCCAGGCTGAAGGCGCCGTCGCCGGCGATGTTCTGGCCACAGGAGACGGTGGTCGCCAGCGCTCGACAATCCCCCGCCTGGAGGAGATACAAGGGGAGCCCGGGCGGACAGGCGGGCACGCGTTGCCAACAAAATTCTGAACCCATCACTGCCTTGAGAATCTCGACCTTGTCCGGATCTCGGGGGAGCGCGTAGAGGCCAGGCACCAAGCCATCGACACGGTGGACGAAGAGCCCGAGGTGAATGCGCGGTCGCCAGGGGATCGCGTCCCAGGGCATCGATCGCCGCTCTTGTGTCGGAATCAGCCGGGCAAGCATGCGAAAGAATACTGCGCGCGAGATCGCGGTCGAGCCATCCATCGCTACCGCGCTTCGGCGGCCAAGAATGGCCTTCTCCGCGCTGAGCAGACCCTGACGGACGGGCGGCCCGAAAAGCTGATCTTCCAAGGGAAACCCGGAGAAGTCCTCCTGGATAGGCGAGCTTTCGCATCGTCGCGTCGCCTGCGCAACCACGTCGATCACGGGCCACTCGACGCTGTGTTCGGGGCTCAGCGTGTTAGCCCTGCCCTGCCAAAGCACGCCACCGCCGTTCGCCGTCAGCAGAGTCGAGTCGGTTGGAAGCGGGGCCGGGAAATCCGGAGTGATCAACGCGAGAAGCTCAGCCTCCTCGCGCTCCGCCTCCGCGAAATCCTCATCGCGGTCAAGCCCAAGCAGGCTGGAGATGGCGCTATTGCTCACGCCGTCGAGAAGCACCATTCTCCAGCCGAGCGCCGCTGCCGCGATACGCAGGCTGGCCAGCGCGTGCCCGACGTCGTGCTGGCAGTAGCGGAACGCGCGCTCGCCGTACTTCCAGGCTTCGCGGCAATGAACCGACGACAGACCCATGAGGAAGGAGCTCTCAGGGAAAGGCGCAACCAACTCGGCCCACCGCTTTGCGTCGAGCACAGCTCGCCGTTCGAGAGCGTGCACCCTCGGCGCATAGTGGTACACGGCGGCCGTCTCGCTGATCTGTTCGAGCGCAGGCAATACCGCATAGCCCTCGGTCGGATGAAGATTCCCGCTCGAAGGATTTGCGCGCAACGGCCAGCTGGTCGCGCCGGCTTGCTTCCATGCGGTCAGCGATAGTGCGTAGCGGAAAAAGAGAGAGACCGATTCCAGCGTCAGTGGCGCCGGCGGCACGGTCGCGCTCGCATAGAGCTGCCAATAGGGCAGCGGGCGGCCCGCTTCGGGTAGAGGGAGACGAACAAGGTCCGCTCCCGCGTAGCGCCGGAACGGATCGGGCTGCGTCGCCCAGTCCATGTAGCCGAGCGCTGCGGCGTAGCGGTGGAAGTGGTGCTTCGTCCGCTCGTGGTAGGCGATGACCAGCTTTTCGGGAGAGGCCTCCCCCTCGAGAAGGTCGGCTCGCTCCAGCACATATGGCTCCCCCCATAAGGGTGAAAGACGATGGGATGTCATGGCATTTTCGTCATGCTGTGCAGTGCTCAAGGAGCGCCGTCGCACTCGTTACTGGTGCGTCGCAGCTACGGTTTTGGCACACGTAGGCAGCGGGCTGGCCGCCGACCGGGTACCGACCCTTGCCGATCGGAACATCCTCGGCAAAGGCGACGACGCGCGCTGGGTGGTAGCTACGGTGAATAGCTTCCACCAACGGCGCCGCCTCGTCCCGGCCGCCCGCCAGCACAATTGAGACCGAGCGCTGCGAGAAATCGAGCGCCGCCAGCAGATGCGAAAAGCCGAACGGGTTCTTGGCCGCTGCGGCGCCGTACCTCTGGAACTCCTCCTCGGCGCGCTCACGGTATTTATCACGGCCCGTCAGTTCGTGCAGCCGCAGCAGCGCGAACACGCTCGTTGAGGTTCCCGACGGCCAGGCGTGGTCTTGCTGCGAGCGCGGACGATGCACGAGCCGCTCACCGTCCTTGGGCGTGAAGTAAAACCCGTCGTCCCAGAACTTGTCGAGGATGAGGTCGACAAGACTCTCGGCGCGTTCGAGATCACGTTTGTCGAATCCTGATTCATAGAGGTCGATGAGCGTGTTAGCCAAAAACGCGTAGTCGTCGAGAAAGCCAGGTACCTTGGCCGCGCCGTCCTTCCAGGCACGATAGAGGCCACCGTCCGGCATGGTCATCCTCTGCATCAGGAAGTCGGCTGCGCGCCGGGCGGACTGAAGGTACAAAACCCGCCCGGTCGCCTGATACGCGGCGCACAGGCCCTGAATCATGAGCGCGTTCCAGCTCGTGAGGATGTTCTCGTCGCGTCCGGGACGAACCCGCCGCGCGCGCGCCGCAAACAGCTTCTCACGCAGGCCCTTCAGGCGCGCTTCTTCCGGCGCATCGAGTTCAACCGCGCGGTAGAGCACGGTGGCGCCGTGCTCGAAGTTGCCCGTCGCGGTCACGCCGTAGGCCCGGCATGCGAAGGCAGCATCGGACTGGCCCAGCACCGCCTCTATCTGGGCAGGTGTCCAGACATAGAACGTGCCTTCCTCGCCCTCGCTGTCGGCGTCCTCGCTCGCATAGAAGCCGCCGTCGGGATGCGTCAGATCGCGCAGCACGTAGGCGATGCTCTGCTCGAATACGTGCCGCCATGATTGCTTGCCCGTCACCCGGTAGGCATCGGCGTAGAGCTTTACGAGCTGGCCGTTATCGTAGAGCATTTTCTCAAAATGCGGCACTGCCCAGCGCTCATCGACGCTGTAGCGTGCGAAGCCGCCGCCCAGATGGTCGTAGATCCCGCCGGCGGCCATGCGATCGAGCGTCCGTTCGACCGAGGCGAGCAGTTGGGGTTCGCGTGTTCGGTGGTACACGCGGAGCACGAGGTCATGACAGGACGGGTTCGGAAATTTCGGCGCATCCCCCAAGCCGCCATGGATTGGGTCGGTATTCGCAGCGAAGGCGCGCGCAGCCTCGGCAGGCGTGTCTGCACCCGTCGGTGACTCGCCGCTGAAAAGTTGTTCTTCGAGGTTCCGGTAGCCCTTGAGGAACTGGTCGACCTGGGTGCGGAGCTCTGGGCGTCGATCTTTCCAGGTCTCGCTCAAGCCCAGCAGGACCTGCGCAAAACCAGGCCGCCCATAGCGCTCCCCGGGCGGGAAGTAGGTTCCGCCGAAGAAGGGTTCTCCCTGCGGCGTCAAAAACACAGTCAGCGGCCAACCGCCGCCCTGACCCTTCATCTGGACAACTTTTTGATAGATGTCGTCGAGGTCGGGACGCTCCTGCCGATCGACCTTGATGTTGATGAAGCGCTCATTCATCAAGCGCGCGATGGCGGGGTTCTCGAACGATTCGTGCGCCATCACGTGACACCAGTGACACGCGGCGTAGCCCACCGACAGGTGGATGGGCATGTCCTCTTCTCGGGCTCGGCGAAACGCTTCTTCTCCCCATGGATACCAATCAACGGGGTTCTCGGCGTGCTGCCGAAGATAAGGAGAGGTTTCCTGGGACAGTCGATTTGGCATGTGTCTCCCTGACATCTACCCAGCGCGCTGATAGAACGGCAGCTTCCCCGCTGCGTGGTCTGTCGCATCTACGATTTCCACGATTTCCGGGGCGACTCTTTTCACCATGACTTCGAATCCCTGCCTCAGGGTCTTCTGAGAGGACGCGCATCCCTGGCAGCCGCCGCTCATGGTGATGAAAAGCTTCCCTTGGTGGACGTCCACGATCGAAATCTTCCCGCCGTGGTTAGCGATGGAACGATTGACTTCTTTGTCCAGGAGTTCCTGAACGGCCATGCAAAGCTCGGCGTCGGACCTTCCTTGCGTGCTGGCGTGGACAGCCATCTCCAGGATCGCCGGCACGCCGGTGAGCAGTTGCGTCCGGATGGCCGTCCCGATTGCCGCTTTCAATCCTGACCACGAGGCGCTCGGCTCCTTGCCGATGGTCACCACACTCTCGGCAATGAGCACGTTGGCCACACCGGGGAGCGCGAACAGTCGCTCGACGAGCGGCGACCCGGCAGCCCGTTCCTTATTGCCGAAGAAGAACGGGCCACCGGGATGTAAGTCGCGGTTCACCGTGAATTTACACGTGTCGGGGTCGGCGAGCGAAGTCTCCGCGCGGATGCCGATCGGCAGATCCACAGACCGGGCGTCAGACATCTTCGACGCTATTGGTCGCAGTGCGCGCGCCTCGCAGGTCCTTAAACGAATGGATCCCGCTGTTATGACCGTCGTTCCAATCAAGTCCGATCGCGTAGTTGCCTATGCTCACGATCTTGCGCGGGCTCACATCAGGTCGCACCGTCTTGGGATCGAGCAGCTTGCGTCCGCTCATCTCCTCAACGCAGAGTGCGCAATGACACGCCAAGCGCAGGTCGCGGACGTCGAAGTCGTCGCGATGACCGTCCTCCCAGAGTACGGACAAGGTACGTGGATCGCGGCGGCGCAGACCGATGGGCGTGTTGCGCGATCCAGCAGGCCGGATCGCATCTTCCATCCATGCCGGCTCGCCCTCGTTGCTGTCCCACTTCCACACAAAGGGCTTCAGTACCGTGACCGCAGCGTGGAGCTGCTCCACGAGCGCTGCCGCGATGGCGGCGTACACCTTGGCGCTGACCGACTTTGGCTGGTCCACCACGATCGGACGACCCTCGTCACCGCAGGTGACGACATCGGCATCGAGGGGCAGGGCACCCAGGAATGGAACGCCGAGCTCCTGGCTCATTCGCTCGCCACCGCCGTTACGGAAGATGTCCGTGCTCTGGCCGCAATGGGGACAGGTGAAGGTGCGCATGTTCTCGACGATCCCGATAATCGGGACCTGCACCTTCTCGAACATGCGCAAGCCGCGGCGGGCGATCTTGAGGCTCACGTCCTGTGGTGTCGTCACAATCACTGCGCCCGACAGCGGCATGCTCTGCGCCAGCGTCAGCTGGGCATCGCCGGTCCCGGGCGGGAGGTCGAGGATCAAATAGTCCAGCAGTCCCCATTGCACGCCGCCGACGAACATCTTCAGGTATTTGCCCACCATCGGCCCGCGCAAGACGGCGGGGTTATCGTCCCCGGTGAGCATGCCCATCGACATCACCTTCAGGCCGTGCCGCTCCGTCGGGATGATCCTGCCTTGCGGGGTTTGCGCCGGCGGCTGACCGGTTGGGATGCCCAGCATGACGGGGATACTGGGTCCAAGGATATCGGCGTCCACCAGCCCGACGCGCGCCCCGCGCTGCTGCAGCGCGAGCGCCAGATTGACGCTGACCGTAGATTTCCCGACGCCGCCCTTGCCGCTGCCAACGGCGACAATATGCCGGATCCCCGGCAGCTTCTCGCTGCCGGCGGCCGGTTGGGGCGACGCTCCCGGCTCGTGCAGGTTAATGAACTCCAAGTCGATCTCCTTCAAAAACACTCGTGGACCCCCAAGAGTGCGGGTCAGGGTCTGCGCGGAAAATGAATTCCTTTCTTTCTGACTCCGCCCGCGTATGCCGTGGCCTGCATCAGGCTTGGGCATTGCGGTTGACAGGTCCAACGCATCTCCCCGTCCTGGTCATCCGCCAAAAGTCCGTTTCGGGGGCCAAAACGCCATCAAAATAGCGCTGGTTCGAATCGTGCCGGTTGCCTCGGTATTTGATACCCGAAATCATTTCTTGCCTCTCACAGCATGCCGAGCTGCAGTCTCGCAGCTTCGGACATCCGGCTTGCGTCCCAGGGCGGATCCCAGACGATCTCGCAGTCGACCTCGGTAACGCCGGCAACCGCCCGCACCTTCGTGCATGCGTCCTCTTTCAGCACATCGCCCATGCCGCAGCCGGGCGCGGTCATGGACATCTTGATCTCGACCCGGTGGCCACCGTCGGTGAGCGGGTGCACCTCGCACACATAGACGAGGCCAAGGTCCACGACGTTGACCGGAATCTCCGGGTCAAAAACCGTCTTGAGCGTCTCGATCACCTGCTGCAACTCGAAGGGCCCCGCTTCCACCGGCTCTTCGTTCGCTTGTTCGCCCTCGAGGCCCAGCGCGTCGGCATCCTGGGCGGCGATCCGCGCGAGATAGCCGCCCTCGGTCCTGACAGTGAAGCTGCCGCCCAGCGCCTGCGTCAGCACGACGCTGTCACCTTGCGAAAGCGGCATCTTCTGCCCGCCCGGGATGAGCGTTGCCTCGCAGTCCCGCGTGAGGTCGATCGGTGTGTGCAGTACAAGACTCATGGCTGTCTACTCCGTAGAACCGCGTCCTTGCCTTCAAGGGCGCTTCGCAGCGTGTGCCAGGCGAGGGTGGCGCACTTGACACGCGTCGGAAATTCCCAAACGCCGGACAGTACCGCGAGCTTGCCTACGTCCTCGGGCTTCACCTCGCCGTTCGGTCCGACGGTCAGCAGGGTGTGGACCTGGCCGAAGAGCGCCAGCGCCTCTTCCTCCTTCTTGCCCTTAAGAGCTGTAGTCATGAGCGAAGCCGAAGCTTTCGAGATGGCGCAGCCGTCTCCCTGGAAAGCTATATCCTCGATGACTCCGCCCGCGAGCTTCACGTAGACCGTAAGGTGATCGCCGCACAGCGGATTGAAGCCCTCAGCCGTTCCCGTCGCGTCCTCGAGCTTGCGGAAGTTGCGCGGCTGCTTGCTGTGGTCGATGACCACGTCCTGATAAAGATCTCGAAGTTCGCTGTTCACTGGAACACCTCTTGTGCCTTTCTGAGTCCGGCCACCAGCGCATCGATGTCGTGGCGCGTGCTGTAGCAGGCGAGCGAGGCGCGGGTCGTGGCGGCGACGCCAAACCGCTTCATCAAGGGTTGCGCACAGTGATGGCCCGCGCGGATCGCAATGCCCTCGCGGTCGAGGATGGTGGCGGTATCGTGCGGATGAATATCGCCGAGCATGAAGGAAAGAACACTCGCCTTGGCGTGCGCGGTGCCGATCAGCCGAAGTCCCCGGATCTCGGAGAGCGCGCTGATGCCGTAGGCAAGGACATCATCCTCGTGGGCTGCAAGTGCGTCGGGTTCCAGCGAGGCGAGGAAGTCGATGGCCGCGCCGAGACCGACGGCGCCAGCCATGTTAGGCGTGCCAGCCTCGAACTTGTTGGGCGGCTTGTTGTAGACCGTCTTCTCGAAGCTGACCGAGAGGATCATGTCGCCGCCGCCCTGGTAGGGCGGCATTTCGTCGAGGAGCTCGCTGCGGCCGTAGAGAACGCCGATGCCGGTGGGGCCGTACATCTTGTGGCCCGAGAGCGCGTAGAAGTCGCAGCCCAGCGCTTGCACGTCGACCCTGAGGTGCGGGGCCGCCTGTGCCCCGTCCACCAGCACGCGCGCGCCGCGCGCGTGCGCCATCTCGACGATGCGCCGGATGGGATTGATGGTGCCGAGCACGTTCGAGACGTGCGTGACGGCCACGAGCCTGGTCTTCGGTCCGATAAGTTTCTCGAACTCCTCCAGCAGGAGCTCGCCAGCATCGTTGATCGGCGCCACGCGAAGATGGGCGCCCTTGTCTTCGCAGAGCATCTGCCAGGGTACGATGTTCGAGTGGTGCTCCATCGCGGTGATCAGCACCTCGTCGCCCGCGCCGACATGTACTTTTCCATAGGTCTGCGTAACCAGGTTGATCGCCTCGGTGGTGCCGCGTACGAAAATGATCTCGCTGGCGTGCTCGGCGTTCAGGAAGCGCCTCACCTTGGAGCGAGCGCCCTCGTATTCCTTCGTCGCTCGCTCGGCGAGGTAGTGTACGCCCCGGTGAGCGTTCGCGTTGTCCTTCGAGTAAAAACGCGACAGCGCATCGATGACGGCTTGGGGCTTCTGGCTGGTCGCGGCGTTGTCCAGGTAGACCAGTGGCTTGCCATAAACCTTCTCCCCAAGGATAGGGAAGTGCCGGCGCAGGCGCTCAATGTCGAAGTCGCTTGCCGGTTCCTGCGCCGACGATCTTGTCAGCAGAGCACTCATGCCAGTACTGCCGCGGTTGAGCCGTCCGCGAAGCGGGTCGCAAGCATCTGCTGCACCCGGGAGCGCAGCGTCGGCACCTGGATCAGCTCAAGCATCTCGGCTACGAACGCATGGGTCAGCAGATCCCGCGCCGCCTGCTGCGGAATGCCGCGCGTGCGCAGATAATACAGCGCCTCGTCGTCGAGCTGGCCCACCGTAGAACCATGCGCGCACTTCACGTCATCGGCAAAGATCTCAAGCCGCGGCCGCGAATAGGCCTGCGCCGACGCCGACAGCAGGAGATTCTTGTTGGTCTGGCGCGCATCCGTCTTCATGGCTCCCGGCTGCACGACGATGCGGCCGTCGAACACGCCGCGCCCGTGTCCATCGAGCACGCCCTTGTAAAGTTGACGGCTGCTGCAGTGGGGCGCGGCGTGCTCGATCGTCGTCGGGTTGTCGAGGTGCTGCTGGCCTCGCGGCAGGTACAGGCCGTTCAGCGTGACCTGCGCCTCGGGGGCCTCAAGCGCAACCTTAACCTCGTGCCGTGCGAGCGCAGCGCCAACTGCGACCGAGAGCGCCGAGAACCGGCTTGCACGGCCCTGGCGCACGTCCATGAACGCGAGATGGAAGGCCGACTCGGCCTCGTTCTGGATCTTGTAGTGTTCGACGGCGGCGCCCTCGTCGAGGACGATCTCGGTCACCGCATTGCTGAGGTAAACGCCGCCGGCAATGCCCGCGTGGGTCTCCACGATCGTCGCCCGGCTGCCGGCGCCTGCGAACACCATTGACAGCGGATGAGACACCAGGGGAGTGGCGCCCGGGTCCGAGATGAACACGAGGTGGATTGGCTCTTCTACGATTGTGTGGGCCGGGATCCGAATGAAGGCGCCGTCCTCGCCCAAGGCCACATTAAGCGCGGCGAAGGCCTGGGGCCGCTCGCCGAACAGGCGCCGCCGGAGCAACGATTCGAGCGCCTCGCCTTCCTGGGCGAACACCGAGGCCAGACTGCTGAGCTTGACGCCCTCGGGCAGGTTCTTCAGCGCAGATAGCCCGGGGACAAAATAACCATTGACGAAGACCAGCCGCGGGTCGGTGAGCTCGCCCGCGAGCTCGGCGACGTCATCCAGGGACAGTAAACAACTCGCGCCCGGCTCGGCCGGCGCGAAAGGAATCTCCAGGATGGGTGCGACCCGCGTGTACTTCCAGGCCTCGTCCTTGCCAGTCGGGAAGCCATGCTCGCTTACCCACTCGAAAGCCGACCGCCGCAGCGCCTTCTGCCAATCCGGACGGTAGCCGTTGGCTTTGGCCTCATGGCGTGAGACGCTCTGCAGAAAGGCGTTCGCAGTGTCGCTCATGACCTTGCACCGACTGCCGTGAGTGTGGGTACGGCCGCCTGCGGCTCGAAGGCCGCGTAGCCCCGCTTTTCCAGTTCCAGCGCCAGCTCCTTGCCGCCGGAGGCGACCAGTTGGCCGTTGACCATCACGTGGACATGGTCCGGCACGATGTAGTCGAGCAACCGCTGGTAGTGAGTAATGACCAGCATCGCGCGATCCGCGGCGCGGAGCGCATTGACGCCGGTTGCAACGGTGCGCAGCGCGTCAATGTCAAGGCCCGAATCGGTCTCGTCGAGAATGGCCAGCTTGGGCTCCAGAATTGCCATCTGGAAAATCTCATTGCGCTTCTTCTCGCCGCCGGAGAAGCCTTCGTTGACGGACCGGGTAGTAAAGCTCGGGTCCATCTCGACCAGCTTCATCCGCTCCTTGGCGAGCGCGAGAAAATCTATTGCGTCGAGCTCTTCGAGCCCGCGCTGCTTGCGAACCTCATTGAGCGCCGTGCGCAGAAAATAGAGGTTGCCGACGCCGGGGATCTCGACCGGATACTGGAATGCCAGAAAGACGCCAGCGACCGCCCGCTCTTCCGGTGCCATGGCGAGCAGATCCTGACCCTTATAGCGCACCTCGCCTGCGGTCACTTGGTAGCCGTCGCGGCCCGCGAGCACCTGGGCGAGCGTGCTTTTGCCCGAGCCGTTGGGGCCCATGATCGCGTGCACCTCGCCCGCGTTCACCTGCAGATCGATTCCGCGCAGGATGTCGCGGCCTTCGACCTTTGCGTGCAGATTTTTAATTTCAAGCATGTTCTGGTTCCTCTTTACTTTAGTTTCAGCCGACGCTGCCTTCCAGGCTCACGCTCAGCAGCTTTTGCGCCTCGACTGCAAATTCCATCGGTAGCTCCTTGAACACCTCGCGGCAGAAGCCGTTCACGATCATTGACACCGCATCTTCGGCCCGGATGCCGCGCTGCCGGCAGTAGAACAACTGGTCTTCGCCGATCTTCGAAGTAGAGGCCTCGTGTTCGACCCGCGCACTGGGGTTTTTCACATCGATGTAAGGGAAGGTGTGTGCGCCGCACTGGTCACCCAAAAGCAGCGAGTCGCATTGCGTGTGGTTCCGCGCGCCAGTCGCCCCGGGCAGGATCTTCACCAGGCCCCGGTAAGTGTTCTGGCCGCGCCCGGCGGAAATCCCCTTCGAGAGGATGGTGCTACGGGTGTTCTTTCCAATGTGGATCATCTTGGTGCCGGTGTCGGCCTGCTGTCGGTTGGCGGTAAGCGCCACCGAGTAAAACTCGCCGACCGAGTTGTCTCCTTGCAGGATGACGCTGGGGTACTTCCAGGTGATGGCTGAGCCGGTCTCGACTTGGGTCCAGGAGATCTTCGAATTTCTGCCTGCGCACTTGCCGCGCTTGGTAACGAAATTGTAGATGCCGCCACGGCCCTCGGCATCGCCCGGATACCAGTTCTGCACGGTGGAATACTTGATCTGCGCGTCATCAAGCGCGACCAGCTCGACCACCGCCGCATGCAGCTGGTTCTTGTCGCGGATCGGGGCGGTACAGCCTTCGAGGTAACTTACGTAGGAGCCCTCGTCGGCGATGATCAGCGTGCGCTCGAACTGGCCGGTGTCCGCCGCGTTAATGCGGAAATAGGTCGACAGCTCCATCGGGCAGCGCACACCCTTTGGAATGTAGCAGAACGAGCCGTCGGTGAACATCGCCGAGTTGAGCGTCGCGTGCTTGTTGTCGGAGTAGGGCACCACGGAACCGAGGTATTTGCGCACCAGCTCAGGGTGATCCTGTACCGCCTCCGAGAAGGAGCAGAAGATCACACCGACGTCGGCGAGCTTGTTCTTGAAAGTCGTGCCGACAGAAACCGAGTCCACGATTGCGTCGACCGCGACGCCGGAGAGGCGCTCTTGCTCTGCCAGCGAGATGCCCAGCTTGTTGAACATCGCCAGCACTTCGGGATCGACCTCGTCGAGGCTCTTGAGGCCCGGTCCTTTGGGTTTGGGCGCCGAGTAATAGATGATGTCCTGGTAGTCGATGGGCGGGTGGACCACGTTGGCCCAGCTCGGCTCCGGCATCGTCAGCCAGAGCCGGTAGGCCCTGAGGCGCCACTCCAGCAGCCAATCCGGTTCGTTCTTCTTTGCCGAGATCAGCCGGACGACGTCCTCGCTAAGCCCGCGCGGCACCGTATCCGTCTCCAGATCGGTGACGAAGCCGTATTTGTACTCGCTGCGAGCGAGCGCGCGGAGGTCTTCGTTAAGAGCGTTCATTTTGCTTTTCCCTTGCTGATGCAACCCTTGGCTTGTGACACCACGGCACGCAGTGGCCGCAGCGTCGCGCCACTGGAGAGCGGGTCGTGAACCGACTCGTAACGCGGCACCGAAGCGTCCACCTCGAGCGACCAGGCGTCTATGCCGCCGGTCAGTGAGCGGGCGTTCTTAAAACCATGCCCGGCGAGGTAGCTGGCTGCGTCGAGACTGCGCTGCCCTTGGTGGCAGTGGTAGACGATGGGCGCGTCCTTGGGTCCTTGCATCAACGCTTGGGTCAGTTGTTCCGTGTTCAGCGTGGCCCCCGGAATCCGCGATAGCTCCCATTCTTCCTGCGTGCGGACGTCGATCAGGCGCGGTGGTGTGTCGCTCCGCAGCGCCTCTGCCAGCACCTGCGGACTCACCTGCAGCCCCCGGTCGAGCTGCTCGGCCTGCGCGAGGAAGCCGAGGACTTCGTCGATGTCCTGGACGTGGTGGCTGTGCATCACCGCTTCGAGGTGGTCCTCTGGCTTATAGCCGCAGCTATTGCAGCCGCCGATGTGGTAGCGCTGGAACAGCGCGCGCTGGGCACCTGGATAGGCCTCGATGACCTCCTGCATGGTGCTGCGTTTCGTGATCGAAGCGGTCATTGTTCTCGTCCTCCATCTTGGTCAGGCCGAGCGACATCGAAGCTCGATTCCATCGTTACAAAAGTATTTTCTTTCGTAATATTAGTCAAGTTATCCCTTCCCAAAATGAGGAGGTCTCGGTAGTGGCGGAAGTTGGCTCCTTAGTGAGATTCGTAGGCGTGCGCGGGGCCCAGCCGACGACGCGGCCGCAAAGCGCGCCCACCCCCCAAGCCCGCCGTGCGGGACCGATGTTGTGAACGGCGTGATCGCTACCGTGCACGTTGAGGGCCGGGTGCCCATTCACACTGACGGTCTTGCCGTCCAAGGCTTGCTGATCCCCACGACTTTTAGTGTCATGGCGACATTCCTGCTTCCGCAGCTAACCAGGCAAAACTTAGCAAAGTACACACTTGCTTTTTATGTATCAACCTGTACTTTTCAGACAAGAAACAGGAGAGACCTGTGAATAACAGTGCGACCAGTTCCGATGTTCCTGGTTCCGGGCGGAAACGGGTTCTTTTTGTCCTCAAAACCAACGGCCCCCAGACCGCTGCGCACATCGCCAAGCGGCTAGTCGTGACGGCCATGGCCGTGCGCCAGCATCTGGCCCTGCTGGAGGGCGAGGCGCTCGTGGACTTCACCCACGAACGGCGCAAGGTCGGGCGTCCTATCCGGCGATGGCGGCTCACCGACAAGGGCTACGATCTCTTCCCCGACCGCCATGCCGAGCTCGCGATCGCCATGCTCCAGGCAGTGGACGACACCTTCGGTGAGAATGGCTTCGAGCTTTTTGCTAAGGCGCTAACCCGTCTGCAGGCCGACACTTACCGCGCACGAATGCCCCCCGCAGAGGCTCCACTCGAAGAGCGGGTGGTGAACTTCCTCCGAATGAGTGGACACCTGTAGTAGGCTCGTTGAGCCTGGAGGTGTTGAATGGAACGTGCACGTCGGTCGTTTACTGAAGAGTACAAGCGCGAGGCGGCGGGGTTGGTGGTGTCGA
>JAESGN010000138.1_pt1 | contig 173101 bp, 135 predicted proteins | sample 9269731 | NCBI WGS metagenome assembly JAESGN01 (sample SAMN15720683, study PRJNA650826) | algae metagenome | isolation source: Mojavia pulchra JT2-VF2 and co-occurring heterotrophs from desert soil | place: USA: Cadiz Valley, Joshua Tree National Park, CA | collected 1998-06-08
GGATGGCAGCGATTGGCATCGTTGGTTTGGCGCTCAACCTGCGGGCTTACGACTTCGTGTCGCAAGAACTGCGGGCGGCAGAAGACCCAGAATTTGAAACATTTTATACCAAGAACATTTTGCTGAATGAGGGTATCCGTGCTTGGATGGCTCCTCAAGATCAACCCCACGAACAATTTGTATTCCCTGAGGAGGTATTACCTCGTGGTAACGCTCTCTAATAGACCTGCGGTCATGGGCGGTGGCCGAGACATAGAATCAACAGGTTTTGCCTGGTGGTCTGGTAACGCTCGTTTGATTAACCTATCTGGCAAACTACTTGGTGCTCACGTTGCCCATTCTGGTTTGATTGTCTTCTGGGCTGGAGCAATGACTTTGTTTGAAGTCGCTCACTTCATCCCTGAAAAGCCCATGTATGAGCAGGGCTTAATCCTGCTACCTCACCTCGCTACTTTGGGCTGGGGTGTTGGTGCTGGTGGCGAAGTCATCGACACGTTCCCCTACTTTGTTGTTGGTGTACTCCACTTGATTTCCTCAGCTGTGCTAGGTTTCGGCGGTATTTATCATGCCGTCCGTGGCCCAGAAACTTTAGAAGAGTATTCTTCCTTCTTTGGTTACGACTGGAAAGACAAGAACAAGATGACCAACATCATCGGGTTCCACCTGATCATCTTAGGAATCGGTGCGCTCCTGTTGGTGCTGAAGGCTATGTTCTTCGGTGGCGTATACGACACCTGGGCCCCTGGTGGTGGTGATGTTCGGGTAATTACCAACCCGACACTGAACCCAGCTGTTATCTTTGGCTATCTAATCAAGTCTCCTTTTGGCGGCGAAGGTTGGATTGTCAGCGTTGATAACATGGAAGATATCATTGGCGGCCACATCTGGGTTGCTTTCATCTGTATTGCTGGCGGTATCTGGCATATTTTCACCAAACCTTTTGCTTGGGCGCGTCGTGCGTTCATTTGGTCTGGTGAAGCTTACCTCTCCTACAGCTTGGGCGCTCTGTCCCTGATGGGCTTTATTGCTTCCTGTATGGTTTGGTACAACAACACCGCTTACCCCAGTGAATTCTATGGCCCTACGGGTCCTGAAGCTTCTCAAGCACAAGCTTTGACCTTCTTGATCCGTGACCAACGCTTAGGTGCTAACGTCGGTTCTGCACAAGGCCCCACAGGTCTAGGTAAATACCTGATGCGCTCTCCAACTGGTGAAATCATCTTCGGTGGTGAAACCATGCGTTTCTGGGATTTCCGTGGCCCTTGGTTGGAGCCTCTACGTGGCCCCAACGGTCTTGACTTAGAAAAAATCAAGAACGATATTCAGCCTTGGCAAGCTCGTCGCGCTGCTGAATATATGACTCACGCTCCTCTGGGTTCTTTGAACTCGGTAGGTGGTGTGGCTACCGAAATCAACTCCTTCAACTACGTATCTCCTCGTGCGTGGTTGGCAACTTCTCACTTCGTTTTAGGTTTCTTCTTCCTCATTGGTCACTTGTGGCACGCTGGTCGCGCTAGAGCAGCAGCAGGTGGTTTTGAGAAAGGTATTGACCGTGAGAATGAACCAGTAATGTTCATGAACGAACTTGACTAGGTTGAAAGATTTCTTTCATCACTGACAATCAAATGCTTTATAGCTCTTGTGTAAAAACAAGAGCTTTTTTATGACTTAATAATATTCAGTTCTACCAACCTTATATCAATATAATATTCAGTTCTACCAACCTTATATCAATTCATATTATGTCTTTTCAAATAACCGTCATTGCGACCGTAAGGAAGCAATCCCAAAAACCTGGGGATTGCGTCGTTTCGCTTTGTTCCACTCGCAATGACATATTAAGGGTGATTTGCCGGACATCATATTAATAAATTATTCGTAAGGGCACAACATTGTTGTGCAACGCCACATCCTACCCTGCGGGAAGCCCTTTGGGTTCGCAGTCGCCTGCGGAGGGAAACCCTCCCGCAGCGCTGTCTCACCACCCTCCGGGTGTCTACAAGTCTGGCGACCGAACAAAGTGGCTCCCTACCCATCTGTCGTATTCTTTTTCAAATTGGTATTAGATTTTGAACTATACCATTGCGCTTTAATATGACACAATCAGATTTATAATAGACAGATTTAAAAGATGCAGCTTGTTAATTTCTATTGGTAGATTGGCATAGCTGTTGTTATTAAAAATAGTTATTGAATGAAGGAGTACTGTCTATGACTGATTCAAATTTTCCAGGCACTTTGCAATGGACAGTTGAAGCTAAAGCAAAGTTAAAAAATATCCCTTTCTTTGCCCGCACTCAAGCGAAAGCGCGAATTGAGCAGCTAGCTCGTCAAGCAAAGCAAGAAGTTGTGACAGCAGATTTGGTTGAGCAAGCAAGGCTGGAGTTTGGACAGTAAGGGGCTTGAACTGTTTACTTGGATGTTAAAAAATAAGTTTGCGATCGCCAATACTAAACTACAAAACTGTGGGTTAAGAGTATGCAATTGCTGATTTAACTTTCTCCTAAATTCATTGCTGCTAAAACAGCCTTCTGCCTCACATCTTGGTAAACAGTTTGCAAATACTTCATTACTACATCGCCTGAAGTCAAATTTCCCGCATTTTCCTCTTCCTTGCCTAAGGGAATAGGGCCTAATACATCGAGTATTGTCTCGCTAACCGTAGGCGCAATTACTACTAGAGAAGACTCTAACGGCTCATTGTACTGCCAGAATGAATCAAGCCTGACTGCGGATTCATTATTAGTAATTTGCTGTGAAACCTGAGATGTTTCCGTTGTAGAAACTTCTATCTTGCCACTACGTAATTTGCGTAAATCGCTGAGAATTTGCTCTTTAGTACGTCCGCGCAATTGAAATAATACAAACGGGTCTTCGCTGAAGCGATCGCCTAACTGATAATAAATTGCTCCAACATGCTTACATGGGTTTGCTTTATCAGGACAAGAGCATTTGCTGTGGATATCTGACAGAGTAAAGGGAAATAAAGAAAGCCCATTTGTTGTAAATACTTCTTCGATATTTTGTGGCATTTCTCCTGCTAAAAGTTTGGCAGCAAAAATCGCTCTTTGGGACATAGTTTCAATGACATAACCCCATTGTTCATCGCTAAATGGATCGAGGGAGAGAGAAACTTTATAAGGTTCTACTTCGCTACCTTGTACCCTAGCCAATACTTTTGCACCTTTAAATTCGATGCTCAGTACATTACCTTGACGAGCATAGTTTCTCGCACGTTCTAAACGCTTTTTAAAACGATAAGAATCTAATAAATCTAGCCACCGTTGTGACCACCATTCACGACTTGCTTGCAAAGTGTAATTAGTCATAATCAATATCAAAGTTCAAAATTAGAGACTGGAAGGGGTTTCAATAAGTGGTTCAGCAAAATTATTTATGTTATTGCGAGCGAAATGAAATGTAGCGAAGCAATCCCAAACCCTTGCGATTGCTTCATTTCGCTTCGCTTCATTCGCAATGACAAATGTATATTAATTTTGCACTACTACTTACTAAGGGGAAAGGGGAAAGGCTGTAATTACGAATTATTCTATCCCCGCCTTGTGCCGCAACCGCTCGACCAATTGGCGTGAAAACTCCAAGTTCTGAGCGCGCAGGCGCTCTCGGATTTCTAGGGCAGCGTGTGCCAAGGGTAGCGCCTCTGCGTAGCGCCCCTCTTTCTCTAGAACTTGCGCCAGCCCCGATTGAGCGCTAGCCACTAAGTTTTGTTGCTTCAATTCCTGCGCCAGCCCTAACTCACGCCTGTACCAAGAACGGGCTTCTGTAGGGCGGTTGCGGTCAAGGGCAAGAAGTCCCAAGTTGCCGCAATAATTTGCTTGTGCTTCTTTATCTCCCAGCTTTTCTTCTATCGCCAATGCTTGCTTGTAGTAGGACTCGGCGTGATTATATTGTCCCTGCGATCGCGCAACTAATCCCAGATCGTTGAGGGCGATCGCCTCATCCTTTTCCTCCCCCAACTCTCGGTAAATTGCTAACGCCTCCTGGTATAGCCGCTCCGCCTCCGCCCAGTTCTGGCGTTGATCTGCAATTATTCCTTGGAACCGAATTGCAATAGCCCTGTCCCGACGGCTAACGCCCCGTTCCATCACCTCTGCCATCTGAGCCGCCCAACTTGCTGCCCGCTCTGTCTCTGCGCGATTGTAGTAAATCCAGACAATATGAGAGGCTCCCCGGCCAGCATCGCTCCAGTGACTCAGCGCCATTCCTGCCTGATATGTCCACTCACCCAAGCGCACCACCTCATCCCAGTAACCTCGAAAGAAGAGGAAGTTAAACAAAGTGTTTTCCAAATCAATGAGCATCTGGGCAGCCTGTCGGTCTTTGAGTGTACCGGGGATACCAGCCATCTCCCGCAAGGTTGTCGCCACGCCCTCTAGATTCTGCCACTCAGCTTCTAGCTTGTCATGGGTCTGATAAGCATCTTTGTCGTCACCCCCATACTTCTGGGCGTAGTCTACCCAGTAGTGCAGAACTTCGCGTTGGGCAGCAGAGTCAAAGTGAATTCCACCCGCTAGAGGCTGTGTCTCTATGGTATCTGTCTCGTCCATAGCTGCTTGAATATAGGTGCGGGTAAGGGGGTGCAACCCAAACCGTTCGCCATCCAAGTCATTCACCAAAGATAAAGTGACTAACCGCTCAACAGCAACTTGGATTTCCGTGAGGAGTAAATTTGTAGCATCTGCCAGTGCTGCTGTTGTTGCGGGTGTTCGGAATACAGCTAGGGCAGACAGCACTGTGCGGTCATTTTTAGTGAGAGTTTGGACAGCATCGGCAAATAGAAAGCCGTAGAGGTCGGCGGAGTTGGCAGCATTCCGCAACCTTTCTAGAGCAACGCTGATAGAGTAACCTTTGTGTGCCACGTGTCCCAGCGTCCAATCAAGCGCTAGGGGATTGCCACCAGCAGCTTCATATAAAGCGGTCAATATCTCTGACTTGGTTGCATTTAGTTCTTGGGCTAGGCGGGGGTATGCTCGTCCCTTCGCTTGCATTAACTCTAAAGCTTCTGTTTCTGAGAGACGGTCTAAGCGGATGGTGAGAGCGCTTTCCCCTGTACGGCGGCGGCTGGTGATAATAGCTTTATTGGGGGTGGGCAGCTTCCGCAGAAACTCAGCAATCATCTCGCGTTCTTCTGTATTCAGCGTTTCCAGGTTGTCCCAAATCAGCAAGGCGCGCCTTCCCCGTAGGGCATCTAAAAGGGCGCAGCGGCGTTCGGTGGAATCAGTCATTTTGACGATATCTGTCTGCCCTAAGCCTTTGGCAAATTCTCGGCAGAAGCTATCAAGAGAAGATAGAGCGAGCGTTTCTTGCCGCACTCCCTCAGTTGAGAGCCAGGTAGTCTTGGCAGAAGCAAACAGGTAGGCATCAAACAGTGCTTGCTTACGAGCAAGGTGTGCTACCTCCAGGGCCAACACTGTCTTGCCCATACCACCAATACCATCGATCGCCACACCCCAACCCCGTTCCTCTGGTGAAAGTGCTTCCATACAACGGGCAATTTCTGCTTTTCGTCCCACAAATACATCGTTATAGCGGGGCAGGTTATCAGGCACAGCTAGCGTGCGCTTTCCCTGTAACTGGCTCAATCGCGCCTCTAGGCTAGTAACTTCTTTTTGTTTCTCCTCCAGTTCGATTTGCAAATCCACTGGAACTCGAATTCCATAACTAGCTTTTTCTTCCTCTAATATCTGAAGGGCGCGACGGGCACGGTTGAGAGTTCGCTGTAGCGCTTCTTGATCATCCATAGAGTTATATAAAAAATAAATCTAAGGGACTTGCAAATAACAAAATATTCAATTAATGCTTGTGGGATAACCTCTCTAGCTTATCTGAGTGCCAGGGTTGGCAAGATGCCCATCTTACAAGATTGTATAATTTTTTCACGGCATCCCCAAAACTCGGCAGTTCGTGTTCAAAACTCGGCAGTTCGTGTTCAGAACTCGGAAGTTGGTGTTTGGAACTCGGAAGTTGGTGTTTGGAACTCGGAAGTTCGTGTTTGGAACTCGGAAGTTGGTGTTCAGAACTCGGCAGTTCGTGTTTGGAACTCGGAAGTTGGTGTTCGGAACTCGGAAGTTCGTGTTTGGAACTCGGAAGTTTGTGTTCGGAACTCGGAAGTTCGTGTTTGGAACTCGGAAGTTTGTGTTCAAAACTCGGAAGTTTGTGTTCAAAACTCGGCAGTTTGTTTTTGGAACTCGAAAGTTGGTGTTTGGAACTCGGAACAAGAACAATACACCTCTTGCATAAGTGATTTTATCGGTACGGCAGTTGCTTCAACGGGGGGAAACCCCGCAATGCGCTGCCTCGTTTATCTGCGTTTATTGGCGGTTAATTATTTTTTTTGGACTTTTGCAAGAAGTCTAAACATTATCGGATATGTTTGTTTAATCTAATCCTGTTTTTTATGCCGAGACTGTAATTCCATTACCTGACGGCGTTTTTCTTCCAATTCAATTTGCAAATCCACTGGAATCCGAATTCCATAGGAAGCGGCTTGTTCTTCCAAAATTGCCAATGCTCGTTTTGCTCTTGCGAGTGCAGGTGTTACTACTTCTTGATCGGTCATAATTTTAGGCGAGTCTGGGGTTGAATTTGGTAGTCCTTTCCCTCCCCGCAACATGGCAATGGGGAAATCTTCCATTGCTGTATCAAAAAACGGCGTTTGTTCTTTTTGCCATAGGGTTCTGGCGCTTTCTGGCACAGTTTTACCCAAATGATTGATCAAGTTTGAGAGCATGACTTTGGTATCCCCTGGTTGATTGGCGGCTCCCTGCAATGCCTCAATGAGATGATAAGTGTAGAGGCTCATACTTCCATCAGGACGTATCCAGGAAACCTGATTACCCCTGGAGGAGGTAAACACCGCCCGTCCTTCGCCCTGCTTTAGTGCCTCCACTACCCCCTTGGGCAATGCCGTGGCGATAAAATCAGCAGGTAGTTCGCCTTTAGAAGTCGCCATACCCTCTGCATGACAACTATCAATTACTACCCACAACCGTTTTGCCTGAATCTGCCGCAAGGCTTGAGTAAATTGTTGGGCAGATAGGGCGCTGTTAGCAATATCTGAGGATTTGAAGTCATGTTGCAGCAAATAATAACACTGGCTTGCTAAGTCAAAGCACCCATGACCAGAGTAAAAAACTACAATTGTTGCATTGCGATCGCCAGCAGCTTTTTCCTGTAATCACGTTAATCCATCCAAAATTGCGCTGCGTGTTGTTTGCTCATTCTGTAATAAGCGAATATGTTCTGAATCATCCAAATAAGCACACAAATTTGGGTCGATTAGCACCGTCTTCAGCGCTTGCACATCTTTGACTGTGACAGGCAATGACTATTTTGGTTCGGCTGTTCTGCCAACCCCAATTAACAAGGCATAACCGTGAGCAAAGTGGTTCGACATGATGGCACAGTTTATCCTTCATCCTCTTCAATTACTGCACTACGATCAAGTAATAGTAAATTACGGAGTTGGTCTGTATCTAGTTCAGTTAACCACTCTTCACCTGCGCCTACGACTTGTTCAGCTAGTTGTTTTTTACTTTCAATCATGTCGTGAATTTTTTCTTCTAATGTGCCAGTGCAGACAAATTTATGTACTTGCACATTACGGGTTTGCCCAATCCGAAATACTCGGTCTGTGGCTTGATTTTCTACTGCGGGATTCCACCATCTATCAAAATGGAAGACGTGATTTGCTCTAGTTAAATTTAACCCTACACCACCAGCTTTTAATGAAAGAATCAGAATTGGTGGCCCTTGAGGATCGTGTTGAAAACGGTCAATCATTTCCTCACGTTGTTTTTTACTAGTGCCACCATACAAAAACAAAGTTTCGCGCCCTAGCTGTTTTTCTAAATGTGGTTTGAGTAATTTGCCCCATTCAGCAAATTGGGTGAAAATTAAAGCGCGATCGCCTTCTGCCAAAGCCTCTTCTAGCATTTCATCTAAACGCTGAAGTTTAGCTGAATGATATTTGTCTAACGTCGTTTCTTTTAAATATTGGGCTGGGTGATTGCAGACTTGTTTAAGCTTGATTAGTAAAGCTAAAATCATGCCTCGTCGTTGTAGTCCAGTTGCATTATCAATCTCAGCTAAAGACTGTTCCACCACTTTTTGATAAAGTGTAGCTTGTTCGGGAGTAAGACCACAAAATACTGTCATTTCTTGCTTATCTGGCAAGTCTTGAATAATATCACGATCTGTTTTCAGTCGCCGCAAAATAAAGGGTTGGACTAATGAGCGCAATTGGTTTAAAGAAGCTGCATCACCATACTTTTCAATCGGCATGGCAAAACGTCGTTGAAAAAATTGCCGATTACCCAAATACCCAGGATTGAGAAAATCTAAAATAGACCATAGTTCTTGCAATCTATTTTCTACTGGTGTTCCAGTCAAAGCTATACGAAATGTTGCTTCTAATTGTCGGGCTGCCTGTGACTGCTTGGCTTCAGAATTTTTGACATTCTGGGCTTCATCTAAAACTATTGCTTGCCAAGAAACACTTTGCAATGATTTGACATCTCGGTGAATTAATGAGTAACTAGTCACGACTAAATCATGCTTTTTCACTGCTTCTGTAAACGCCTTACCTTTGGGGCGTTTATCACCGTGATACTGTAAAACTTTGATTGTAGGAGCAAATTTCTTAACTTCCCGTTCCCAGTTCCCTAAAACAGAAGTTGGGCAAACTAGCAGAGTTGGTTTTTCCAATGCATCCTGTTCTTTAAGGTGTAGAAGAAAAGCGATGAACTGCACGGTTTTTCCCAGTCCCATATCGTCGGCCAGACAAGCACCCAAGCCCCAACGTTCTAGGAAAGCAAGCCAAGCCGCACCTCGCTGTTGATAAGGTCGCAACTGTCCTTGAAAATTTTTTGGTGTTGGCAAAGGCGCGATCGCCTGATTGTTTGTTAGCGCCCCAATTAACTCTTGTAATGCCCCAGATGCCTCAAAACTCACCACAGGTAATTTCTCAATTGCCTGGGTATCCCCAGTACTCAAGCGCAAAGCATCTTCTAAGGAAAGCGCCATTTGGTCTTTACGAGAGGCAAAAAAGGTTTGAGCTGTCTTAATATCTTGAGGACGTAACTCCACCCACTCGTTATTGATTTCTACCAGTGGGCTATTCAGCGCTACCAGCCGATCAAACTCAGCTTTAGAAATAGTCTGTCCGCCAATTGCCAATTTCCACTGAAAATTCAGCAAACTCTGCAATCCCAAGCGCCCTTGTTTTTTGTTTGGCGTTTCGGCAGTAATTTTTAAACCCAAACGATTTGCCCATCCCTCACGGTTCGCCAAACTCGGAGGCAAAATCACTCCTAAACCACTATCTTCAAACCTCCAAGCAACAGACTTGATAAATTCGTATGCTTGCATGGGGTTAAGACTGCAAGATTCGGGATTTTCTGTTTCTAAGCTAGCTGCTAGTGGCGGATACAGTCGGGAAGCTAACCCCAAACCTCGTAAAAAAGTTTCTTGGGGTTGTTCGATGGTGCGATTTTGATAAGCTAATTGTTCAACTGGGTGCTGCCAAATAGTTGCTGCATCAACCAAAAACTCTGGGTCATCTGCCGCTTGCAGGTAATATGCCAATGTCCAATCTGTTTTTCCATCATCTGGAGAACGTAATTGCAAGCAGGTACGAAATAAAGCTTTATGAGTCAACTGGTACTGCAACGGCATAGTCCAAGACTTTAGTACCGCCTGTAGCCGTTCTACTTCAATTGGATCAGCGTTGACTGTGTTAGATACGTTACTTAAAGCTTGCAACCACTGCCGCACCGCAGATGGTAGAGATGCCATGACTCTGGTTTCAATTGGCAGTTGGGAACCAATCATTTCTCGTACTTGAGCATCTATGGTACTGTTGAGAAATTTCAAAAGTAATTCTTCAGGTGGTAAGGGTAACTCTATATATAGTGGAGATTGGGAAAATTCCTGAGTTCCTGATTCTTGCTGATAAGTGCGACAAGCCAATGGCATTAACTGGGAAAACTTTTCCAACCTTGTACCATCGACAGCACTATCTAAAAGTACTTGCCAATTAGCAACTATCGAATCAGCAGATTGTTGAATTGTTGGTAAAAACTTACACCTTGAGATTAAATCTAAACTCCAACGGGCGACCTGCGACCAGAAACGCAAGTCTCCTCCTAAAAAACTATCCTCGTCGCTAATTGTACTTAGAGGAAGAGAAGAAAGAAATTTTATTGCTGTGGCAGGATTGAGATAAAAACCCTCGACTCGCCAAGGGTGAAGATATGGTGATGAGTCTGTTGGTAGTGAAGATTTTAATTGCGTCTCTACAGCGGCAGAATGTATTGGAAAAATCGCTGTTGTGCCTTGTTGCTCGCTATTTGAGATATCAGTAGGTAGAGCAATTATTTGGGAGTGTGTTGGTATTACTTCTCTAACACTTGTATTTGAGCGTGTTGGCTTAGTTTCTCCTTTCGAGGTTCGCCTAGCACCTAAAGCCACTTGGGGTTGCTCGATTAAATTGGCAATTTTAATGTTCCGCGATCGCAACCACTCACTCAATTCTATTGATGTCATTGCCAATGGATGTAATTGTATATCTCCAGAAGCACTAGAATCAAAGTTATCTCTTGACGAACGCCAAGTTTCTCCCCAAATGAATAAACAACTATCTTGATTTTTTTGTAACCAAATACCGTGTAAAATTGCCATTTTTCAACTATTTATATATTTGCCAAGATGAAGTATTAATCAGTAAAGCTATAAATTCACTTTTGATGCCATTTGCTAATTGTCAACATTTGATATAGCCAAATTTCTTATATAATAAATATCTTGACTAATGAAGTGTTCTAAAAAAATATTAATCATGAAATTGCCTCTTCATGAAGTTATAAAAAATGACATTGTAGTAGAACTAGATTATATACATCCTCAAGAGCAGGAGTTAGTTAGAGCATTACTAAATCTAGTAATTATTGAAGGTAGAACTTATCCTCACGAGCAACCTCTATCTCAAGCAGAATTTGCGGCTTACTGGTTGAGTCATGATGCCTTTGTTGTTAGGAAAATTGAACCAGGCACTACACAAAGATCCAAAGAAGTGTTAGGGGCATTTTACTTGAAACCAAACTTTCCCGGTCGGTGTAGCCATATTTGTAACGCTGGTTTTATTGTACAACCACAGCTGCGAGGTCAGGGCATAGGCAAATTTATGGGAGAAGCTATGCTTTTAATAGCAGCTAGCCTTGGCTACGAGGCGGTAATGTTTAATTTGGTCTTTGAAACTAATATACCTTCAATTACACTGTGGCAAAAATTAGGATTTGAGACGATTGGGCGCATTCCGCAAGCAGTCAAGCTAGCAGATGGGCAGATGATAGACGCCCTAACAATGTATCGTGCTTTGCGTTGACAAAGTTGTTTATCTTTGTATGTAGCCCAAGCCAGCCATAGTGCATAAATGTTAGGATTGCCACAGAGAGAGAATAGCGAAAGAGAAGGAAAAAAAACTGAATGACAGAAGTTGATAAGTCAATATCCTTCGACGGACGGGATATTCGACTGAAGGTTGGCCTACTGGCTCCCCAGGCTGGTGGGTCGGTTTTGATACAATCAGGGGATACAGCTGTTTTGGTGACGGCTACGCGATCGCAAGCCAGAGAAGGCATTGATTTTCTTCCCCTCACAGTAGATTACGAAGAAAGATTGTATGCCGCGGGTAGGATTCCTGGAGGAATCATGCGGCGTGAAGGTCGTCCACCAGAAAAAACAATTCTCACCAGCCGTTTGATAGACCGTCCCCTGCGTCCGCTGTTCCCTTCATGGTTGCGGGATGACTTACAAGTTATTGCCCTAACACTGTCGATGGATGAGCAAGTACCACCCGATGTACTGGCGGTTACTGGTGCTTCTATTGCTACCCTGATTGCCCAGATTCCGTTTAACGGCCCAATGGCAGCAGTACGGGTAGGCTTAGTAGGTGATGATTTTGTGATTAATCCTACCTACGCAGAAATTGAAGCTGGAGATTTGGATCTGGTAGTAGCAGGTTCACCAGAAGGCGTAATCATGGTAGAGGCGGGAGCCAATCAGTTGCCAGAACGAGATATTATCGAAGCGATTGATTTTGGCTATGAAGCAGTAAGGGACTTAATCAAGGCACAACAAGATTTAGTCGCAGAACTAGGTCTAGAAATTGTGAAAGAAGTGCCCCCAGAGGTAGATTCTACTTTAGAAAACTTTATCCGCGATCGCGCTAGCGATGAGATTAAAAGAATCCTGGCGCAATTTGAATTAGCGAAGCCAGAACGCGATGCCGCTTTGGATGTTGTTAAAGAAAACATTGCCGCTGCGATCGCTGAACTTCCTGAAGAAGACCCTATCCGTGTTGCTGCAACCGCAAATAGCAAGGCACTTGGTAATACTTTTAAAGACATTACCAAACACTTCATGCGCCGTCAAATTATCGAAGACAACGTTCGCGTTGATGGTCGCAAACTAGATGAAGTGCGCCCCGTTTCTTGCCTAGTTAGTGTCTTACCTCAAAGAGTTCATGGCAGCGGCTTATTTAACCGGGGACTAACCCAGGTATTATCTGCCTGTACCCTTGGTACTCCTGGAGATGCCCAAAACCTCAACGATGACCTGCAAACAGACCAATCTAAACGCTACTTACATCATTACAACTTCCCGCCCTTCTCAGTTGGCGAAACTAAGCCGATGCGCGCCCCAGGTAGACGTGAAATCGGTCACGGGGCACTAGCAGAACGAGCACTGTTACCTGTGCTACCACCTAAAGAACAATTTCCTTACGTAATTCGCGTTGTATCGGAAGTACTTTCTTCCAACGGTTCCACTTCAATGGGTTCAGTATGCGGTTCCACCCTTGCCTTAATGGATGCTGGTGTGCCAATTCTCAAGCCTGTTAGTGGTGCAGCCATGGGTCTGATTAAAGAAGGCGAAGAAGTGCGCGTCCTAACTGACATTCAGGGAATTGAAGACTTTCTGGGCGACATGGACTTTAAAGTAGCCGGTACAGATACCGGGATTACTGCCTTGCAAATGGACATGAAAATCTCTGGTTTGTCCTTAGATATCATTGCCCAAGCCATCCACCAAGCCAAATCAGCTCGTTTGCACATTTTGGACAAAATGCTCCAAACCATCGAGCAACCGCGCACAGAAACCTCACCATACGCCCCACGTCTGTTGACTATTAAGATTGATCCAGACATGATCGGTCTGGTCATTGGGCCTGGAGGCAAGACAATTAAGGGCATCACCGAGGAAACAGGTGCAAAAGTTGACATCGAAGATGATGGCACCGTAACGATTTCCGCTGTAGATGAGAGCAAGGCGAAAAAAGCCCGTAATATCATCCAAGGTATGACCCGCAAGCTCCATGAAGGGGATGTCTATGTCGGTCGCGTGACTCGAATTATACCCATAGGCGCGTTTGTAGAGTTTCTGCCTGGCAAAGAAGGCATGATCCATATTTCTCAACTAGCTGACTACCGGGTTGGCAAAGTTGAGGATGAAGTAGCAGTTGGCGATGAAGTGATTATCAAAGTCCGTGAGATTGACAATAAAGGCCGGATTAATCTCACACGCTTAGGTATCCATCCTGATCAAGCAGCTGCGGCGCGAGAAGCAGCAGCAGTAAATCGGTAAATCGATTTAGGATTTTAGATGTTATCTAAAATCCGCGATGCCTAAGAAAAAGGCATCGCTGTATGCTTCTTTAATCAGTTGGCAAGATTATTAGAACTTGGTAATAATTTGCCCATTCGATATCACAAATTCGTATGCTTCTTTAATCAGTTGGCAAAATTATTAGAACAGCCGAAAGACTAAAGTTGCGACTAAAAGAACAAAGCCTGCTTTTGCAGGCTTGATAAATTAGATAATTTTCCAATCAGAAATTAGGGATTTTTGTTGATGGTGGGTGGTTTGATGACGAATGTAATTAGCTATCTGCATACATCATCTCTAACCGCATCGCCATCTGAAAAATTCATGAGGTTTAATTTTATCATGAATCATCAAATGGAGTGTCCACCATATCCGAGTTTTGGTGGGTATAGCCATAATTAAGTGCATTTTAAAAATCAAATAGTAGTCGGAAGCAGAAACGGGCAAATAAACAGAATTATGCCATCAAACGTAAGGGCTACTAAAACCCTCTCTATTTCTGCTTTCTGCTTGGACTTAACAATAAATATTTACACCAACCTATTTATACCAGTAGAAAGTCTAAGGTTAAAAAATGATTCAACCCTTACGCAAACTACTAACATTTGAAGAATTCGCCCACTGGAAACCTGACGGTGAACGCTATGAGCTGCATGATGGAGTAATTGTTAAAATGCCACAACCGTTGGGAGGTCATGAAGAGGTTACAGGATTTTTATCTATAGCACTGAGTGTGCAATGCTATCAATCAGGTCTTCCCTATATCATACCTAAAACCGCACTAGTCAAGCCTCCCGAAAATGAATCAGCTTACTCGCCAGATGTGCTAATAATCAACCAAGCTAATCTTATTAATGAGCCATTTTGGAAAAAAGAATCGACGGTAATTTACGGTACATCAATTCCTCTAGTGGTTGAAGTTGTCAGTAATAATTGGCGGGATGACTATCACACCAAAGTTGGTAAATATGAAGAAATAGGTATACCTGAATATTGGATTGTAGATTATCTTGCGCTTGGCGCTCGTAAGTTTATCGGCAATCCCAAACAACCTAGTATCTCTATTTATTTTTTAGTTGAGGATGAATACCAAGTTACTCAATTTAGGGGTACAGATCGTATTCAATCACCAACTTTTCCAGAGTTGAATTTAACTGCTCAACAAATATTTCAAGCTGGGAGTAGTCGCACTGCCTCGTCTACTCCGTAGTCAACGTCACTCTAAAAAAGATAGGGTATTCGATTTTTTCTACGTTGTAGCGACTTCAGTCGTTGAGCTTAGACTTAATATAAATTAATTGTTTATTTCACGAATAAAGGTCAGCTTCCAGCTTTTTCAAGATTGTTTTATGACTCATATTCTTGGGGTTGGATGTTTAATTGTGTCATAACTTTTAACCTACTTAAAGAGCTTGGTAACAATACTGCTACTCAACTATCGCTGCTTCTACAAGTGGCTAACAACCGAACAAAGACTCATAACAAAATTGCGAAATTCAGAATCAATAGGGAAAAACACTCTTGTTGTTCTAGTCTAAATTCCCCTAGTCTGTGGAAGCTAACTGAGTACACTTCACCGTAAAAAGGTTTGGAAATATCAAGGGTTTACTTCGTTCTACCCAACCTACGATTGATTAAATTCCATACCCTTTTTGTGGTTGACCATACTTAGTCTGTGTCGCTGCGACTTCAGCCGTTTGGCTTAACCTACAAATACTCACTTTGTCAGTTTCTAGATTTAAGCTATGTTTGGTAATAAATGAATTAGCCTACGCGGTTAGCTTTTATTCCAAACTTGTTATACAGCATTGTGAGTGCTAAACGTCTGCCAGAAACCATCGCCCGTGTCAGGATTACCCGCCAATCTTGGCAACACGGCCTTCTTGAGGGCGAAGTGAGTGCGGGTGAATATGAGTGGCAGTTCCAATGGCATTTTAGCCGGGGAGAACTGTCTGTGAAGCCTTCCCAAGGTCGCGCCTTAATTAAAGAACCCCTAGGTCGCTTCTTGGAAAAACAAGATTATCAATTAGAGCCAGGAGGAGACTATGCCTTTACTATTCGAGCTGAACTTTAATGATTAATTATTTGCCATTTGTCAGTAGAAGCTAACAAATAGAGATAGTTAGCAAATTATTGCTGACATCAAATTCAGCAATCAAGATTCAGAACTTATACCAGCTAGGCGACTTAAATATCTTTCAATTAAAAGAATGGCAACAATGTCATCTATTGGTCGTGGTGGTTGCCGCATGCCCTGTGGTAATAATTTTGTTAGTCCTTTAGGAGGATGCATCTGCCAATAGCGATCGCGTGCTTCTAAGCTAGTGTAGCGCTCATCCACTAAAACAATATTCAGCGGCTCTGCTAATTCTTGCCGTAGTTGCTTTTTCCACTGCTTGGCGGTAGTTTGATCGCCCATTACCATCAAGGAAATAGGAAACTTCTGACGTAGCTTTTCAATCGTAGCGATCGCCTCGCTTGCAGATACAACTTGATGATAATGCAGTTGCCGATCCAGTCCTAATACCGCTAAACCACACTTATCACGACCGGGATCAAAGCCTAAAATGACTGGTTGTGTCGGTGAGAATTCACGGAGAGTCATAAGTAATTCACAATTCACAATTCAAAATGTAACAACGAATTTCTTATTCAGCTTTCTGGCAATTTATCATCTCCAAGTTATATTTATTTTGAATCCAAAGTTTTTATCAAAAAGCTGTTAACTTAATTTCAAACAAAACTACGTATTTAAAGTTGCTATGAAATGATATTAGATAATCAGAAGCTCATTAAACCCTGCTAATATATGTTGGTTGTTTTTCAGGTGCTAAAAACAACTTGCCCGTTGATTATTGCTATTAATTTGACTTTTAGTGGCCCCGCTGTATAAGTATCTTCTGCCGCGATCGCTTTGATTTCTATAAGTTGATCGGATTGCCTCAGTTGGGAAACAAAGCGAAGAAAAGTACCATCTATTTGCACATTTTCAATAATTCCAGCATTACGAGCGCGAAATTGGGAAGCAGAAATCAGCAGATCCAGTCGTTGCCGTAGTTGGTAAGATGTCATGGTTTTGGGATCGGCAGTAGTTGTAGCTAATACCTGTCCCCCTGAAAAGACTAGTTGATTTCGCGCTGTATCTGCAAAAAATTCTATCTGCTTTTCTCCCCTGACGTAATTACCAGCAGAGAAAATTCGCATCACGTATTCTCGTCCATCATCAATCTGCTTGACTAATTGCTCAATTCTATCTTGGGTAATATGCAGCAACTCTAGATTATTTACGCTATTTTCCCCAGGTTCAGTTAATTCGAGGTTAGCATTCCGGTTGGCTTCTTGTAGCAGTTGCATAACTGCCTGACGAGCCGCAGCAGCTTGGTTAACCTGAACAACAGCAGCAGCCAAAACTTGACCGCGAACCAAGGCAAGCTTACCTAAACGCAGATCCCGGTACGACTGATAATATTTTTCCAGTCTCGCCACTTCTTGTTCTAGATAGTTCTGCTGCCTTTCCAATTCTCTAAGGCGAGATTCCCGTTTGGCAATTACTTGCTCCCTTGCTGCAACTTCGGCATTGCGCTTTTGAATTAGTTGATCGAGACTGGCAATCTTTTGATCCCGTTGTTCAATAGCTTCTTGCCTGTTGGCTAATTCGCGATCGCGTTTTTCAATAGCTGTTTTGGCTTCATCAATGGCTTTTTTGGCTTCAGCGTACAGTCGTTGCCTTTCTGTTTTGAGTTGTTCAACTGCTGCCTGCAATGCCTTTCTTTGATCGTAAACGCTTTGAAGTTCAGCTATTGCTTTTTGATATTGAGCTACAACTTGGTCTAATTCGCTTTGAGTGCGCTGGAGTTGAGCTTGCGTTTGGGCTTGTTGAGAAATAGTACGGTTGAGTTGGGCTTGCGTTGCCTGTTGTTTGGCATTAGCTGCTTGTAAAGACTGATTAATTGCCTGCAAGTCTCGTTGAGCTTTTACTTGCTCCTTTCTTGCTTGGTTAAGTTCACCCTCTACTTGGCTTTTCTGAGCTTCCGTGGTTTTTAGCTGTTCACGCTTGTTCCTGAGGTCTGTTTGAATATCTTCTAACTCAAAGACTCCCTTGCGTAACCCTTCGTCAGCAGCAAATAAAATTGCTAAAGTTGATGCCGAAATTAAAGTTCCAGTAAAAATCGTTACTAGTACAGCCGTATTTTTAGGGCGTAGCTTAAAGAGTGAGAGGCGCGCCTTGCCAACCCGTGTGCCGATACGATCACCCACGGTGGCAAGCATGCCTCCCAAAATTAAAATTGCTGCGATGAGGATGTACCCGGTGGTCATCTTCAGCTACCGAAATGCTTCCAGATACAGCCTACTACTTTCAACCATTTTTTGTGGGGGACGAGGGATTGGCAATAGCCGAATTTACTCAATTTTTTAGATTTACCTCCATGTTAGTGCCATTTCTAAAAACACAATACGTGTCACCTCTGCTTCCCCCAATTGCTTTTAAGTGAATTGCCTACTTAAAGTAACAGGTTTATGCACAGTAATCTTCTTTTTGTGGATGGAAATCATCTTTTTTTCTCGCAAATCTCCAAGTAACCTGGTGACGGTAACGCGAGTAGAACCGATTGCTTCAGCGATCGCCTGATGAGATAGCTTCAAATCAATTGTGATCCCATCAGCGCAAGGAACCCCAAAATCACGGCAGAGAATTAACAAAAAACTCACTAACCTGGAACCCATATCTCGGTGAGCGAGAGTTTCAATCATCATCTCTGTTTGTAAAATTCGCGAAGACAAACCTCGCAGCATCAACATTGATAATTCTGGATTTTCCTTGAGTGCTTGCTCCACCTGTTCAATTGGAGCTGACAGTAATTCTACAGGCGTAAATGCAACGGCATGGTAAAACCGATCCGACTTGTTTCCCGTTAGCAGCGACAACACACCAAAAACGCTATTTTCCCGCAGCAGTGCTACTGTTATTTCTTCTCCTGCCTCGTACACCCTGGAAAGTTTAACAGCACCTTTCAAAAGAAAATAAACTCGTTCAGCAGGATCGCCAGGAAAAAAGATCGTTTTATTTCGTTCAAACGTTTCCACAACCGGCGGAAAAGCTCCGGTTGCCATTTGACGGAAAACATTTGCTAGGGCTTTATCTTGTGTCACGATCATCTCCCTTCCCCTACCCAATGCCGGAAAAACAAAAACTGATTACCTAAGAATACACCTGAAAAATCAATAAAGCACCGTCAACCTTTCTGTACTTTCCTATACTCAAAATTAATGCTTTATAGTTATTTGTTTATAATGATACATAATTTTTGATATTTTTAGTGATTAATCCTTGAATATGGCTTAAATTAGCTGTATTAAAAAGGTTTTTTAAAGACAAAATCAAGATAAATTGAGAATATATAAAGGATTAATCAGTAATTTTATTGTATTAAACTGTCTTACCAATAATCATTTTTACAAATCCTGTAAAAAACAAAGACAAACTAGCCTCAGATTCTAGTATGCTCCTAATGATTGTTCACATTAACAATTGCTATGCTAAATCTGACTGGAAAAAATGCCCTTGTCACAGGTATTGCAAATAACCGCTCGATCGCCTGGGGGATCGCTCAACAACTACACAAAGCCGGAGCTAACTTAGGTATTACCTACTTGCCAGATGAACGAGGCAAGATGGAGAAAAAAGTTGCTGAATTGGTAGAACCCCTTAACCCCAGCTTATTTCTTCCCTGTGATGTCCAAAACGACGAACAAATTCAATCTACTTTTGAAACAATCCGCAATAAGTGGGAAAAACTAGATATCCTCGTCCACTGTCTGGCCTTTGCCAATAAAGATGATTTAAGTGGTGATTTTAGCCAAACATCACGCGCTGGCTTTAACACGGCGCTACAAATTAGCACATACTCACTGGTGCAATTGAGTGGTGCAGCTAAACCTTTGATGACAGAAGGAGGAAGTATCCTCACCCTCAGCTATTTAGGCAGCGTCAGGGCAATTCCTAACTATAACGTCATGGGTGTTGCTAAGGCAGGATTGGAAGCAAGTGTACGTTACTTAGCTGCTGAAATGGGGCCACAAAATATCCGAGTCAATGCCATCTCCGCCGGGCCAATCCGTACTTTGGCATCAAGCGCGGTAGGAGGAATTTTAGATATGATTCATCATGTCGAGCAAGTTGCGCCCCTGCGACGCACAGTAACTCAATTAGAAGTAGGCAATACTGCGGCTTTTTTATGTAGTGACCTGTCCAGTGGTATTACAGGACAAGTCCTATATGTGGATGCAGGATATGAAATCATGGGAATGTAAGGAAATTGGGGATTGGGGATTGGGTATTGGGAAGAAGAGGCAGAAAAGAGGAAATGACTGTGAGTTATCCCTGCACTCTTTCCTAGTCCCCAGTCCCTAGTCTCTAGTCCCTAGCCCCTAGTATCCATTAACTATGCAAATCAGCGATTACCAAATTAATTCACACCACAACCAGTCAATTCCAAACCTGCGGATTGCCACTGTCCATCGCACTACCGGCGAAACCGATATACAAGTCACTATCAACCTCGATGGTACAGGGATTTGTAAGGCTGCAACAGGCATTCCATTTTTGGATCATATGCTGCATCAAATTGCTTCCCACGGGCTGATTGACTTGGATGTCCAAGCACAGGGAGACTGGGAAATTGATGACCACCACACCAACGAAGATGTGGGTATTACTTTAGGGCAGGCTTTTAGTAAAGCTCTAGGTGATAGGAAGGGTATTAATCGCTTTGGGAATTTCCTCGCGCCGCTGGATGAGGCATTAGTTCAGGTAGCACTGGACTTTTCTGGTCGCCCCCACCTCAGTTACGGTTTAGAGATCCCTACACAGCGGGTAGGAAACTATGATACCCAACTGGTACGCGAATTTTTTGTAGCATTAGTGAACCACAGCCAAATGACATTGCACATTCGTCAGTTAGATGGTATAAATTCCCATCACATCATTGAAGCAACATTTAAGGCGTTTGCCAGAGCAATGCGGATAGCGGTGGAGATAGACCCCCGTCGTGCTGGCATGATTCCTAGTTCTAAGGGAGTTTTGTAAAGTCATTGTGTGTATCAATTAGCTACCCAGTTGCCGATAATTGCCACACTTAGTTGTGTTTGTTATTGCTATCAACTGGGTAACCTGTATTTAATACCGAGTTACAGCTAAGTGTGACTTTGGTAGTTAGTAATTGCTAATTGATAATTAAACCAAGATGAAGTCTGTTGCAGACGCGCCCGATGCTCTACTGAATACTAGAGACACTCCGCCAGTAGTCCTAACTTCTGAGTTGCGGAAAGTTTATCGAACTGGCTTTTGGCTGAATCAAAAAGTTCTGTCTCTTAAAAGCTGTTCTTTAACCGTTTACCAAGGGGAAACTTTTGGGTTGCTAGGCCCGAATGGTGCTGGTAAAACCACGCTTTTAAAACTATTGCTGGGAATCATTCGCCCTAGTTCTGGGCGAGGATTATTATTAGGTAAACCATTAGGCGATCGCAGTGTCAAACAATGCATCGGCTACCTACCAGAAAATCCGTATTTATATGAATATCTCACCGGTTGGGAATTTTTGCAGCTAGCCGCTGGACTATTCCAAATTCCCCACAGGGTACAACGCCAACGCATTCCCCAACTTCTGGAATTAGTTGGTTTATCCTCGTTCGATACCCGTAAAAAGCAGATGCGGCGATACTCTAAAGGTATGCTACAACGTGTCGGTATGGCACAGGCGCTAATTAACGATCCAGAATTGGTATTTCTAGATGAACCAATGTCTGGTTTAGATCCTGTGGGACGCTACCAAATGCGGGAAATTATCCTAAAGCTAAAAGCAGCAGGTAAAACAATTTTTTTCAATAGTCATATTCTCAGTGAAGTTGAGCAAGTTTGCGATCGCGTTGCTATCCTTGCTCAAGGTGAATTAATTTGTACTGGTTCCCTCAACGAACTCTTAGGAAGCTCTGGCACATATCATGTTAAAGGTCAAGGTGGTGACGGCGAAATTCTCAAACAATGGTTACCCAGTTTAGTTTTTAACTCTGATGGTTCTTGGCAAGGTACATTACAAGATGATTACTATGATTTTTTATCAAGTCTTCGCCTAATGGGAGGGCAAATTATTACTATGAACTTGTCCCGTACCTCTCTAGAAGAGTTTTTTATCCAACAGATCCAACAAAAAAATAATTCACTTCACTAGTACAGCACGGCGTAAATAAACCACCTATTGTAAATGTCTGAAAACCTTGCGAAAAGCTAATTACCAATTCCGCGCAGCGGTACTAGTTTAGTTACCGAAGAGCTTTGCAACTCAAAATATACCTAATTATGTTGAAGTAGTGGCCAAGAAGTACAGATTATTTCCGGTTCTACTTCTGCGACTATTTTTTGCGATAATATTATCTAGAAAAATGATATTTAAGCTCATATTCCTTGATCCTCTAGCAAAAAATGTAAGTATAATCACAATGAACTTTGTAATCTTCTTGTATCGAAGCGGATTAAGCTTTAAATTAACTTTACTAAAATTTCAAATTCCATCAATAAATACTCCTCCGGAAAATCAAGTTTTTCTAAGAAAATAAGAATGTTGGGAAACTTAAATAATTCCGTATAGTCAAGATTAGAATGTTTAGACAGTACTTTAGCAATCATAGTTTAAGAGCTTTGGGTAAATATGCTTAATATAGGTTTGCTGAAATTCCTTACCCAATCAACCATGGGTGTGGCTTTGTTAACGGCTGTCAATCTCGCTGTGCCATCTGCTGGCTCTGCTCAACCAGGATCACCTAATAGAACTCCAGTATCGCCTACTACTCAGATAGCCCCAGCTACTACATCAATAGATACAAATTATGCATTAGGCGGCGGCGATCTTATACGTGTAAATGTATTTGAAGTGCCGGAATATACGGGAGAATACCAAATTCCCCCTGGTGGCTCGATCAATCTACCTTTAATCGGTAGCATATCAGTTCTGGGGCTAACAACCGAACAAGCTGCTGACGAAATTGCTCAAAGATACTCTCGCTTTTTAAAACGTCCGTTGATTTCAGTGAACCTTTTATCACCTCGTCCGATTAATATTTTTGTTGCAGGTGAAGTGACACGTCCAGGGGCTTACACTCTAAGCTTGCAAGGAGGCGCTGGAAACAATCCAGGTGTACAATACCCGACTGTATTGGCAGCACTAACAACAGCTCAAGGTGTGACCTTGGCAGCAGATGTTACCCAAGTTCAATTACGCCGTAAACTTGGACGTAGCGGTGAGCAAACGGTCTCACTTAATTTGAAGGAACTCATCCAAACAGGTAGGATAGGGCAGGATATTACCTTAAGAGATGGCGATACCATTGTTGTGCCGACTGCAACTAACTTCAACGTCGCAGAAGCACGGAATTTGTTTGCAGCTAACTTTGCCGCCGATCCTAGCAGACCCCGTACAGTAGCAGTAATTGGTGAAGTAAACCGTCCAGGTTCATATCTTGTTACCTCAGGAGCAACGACTGGACAAGACGGGGGAGCTGCCGGCAGCGGTTTGCCAACTCTAACGCGGGCAATTCAATTAGCTGGTGGGATTACGCCACAAGCCGATATTCGTAGTCTCAAGCTTCGCCGCCCTACAAGAGTTGGTTCAGAACAAGCTATAGATATTAATCTCTGGCAACTCTTACAAAGTGGTGATGTTAACCAAGACGTGATTGTGCAAGACGGAGATACGATTGTAATTCCGACTGCAACTGAGATTAACCCAGCAGAAGCTACTCAATTAGCTACGACTACTTTATCTCCCTCAAGAATCCAAGTTGGTGTAGTCGGGGAAGTTAAAAGGCCAGGAACTGTAGAAATTCAACCAAATAGTTCATTAAACCAAGCATTACTAGCTGCTGGCGGATTTAATGATGCTAGAGCTAAAAGTGGTGCAGTAGATTTGATTCGTCTTAACCCCAATGGTTCTGTAACTAAACGTGTAGTGCAAGTTGACTTCTCCAAAGGAATCAACGAGCAAACCAATCCTATACTCCGCAATAATGATGTGGTGGTAGTCAGCCGCAATGGTACAGCTAGAACTGGTGATACCCTCGGTGTTCTGTTCAATCCTATAGGCTCGATCTTAGGTATTCTCAGAACTTTATTCACCGGATTTTAGATGTGACTATAAGCTGGGGGCACTGTTAATCATTTCTGTCCCCAGACTGCAACAAAACCGGATATTGGCCAGTCAACGTTATGAGTTATGAACTACTGTAACTAATAACTAATGGCTAAGATGCAATTTCGGTTTGGCAAGCAGCAGCGTAAAATTTCCTGGGTGCAAGGGTTACTATGCGGCATGACCATTGCTTTAAGTTGGGCTGGACAAATACCCGCAACTTTAGCAGCAGAAAAGGTTACTATCCGCTTAGGCCCATTTCAGCAGTCGCTAGCGATCGCTGACTTAGAAAAATTTGCTAAAACAGGGAAACTACCAGAAAATCTGGAAATTTTTGGCTCTTTGTTAACTCCCCAAGTGCGAGAATTACTGAATCGGCGTTTACAAGTAGATCCAGCTTTTGCAGATAAATTCATTGACGAATTAGTGCGATCGCCACAAGGCAAACAATTAGTCGCATCATTAGGAGCGGCAATACCAGGTAGTACAGTAGACAGCCTCCAGGCAGCACTTAACCTCTCGCTACGACAAATTAACGGTTTGAGTGTTGTTGGCTTTTTGCAAGCCTACCCAGAGGAAAATGTCACCGTAGACGCAACTAAAGCGGTTCAACTCGCCGTAGAATTCAACGGCAACTACCTGCAAAGCCAAGCTCTTGGTACTCTACTTGAACGAGAGTTAGCTGTCAAAACTAATACATCCTTTCAGCCTCAATTCGATCCAGCTGCGAGCGGCAAAAACACAGTTCAACAGCAAACACTTATCCTAAGAGACCAACAACGGAAACGGATTATTCCTGTAGACATTTATTCGAGTCGTGGTGACACACAAGCACCACTTGTTGTTATTTCCCACGGACTTGGTGCCAACCGCAGATTTTTTAGCTATTTAGCGCGTCATTTAGCTTCTCACGGCATCACTGTTGCTGCAATTGAACATCCAGATAGCAATATTAACGCCAACATTACAGCCTCAGAACCAGTTAATTTGGCGAAACTGCTTCCGGCTACCGAATTTATTGAACGGCCAAAAGATATCAGCTTTTTGCTTAATGAACTAGCGAAACTGAACACCCAATCAGGGCAACTTCAGGGAAAATTTAACACTGAGAAAGTAACTGTTATTGGTCATTCCTTGGGTGGTTATACAGCCTTGGCTTTAGCCGGTGCAGAGGTAAACTTAGAGGAATTACGACAATTCTGTCAAACTTCTCTTTCTTTTAACGAAGCGCCTGGCGATTGGTTGCAGTGTGCAGCCGCTCCTTTAAAAGAGAAGAAACTACAGTTACAAGATGAGCGGGTTAAGAGTGCGATCGCCTTCAATCCTGTGGTTGGCAAACTCTTCGGTAAAAATGGCCTAGCTCAAGTTACTAACCCAACATTAATATTAAGCGCAACCGAAGACGCTTTAACTCCAGCCTTGAAGCATCAAATAGCCCCTTTCGCCCAACTGCAAGGCCCAAAGTATTTGATTACTGCCATTGGTGGTACTCACTTGAGTATTAGCGATCCCGCCTATTCTGGAAGTGCAGCCACTACTCTTATTAAAGAAAAGCGAGGCGAAGAAACTAATTCTTTACGCCAATTGATTCGTGGTGTCACATTAGCATTTACTAAACAACTAACACCAGAAGCAGGCATTTACCAACCATTTCTGACATCAGACTACGCTCAATCTCTTTCTACGCCTCAATTACCTTTACGGCTTAATTCTGATTTGCCAGGAAGTATAAAACCTTGGCTGGGTTTGGTAATTGACTAAAATGTACGCCTTATGTGAGTTAAAAATTCCCCAGCAATATCAAAGGTTTTAGCCTTCGCTTTAATTGTAAGCTCTAGCTCTATGAACGAGACTGTGTTCTTTCAGCCTCAACTCACATAAGTCGTATAGTATAAATAAATGCAAGCAATATATAGTTTAGCCAAGTAAAGCAACCTGTACCACAGTAATACACATAATCTTAAAAATCTATAGATAAGTACGAGTACTTTTGTGCATTGTGCTTGAAAAGTATTATTTATAAAATCCGAAGTAGCGATCGCACGCTGCCACACTTGCCAAAATAGTACAAAAGTAATGTGCAAAGCCTCAACTGGCTTGCAACCCAAACAAGCATTATGATTGGGGGAGTCTGTTATTCTACCTAAAGTTAAGTAGGCAATGTGAGTAAAGTTAATTACGAAAGTAGACCTTGCAAGTAAGTAATCAAGGTGCTTTAATAACGATTGCATTCTCACAAACTGCCTTACCTACACAAGAACGCACAAGTCGCGTTGGACTTGTAACTTGATGTTGCTGGTGTTCATAAAATTACAAACTCAAAACATTAGACTTATAGTTAGGACATAGTTAGGACAAGGTAGTACCATGTCCATTAAACTAAATTCCCCAAAAGTTAAATAGGAGCATATATGGAGCCAATCATTGCTATAGTCTTAGCGCTTATAGGTTATGCCTTAGGATCTGCAAAACTGATTAATCAAGGCAATGTAGCTCTAGTAGAAAGATTAGGGCGGTATCATCGAAAACTTAATCCCGGACTAAACTTCATTGTGCCCTTGGTCGATCAAATTGTGATGGAAGATACCACACGAGAGCAGATTTTAGATATCAAGCCTCAGAAGGTAATCACTAAAGATAACGTTTACTTAGAGGTTGATGGTGTTGTCACCTGGCAAATTATTAGCATGGAGGACACCTTCTATAAGGTTGACGATATGCAAGTGGCTCTAGCTAACCTCGTAACAGTTGAACTCCGTGCCCACATTGCTGAGAGAACATTATCGGAAACCATTTCTGCCAGAAATCAAATGAACCAATCACTGTTGCAGATTGTAAATGACACCAGTAAAAAATGGGGAGTGAACATTATTCGGATAGATATTCAAAGCATCACACCCCCAGAGAGTGTTCAAAGATCAATGGCAGAACAACAAGCTGCTGAAATTAGAAAGCAAGCAGCTATTACAGAAGCAGAAGGAGAACGACAAGCTGCAATTAAGAGAGCCGAAGCAACTAAAGAGTCAATTCGGATACTTTCGGAAGCTGTCACTGCTAGACCAGAAACTAGAGAAATTCTCAGGTATCTGGTAGCGCAAGAACAAGTAGAAGCAAGCCATAAACTTGGTGCTAGTTCCAATGCCAAAATAGTCTTTCTCAACCCAAGCATATCAGATGGAGCGCTAGATCAAATGCTGGGTGACGCTGTAAGTAGTGAAACTAATGGCAATAGTTCTGAGAATGGAACTGTATAGTCTTAACTATGCCGAAACAATGCATCAGCAACCAATGACACATCGCGCATTTCTTTAACATCATGAACCCGGAGGATATCAGCGCCATTAAAAATGGCAGCACAACACGCCGCAGCTGTGCCCCAAACTCGTGCTTTCGGATCTGGCTGATTAAGAATCCTACCTATAAAACTTTTACGGGATGCTCCTACTAAAATAGGACAGTTGAGCGCTTTGAATGACCGTAAGCGGCGAAGAATTTCTAAATTTTGCTCATGATTCTTAGCAAAGCCAATACCAGGATCAATGATCATTTTCTGCTGTTCAATGCCCGCAGTAATTGCAGCTGCAATTTGCTTTGCTAAAAAACTATTAATCTCTGCTATTAAATCTTGATAATCAGTTAGTTTTTGCATAGTCTGTGGGTTGCCTCGAATGTGCATCAACACAATAGGCACACTTAAATCGGCTACTGTTGGTAACATTTCGGAGTCAAACGTACCACCAGAAATATCATTAATTAAATCCGCACCAGCAGCTACAGATGCCCTAGCCACAGATGCCCTAGTTGTATCTACAGAAATCGGTACTGAAATGTGTTGCCGTAGCTCCTGCACTACAGGTACCACTCGCTCCATTTCTTCTGCAAGAGTTATTTGCTCTGCGCCTGGTCGAGTTGATTGACCACCGACATCAATAATGTCAGCACCAGATGCTACCAGTGCTTGCGCTTGTGCTACAGCAGCAGTAGTAGTACTAAACTCGCCACCATCACTAAAGCTATCAGGCGTCACATTCAACACGCCCATTAGATAAGTCTGCTTTCCCCATTGGAAACAGCGACCCCGAATTATCAACTCACTATGCATATAATCTACCTTTTTGGACAGATAGGGAGATGGGGAGATGGGGAGATGGGGTAAACTTCCCCCTGCTCCTTGATCCTCTTGTTTCCCCTTGTCCCAAAAGTTACTTATAGTTCACAATCCTGGCGAAACTTTCAGGTTCCAGGCTTGCTCCTCCCACTAGCACACCATCAATTTCTGGTTGAGCCATGATTTCATCAATATTGTTGGGTTTGACTGAGCCACCATATTGAATTGAAACATTGGGATTAGTTAATTGGCTGCGAATTAAGCCAATTACCCGATTTGCTTCTGTTGCTTCACAAGTGTCTCCTGTGCCAATTGCCCAAATTGGTTCGTAGGCAATCACTAAATTATTTTGATCGACATCTACCAAGTCTTTTTCTAACTGGGTGGTAATCAGTGATTCAGTCTCCCCTGCATCTCGTTGTTGTTTGGTTTCGCCTACACATAAAATAGGAGTAAGACCATACTTTTGGGCAGCTTTTAGGCGTAGATTTACGGTCGCGTCCGTTTCGCCAAAGTATTGCCGTCGTTCACTATGACCGACAATTACAAAGCGCACGCCAATTTCTGTCAGCATGAGGCCAGAAATTTCACCAGTATAGGCTCCATTTTCTTCCCAGTGGACGTTTTGTGCCCCAAGTTGGATACGGCTACCATGCAAACTCTTAGACAAAATGCTTAAGTCAGTGAATGGGGGGCACAATACAACTTCTCGCTCTTGGGGGGTTTCCTCCAAGTAGGGCAGAAATCCCTGTAAAAAATCCTGGGACTCTGCCTGAGTTTTGAACATTTTCCAGTTACCGGCAATAACTATTTTCCGCACAGATAATTTAGTCAAGATCCTAACGCTACTAGATGCATTTTTCAGTGTATGACTTTTTGCTTGTCATTAATCATTAGCTGTCCCCTTTGTCTCTAGGACTTACGCACCCAAGCCTGAAACCCCGATCCCCCCTAGCCCCCCTTTTTAAGGGGGGAACGTCTAAAGCCACGCCACTGAGGGAGTCGCTTAACCCGCAAGGGCGCAGGGCTGCCCCTTTCTAAGGGGGTTGGGGGATCTGAGTGCGTAAGTTCTGGTCTCTTATCTCTCGAATCTCCTGCTAAAAATCACTAGGATAAGAAACGAGGTCTATCTCATATCTCACATCCATCACATAACCAAAATCCGTATGAATTCGACATTGCCCTTGCCTGATCCGCATCAGAGTGATTCGTCCAACACTGATGCTACTTCCCTAAACTGGGAGGAAGAACTTGATAGTGCAATTTTCAGTTTTGAAGACATTCAGACGGAACTCAACTACAAACAAGCACAAACAGCACTGCGAAGATTGGTAGCCAATCTCGACCTCACTCCCCAGGAAAAGCATGGTTTAGAGACAGAGATTACTGATTTGGAAATGATGTTGGGGAAGTTAGACCGCATGGTGGTGCAGATTGCTGCTTTTGGGATGGTAGGACGCGGTAAATCTTCCTTACTCAATGCCTTGGTTGGGCAACCAGTGTTTGAAACTGGGCCTTTGCATGGGGTGACTCGTGCAGCACAAAGCGTTAATTGGAGTATTAACGAAGAGGCGATTGGCAAAACGGAACGTGCTTTACGAGTAACCCTGCCAGCAGTTGGTCAATCTCAGGTGGAATTAATTGATACACCTGGGTTAGACGAAATAGATGGAGATACCCGTGCAGCATTAGCTGAACAGGTAGCAAAACAGGCAGATTTAATTTTGTTTGTGATTGCTGGTGACATGACTAAGGTAGAACAGGTTGCTCTTTCTCAGTTGCGGGAAGCTGGTAAACCGATAATTTTGGTGTTTAACAAAGTAGACCAGTATCCAGAAGCAGACCGGATGGCAATTTACCACAAAATCCGGGATGAACGGGTTAAAGAGTTACTCTCACCTCTAGAAATTGTCATGGCAGCGGCATCACCATTAGTGAAAACGGCGATTCTGCGCCCTGATGGTAGCAGGGGGTTACAATTACGGACAGGTAATGCCCAAATCGATGAACTGAAGCTCAAAATTCTAGAGATTCTGCACCGTGAGGGTAAAGCTTTGGTTGCTCTCAACACAATGCTTTATGCCGATACCGTGAATGAGCAATTGGTACAGCGAAAACTGATGATTCGGGAACAGAATGCTAATGAGCTAATTTGGAAAGCGGTAATGACTAAGGCATTAGCGATCGCTCTTAATCCTGTAACTGTAGTAGATATACTTAGTAGTATTGTTATTGATATTTTTCTAATTTTAGGTTTATCTAAACTCTACGGCATTCCAATGACCGAAGCTGGTGCTGTAAAATTACTCCAAAAAATTGCCTTGAGTATGGGCGGTATTGGTGTTAGTGAACTACTAGCTAACTTAGGTTTAAGTGGGTTGAAAACTTTACTTGGTATCTCTGCATCAGCTACGGCTGGTGCTGCCATTGGCCCCTATATCTCAGTGGCGGTAACTCAAGCCGGCGTAGCTGGTGTTTCTTCTTACGGTATTGGACAAGTGACCAAAGCTTATTTAGCCAATGGCGCAACTTGGGGGCCTGATGGGCCAAAGGCAGTCATCAGTAAGATTTTGGCAACCTTGGATGAGGCCTCAATTCTCAGCCGCATTAAAGACGAATTGCTCTACAAAATGAAATTTAGCAAATAATGCATAGAAGCGGAGCATCTTGTTGTCAGATATCGCCCTCAAAACTTGAAACTTTGGGCTGAGAACTCCAAAAATTGAGCTTGAAGCGCAAAATTCAAAATTTCAGCTTTGAACTTGGAATGCCACTTTTACGCTTAATATCCAAGCTCAAAGCTTTGGCTTTCAACTTCTCAAGCAGAATTGCCAAAATATTGCCTACACTTCTGATGCTTGCAACTGCACTTTCTGATTTATAGGTAAAACTGTGCCACAAAACTTTGACTTTTACCCTTTGCTTTTAAAAGAATCTAGCCACTCTCGGACTTGTTCGCGGGCAATATCACGACCACCAAGACCAAAGGCTAAAGCAATAGCAACGGCGATCGCACCTAGTAAAAGCCCAAATGCTAAATTCACAATATCGCTGGCAACGCCAATCTGCCGCAGTGCCATTGCTGAGACTAGGGTAATAATGGCAATCCGCGCCACCTGTCCTAAAATCCTTGCCTGGGGGTTATTAGAACTGGTAATGATGCTAAAAGCCAGATTTGCCAAGAACAAACCAATGCCAAATACGATTAATCCCGATAAAATCCGCCCAAATATAATCAAAATCCCGGACACCAAGGCTGTCAGCGCGGCAATATTGAGAATATTTACTGCTGCGACTGTCGCAAACAGCATAATGCCCACTAAGACGATAATCCCGACAATTTCTGATGGGGTACGGGTTGGTGTTGATACTGGTGCGCCTGCTTGTGTGTATACGGCTGTTTGTCTAGGTGATGGCAGACCCAGCACAGCAAAAATGTTATTGAAACCAAAACTGGTGAGGATACTCGTGACCAGATCCGAAACAAACCTCCCCACGAAATAGCCAATAATCAGAATTGCTATGGCTGTAAAAATTGCAGGTAGAGCATTCAGAATTTGTTGCAGCATGGCGATCGCTGGAACTGAAATCGCCTCAATTTTCAGAGCATTGAGCGCGGCGATCGCAACTGGAATTAAAATCAAAATATAGACAAGCGTGCCGACAATATTCGACAGAGATTGTCCCCCTACAGATGAAGACAGTCCAAAACGGCTACCCAAATGGTCGATTCCAGTGGTTAACAATAAGTTGGTAACAATTCGGCAAACTATATTAGCTATAAACCAGCCGACAGCAGCAATTAGTGTCGCTGCTAAGATGTTTGGCAGAATTGAAAGAATCTGTGTTATTAAAGCTTTTACTGGTTGTAGCGCCTCCCTTAACCCCAGAGTATCTAGAACTGGGACGAGAAAAAGTAGAAAGATGAACCAATAAAGCGCATTGCCAATCGTTTCGCTTAAAGACAACTGATTGAGTCCAGGTGTACCATCCTGTGTTTCTTGATTCAAACGTTCATCCAGCCTCAATACCTGGAGTCCGCGTATCGTTGCAATCTTCACAATGGTAGCTAATAACCAAGCAACACCCAAAAGAATTCCTGCACCAACCAACTTTGGTAAAAAGCCCACAAGTTGATCGAGAAAATTATTGAGTGGTCGAGAGGCTACCTCCAGTCCTAAAGTCTGTAAAACCGCTACCGCAGTCAACAGAATAATGCCCCAAAAGACTAAGCTGGAGATTAATTGTTCCACCTGAGGAACATCGTTACGACCAGTCACTCCTGTAGCAATGCGGTTATCTATGTTTGTGCGGTTGAGGATTTTCCGTGTTACTACAGCCACAATCGCAGCAATCAACCAACCTACTAGCAAAATTGCCGTTGCCCCTAGCAAACGGGGTGTAAACAGAAGGATCTGTTCAACAATGCCTTGTACATCAGCAATTCCCTGCTTTATCCCTGGTTGATAGGGTGGTAGGTTGGGCGATTGTGCCAAAAATTGTTGCACCCTCATCGACAAACCCACTTCTATTACCTGGGTTATTCCTGGCCAAGCTGTGTTCATGGTTGTTCAGAATTAAGGTTTATTGTTGGGTGTTAACACTTAAGATGCTTCTGGAGTAGATTGTTGTATGCAATCGTGCCCCCGTAAGTTCACTAGTGTTTTGCCTAACAATTTACCAGGAAAAAGATATATATCATTCTGATTAAGAGCAATCTTTGAATTTATTAAATATTTTTTTGTTATGTTAATTAATTATTACAAAATGCTATTTGTTATAAAATATTTGATATTAATTTTTATGTTTAGACATATCTTAAAATTCAAAACTAAAAATAAAGAAGTAAAAGCTAGGTAAAGATAAAATTTCATCTCAATTGTGAATGAAAGCTCCTAGTATCTCTTGCATTTAGTAATTCTGCCAGCAGTGAAGAAAGCAGAAGCAGACAGGAAAAATTGTAATTTTATCTGTTGTACCTTTAGATCTTTATCTAACTTATACAAGTTTATTGATTTTTACAATCTAGTAAATTGTCGTATTGATGTAATGTAATGGCAGCGCTTAATTTTGCGTTAATCTAATTGCAGCAACAGCATTAAAAATGTAGAATGCCCCAAGTTTTGGAACAATCGATTCAAATTAATGCCACAGCTACAGTGGTAGAGCGTTGTTTTACCGATTTAACTCTCATGCATCGCTGGCTTAACCCTGTACTCCGTTGTGAACCTGTGGGCGGAACTTGGAGTACCGATGTTGGCAGTCAAAGCCGCTTTTTGATTCAAATTCCTGTAATTCAACCGGCTCTCAAGAGTGTTGTTGTAGAAAGGCAACCGGGTTTAGTCGTGTGGGAGTTTCAGGGATTTTTCAAAGGGCGCGATCGCTGGGAATGTCTACCAATCGAGAAGGGAACAAGCCTGCTGAATAGGTTTGAGTTTGAAATTCCCAACCCCTTAATCAGTTGGGGTTTTAATACCTTTGCAGCATCTTGGACAAAACAAGATATGCAAGCCCAACTGCGCCGCCTCAAACGAGTAGCAGAGGAAGTACAACAAAGACTTCGTTAATGTTGTCAATTTTGAAAATTCCGATTTTTAAATTTTGAATTTTTTACTTTCTCTTCAACTCAGCAAGTAGCCGCCGAATTGCGCTTGCATCATCAGCATCAGGAACCTTAGCTAGATAACTTTGCAAGTCGTCAGCAGCTTGTGGATAATGACCAAGTTGATAGTAAATCAGACCGCGATCGCGCAATTCTAAGCCCACCCCAGGAAACAGCAGCAAAATTCGCTCAACTGCTGCTAGAGTTTTTTCCAAATTTTGCTTTTTCAGGTAAATATATTTCAGGTTCGTGAGCATCCGTGCTAAAAATTGCCGATGGCTTACCGGAGCTAAAAATTCTGGTTTTAGCTGCACAGGTTGCTGAAACATCTGAGAAAGCCGTTCCTGGCAATCTTGTGTAAATAAAACCTCACCGCGATTGAATGCATCAACGAAAATCTCCATATCTGAGATATTCGGACGAATCAGGAAATGCCCTGGCATCCCGATACCCATCATTGGAAAATCAATTCGGCGGGATACCTCCAAGTAGACTAGCGCTAAAGTAATAGGTATCCCTAAGCGCCGATCAATCACATCATTTAAAAAGCTGTTGCGGGGATCGTAGTAGTCTGTTTGATTGCCAGCAAATCCCAAGTCATCGTATAAATAACTACTTATATTTTGAATCACCCGCAGCGGATACCGTGAAGAAGGCAACCGTTCTTGTAGTTCTGCTGCCATTGTGTCGAAGGCATTAAGGTATTCTTCGGGGTCAAGGTTGGGATATTCTTCTTGGGCAATATATAAAGCAGCTTTTGCCAGGTCGATATCCTCGTCAGGCTGCTGAATCTCTTGGTAAAAATATTGTCGCGCTGACGAGAAATTCATAAGCAATTGCTCGATGGAGTGATAAGGATGAAGCGGGTAAACTGACAGCAGTTTTCTGTACCTATCTTTATCTTAGAGACCTTCGCCCGGATTGGAAAATGTCAGAAATACAAATAGCAAGATAAAGCTAAAGTCGCAGTTGAGGTAGTTAACGACCTCTAGTATTTTGCGCTTGCCGTGTTTAGATATCATCAGACCCAGCAGTTTTTGATTTTGAGATGATTGCACGGAGCGCAGTGCCGGAGGCGATCGCAGCTAATTTTAAACTTAGCCTGATTTTGATCCCCAGACACCACTCTTAAGGATCAATTTATGGCGGAGAGTGGGGTCGTTCAGTGTTAATCTGAAAGGTGACATTACTTCATATTATGTCTTCTACGACCCTATCTGAAATATAGCTTCAATCATTAGGCTCAGCATGGTCACCACCGCAGAAAAAACAAACATCGGTTACATTACTCAAATCATTGGTCCGGTTGTAGACGTTAAGTTTCCCGGCGGGAAATTGCCGCAAATCTACAACGCTTTGACCATCAAAGGCTCCAACGAAGCTGGACAGGAAATCAACCTGACCGTCGAAGTACAGCAACTGCTGGGCGACAACCAGGTGCGGGCTGTTGCGATGAGCTCCACCGATGGCTTAGTGCGTGGTCTGGAAGTGGTCGATACTGGCGCTCCGATTAACGTGCCAGTTGGTAAAGCCACCTTGGGTCGGATTTTCAACGTCCTTGGCGAACCCGTAGATAATAGAGGGCCTGTAAATGCTGAGGCAACTTTACCTATCCACCGCGATGCTCCTAAATTCACTGAACTAGAAACCAAACCTTCCGTTTTTGAAACTGGGATTAAAGTTGTTGACCTTCTAACTCCCTATCGACGCGGCGGTAAGATTGGTCTGTTCGGTGGTGCAGGTGTTGGTAAGACCGTGATCATGATGGAGTTGATCAACAACATCGCTACTCAGCACGGTGGAGTATCCGTTTTTGCTGGCGTGGGTGAGCGTACCCGTGAAGGCAATGACCTCTACAATGAAATGATTGAATCTGGGGTAATCAACAATGATAACCTCAACGAGTCGAAGATTGCTCTAGTGTACGGTCAGATGAACGAACCACCCGGAGCTAGAATGCGGGTAGGTCTGTCTGGCTTGACAATGGCAGAATACTTCCGTGATGCAAATAAGCAGGACGTACTCCTGTTTGTTGACAACATCTTCCGGTTCGTACAAGCAGGTTCTGAAGTGTCCGCGCTATTGGGTCGGATGCCTTCTGCTGTGGGATATCAGCCCACACTAGGAACCGACGTGGGTGCATTACAAGAGCGGATTACCTCGACTACAGAGGGTTCAATTACTTCGATTCAGGCAGTGTACGTACCTGCGGACGACTTGACTGACCCCGCGCCTGCAACCACCTTCGCTCACTTGGATGGGACAACAGTGTTGTCTCGTGGCTTGGCATCTAAGGGAATTTATCCCGCAGTTGATCCATTAGGCTCAACCTCTACCATGTTGCAGCCCAGCATTGTTGGTGATGAACACTACAGCACTGCCCGTGCTGTACAGGCAACTCTGCAACGTTATAAAGAACTCCAAGACATCATCGCCATTCTTGGTTTAGATGAATTATCTGAAGAAGACCGTCTCACCGTAGCAAGAGCGCGGAAGGTTGAGCGCTTCTTGTCCCAGCCGTTCTTTGTGGCAGAAGTATTTACTGGCTCTCCTGGTAAGTATGTCAAGTTGGAAGACACCATCAAAGGATTCCAAATGATTCTGTCTGGTGAGTTAGATGCTTTACCAGAACAAGCTTTCTACTTGGTGGGCGATATTAACGAAGCGATCGCCAAAGCTGAAAAAATCAAAGGCTAATTCGTTAGTCGTCAGTAGTTAGTGGTCAATAGTTTTGAACAACTGGCGACTGACTACTGACAACCGACAACTGACAACTGACACATCATATATGACACTAACCGTTCGTGTAGTTTCTCCAGATAAAACAGTGTGGGATGCCCAAGCTGAAGAAGTAGTTTTGCCTAGCACTACTGGTCAGTTAGGTATCCTGAGTGGACACGCACCACTTTTGACTGCTCTAGATACTGGTGTGCTGCGAGTACGTGCCAGCAAAAATCAGGATTGGCAAGCGATCGCCCTTTTAGGCGGTTTTGCTGAAGTTGAACAAGATGAAGTCACAATCCTGGTGAACGGCGCTGAACGTGGCGATACCATTAACTTAGAAGAAGCTCGTACTGCTTACAGCCAAGCACAAACACGTCTCAATCAGGTGACACCAGGCGATCGCCAAGCACAAATCCAGGCGACCCAAGCCTTCAAACGCGCCCGCGCTCGGTTTCAAGCAGCTGGCGGTTTGGTCTAAAATTTTCTACTGTGCTTCAACTTTTTAGGGTGGACAAATAGCCCACCCTAAATAATATTTATTTATATTGCTAAAAAAATTACACCAAGTTTAAGAAATTTAGTCCAGTCCAAGTGAAGTGTTAATTTAGATAATTAGTTGCCCAAAAGGGCACAATTTATGAAAAGTTCTTCAACTTCCCTTGGTAAGCGGAAACAAAATAAATTAGGTCGTTTTGCCGGATCTGTAGTAGCAGCATTAGCAATAGCTAGCAGTGTGAATTGTGCTAGTGCTACTAATGTAAAAGACGTAAAAACATTTACAACAAAAGATATCGCCTCAGTATCAGTCCCATCTGTACAGACAAAACCCATCATTGCCCAGTTACCAACCAACAGTACTCAATATCAGGCAATGCAACTGTCACCTGGGGGACTCATCCCGATTATTTTGGTGGGTGGTGTAGTCATATTTGTCCCACTGTTCTTTGGCGGACTGGTGGTTATTGGCGAACGTGAAGTTGGCATTGTAGTTAGAAAATTTACCTTATCTGGGCGCGGACTGCCAGCAGGAAGGCTGATTGCCTTGAACGGTGAAGCTGGCTTGCAGGCAGATACTCTGGCTCCTGGCTGGCATTGGGGCTATTGGCCTTGGCAATACTCGGTTCGCAAGGAGCATGTAGTCGTTGTACCCCAAGGTGAAATTGCCTTGATTGTGGCAGCAGATGGTGCATCCAACCCGCCAGAACGCATTTTAGGCAAAATCGTTGATTGTGATAATTTCCAAGATGCCCGAAAATTCCTTACCCAAGGTGGGGAAAAAGGTCGTCAGATGGGTTTTCTCACGGCTGGTACGTACCGCATCAACACCGCCCTGTTTAAAGTCATCATGGCGTCGAATGCCACTGGTCATGGCATGAATCCAGAACATTTGCGGGTGTACAGTGTTAACTCTGACAAAGTTGGCATCGTTACTACGCTCGATGGTCTGCCAATTCCGGCTGGTGAGCTTGCAGGCCCAATAATTCCTGGACACGATAACTTCCAGAGTGGTCAGAAATTCATTGATGGTGGTGGACGAAGGGGTTTGCAAGAGCAGATATTGCTTTCTGGTTCTTGGAACTTGAATCCTTGGTTTGTCCAGGTTGAGCAAGTGCCGATGACAGAAATTCCCATTGGATATGTGGGGGTAGTAATTTCTTTCGTGGGTAAAGCCCAAGAAGATGTCAGCGGTGCAGCCTTTACCCATGGAAACTTGGTTAATCAAGGACATAAGGGTGTGTGGGTGGAACCACTTTATCCTGGGAAGCACCCGATCAATTCGCGGATCATGAAGATTGAATTAGTGCCAACCACTAACATAGTTTTAAACTGGTCAGGTCGCACTGAACGCCATAGTTATGATGCTCAACTAGCTTCCTTAACAGTGCGATCGCGCGACGGGTTTGCCTTCGATTTAGAAGTAGCGCAAATTATCCATGTGGGTGCATTGGATGCTCCGAAGGTGATTTCTCGCGTAGGTTCGATGCAAAATTTAGTAGACCATGTATTAGAACCAACTATTGGTAATTACTTCCGCAACTCCGCGCAAGATTATACTGTACTAGATTTTCTTACTGCCCGGAGCGAACGCCAAGTAGAGGCTGCGGAGTATATTAAAATAGCGTTGCGGGCTTATGACGTGCAAGCGATCGACACCCTAATCGGTGATATTCTGCCACCGGCGACGCTCATGCAGACACAAACAGACCGGAAAATTGCTGAAGAACAGCGCAAGACTTATGAAGTTCAGCAAGTAGCGCAAACTCAACGGCAAAAACTCGTTAGAGAAACGGCGCTGGCTGATATTCAGCAAGAAATGGTGAAATCAGAGCAGAATGTGCAGATTGCCGACTTAAAAGCGCAAGCAGCAATTAAGCACGCTAACGGTGAAGCAGAGGCTACAAAACTGCGAGCAATTGCTGAAGCTGAAGGTATTCGGGCCACAGGTAATGCCAAAGCTGAAACCTACCGTACTGGTGTGGAAGCCTTGGGAACACAAGGTTATACCGCAATGCAGCTAATGCAAATTATCGGCGATCGCAATGTTCGTCTAATTCCAGATATCCTTGTTGGTGGTAGTAATGGCAGCACTAACGGCTTGGTAGATGGGCTACTATCAATGATTTTATGGAATCAAACTGGCAAGCAAGGTGAGGCATTACCAACACCTTTGCATCCACAACCAGTAGTCAAAACTCAACCAAACGGACAAAGCAGTTTTCCGCCAATAGTTGTTGATTTTCCTGTAGATAAGTAACATCAACAGAACTGATTAGTTTGTAGGTAGTTAGCACTTTAGCAATCAAAAAGCACTAAAGTGCTGATACTGTAATTATCTAAAAAACACTGTATTACGTATGCGATCGCTAGTTTTTTTGATTAAATAATGAATTTTAAGCACAGGAGAGTATCAACCTAACAGCCTTACTCCTTGACTGAACCAGAAATTTGCCCCTTAACCCAAGTGCGAAAAGCACGGGTTGTAGTGATTTCTCCATTCTGTTTACTCTCTTGAATAAATCGAGGAATTTCCCTCACTGCTACAGACGTAAAGATAGGGCTAACTTGGACTTCTAAATATTGTCCACCTTCAAGTCTATAAATTTGCAACACACTGCCGTTGTAGCGCCAAAATTCAGGAATTCCCATTGAGGCATAAAGCTGCAACTTGTCGATTTTAGATCTGGAGTATTCGACCTCTAGCACAAGGTCTGGGGGTGGGTCAGAAGCCAAGTCTATATTTTCCTTGTCTCTAACTAAAAATTCGTTTTGGATGTAGTAGCTGCTATCTGGCTCTCCCCCACGTTCTAAATCATCCCGCGTTAATGTCAGAGATCCAGTCCTTTTAATTTCCAATCCCAACTCTTCGCACAGTACACCAACAAAAACCTCAATGAGACGGTTTGAGTTTTCGTGCGGCATGAGTGGAGTCATAATTTCTATTGTGCCATTGTCATAAGCAAGTCTATTTTTGCGTTCTGAACCCATCTCAGCCAGCATAGTTTTGAATGTCTGCCAGCTAATGTTCTCAAGTAAGACTCTCATTTCTGCGGGTGTTGCTGTGGTCACCATTGTTCAGTTCTGTTTTGCTTTTAGCTGAGGGAATTTTGATTTTCTGGGTGTGGTGTTCATGATTTACCTACCTTAACCTGCCCCCATCGAGAGTATTGGACGGTAACTAGCAGAAAGATGAGGACGTAAGAAAGCTACAGTTATATCGAAATTAGTATTACTACATTTATGTTAAATCTTAGGACTTACGCACTCAAGCCTGAAACCCCGATCCCCCCTTAAAAAGGGGGGAACGTCTAAAGCCACGCCACTGAGGGAGTCGCTTAACCCGCAAGGGCGCAGGGCTGCCCCTTTCTAAGGGGGTTGGGGGATCTGAGTGCGTAAGTTCTGAATCTAATCTGGCTGATAACTTTGGCAGGAAAATGCTGATACAAAACCGTTATCGTTTACTTCAGCTGATTGGCAAAGGGGGATTCTGCAAAACCTACCTCGCTGTAGATGAAAATCAATTTCCCCCAGTTCCTTGTGTTGTGCAACAATTGTCACGCCAAAATCAAACACCAGAAACCTTTGTACAAAAGGCGCAACAGCTAAAAGTAGTAGGTCAACATCCTCAAATTCCTGCTTTACTGGAACACTTCCAAGAAAATACCCACTACTACTTAGTACACGAGTTTATCGCAGGCAGTAATTTAGTTACTCTATTGGAAGATGAAGGAACTTTTAGTGAAAATCAAATTTGGCAACTTTTAGCAAATTTATTACCAGTTCTGAAATTTATTAGCGATCGCAACATTATTCACCGCGATATTAAACCAGAAAATATTATTCGCAAATCCTCTGGAGATTTAGTTTTAGTTGATTTTGGTGCAGCTAAACTTGCCAATGAAATTGACCAGTTAACAACTGAAAACTGCATCGGTAGCCCAGAATATATTGCACCCGAACAAGTAAGAGGAAAAGCAATTTTCGCCAGCGATCTTTACAGTCTGGGTGTAACTTGCATTTCCCTACTAGCCCAGATTCCTCCCTTTGATTTATTTGATGTGGCTAATGATTGCTGGGCTTGGCAAGATTTTCTGCCAAATAGCATCAGCAATCGCCTGACACAAATCCTTAACAAGCTGCTGCAAAATTCGGTCAGCCGACGTTTTCAATCGGCTGATGAAGTTATGCAAGCAATGGGGATTGCAGATACATATAATTACCCAACGATCAATTCGGATAATTATCTGCGTGCATCTGCGTTTATCGGCGGTTCAAAATTCCACATCCACAATTCCCCGTGGCAATGCATACATACATTAATTGGGCTTCCTAGCACTGCTGGGATAAATGCCCTTACCTTCAGCCCTGATGGTAAAACTTTAGCCAGTGGCAATGATGACAAACTCATCAGAATATGGGATTTAAATACTCAAAAAGTGCTAGCCACCCTATCAGGACATTCCCAAGCGGTGAAATCACTTGCCTACAGTCCTGATGGCAATATACTAGCAACGGCTAGCGACGATAAAACTATCAAATTGTGGGATATTAATAGATTCCAGGAAGATTTGACCCTCATAGGACACTCACACGCTGTAAAAGCAGTGGCTTTCAGTCCTGACGGGCAGATTCTTGCTAGTGGCAGTTGGGATAAGACAGTTAAACTCTGGGATGTCAATACTGGTAAAGAAATTTTTACTCTTACCGGACACCATTTACAGGTGAATTCAGTAGCATTTACTTCTCAAGGACGGATTTTGGCCAGCACGAGTTTTGATAGAACAATTCGCCTGTGGCAACTACCTACAACAAATATGTTGCTGAAATCTAGCCGGAATACAGAATTTGAAGCAACAGAGGACATCTCTCGATTAATCAGCAGCGAAGAATTTGAAAACCGCCCAGACTGCACCTTGTTAGGAATCTTTTCAGGTCATGCATGGGCGGTTTTAACGATCGCTTTTAGTCCCGATGGGAAAATTTTGGCAACGGGTAGCGACGATAACACTATTAAATTATGGCAGGTAAACACTGGTCAGGTAATTACCACACTGTTAGGCCATTCTTGGTCAGTTGTAGCCTTGGCTTTCACTGCTGATGGCGAAATGCTGGTTAGCGCCAGTCGGGATCAGACAATTAAACTCTGGAGGGTTAGCACAGCAGAAGAAATTGCTACTCTCTCTGGACATTTAGACTCTGTATCTACCGTTGCTGTTAGCCCTGATGCACGACTGATTGCTAGCGGCAGCAGGGACAAGACCATCAAATTGTGGCAACTTGTAGAACAGCAGGGGGGCTAATTGGGCAGTTTCAAGCGCTACCTGTAAAGGCAACTTCTGGAAATTTCAGCTGGGCTTCTGCCATTGGACGGTTTCTGCCTTCCTCTTGCCAGTAGTTAATCACTTCTGTGGCTTTGTTGAGTAGCTCAACACGATCCAGGTCGCTAATCCAATGTTTGGATTCGAGTTCCTTCTTTAACTCTTCCCAAGCATCGTTTCTTGGCCAGAAAAAGTACTTGGTTAAAGGACTTGTGCCTTTGCCTACAACTTGATCAACTGCAAGAGCAACGTTCTCGTCCAACCAAAGAATTTTCAAAATAAACTTGGTCAATCACACCTCCGGGAATATCCAGGCATTCTTACTAAGTCAGCGATCGCTTATTTTAACGCAATACCTTACCAGATGGCTAAATAGTTATTGGGAATGGGGGATTGGCATGGGTCATTGGGAATCATAAGGATTATTTCAGCACAAGTTGTGTGAGAAGACCTGATTTTGAGGATTTAGAAGTATATAAACTTGCTGAGAGGCTAGCAATTGAAATTTGGCAGATTATGAAGGGATGAGATAATTTCTTTTAAGCAGATTCAAACCAATTCTTGATGAATTGTTACCCAAACTCAATGCTTATCTAAAAGCTATAGGAAACAGAGAATAGAGAAAAACTTCTTTATTCCTTATGCCCAATGCCCCATGCCCAATACCCTATCCTATGACCAAACAATTCTTACCAAGTGCGATCGCCGTTTTTGATATTGATGGTGTTGTACGTGATGTCAGTGGTTCTTATCGTCGAGCGCTCGCGGATACTGTAGAGTATTTTACTGCTCAAGCTTATCGTCCCACACCAGTAGACATTGACCAGTTGAAGTCTGAAGGCATTTGGAATAATGATTGGGAGGCATCCCAAGAATTAATTTACCGTTACTTTCAAACTCAAGGACAGCCCCGTGAACAACTGCAAATTGACTACAACAATGTAGTTAGTTTTTTTCAATCTCGTTACCGAGGGACAGATCCTGATAATTTCACCGGATATATCTGTAATGAACCCTTATTATTACAACCTAGCTACTTAGAACACCTGACACAAGCTGGAATTGCTTGGGGATTTTTTAGCGGTGCAACTCGTGGTTCTGCTAACTATATCTTAGAAAAACGCTTAGGCTTGCAGTCTCCAGTATTGATTGCGATGGAGGATGCACCAGGTAAGCCAGACCCCACCGGGCTTTTTGCTACTGTTCACCTACTAGAGAAAGGGTACGATTGCGCGGAGCGCAGCGCCGAGGGCGATCGTTTGCCTACTGTCTTGTATGTTGGAGACACAGTAGCTGATATGTACACAGTTGAGAAAGCACGCAATCTCCATCCACAACGTACTTGGATTGGGGTAGGTGTTTTACCGCCTCATGTGCAAGAAACCGCGACGCGTCGTGATGCTTATGCCGAAACGCTAAAAAAAGCGGGAGCAGCAGTAGTGTTGAGTAATGTACAGGAATTAAGCCCAGGAAAGATACAAGAATTGGTGAGTTGATCACCTCGATCCATGTTCTAAGATTCTAGATGTGCATCGTACATCTGTGGTTCTTTTTAGTATTATTTGGATTTTTGCAATAAGCCTATTAGTTCATTGCATTAATTCTGATGGATGTATTAGTTGTTAGGACTTTAGTCTTGGAATGTTTTAAGTATTAAAGTGCTGGCTACAAAAGAGCAAAATCTGTGCGATGAACCATTGACTTTAAGCTTGACCAGATATAACAGGTTTGCCAGTAGATACAGCCTGCTCGATAATATCAGCGGCTCGGCTCACTCCTCCAGCACGGTGAGTAGCTTCTTGTAACCTGAGCGCATTCTGTTTATAAGATTTTTCTGTCAACACCTGCCTTACAGCATTTCGCAACCTGGGGACAGTCAATTTCTTGAGTGTGACAAACTCACCCGCTCCTGTCCAAGCGATACGTGCTGCTACTCCTGGCTGGTCATTAGCAACTGGAATTGCCACCATTGGCACTCCTTTCTTTACACATTCCATAGTCGTATTCATGCCCGCATGAATAATCATGAGGGTGGCTTTTTCTAGCACTTCTAATTGAGGTGCATACTCAACTACTAAAGGATTTCCTGGCAGGTTTGGGAGTGATTCGGGTTTTGCGGAACCTCCTAGAGAAATTACTAACTGGGCATCCAATCCCTCACAAGCTGAAGCAATAGTCTCAAAAACCCAAGTCAGACGATTTTGCAATGTTCCCATCGAAGCGTAAATTAACGGTTTCCCCGTCAATTTTTCATAGGGAAAAGGAACAGCTACCCGGTTAGCTGAAGTGTGGTAGCTTCCTGTGAAATGGAACCAGGGAGGTAGTTCCTGCCTGGGATATTCAAACTCAGCAGGTGCATTGCTTATTTGAGCCAGTTGAGAGTAGCCATCATTAAGAGCAGAGTACAAGGGTAATTTCCACTGTCGGCGATACTCATCTATCAAGTCTCCAAGTGGTTTAGCAATACGGCTCACCAACGTGTAACCCAGTTCGTTGCGTAAACGTGCCCATCTAGCTGGACTATACTTCCAAGTGGTAAAAAAGGGAGGAATGCTAGGTTCTCGATTCAGCACTACGGCGCTGCACACGGTCACAAAAGGAATTTCGAGAAAATCAGCAATCGTCCCTCCCTCCACAGAACTTTGGTTAACTAGCAAAGCTTCTACACCTGCGGCTTTAATTGCTGCTGGAGCATCTTGGAGCGTAATAGCCGAGACTTGCTTGAGTAAATCAATCGTATATTGCAATGCAGCCAGCCCACGGAGTTCTCCCAACTTTACGAAAGATTCTGCTGTTGCGCCCACGGGAAAATCTTTCTCACCAATTGATTGGAATTCTATCCCTGCTGCTAGTGCCTTTGGTTGAGTATCGGGTGTTCCGAAGAGGGTGACGCGATGACCGCGGCGTTGCAGTTCCTGCCCCAAGGGAAGCATGGTGTTGAGTGGGCCAGTTGCTGCACCAGGGCTAAGAATACCAAAATGAGTCATAGTTAATGCCTCTACTTGATTTGTAAGAACTTATCCAAAGCAGTCACCATGCTAGGAGGCCAACGGCGAATATTTGTTACCCAGTTGATATCTTTGTAGCGGGTATCAAGTCCGACTGCGGCTACCCAGTTACTTTCGGCTTCGCCTTTTTGTCCAGTTACCCAGTAGGTTGCTGTGAGGGCGGCACGCATATCGGCAAATTTAGGATATTTACGGACTATATTCCGCATCTCGCGGATTGCTTGGTCGATTTGTCCTGTTTCGTAAAGGGCAAGGGCATAGTTAGCACGGGCAAAGGCGAAATTTGGGGCGATTTCAAAGGATTTTTTGTAGTCTGCGATCGCATCTTCCCATTTTCCCAAACCTGCTTTGGCATTGCCGCGATTGTTATATGCCATGGCATCTTTGGGATCAAGTTCTAGAATATGATTGTAATCTGCGATCGCATCTTCCCATTTTCCCAAACCTTCCAACGCTGTACCGCGATTTAAATAAGAATCGGTAACATTCGGCGCAAGTTCTATGGCTTTGTTGTAATCTGTCAGCGCTGCTTGTAACTTGTTCTGACTTACTCTAGAGTTTCCCCGATTACTCCATGCGCCTGCATTTGTAGGAAATTGTTCAATTATCTGTGTCCAGTAACTTTCTGCCGTGACAAAATCACCTTGATTCGTAGCTGCAAAAGCTTGATTAGCTAACTCATCGCCTTGTTCCAACTGTTCTTGTGTAATACTAGGCGGTTGGGATAGCGCCATGACTGGTTCACCCCAGCCAAACACAAGCAACAGACTGAGAAAAATACTGATTAACTGAATCATCTGGCTTTACCTGTGTCTATCTGTAATGGGAATGGGGCATTGGGCGCTGGGCATAGGGCATTGGGGACTGGGGATTGGGAAAAAAAGGTACAGGATTTGTACTTGTAATACCAATTTTCTAAAAGCCAGCTATTAATCATTCTCCCCTGCCACCATGCCCTATGCCCCATGCTCTATGCCCTAAACTTTTATCTAAAATCATCACAGCAAGGATAACTGTTCATTAGGGGGAGTAAAGCCTAAATGCTTATAAGCTGCTTTTGTCGCTATCCTGCCGCGGGGAGTCCGGCTTAAATAACCAATCTGCATGAGATAAGGTTCATAGACTTCTTCAATCGTTTGGGTATCTTCACCTGTAGCGGCAGCAATTGTTTCCAATCCTACTGGCCCACCATTAAATTGTTCAATAATGACACTTAACATTTTGCGGTCTGTCCAATCTAAACCGCATGGATCTACTTGGAATAGTTGTAATGCTTCCGCTGCAACGCTTTCATTAATCTCACCTGATATTTTCACCTCCGCATAATCACGTACTCGCTTCAGTAACCTATTGGCAATTCGTGGCGTTCCCCGCGATCGCCGCGCAATTTCTGTAGCACCATCTTCTGTAATTGGGGTTTGAAGCAATTGAGCAGTTCTGAGTACAATTTGGGTGAGTTCATCAACTTCATAAAATCGCAGTTTTTGCACTAAGCCAAAGCGATCGCGTAGTGGTGAAGTTAAAGCACCTACACGAGTTGTCGCTCCCACTAAGGTAAACTTTGACAGAGGCAAACTTCTGATGCGGGCGCTCGAACCTTTGCCAATGGTAATATCTAAGCGATAATCTTCCATCGCCGGATAAAGAATTTCCTCGGTCATCCGTGAGAGGCGATGAATTTCATCCACAAAGAGAATATCCCCTGGTTTTATGTTCACCAGTAGCCCTACAATATCCCGTGGACGTTCTAGTGCTGGCGCACTAGTAATTTTATAGTTTACCCCCATCTCCGATGCTAAAATCATTGCCATTGTGGTTTTACCCAATCCTGGCGGCCCGTAGAGTAGCAAATGATCCAGCACTTCACCTCGTGACTTGGCTGCTTTGATGGCAATATCTAGCACATCTTTTAAGTCTTTTTGCCCAATGTAATCCGCAAATCGCTGCGGTCGAATACTCTCTTCTTGCTTACCTTGTTCATCAATAGCAGCTTCGGCTTGCAAAAGGTCTTGATTGGGAGAGGCTTTTGCCGACTCCTTTTGCTGCTTTGATTCTCCATTGGGTTCTTGAGGCTGTTTTTTCGAGGAGATAATCGCCATAATTCAGCTATCTAGTTTGACTTGAGAACTGTGTAAGCGCCATTTTGTCTACAAAAGTGCGAATCAACAAGGGATGCGAAAATTTTCTTTTGCGAAGACACGCGCCAATTTAAAATTTAAATTCCGGACAATTACCCAGGAGTAAAAAGTTGTCATGTTATCTAAAAGAATTTTACCGTGCTTAGATGTGAAGGCGGGAAGGGTTGTCAAAGGAGTTAACTTTGTCAACCTCAAGGATGCAGGCGATCCGGTAGAACTGGCAAAGGTTTACAACGAAGCCGGTGCGGATGAGTTAGTATTTCTGGATATTACGGCGACTCATGAAGACCGTGACACAATTATTGACGTGGTGTATCGTACCGCTGAACAGGTCTTTATTCCGTTAACTGTGGGTGGTGGTATTCAATCCTTAGAAAATGTTAAAGCTTTGTTACGCGCAGGAGCAGACAAGGTTAGTATTAATTCTGCGGCAGTACGCGAACCAGACTTGATTAATCGGGCGAGCGATCGCTTTGGTAATCAGTGCATAGTTGTTGCTATTGATGCCAGACGAAGAGTTGACCCCAACAATCCAGGTTGGGATGTATACGTGCGAGGTGGTAGAGAAAATACAGGTAAAGATGCCTTACTTTGGGCACAAGAAGTAGAAAAGCGCGGTGCAGGAGAACTATTGGTGACAAGTATGGATGCTGATGGCACTCAAGCAGGTTATGACCTGGAACTGACAAAATCTATCGCTAATGCAGTTCAAATTCCCGTGATTGCTTCTGGTGGCGCAGGTAATTGTGAACATATCCACGCCGCATTAACTGAAGGCAGGGCAGAAGCCGCTTTACTGGCATCACTTTTACATTATGGGCAATTAAGCGTATCCCAAATTAAAAATTATTTACGCGATCGCGCTGTACCAGTACGAATACTTACCTAAACTATTAGCTATCTTTTATGCACATCTATCTATGGTCAGAGACAGTTCCTAAAAACAGTGTTAATATAAATTAACTACTATTAATATATATTAAAAAATATGTTGATTCCTATTTTGTTGTTTGATGTAGCGCTGGTAGCTTGGTCGCTGCACCTAATGGAAAAAGCTTTCGAGAGTAAGGAATTCTCACTCATGTTAGCTGGTACATTGGTGGCTCTTGCTGCTGCTGCCATGTTAGTAGTGTACTTTCTCATGGGGCATTGTATGAGCTATTTGCTTCAAGTATCTTAAATAAATAACTAAGTATTTAGTTCTGAGTGGCAGCAATTATAAATTAGATTTTAGTCAAATATCTTGACAATTTATTAATTATTAAGGCATACTAGAGAACGCATCTCAAGGGGTTATAGCTCAGTTGGTAGAGCGCTGCAATGGCATTGCAGAGGTCAGCGGTTCGAACCCGCTTAGCTCCATCCCTTAATAACTACTATCCCGCATTAAATTTTGTGACTTTACCCATAACTTTGCCGCAATGGCAAGCTTATGGTTCCAGTAGAAGGCGGCAAAGTTATGGTTCCAATTTCTGGGTAATTTTTAAGCTTCATAACTCAAGTTCGCGATTCGCTTCTCTAAGAGCTAATCTAACTTTTTTGTATCGGAAGTACCCTGGTCTGGAAACTAGCTCTGAAACAGCAGATTCAGTAGGATATTTACCCTGATTATGTAGCTCAAAAGCAACTAGTCGCACTTCCTGGCAGCATTCCTCTATTATTTTCTTATGGTAATCTTTCTGATAGCTGTCATACTTGGCAGAGATAGCACGACATAAATCTGGAAAATGTTTGTAAATCGTTTTTCTATTAACTTCTAACTGCCTAGCAACTTCCTCCATAGATAAAGGAGGAGACTCATCATTTTTGAGTAGCTCTTCTAAATAGAATTTGACTCTCTCAGCATTAAATGGCTTATTCCTTGTTCTTAATGTAGTTTTAGCTTCCGTTGCTCCCAATTTCTTTGAGAGAGATAAATTATTATTTTCTTCGGTCAAAAAGCTTAGAATTGATACTCCAAAACAGTAACAAATATTTGTCAGTGCTTCAAGAGAAGGTAAATTTTTACCTTTACACCATAGCCAAACTGTATTTCTGGGAACATTAATCTGACGAGCGAATTCAGCTATATTTCCTTCTGCAATTTGCTCAACCCACTTCGATAGAGTGAGAGCGATTGTAGTAGGAGATAGAGCATCATTCAAATATGGAGTAGCAGCAATTAATTCTCCAAGAGCCTTAGCAGACCATATTTTCTGCTCTAGCTCATTTTTTTTCAAAGCATTCCTATTAGCTGATTCTTGGGATAGAATCAGTCCTAACCACTCTCCACATTTTGAACAATATCCTGGTTGCGATCGCCAAGCTAGCGTAGTGTTTTTTTGATGACAATGAGGACACTCACAAATTAATTGATGGTGGTGATAGGGGCATATTTTTACTACATCTAGCGACCAAAGTAAAGGCTCATAAATTAATTGTTTTTTCTCATACCATTCTTGATAACAACTCGGACACCAAGCCCGAACAGAGCGTAGTAAATTTCTAGAAGGGAATAGTTTGTCCCAAGTTAGTAAAGTAAGAAAGCATAAGTCGTCACGGAGCGTTAATTTCTGTAGAGCTTGAACTAAGTCCTTTGCCATGACACCGCTACCGTTGAGTGCGGTAGTGTAATTATATATTCTGTGTAAATTGGCACCTCCATACTCTTTGTTAACAAGCGTTGCGAGTTGCTTCTCCATTAAAACCCCTGGATTAACACAATGAGCTTCTGCTAACCGAGATATATAACCAGTTAAACTTTCCACTAATGGAGTGCCAATACCAACAGGCTGTAATTGATACAAGCGACTACGAGATGGAATAGAAAGCTTTTTTAAATCCCAAGATTCGTATGTTTCTAATACACTAGCTAACATCTTGCTGCACTCCGATGGGATCTCTTTTAGGTTTGCGTTTGCCAACCTTTCCTGGCGGACGAGTAGTTTTTGGGGTTTCTTCGGGTAGCACAATTGGTTTTGCGCCAAGTCCTAATGCAGAGCGTAAGTTTTGTATATCTGTTTCTGTTTCAGATAATTGTCGTTCGCCCTCTTGAATTTCCTTGAACATTCTCTGACACTGAGCAACCGACCAAGCACGTTTTTGTAAGTCTTTGAGAGTGATTGTTGTTGCTTCCCGATCCAGAGCATCTTTAAGAGCGCGTGTTAGCCAATTTTTCAGTATGCCAACACATCCTAATGTACGTTCATAAAAATATTCCCAATGAGTAACTAAATCTGGATGCTCTGCAAGTGGCATCTGCTGTTGAAAAGTCAACAATACACTTTTAAAAGCCTGTACATCATCTGAATTGTCAGCACAATAACGGCGGAAATGAATATCGACGCTACGGCGTGAGAGTTGACCGCTCAAGTTACGGAATGTAAGTAGTTCGTATGTTCCTAATAGACAGTGCAAAATGCCTGTCATATTTGCCACAGATTTAAGGCAGTCTAATTGATCTTGTAGCTTGTATCCGCTTGCCATCTTGCCAAAATGTTGTGCTTCATCTACAAAAAATACGTCTGGATGACGGTGGATGAGGGCATTTTCTAAAGCTCTGCGTAGAGCAGGTGCAACTACTTTCGACTCAACATTAATTTTTCCAAAATTATCGCGAGAGATACCACGCACACCATAATCAAACTTGTGATCGATTAAGGGTTCCTCTAAGGCGATTAAGGCGCGTGTGTAGTAATCTTTCCAGTTGAAGTTTCTCGATTCTGGGGCTACAGCCTCAACACCAACAACAGGAACACGACTGCGATCGCTTTCCAGTTTAGGTAATGCTAGTTCTGTTAATTTCTGCTCAACGCGGAGTCGCAAAGTTGTTTTACCAACACCACTAGCACCGTAAACAAAGATAAATGAAGCTCCTGCTGGTTCGGCAATCGTTCGCATGAGAATTTCATAGACTTCTTTAAGTCGAGGATGCGCTACGGTGTAATTCTCAAAGTAAGCAAGCCTTTCTGGAGCAGGTCGTGTGAGGAGTTCAAGCGGAAATCCAGTAGTTGGTGTCATAATTAAAACTCCTCATACACTACAAGTGTTTCTGGGACGATTGCTTCATCTTCAGCCACTTGAGTATCAGTATTTTCAAAAGGAACTTGAATAACCTTTGGTTTTTCGTTACGGCTTGTTGTCGCTTTTCCGCCCTCAATTACCCTAAAGACTTCCCTAGCTTCTGCATCATAGGAACGCTGTTCTAGTAGAGCTTCTTGTGCCTCTACCGATGCTAAAAATTCTGCTAAATTCTTAGCTGAAACTTGAGATTGTCGTCCATGATTAGAGGAGCGTTTGCGTAACTCAGCACTAGCTAACTTCAATTCTTTTTCTGAGCGACCTTGGAGTTCTGCATAATATTGAGAAATACACTGTACCCACTGTCCTCGAACAAAGGCATAAGCGATACCAATATTAAACGGGTCATATCTTATCTGAACAGAGGTATTTTCAATTTGCGGATCGCGAAAACTATTAGACCAGTAGTAGATTGAGTTAATTTTTACGCCGCGTCCTGCTTGAACTTTTGCTTTTCCCTCTGAGGTGGTAGGTAGGGTAAGAATCTGAAAGTTTTCATCGTAAGGAATCATGCGGTGAATCCGACTACCACCAATCGCCATACCCGCAGCAAACGCATCCCTCGGACTCTGGAAAAGTGCCGGATGTTCGTCTGTATCGTAAACTTCGTAAGCCCAAGCACAAAGATATTCATAAAGTAAACCAAGTGTCCATACAGCTTGATTTTTAGGGTTAACTAACTTGGTGACTTGGCGGACGTTACGAGTTATTTGTGTATTACCAAGTAAGTTATGGACAAATTGAGTATTGGAAGTTCCAAATAGGCGCTCGCAAACCGAACCAAAACGAGCTTTGGCTGGGGGTCTTTGCTTTTTTGTACATTCAAAAGTAGCTAGTAGTGTCTCGAAGTAAACGCTGTGAAACTCTGTACCGTTATCTACGACTACAATTTGTGGGAGTCTACCATGACGCTTGACACAAATTCTTAGCACCATTAAGCAAGAACGATATGAGGGTGAATCAAACGTTAGGTAAACTGCCAGCAATCGCCGTGAGTAAGCATCTACTAAAAATGTTGCCCAAGGTCTGCCAAGATTGCGACCTATACGGGAGCAAACTAGCTCTACATCTAACTGAGTATGGTCGATATGCCCAATTTCAAAGGGGCGATCGCCGTGTCTTGGGGTAGTTTGGGAAAGTTCCCAATAGAAGGATTCATGCTGGTAAGCGGCACGCCGACCTTGGCGTTTTTTCGTCTGTTCGTAACCAGTACGGCGTTTTACTTCTTTAGTAAATGCTTTGTAACTCGGAGCAATTACACCAGATTGTTCGCAAGCTCGAACTAAAGCCCCGTAAACCTCCCACATTCTTTTTTGTTTAAGCGTTTCATAGTCTTCTAAAATAAATTTCTCCATAATTGCTAAGGTGTCTTCCGGCAGCTTGCGCTGACGATTACCTTTGACACTGCGATGGGACAAAAGCCCAATGTAGCCGCAACCGTATTTTTGATGTGCAGTTAGATATTTAGCTTTCCAGTCACGAATGGTACGGGCTGGTATTGTTTCGTTTTCTGGGGGATGTCCGTTTAAGTAAGGTTCGATAGTTCTGTAGCGTTCAAGAGCTTCTGCTTGGTCTTCAGGACTAGCTTGATAAAATCGCTGCCAAGATTCTGTGCTAATAGCTGTTTTTTCTGGTGTTTGGAGACTTGTGATTTTTCCTTGGCGAACCAGATTCTCAAATATAGCTTTCTTGAGTTCAATTAACTGATTATTTTCTGCGCTAAGTATAACCTCTGTTTCGCCAACATGGATGATATTTAAACCTTTGCCGTCCCAACTAACAGGTGTTCCAGTGGCAAGATTGATTACAGGAGAGATAGCCGGAAGATGTACACTTGGCTGCTCAACCATTAATCTATAAGCACTAGCAGTTTGTTCGTCACGGAAGATGAGACATCTTTCTGGTTCAGCAAGTGGTGCAGCATTTAAATCAAAATAGATTTGCTCTTGAGCAATTAAGGTGTAAATATCGTCAGATTTAGCTCCTGTTGGCTGATTGAGTAGTTCTGCTAAAGTGATTCCTGGTTGAGATGACACAATTGCAAGTAATGATTGAGCAATTGTTTCTTCCACTGCTAGGGATTCTGAGCGATAGTAATCTTCTAAAAATTGCAAATTACGTTGCAGAACCCAGTTTATTTCTCTATCTGAACGAATGCGGTAATAAAGCCCAAACTGGTTAGCATATACTTCTCCTGGCGGACAATGCCATTGATTATCTTCTTGAGAGCAAAAGTAACGATTGGGGTTTTTCTCTGCTAATTTTTTCAAATCCTGCTCAGTTTTACACTCTTCCCAACCAGCCGAATTAGTTCGGATGACAAAGAAATCTGGGGTTTGTAAAACGCCTAATCTACGTCCGTTACTTGCTTGATAGTCAAGTTTAATTTGCGGTGGTTGATCGTAGAATTCTAGAACATCTTCATCATGTTCTAACTGATAGATAATTGGCAGTTCAACTCGATGAGACTCAAATTGAATCGTGACTCCCATCTTGCGACTAGGGTAGCGTCCCGAAACATTTTTACTACCGCCACCAACCCGGCGGGATGGTTCAGATGTGCGGACTTTCTCAATAATTTTTTGCCCTGCCTCGGATATTTGAAGGCAAGCAACCCATTGTTCAAATTGCTCTTTCATATAGTCCTTACTAAGCGCTTTGCGCTTGATTTTATGAATCTATCAAAATCAGACCATAAAGTTAGGAACTTGTTTACCTGATGCTATACTGCTTAACTTTATAACACTTATAGTGTGCAAAAAACCACTGATAGTAGGTAGATTTAACAGCGATACTGCTTCAGTATTGTTTTGTGACACAGAAACACTTCAGTATTGAGTACCGCTTTGGCAAAGCGATTAGGCGGCGAAGGCGAGAGCTAGATTTATCCCAAGAAGAACTGGCTGAAAAGTCAGGGCTTCACCGCAACTACATCTCAGGTATCGAAAACGGAGAGCGTAACCCTTCGTTAAAAAATATTGTTAAGTTAGCGGCAGCTTTGGAGATATCTGTCTCCGCTCTCTTTGTTAATTACGGCATTGAGGTTAAAAGTGAATCGGAAACTAATTCCTGAAATTTGGCTGTTAAAACTAAAATACTAGCCTTTAGGTTAATCCCAGAGGGATGACTATTTACTCAGAAAATTGGAACCTAAAACCTCCAGAAATCCCGCAACGGAGTCGGTTATTTTCTCTTGAACCTGTGGCTGTGGGAGCTCCCTATGCAGAAAGTCTTAGTAGCTATCTCCATCGTCTAGCGCAGGCGCATTGTTTAAGCTCTCAAAAGCTCGTTATGGGAGAAATTGCGCCACTTATTCTCAAAGATGAGGATAAATCTGAGCTATTAGAACAAAATCTAAGTCACCTATTAGGAAATAGCGACGCTAAACCTGCTATCAACGGAATGCGAGAAATGACAGGAAAGTTAGTCACTGTCTTAGAAGAGTTAACAATGCGTCAGGATTTACGCTTTTTGACCCTTTTAAGCTGGAAAGGAATGATTTATGACAAGGGGTTATTTCGGAACTATCGCGCTTGGTGTCCTTGTTGTTGGCAAGAGTGGAAGCAGGAGAACAAAACTATTTATGAACCATTATTATGGTCATTTAAGGATGTAGAATTTTGTTTGATTCACAAACAGCGATTAATAGAAGAATGTCCTCATTGTGGTTCGCGTTTACCTGTGATGGCTAGGCTTTCACCTGCGGGATTTTGCTCTCGTTGTTACGGGTGGTTAGGACAGGAAATTAAAGGCGAAGAGGAAATAGAGAAATATCAAATTAATATTCAAGGAATTAGCGAATTAATTACACTTACTCCCCAATTAGGATATAAACCCATCCCGATTGAGTTAACCCGAAAATTACAATTGATTTTGTTAGTGTTTGAACAAGCAATTGGAAAGGATGTGAAGTTATTGGGAGATTTAGGGGGAATCATGGAATCGTTGAGGATAGCCTCAACAAGAAATCAAAGTCAACCTTATCATTTGGTGAAGTTGATTATTCCTGTGTGCGAGAAGGCGAAGATTACTGTATCCCAGCTGTTTGGGTCAGATTTTAAGGAATTGGGCAAGATATTGTTCGGTAATTTTAGTCTGGAATTAAAGTTATAGAAGTTTAGTATAAATAAAGATTTATGCTTAAAGGAGTTTAGAAGAGAAGAGACAATTGCTTTCCTAGATCGGTTCAGTCTGTGATTTTTGTATGGTTATACGACATTTATCATAAGTTAGCAGTTAAATTGGATAAGTACCTTTTGCTCCTTCACAACTGCGATCGCCAATATAAACACCAACGATTTTTCGTGTGTTGACATCCTTATATTTTTACTGGGGCGATCGCACTCTTGCCCCCTCACGCAGCCCAATCTTTACACAGCAATTCTGCCTGTTGCAGCACTGTCACCATCGCTTTCTCCTGCTTTTCTGGTGGATGTCGTATTTCCGAAGTAAAAGCTTGACTAATGGGCGGAAATGTAGTTAAACGCTTTATGTGTCCAGTCGATAATAACGTTGCAGCGAACTGTTTCTACAAGGTCACGAGCGATTGCTACTACGAGAAACAATTATTATAGATTCACTCTGTTTACAAATTCAGAGAAATGGCGGCAATATAGTGATTTGTAACTAAGATTAAGTGTCATCGAAAGCCATCACAAAAACTGCTGGAAAAATAGTTGACGCAGCAGATACCCCTTAGGGGTAAGATAAATTTTCGCTTATGAGTACCACGACCTACGACCTAATTGCCAAGCTCTGGAATCTCTGTAACGTCCTCAAAGATGATGGCGTGACGTATCACCAATACGTTATTGAACTGACGTACCTGCTGTTTCTGAAGATGGCGAAAGAGACCCGCACTGAAAACCTGCTTCCAGAGGGTTATCGGTGGGACGATCTGGAAGGCAAGGCAGCAAATGAGCGTCTGGATTTTTACAAATTGCTGTTGATCCACCTTGGTAGTCGCGGTTCCACACTTGTTAAAGAAATTTTTGCCAACGCCAATTCCTCTATCAACAAGCCCAATACACTTTCTACACTAGTTACTGAGATTGACAAGCTTGACTGGTATAGCGCCCGGCAAGAAGGATTGGGCGACGTGTATGAAGGGCTGCTGGAGAAGAACGCTAATGAAAAGAAATCCGGTGCTGGTCAGTACTTTACACCCCGTCCGCTGATCGATAGTATGGTGCATGTTATGCGCCCTACGTTGAAGGATGTTATTCAAGACCCCGCAGCAGGAACAGGCGGTTTTTTAATCGCCGCCAATCGCTACATACGCGAAAACAGTGACCCGGATATCTGGACAGAAAAACAGCAACGCAAGTACCGTAGCAATACCTTCTACGGTATGGAGCATGTGCAGGACACGCACCGTCTGGCTTTAATGAATCTAATGCTGCATGGGCTAGAGTTTGACCCGCAAGGGGCAGGTATCCGCTACGGCGATACGCTTTCGCCAGAGGGAGAAGCATTGCCGAAAGCAACGCTGATCCTTACCAATCCACCTTTCGGCTCCAAGAAAGGGGGTGGTCTACCTACTCGCAAAGACTTCACTTTTTCTACCAGTAATAAACAATTTTGCTTTCTGCAACACATTTATGGTGGTCTCAAGCCTGGTGGTCGTGCTGCGGCAGTTTTTCCAGACAGTGTGTTATTTGACAGCAATGTCGGTAAGCAGATTCGCACTGAATTGATGGAAAAGTGCAACCTACATACCATCTTGCGCCTACCAAGTGGTATTTTTTATGCTCCAGGTGTTAAGACTAACGTGCTGTTTTTCACACGTGGTAAAAAAGAAAACGGTAATACCCAAGAAGTTTGGGTATACGATCTGCGTACTAACATATCGCAGTTTGGCAAGCGAACTCAACTTACACGTAAGCACTTTGCCGAGTTTGAAGTTGCCTTTGGCGATGACCCTCTTGGTATGCCAGAAAGTCTTGCCAAGCGTGTAGATACTGGCGAGCAAGGGCGTTTTAGAAGATTTACCCGTGATTTGATCGCCAAACGCGGTGAAAACTTGTATATTGCTTGGCTTAAGGATGAAAACGAAGAGAATAATAGCAAACTCACCGAACCAGAGTTGCTTGTACAAGAAGCGATGAGTGAACTGGAAGCTGCTCTGACAGAATTGCAGGAAATTCTAGAGGAGTTGGGTGAGGAGATTGAAGCATGAGTGAGCTTCCAGATGGGTGGATCATGACTCCGCTTGAGGATCTCGGCAACTGGGGTAGTGGAGGAACCCCCAAGAGAACTAATCCACGTTTCTATGTGAACGGTACTATCCCGTGGCTTGTCATTGGAGATCTAAATGACGGAATAGTTACGTATGCCCAAACCCACATTACTGAGGAGGGACTACTTAATAGCTCAGCACAACTTTTACCACCAAAAACATTGCTAGTTGCCATGTACGGTTCTATCGGCAAACTTGGCATTACTGGTATCACATGTGCAACAAATCAGGCAATCGCATTTTGCTGTACATATCAGGAAGTTATAGAACTGCGCTACCTATTCCACGCACTCAAAAATGCTAGGGATCTATTGGTTGCTAAAGGGCAGGGAGGAGCCCAACAGAACATAAACCAAACTATTCTAAAGGCTCATCAGATTCCGCTAGCCCCCCTCAACGAACAAAAACGCATCGCCGATAAGCTCGATGTCCTGCTGATGCGGGTAGATGCCTGTCAAGAGAGACTAGATCGTGTGCCGCGCATTCTCAAACGTTTCCGCCAAAACATTCTTGATTTAGCAGTATCGGGAAAGCTAACGGAAAGCTGGCGAGAAGACAATACTGTCAGAATCAGTAACACAGTTGAATTAATACAGATCGAACCTATAGGTGATTTTCTTAGTGCAATCAATTCGCTTGATTATGTTATTCCTGATGGTTGGGTATGGCTCAATCCTGACTTAATTAAATTTTCTGAAAAGCACTCACTTTCAATTGGTCCATTCGGAAGCAACCTGACTGTTAAAGATTATAGAGATGCAGGTATTCCATTGGTATTTGTGCGAGATATACGCAGGAAAAATTTTGGTAACGAAACAACAAAGTTTATAAGTGAACAAAAAGCTCAAGAACTATGGGCACATAGAGTCGAACCCGGTGATCTACTAATTACTAAAATGGGTGATCCACCCGGAGATGTCGCAGTCTTCCCTCTAGATAGACCTATTTCAGTGATTACAGCCGATTGTATACGGATAAAAGTTAATCCTGAAATAGTAAGTATAAAACTGTTGTCACTGTTTATCGAGAGTAGTTTGATTAGATCGCTAATAAAGGAGATAACTGCTGGCGTTGCCCAACAAAAAATAAGCTTGCAAAGATTCCGTTCTATGCCCCTACCTATTCCGCCACTTGATGAACAGCAAGAAATTGTTCGTCGTGTCGAATCGCTGTTCGCTTATGCTGATCGCCTCGAAGCCCACTATCAAGCCGCCTGTACTCAGATCGAGCGTTTAACACCAGTACTCTTGGCTAAAGCCTTTCGTGGCGAACTCGTACCCCAAGACCCCAATGATGAATCAGCATCTGTGCTGTTGGAGCGGATTCACGCTGAGCGAGCAGCACAACCCGCCAAAGCTAAGAGAGACATAACTTCTAGAAAACCAGCCATGACCAAAATGACCAAAGAATCTGTCAAAGAAGCAATTCGGCAATTACCTCAGAACAAATTTTCATTCGATGAACTGCGTGAAAACCTCACTGGTGATTATGACTCACTAAAAGATATCCTGTTTACACTCCTCAGTGAAGCCAAGCCAATTCTTACCCAGGTCTTCGATCAAGAGGAGCAAGCGATGCGTTTTTTTCGGGCAGGCAAATGAAGCTTTTAAGGGTTCACATCATTTATGCTAAAACTTGCGGGGGGCTACTTGATGGACTGAACTTACAGTTACGAAGTCCATTTAGTGGCTATTCTGGGTTTGATCCTTTATGTCTTATTGGTCCGAATGGCGCAGGAAAATCTCAATTCTTGCAAGTGCTAACAGAAATTTTTCAGTCTGTTTTCCACACATGCCTTCCCAATGAAGAACGTTCCGAAGGGCCAGACTTGCATTTCGAGCTTGAGTACCTCATTCACCCAGAAGATGAGCAGCTACCTGTCCGTGTCCGCATTTCACGGAAAGCCAGTCGTAAAAATCGTCCAAGCCTTGTAATTGAGCGGAGAGATGAAGATGAATACGACTGGATAGAATGTGACCTCAAAGCTCCTGAAACCCATAAACTTTTACCTCAAAAGATTGTTGGCTATACGTCAGGCGATAATGAAACGCTTAGTTTGCCGTTCCTCTTAAGTCGCAGTGGGTACGCGAAGGATGTAACCGAAAGTGCATTACACGAGCCAAAACGCGTTCCCGATACTCGGCTAATGCTGATTGACTATGGAACGCACCTTGAAGTTTTTGTGGCAAATCTCCTGTTGGGTGATGCTTCCCAGTGGGATTTTCTGCTACAGGATGCAAAACTGCAAAACCTGCACTCATTTCGTTGCATAGTCCAACTTGCACACAGTGCAGCCCCGAAGATTCCAAGTAGGAGAGGCTCACAAAGTACGCGAAAAGGAATACAACTTACCAAGGAACTGGAAGATTATCTCGATCAGCTCCAACGTTGCGCTACCTGCTACACCTATGACGATAAAACAGAGACGTATACCTTTGACTATTGGATAAATGACCAGACAAGAGAAGCGTTTCGCTCCTTTTGGAACAACACGCTTGATTTGTACTCGTCATTCCACAAGTTCGCAATGTTAAACGACTTGGTACTTCCCAAGAAAACCCGTGAGCGGTTTCGGAAAGACACCAAATCGAGAAGGTTTGCTTCACGTCTTCCAGAGCCTCAGGATGAAGATAAGGTTTTCCGATTTGAAAGCGTTATGTTTACTGCTCAAAGGACTGGCAAAGAGGTAGACTACGTATCGCTTTCCGATGGCGAGCATCAGCTTGGGCAGATTCTTGGAACATTTTGTATGTTGTCATTTCCTAATGTACTTTTCCTGCTTGATGAGCCTGAGTCGCATTTCAATCCGCTATGGCGGGTGAAATTCATTTCACGCATATTGGATCTGCCTACTACACATGGCGATCGCAGAGAATCAGCTAAAGCTACTGAACAAGAGTGCTTACTAACAACACACTCGCCTTTCGTCCCCTCTGATATGCATAGAGACAAAGTTTTTATTTTTAGCAAAGACGAAGAAGGGAAGATTCAAGTCCAAAATCCTAATATTGAGACATTTGGCACTACATTCGACACAATCATTGAGGAATGCTTTAACGTTCGCCCGCCTATGTCACAAGTTCCTCATGATGAGATTAAAAGGCTTATGGAGAGTGAAAATCCCGAAGAGATTAGGGCAGGGATGCAGCATCTAGGTGATTCTGTTGAGAAAGCATTTCTTGTTGATCGACTGTTGCAGCTAACAAATAGGGATGAGGTGTAGGATGCTGTTTGGGTATCCCGTTTCGGCAACAGCGGAAAATTGGCTTCACGAATGCTTACGCGAGATTCTGTGTTCAATTCATACAAGCCTAAAAGCAGCAGCCACTCTGCCAGCATGGCCTGAAATTATTCCAGCGCAATACCGAAAAAGGTTGGAAAAACGCCGAGGGCTGGAAGATAGGTTGAATAATTACAAGACAGCTTTAGAAAAGCTTACCACCGCAGAACAGAACCGAATTCTTCAAGCATTCCATGACCAAAATCAGATTGATCTTCTCTTGTCTTGCCAATTGAACTGTGAAGCTATCGGTGATTTGCCAGAAGTCATTCATGAGCCAGTAAAAAAACTTTTTGAATTTGGGTTTGAACTTCTCACAAAACTGGAAATCCGCGATAAGCACTACAAGGTAATTTATGATGCGGCTCCCTCTCATACATGTCCTTTCTGTGGGTGTGAGTACTTTGATGCACCAGAAGCACCCCGTGAAGCATTGGATCATTACCTGGCAGAAAGCAAATACCCATTTGCTGCTTCAAATTTGCGTAACCTTGTTCCAATGGGAAATAAATGTAACTCTCGCTACAAACTTGCGAAGGATATTCTCTTGAGGAATGACGGCACTCGTCGCAAATCGTTTGACCCTTACAACTGTACAGGAATCAGACTCTCTCTCGAAAACAGTCAGCCTTTTGCTGGTACACTTGCACCAACTGGTCAACTACCGCGATGGCAAATCGAGTTTGGCCCAAACACTGAAGAGGTGATTACTTGGGATGAAGTGTTCCATATCAGAGAACGATATGAAAGAGACGTGCTAAACGCTGAATTTATAAGTTGGCTAAGGTATTTCCAGTCTTGGTGCAAATCTGCGAAAATTGCGCCTAGTTCTGACCAAGAATTGATGGATGCGCTCAATCGTTGTGCAACCCACTGCGAAGAGATGGGGATTAGCGATCGCGCGTTCTTAAAAGCCGCTGTATTCCGAATGTTGCACACACATTGCCAGCAAGGTGATCAACGACTTATTTCATTGATCATGAGTATTGTGAACCCAGGACAAACCAATTTGCGGCAAGCCCCGTAAACTAAATCAATTTTGACGCGATCGCTTTTATCCTACATCCTCATAGTTTGTAAACTGTAGTAGCCCAAAATTCTACTATTTGTTTACTGGTGTAGCTATTATATGAGCGATAAGGGTAAAAAAGAAACAAAAATGTATATTTATATTACAGATGTTGTATTCGTTGCTTGGAATAAAGACAGAGGAGAGCTTTTAAAGCGATTGCGTGGGAAAAAATCGCGGCAGAAACTAGCTGATGAAATTGCAGCCAAGGGAGGTGAATGCTCCCATCAAAACATTAAAAAACTAGAGTATGGTGAGTCTGAAAGTGTTTCTATAAAAGTATTAGAGGCTATTTGTGCTGCATTGAATATTTCTCTGAGCGACTTCCTTAGCGTTGTAGAAGTGACTCATTAAAGTTTTGGATATCTTCTTGCTTTTTAGCTACTAAAGTTACTAATATATCTTATGAAATCAAAAAGGCGATCGCCCTCCGGCAAGAGAAATGCGATCGCCTTTTGTTCAACCCCGTTAATGAGGTCACTCATGATGATTGTACAAGATGACTTTAGCAACTCAGCCTTGGCTGAATCAGAGTTTGAGGAATATATTGACCACCTGGCCGACCCAGTAGCACCAGAAATTGAAATTGACTCAGTAGCAGATGACTTGGGTGAACTGTATCGAGTCTGGAATGGTTCTCAACTACTTGGCACTTTCTACCAAAATCTGGAAAGTAAATGGATAGCACAACCCTGTAATAGCGATGACAGGCAATGCTGTGACACTCCTTTGGCAGCGCAAATAATCATCATCGCTGTTAATGGCTTACTTGTAGCCGACGTAGCATAACACACAAAGCATTTATCCCATCGACTTGGAGAGGTGATTCAATCACCTCTCTTTTTTGTATGCTTTGTCAAGTTCACTTTCTAGAAATGCACTGGCTCTTTGAGAACAGTTTTCTCGCAAAGCAGCAACTCTGACAACCTTCCAGCGCATAATTTCTTCTCTACATTCATCAAGCTGCTTGATTCGCCCTAGTTTGAGCAACGCCTAACGGCATCAAGCCACGAATCACAAATTTGTCTACCCCGTTCGTACCATTCTTCTCTATTTTGAGCAACGCCTAACGGCATCAAGCCACGAATCACCTGCAAAAAAGGAATTTGTGCTTGTTGAGACCCGTACTTGAGCAACGCCTAACGGCATCAAGCCACGAATCACAGCAAAGCTGAAAATCCTTAACTGAGGAAGGCTCATTTACAATCTTACAAGTACCTTCCAGATCAAGAAACCAAAAACTCAAAACCTACCAAAGTTTCCCTTATTTTCAGCCCCTCAAACCCAGTGCTGATCAACTTTTCCAAAAATAGCAAGCACCTTTTTCCTTGCCTCAATTCCCATATCCCTTACCGTGTAAACCTTGCCGCCATTCTTTTACCCTGAATTCCCTTTCCAATAAGAGATACTTGTCAAATTGGAGATTGAATCATCGTCCACGCCAAATCAGGAGGAGGTGAGCTTGACATTTCCTCAATCCGATACCTCAAAAATCGGGTATTTCTTGACCCCACATGGTCAACCCAATAGGGTAAGGTTAACCTACCTCGATTATCCCTAATTACCCACTGTCTCACCCCCCCAAGATAATCTTGGGAGACAAGTTTGATTGATTTAATCAACTGATCACTTTCTCCTAAAAATAAACAACCAAATCGTCTTACTAGCTCAGGATGGTCAAACGCTAACTGTATCCTCTCCCTTAAACTTGGTTGTATTTTCTCCCCCTCAGAACGAACCCAAATCAAACACTTGAGATTAGACAAAATTTCTTGATAACCGGGAATAACATTCTCTGGATGGCTAAAATCAGCATTTTTAAACCGTCTCATTTGACGCAAAATTCGCGACTTTTTGGGGCTAGATAACATTGCGATCGCCAATTCTACCCCACAGTGGCGATAAACATCCGTTTCCCCTACCAAAGACAACAACATCCCATACACTGTTGCTGGAGATGGGACAGGATAGGTTTTTCCCATTTCTCTTGCATGGGACTCCCGAAAAGTCGCAAAGGGAACATCCAAATAGAGAATTAATGGTGCAATCATTTTGATTCTTCTAAGCCCAAATCTCTTTTAATGACTGTTTTCAAGTCTTCAATCAGTTCATTTCGATTACGATAAATATGCGCCTTATTAAAAGTGGAATTCTCAAAATTATCCAATTCCTGTAACTCTTTGACCATTGTTCCCCCAATCCACAATTGGCTAGGGTCAATCTGTCCGCATTCCACTTCATCGATAAATTCTTTTGTAAATTTTGCTTCCTTACTCTTAGGCTCACAATATTCAAAGCAATAGGAAATGTATGAAGCAAAATTATTTGTCCATTGCAATACCAAACTATCGGGACAGAAAGGATAGTTAAAAATATTGCTACTCCCTCCTACCTTGGGTAATTCCATAATCCCATCTATCAGAGGTAAAATCCGCGAATAGTTTTTGAGATGAGTGGCATTAATTCCAAAATAATATTGATATCGAGTTGCGTGATATTCTGTAATATGGAGCGATGTACTATCCTTTTCCCTGCCACTTTTCGCCCCTAACTTGACTGCACCATCATAAGGCGTTAGCGAAACAGCCATATTCATCGCTAAAGCACCAATTCGCTGATTAGGAGTGCTGGTTTTTTTTTGTTTCTTTTTTCTCTTTGTTGTTGAAGTCTCCTCCTCTGTCTCCGCAGACTCTAATAAAGCAAACCCAAAAATATCATCATCATAAAATTGTTCTGGATCAAAATCTTCACTTGTTAACCGATTAATATGTTCATCTTCATCCCAAACTCGATTAACTAAATAACCTTGCTTTTGAAGATAAAAGCGTAACGCCCAACGAATCGCGCTAGAACCTACAAAAGAATGAATTTTACCATTCCAATAGCCTTTTTGTAGAATAGTTTTATTTCCTCGTCTGATGTCATGATTTAAGGAGGCTAACCCATAACGAGTGAGGACTGTTCCGTAAAGATAATAATTGGGGATATTATTGTCATTCTTCTTCTGACTCATCATTCACTTCTTCTGGTTTTTGATTGTTTGTAGATAAACTATCATCCCCACTGGTGGATTTATCTTTGGGTTTATAACTGGCGATCGCTAACAATGACCAAATTCTTAGTTCTTGCCAAGGTGATTTTTTGATTAGTAGTGAAATTTCTTCTTGATGCTGATTAAAATACTTATTTAATCCCCCTCTTACTAAAAAGTCAGATAAATATTCCTTAAACGACAATTCATCATAACAATAGTTTAGCTCCGCCCTTAATCGTTCAACCTTCTTCTTAATGGGAGGGTCTTTCCCTTCCTCAGCTTTAGCATACATTTTAGCAAAATTGCCTTTCATCGCTTGCTGAAATACCTTGATAAAAATAAGATACTGCTTGTCTTCTTCGCTATTCTCTGCCATTCTTATGAATCCTTCCCGATTGGGAAATATTTGGTTAAATAAGTATTCTTTTGAATCCTCTATCACCAATTTTTCCCAAAAATTAGACCACCAATGAATTCCCGTCACTAAATTATCAGCAATCAGCGAGCGAATTGGATTTACGTTAATAAAAATTTGCTTAGGTTTAATCTTCTGATAATTTGCTTGAAAATATTTTTGAACCTGTTGATAAGTGATTAAAGTATTTTTATCAATTTCAATTTCTTGTATACTCATCAATGTTCTTTGACGAGAAGCTTGATTCATTTTTTCATATAACCAAACTTGACAAGCTTGATAGTAGTCGCCTTCAAGCTGAATATCGTCTAAGCTGTAATAAAGTAATCCTGCTTCACCAAGGCTACTAACATGAAGCTGTTTTGTTTCTAATTGCTGTAATCGCCATCTTCTTTGAGAAGCGTCTTCAAAATCCTTGATTTCTGGAATCACCACCAGGTAGCGATGGGGTTTCTTTCCCTTCAAGTCTTCTGATGGGATATGAAGTAAGCAATAATGACAAACTACTGGTACAAATAATAATGCTAAGGCGTATTCAGGTTTCTCTTCTAGTTTTGTAGTATTCTGCGTCCTAGCATGGCGAACAATTCCCCCTAAATACAACCAACTGGTTATTTGAACATAATCATGTCTGAGTTGTTGGGTATCTACTTCGTATAACTTCTCTGCAAAGGTTTGATGTGCGTACCAAGTTAGGGATTTGTATTGATACTCGACTTTTTTTTCTTCAAACTTTAGTTCAGTGTTAACTATCTCTCCCGCTTGATAAAACTGGTTATGACGCAGAAAAACAGCACACATTCCCTCATGAATATGAATTTTCTGACTTAAATCTATTGCATCATTGTCTAATCCTGTTAAATGAATTAAACCTGTATCATCTAATTGAAAAGACCCTTTAATTAACCAAGATAGGGCGACAAAAACACTTCCTTGCCAGAATAATTCAATAGTATCAGCAGTCAAAGACCATGATATATGTCCTCCGCGTTGACGAGATGAGGGATATTGCTTTTCTAATCGCTTTAAAGTCATGTATAGTCCCGTCATTCCCACGCGGTGCATTATTGTCGTATCCGCAGCATTGAGAGATAGGGAGATTTTGGGTTGGGTAGCAACCATGATCAGGTTTCCTCTTCTTCCTTGCTGCGAGTCGCTGGGACAAATATTCCACACATCATTTTTCGTTTCCCGCCAATTCCCTGTTCTTGCAACGTTAAGGAATCTTCTGGGTTGAGTGAGCTAATTTTTATGCCAAATCCTCTAACTTTAAACTGTTTCCCTTTTTGATTGATGGTTAATTGTCTTTTTTGAGGTGTTCCATCTTGTCGGGTAAGAAGTTCAATTTTTCCTTGTATTCCTTTATTATCCAGTTGCCGTTGCACAGCTTCAATAAAGTTAGTCGAGTCTTGAAAACCTGTAATTATGACTAATCTGGAATAGACACTTTCTGAAGAAATTAACGGTTTGTAGTCGGGAATATCTAGTTGATAAGAATTTTGACCTATGTGAAAAGCTTGACCTGCTAAATAAAGATAAATTAAAGGAATTTGTTGATGATGAATCCGAATTTTGAGGCGAGATTGAGCAGTAAGTTCAAGCAAATTATTTCTTGTCGGTATTCCAGCAATCGGATGAATACCAATAGACTCTAGTTCGTGAAGGATAGGACAAATCCTGCACAATGCGCTATAGATAACATAACCATTATCAAGAGGAATCGGTGCGCCTCTGAGCTTAAACGTTAAGTCTACATATTCCTCACTTTGAATTAATATGGCTGCCATAGATGGAAATTTCGAGAAAAATTTAAAGATGGCAGAGTTTGTTTAATACATCAACATTCTCTTGTGCAAAATTGCTCTCATTGTCATCGCCAACTAATTTGGTTAGACTAGCAATCCAGTTTAGGCTATTGTTCGCAATGTTCTCAATGGTTAGGAGGATATTATACTACTCCAGTAGTTACTCACAACAGTTCGATAGCCGAAAGTCTCTATCCCATACCAGCATGAACCGCTTCTGCTCCCTTCTAAAAAAATCCGGCGCTTTCCTGCTTTCTATGCTTAATTGGACTCACGGCAAGCTTATCCTTCCAACTGGGACTTGCGGCAAATTTATGGTTCCAAACTGGCAATTGCATCCAAAATTAGCTGACGCAAGAATGAGGGTTATAGTGACATTGACGGCAAAGTTATGGTTCCAGTAGCGGCAAAGTTATGGGTAAAGTCACAAAATTTTGTGGCAACTTATGCTTGTTGTCACAAAATCGCAGTTTATGCTTGTAAGTCTCGGTAGTGTGCATGATGCTAAATCGCATGGCTGTACTCTAAATGTGCTGTTTTCAATCATTTGGAGCAAGCGAATAACCATAATGACAGGCATTATGGAAAAAGGTTGAATTTAATGGCTTATTGGCTGTTATTCAGTTCTATAAATAACTCTCAGTATCATGACTATTGCTCAGTCCGATCGCCGTCTCCTGACTGCGCTAAAAGCAACTTCCCAGGTTTGCAGCTTTGGCGTTGTCTTTATCGGCTGCGTTGTGCTGCTTGGTTGGGTGTTTGACATCGATGTTTTAAAGGGTATCTTGCCTCAGTGGGTGACGATGAAACCCAATACAGCAGCGGGCTTTGTGCTGTCGGGTTTGGCGTTGTATTTTTTACAATCAACCAGAAAAATTAAACGGCAGTTGGCTAAGGGTTGTGCCTTAGTTGTTGCTATTATGGGTCTGCTGACTCTGAGTGAGTATTTGTTCGGCTGGAACCTGGGGATAGATCAACTGCTGTTTCCAGAAGAACCAGGAGCCATTGCGACCTCTAGCCCAGGTCGGATGTCACCCGTATCAGCATTCAACTTTACCCTGCTTGGTACTGCTTTGTCGCTCCTGACTAGCAGGATTGTCCGTTATCGGCTGGTTCAATTGGCAGCACTCAGCACAGCTTTAATAAGTCTCCAGATTTTAATCGGCTATACTTATGGAGCCAAACCGATATTAGGTCTAGCATCGTATACGTATGGTGCTTTCCATACTGCGATCGCATTTGTGATGCTCTCGGTTGGGATATTGTTTGCAGCTCCCGATCAAGGGTGGATGAGCCTATTTGCCAGCAATACGGCTGGTGGAATCACAGCGCGGGTGCTGTTACCCGCGGCGGTTGCTGTCCCCTTCACGCTGGGATGGCTGCGGTTGCTGGGAGAAAGAATTGGCTGGTTTGATGCTTTCTTTGGACTTTCCCTCCATGTGACGGGTAACGTGCTTGCCTTTATGGGGTTAACTTGGTACTGTGCAAAAGGGCTGTATCGATTAGATATCAAGCGTCAACAAGCAGAGTCAGCATTAAGAGATGCCTATGCTGAACTAGAAATGAGGGTAGAGCAACGCACGGCTGAACTATCTCAAGCAAATCAAATTCTAGAACAAGAAATTGCCGAGCGAATGCGGACAGAAGCGGCTTTGCAACAATCCCTGAAGGATCTGGCAGATATTAAGTTTGCGTTGGATGAATCCTCAATCGTAGCAATTACAGATGCTAAAGGAATTATTACTTATATTAATGACAAATTCTGTGAGCTTTCTGGGTACTCCAGAGAAGAATTAATTGGGCAAACCCATCGTATTATCAATTCTGGCTATCACCCAAAGACGTTTTTTCAGCAGATGTGGGCAACCATTGCTAGGGGGCAAGTTTGGCAAGGAGAGATTAAAAACCGCGCCAAGGATGGTACATACTACTGGGTGGCAACCACTATCGTGCCGTTTTCGGATGACACGGGCAAGCCATATCAATATATTGCCATTCGCTTTGATATCACCAACCGCAAGCAGGCGGAAGAAGCTTTACGTCAGAGCGAAGAACGCTTTCGTAAGGCTATCCTTGATGCTCCCCTGCCCATAATCCTGCACACTGAAGATGGGGAAGTACTGCAAATTAACCATGCCTGGACAGAGATTACAGGTTACAGCATCGAAGATATTCCCACAATTGCAGCCTGGACAGAAAGAGCCTATAGCGATCGCCAAGAACAAGTGCTAGCTGCGATCTCCAGCGTCTTCCCCCTAGAATCCCGAACTTCTATGGGAGAATATTCCATCACTACCTATACTAGTGAAACCCGGATTTGGGATTTCTATGCTGCCCCTGTCGGTCAGTTGTCGGATGGCAGGAGGCTGGTGATTGTAACAGCGATCGATGTGACCAAACGCAAGCAAACCGAACAAGAGCGCAATCAGTTCTTTACCCTTTCCCTTGATATGCTGTGCATTGCTGGGGTCGATGGCTACTTCAAGCAGCTTAACCCGGCTTGGGAGAGAGTTCTAGGCTACAGCCAAGCAGAACTTTTGGCTGAACCGTATATTAACTTTGTGCATCCTGAAGACCAGGAAAAGACAATTGTAGAAGCTGAAAACGTGGTACTGGGTAATTCTACATTCGTCTTTGAAAATCGTTACCGTTGTAAAGATGGGTCATACAAGTGGTTTTCTTGGTCATCAGTTTTAACTCCTGAAAACGGCTTAGTATATGCCGTGACGCGAGATGTGACGGCTCAAAAGCAAGCAGAACAGCAGCTAGCGCAACAAGCAGCGATATTGCAAAGGCAAGCTGACCTCCTTGAGTTGACATACGAAGCGATCATCGTTCGGGATGAGCAAGGAGCCATTACTTACTGGAACCGAGGCGCAGAAACAATGTATGGCTGGACGCGAGAAGAAGCAATTGGTCATATAACTCATACCTTCTTGCACACCCAGTTGCCTGAGCCAGGGGTTTGCCTTGATGAAATTCTTCTACAGCAAGAACGCTGGCAGGGCGAATTAACCCATACTCGTAAAGACGGCCAGCAAATTATCGTTGAGAGTCGTCAGGTGTTGATTCGAGATGAGCAGAGAAGCCCAACAGGATTCTTAGAAGTGAATCGAGATATTACCGAACGCAAGCAAATTGAACAAGAGCAGCAAATGTTGGTATCCATTGTAAAAAATAGCTCTGATTTCATCGGTATGGCAAATCTCGACGGTCAAATAATTTATATCAATCCGGCAGGTCGAGCGATGATTGGGCTGTCACCCACTGCACCGATAAACCACCTGCGGGTGTCAGATATTCATCCGCCTGAATACCAAGAATTCATCCTGAATGATGTTCTGCCCACAATTCTCAAGCAGGGGCATTGGGAGGGAGAAAACCTCTTGCAACACATTTCCTCGCAAGAAGTGATCCCAATACTTCAGATTACATTTATGAACCGCGATCGCCAAACAGGAAAACCCCTGAATCTGGCAACCATTTCCCGTGATATTCGAGAACGCAAACGAGCCGAAGAAGAATTGAGAGCCAGCGAAGAGCGATTTCGAGCTACTTTTAATCAGGCAGCCGTCGGCATTGCCCATGTTGCTCTCGATGGACGGTGGCTGCGAGTCAACCAAAAACTCTGCGACATTTTAGGGTATTCCTACGAAGAATTACTCCAAAAAACGTTTCAAGATATTACTCATCCTGATGATTTAGAAATTGATTTAGCCTATGTCCAGCAGATATTGGCAGGTGAAATTCAGACTTTCTCAATGGAGAAACGCTATATTCGTAAAGACGGCTCTCTCGTTTGGGCTTACTTAACTGTGGCGCTGGTGCGGCAAAGCGGAGGAACACCAGACTACTTTATTAGTGTTATTAAAGATATTAGCGATCGCAAAGCCGCAGAGATGGCAGTCAGGCATCTCAATGAAACCCTAGAGCAACGGGTACAGGAACGGACAGCCCAACTTGCAGAAGTCAACCAGGAGTTAAAACGCTTTGCCTATACAGTCTCCCATGACCTGCGATCGCCCCTACGTGGCATCAGAGGCTTAATTGAGGCACTGGTGGAAGACTACGGCGATCGCTTAGATGACCTGGGACAGGAATATGCTCGACACATTGCCGATTCTGCTCAACGCATGGATCAGCTAATTCAAGACTTACTCGCCTATAGCCGACTTAGCCAAACCGAGATTCAGTTGCAGGCAGTTGATTTGACAATTGTAATGCAGGAAGTCTTGGTTCAGTTAGAACCTGAACGGCAAGCCAAGCAGGCCGAAATTACCGTGGCTTTTCCCCTACCTCAGGTTATTGGTCAGCGCACCATTCTGACTCAAGTACTGCTCAACTTATTGACAAATGCGCTCAAGTATGTAAATCCTGATGTTAAGCCCCAGGTACGTGTCTGGGCAGAAAAACGCGAAGATTGGATTCGTTTATGGATTGCCGACAACGGTATTGGTATTGAACTTGAATTTCAAGAACGGATTTTTGGCGTATTTGAACGGCTTCATGCCGCAGATACTTATTCGGGAACGGGAGTAGGGCTAGCGATCGTTCAAAAGGGCATCGAACGCTTGGGAGGACGCGTCGGGGTCGAATCTAGTTTAGGGCAGGGAAGCCAGTTTTGGATAGAACTGCCACAAGGCTGATACCAATTCTCCAAGATAAGACTACAGATAGATACTTGGAAATCCAGATTCAACTTAACTTCTTTAATTACGAATTGGTATGAGATACATTTGTAACTACTTTAAAGTTCAATCTGAGGCAAAAGTGTTTTACTTTTAACTTCGATATCCTAAATACGAATTTAAAAAGACGAGCATCGCTTGACAGTATCGTTTAGAAAGAAACAATTACAAACTATGAGTAATACTCAGCAGAATTATATTCTGCTAGTAGACGATGAACCAGGTAATGTATTACTAATTAGGCGGGCAATGAGTAAGGTTGAACGCAACATTCAAATCCAAGCGGTTGAAGATGGCGAACAGGCAGTCAACTATCTCAAAAAAACCGTAGATGATGCCTATCTCAATAACTATCCCCTCCCTAATTTAATAGTTACAGATATCAAAATGCCTCGTATGAACGGCATGGAACTACTTGCTTGGATCAAACAACAACCAAACTTTGTTAACCTGCCTGTGATTGTCCTCAGTAGTTCTGGCGAGATGGAAGATATTAATCAAGCAACTGAGTTAGGGGCAAGTTCCTATATTGTTAGACCTGGATCTTTTAGTGAACTAGTTGAAATCATGAAGCAACTTGCTACATATTTAAACTCAGTTCAATGAACGCTAAACAGTCCTCACTAAATTTTGAACATAGGCTTAACTAAAGGTTATTAGAAATGGCAGAAGTTGATTCCAAAACTGTCTTATATGTTGAGGACGATGCTGCCTACGTCTTATTGGTTAGACGCGCCCTGCAAAAATCTAAGTTAGACAAATTGCCTAATTTGCGAGTTGTAGGGACAACAGAAGATGCTGTACGTTATCTGTTGGGGCAGACTCCTTATGAAGACACAGTTGCTAATCCGCTACCAAACTTGCTGTTGACAGACTTAAGGCTACCTGGAAAGTCAGGGCTGCAACTTTTGCGATGGGTGCGCGAACAAGTTGAATTTCAGCAACTTCCGGTTGTAATGTTGACTGGCTCTGCTTTAGACGAAGATATCAAGATGGCTTACGAGTTAGGCGTTAATTTTTGCTTAGTCAAGCCAGTCGAAGTTGATATGTTAGTCAGCATTATCCTAGCACTCAGCGTTTATTGGATTCCAGCACCAACCAAGCCCACTATCTGATTTGCTTGATACACCACACTCCCAATCACAAGATATATTTTTGCTGATAGAAGTAGCTGATAGCACAGTTAATTATGCAGAATCTCCAGTTATTCAGAACAAGTAATAAGGGTACAAGATTATTGTACCCTTACAATTTTAAGTGTTTACACTGGTTAAAAATTGCTGTTATGTTTAGTTTTTAACAAATTTTATACGATTATCTCCAGATTACACAAAATTGTAATTTCATGGTATACAATGATGCGTTATAAATTACACAGCCTTTTATGGAGCCTCGCTTAAAAGCCTGATACGCCCAAATACCCAGTAATAATCCTAACCTTATATTTAATTACCTCTACGGTATATAAATTCATCATGAGAAACAAAATAGCTGGTATTATCGTTGGGTTGACCTTGCTGATGACAGCCAACCGCAGCATGGCTGGAGTAATCACTCTTTATGATGGATCATCAGGTGTCACGCCAGATCAATATAATTCGCCAGAGCTAAATAATTCGCCAGCGCTAACTTTTGGATCTCCTAATGGTGGCACACAAAGCGCCAGCGGAGGTATAACGAATTTGAACACCACTTTCAATAACGGTATATATGCTGGCTATAGTAATTACAATGTCGCCAACCCCCCAACCTCTCCTAGTTCTGTCATTACCCCTACCACCCTAGTCAATCCATTATTTCCCGCACTTGATCGAAATGCTGGTTACAACCTTTCTTTTAGAGTAAGAATTAACTCACAAGCTAACGATGGTACTAATGGGAATTATCGTGCTGGCTTCAGCGTTATAGTTCTTGGTAGTGACAAGCAAGGAATCGAAATAGGTTTTAGAAATGATGATATTTTTTCTCAGGCTAGTTCCTCTTTTAATTCTATTGGCGAACAAGTAACTGGTGTTTCCAGCTTGTTATCAAACCTAACTACCTATAATTTAAATGTCTCTGGAAATTCCTACACTTTAAGTAGCGGTGCTACTAATCTTTTTAGCGGTTTGTTACGAGATTACACAACAGCTAGCGGATTTGGAAGTGATGTTTATAGAACTTCTAACTTTGTTTTCTTGGGAGATAATACTACATCTGCACGAGCTAATATCGATCTCCAATCTGTCGGTTTGATAACTAACACTGCTGCTGTACCTTACGAATTTTCGCCAACCACTGGAATATTGGCATTAGTTGTTGTGGGTGCTGTAAATCATTGTTCAAAAAAGAAAAATTCATGAAAGCATCAGGCTTGGATATTGTAAAAAAACTAAATAAATCTAACTTTTGGCTATCTGCGATCGCTATTGATTTACTATTAATTCAAATTTATTTAACTTGGAAATTTATTGGCAGTTCAGATACTCTAAGCATCAAAGTTCTATTTTGGGCAGCTATACTAAATTTGATTTGGAAAAAACGATATACTCTTAACCTAGAAAGTGATATTGTTTCTAGTGTATTTGGTTTTTTACTAATTAGTTTTGTTTTGGTTAAAAGTTCATCATTATTTTGGTTCGAGACTTATTTTGTTAAAATTTATGCTTTATTTTCTTGTTTTGGCTTGGCTTTGATGGCATCTGGCATTAAGGGATTAAAGCAATACACTAAAGAATTTATAATTTTGCTCTTATTAATATCTGAAGGTTTGCTAATATCACTAATTTCATCCAAAGTTGATTTCAGTCTATTAGCTGCTAAGTTTTCTAGTTTCGTGCTTTGGTATTTAGGCTTTGCAGTTTCTCGGCAAGGCGTTAATGTAATTCTTCCTACAGGAGCTATTGAGATATATCCTGCGTGTTCAGGCTTAAATGCTATATTACTACTTTTACAATTAGCATTAATTTTTATATTAGTGTTTCCTATTAATACATTTCAGAAAATTTTCTTGCCCATTATTGCAGTATTTCTAGCATTTATAATTAACGTGTTTCGACTTGTATTGATAACACTGCTAGTAGCAGCCTCCAACCATGAGGGTTTTGAATACTGGCACGGACAGCCTGGAACACAAATATTTTCTACTATTTCTATTTTCGCTTTCGGGTTTGTCTGTCATCTGATACTACAAAAAAATCAACAAGTATGTCGCAATTAACTAAACTGAAAAAGGAGATATAACTTCGACAATAAATCCGATTAACATTGCTTGCTGTAACTTGTGTTGGGTTTGTTTTACTCTAGGTTGAGCTTTTTATGGATCAATTAGAAAAAGATTTTTGGCCTGCTATTTTTAAGCTACGTTTTGTTGGTTATATATTATTAGTATTAGCTTTTATTGATGTTATTAATATTTTAATTCCATTTTACTTTACCAATCCTGTTTGGGAATTTCAAATGATAGGGGCACTTGTAGAACATGCACCTTTACCTTTAATAGGTTTGATATTTGTAGTATTTGGAGAAAGAGATTATCGTAATAAAGTAGAAATTTATTTATTAAGTCTTGTATCATGGGGTTCTCTCTTGGCTGGGGTTTTATTCTTATTACTACTGCCTTTAGGGATTAATAATACTTGGCGGATTGATAATCAAAATTATCTCCAAATTAAAAATAATTCTTCACAAAAAATTACCCAAATACGACAGATTAAAGACATTCTGGGAAAAGCTACTACTGACCAAGATATAAATCAAATTTTTAAATCGTTAAATCAACAAAAGAATGCGCCAGAGGTAAAAAATCCTCAAGAGGTGAAAAATCAACTGTTATCACAAATCGGAAAATTAGAAAAAAACATCAATGATGAAGCTCAAGCAGCACAAAACAATACCCACAAAAAACTCATCAGAAATTCTGTTAAATGGAATTTAGGCGCTTTAATTTGTTCATTTGCGTTTATTTGGATTTGGCATGTTACAGACTGGGCACGTATACCCTGGTGAAAATCTAACATTGCTCACTGGTATACTGTATCCTTTTATAAGGAATAGGATGGTAAATAAACAATATTTGCGCCAGTTGCTTGAATTCAGAGGCTCATATGAAATATCAACAGCCCCAACCACAAGCAGAACTGTTTCATTGCAATGATGCACTCGTAACGATCGCAACAGTTAATTTTGAGGTTTTGGTAAATTTCTATAGTCAATTATTAGAGCAGAATCCAACCTCGGTAATTCCTAATATTTATGCAGAGTTTCAGATATCTGGACTACGAATAGGTATCTTTAAACCCAAAAAAATACACGAGTCTGAATTTGAAACGAGTGCCAAAAGTAAGCTAAGTTTGTGTTTAGAGGTCTGTAGCTTAGAAAGTGCGATCGCCCACCTTACCAATTTAGGCTATTCTCCACCCGGAGAGATTTCCATTGCTTCTCACGGGAGAGAAATTTATGCCTATGACCCCGATGGCAATCGTCTAATTCTGCATCAAGCCACTAAACAATGAACAGTTACGAGTAATTAATAACAAATGTCTATAACACAAAACTATAAGTTAAATGTAATTCAATGGTATCCAGGTCACATTGCCAAGGCTGAAAAGAACCTAAAAGAACAGCTCAAGCGGGTAGATGTGGTATTGGAGGTAAGAGACGCCCGGATTCCCTTAGCGACACACCATCCCCAAATAGAAGAGTGGGTAGGCAATAAGACGCGGGTGTTGGTACTGAATCGCTTAGATATGATTTCTTCGCAAGTGCGATCGCTGTGGGTAGACTGGTTTAAACGCCAAGGAGAAACAGCTTATTTTACTAATGCTCAACATGGTCAAGGTGTCGCCGCAGTCTTGAAAGCAGCACAAGCAGCTGGGGTAGAACTCAATCAAAGAAGACGCGATCGCGGGATGTTACCCCGTCCAGTCCGTGCAGTAGTGATTGGTTTTCCCAATGTCGGTAAATCAGCTTTGATTAACCGTTTGTTAGGAAAGCGGGTGGTAGAAAGTGCTGCCCGTCCTGGAGTAACTCGTGCTTTGCGTTGGGTACGAATTTCTGAGCAATTAGAATTGTTAGATGCTCCTGGTGTGATTCCCCTCAGGCTGGAAGATCAAGAAGCAGCATTAAAATTAGCTATCTGTGATGATATTGGCGAAGCATCTTACGATAATCAGTTAGTAGCAGCAGAGTTAGTAAATTTGCTCAATTATCTCCAAGATGTAGCTACTAATTTGTTGCCAGATAAGCCATTAGCATCACGCTATGAATTAGATTCTTCACCCCACACAGGAGAAGTTTACTTGCACGCTTTGGCAGAACATCGCTACAAAGGTGATGTAGAAAGAGCCGCAAGGCAACTTTTAACAGATTATCGTAAGGGCTTTTTAGGTACGATACCTTTAGAGTTGCCACCAAACTGAATTGGTTCGCCAAAATGCTCTATTTTACAACAGCATTCCCCCTGTACTGAAGTGCAAGGCTAAAAGCGTAAGTCCACTTAAGTGGACTAAAATCCCATAATTATTAATTTGTAATTGGTAATTCCTAATTCCCTACAGTGGATTGAAAGTTAACGTGAATTCGATGGCTGGAGAAAACCCCGCTTCCATTCCTCTCTCCTACAAGGTGAGAGGCTTTAAAACCTCGATTTTTCATTGATATTTCGGAAGATTTAAGCCCCTCTCCGCCTTGGAGAGGGGTTGGGGTGAGGTTCATCGAATTCACGTAAAGTTAGTAATGTATCAAGGTTAAAGTGAAACCGTATAATCACCTTAACCTTGCGATCGCACTATCATCAATAATCTCTGATTATAATTAATCTGTAATATTTACTACATCAAGTTGTCGTAAAGTTCTTAGCGGTGTCATAAATAAAAGGCAAAGGGTTGACTTTTAGTTTATTCCTAACCTCAGATATGCTTGAACCCTTAGATTCCAGGACAAATATTTCATACTCATGACTGAACTCAAACTACTTCTAAAAGAGGGAGATACCGAAACAACAGTTTTGGTGGATCAAGATGTATTCACTATCGGCCGTTTACCAGAATGTAATTTATACTTACCTTTTGGGGGAGTCTCCCGTAACCATGCCCAGATTGTGAAAGTAGCTCATGGTGTATGGACTATTAAGGATCTGGGGAGTAAAAATGGGACACAAGTAAATGACCGTCTGATTACCTGTCCTCAAGAGTTACATCATGATGATATTGTTTGGTTAGGGAATGTGAGTCTGGTAGTGTTGCTCACAACTTCTATTGCCCAGTCAATGACTAATCAGGCAGATGACTGGGACGCTGCTGAACAAAGAACAATTTTTCGCAACGTCAAACAACTGCAACAGCAATGGATACAAGCTGATAGCAAAGATGGCGACATCAGCAATAAGGACATCACCATTGCCCGGCTTAAAGACTTGGTAGATATCGCTAAAAATCTCTGTGCGGCAACTTCCATTGAAGATATTTTTTTTCAGGTGCAAGAAGTCGTTTTTCGTTACCTCGATAGCATTGATCGTTTGGCATTATTAATTGATGTCACTGGTGGTGGTAACTTGGAGTTAATGAATTCTGCCACCAGAAACAGTTCTCAGCAACAACATCTAGCAGCTGATGGCAGTTGGATTAGTCGTAGTATCTGTCAAAAAGTTTTTGAGGAAAAAGTCGTTATTCAATCAGCTGATACCCATAAAGATGAACGGTTTTCCGCAGAACACAGCATTTTAGTCAAAGGTATTCGCAGCGTCATGGCAGTGCCTTTATGGGATGAAAATAAAGTTGTAGGTGTTCTCTACGCGGATGCTCATCTTTCTTCTTACCATTGGGCCAATGAAGGCGAGGAAGAACTTAGCTTTTTTTCGGCTTTAGCAAATCTTGTCGCTTCTAGTGTGCAACGCTGGTTATTAGTAGATAAACTCAAAAACGAAGAGGTGATTCGTCACAGACTAGAACGCTATCACTCTCCAGCTGTAGTGCAGCAGTTAATATCTGTAAATCGGTTGCCAGATGGACGTTTACTTCCCGCAGAAACTGAAATTAGCGTTTTATTTGCAGATTTAGTTGGCTTTACGGCAATTTCTGAACGAGTTACACCAACTGCGATCGCCCAATTACTCAATAATTTATTTGAAGAGATGCTACAAGAAGTGTTTGCCTATGGCGGCACTTTAGATAAATATATTGGTGATTGTATTATGGCGTTCTTTGGCGCTCCAGAACCGCAACCAGATCACGCCGACCGCGCTACTGCTGCTGCCAAGGGTATGCTAACTCGTCTTGAGCGTCTTAATATGAATGGTTTTTGGCAAGAACCCTTACAATTACGCATTGCGATTAATAGCGGTAAGGCGGTTGTCGGAGATGTTGGTAGCTCCCAAAGGGTAGAATATACAGCTTTAGGCGCTAGTATTAATCTTGCGGCTCGCATGGAAGGAATCTGCCCTCCTGGTGAATGTGTAATTAGTGAAGTTACTTATAGAATGCTTTCACAACCTGTAGACTTCCAAGAAATGGGAAGTTATAGTTTCAAAGGTATTAATCGATTAGTTAAGGTTTATCAGACAAAGATGCATTAAAAAATTCCAAATTCAAAATTATCAAATTGGTAATTATTAATTACCAATAATTTTTATGGTTGCTTATTTGTATTTTACAGGCATAAATACTGAGCAAAAATGTATATTTTATTTCAATTTTAGTTGCGAAAATTTAATATTGATCCCCCAATTCTTGGCTGAGAGTCTAAAATCTAGATGGTAGCTTCCGCAATAGATATGTGTAACACTGGAATGCTACCTCAAGCTATTTTTTGAACGGGAGGTCAGGCAATGGCTATCGCCACCATTAATCCCGCAACTGGGGAGACGCTCAAAACTTTTGAGCCGCTGAATGATACAGAAATCGCCACTAAACTCGATTTGGCAGGTCAGGCTTTTGAGCAGTACCGCAAAACTAGTTTTACTGAGCGATCGCACGCTCTGCAAAAAGCCGCGGAAATTTTAGAGCAAGAAAAAGCAGAATTTGCTAAAGTGATGACTCTGGAAATGGGTAAGCCTTTAAAGGCTGCGATCGCTGAAGTAGAAAAATGCGCTCTTGTCTGCCGTTACTACGCCGAACACGCCGCCGACTTTCTTGCTGATGTTTCTGTGGAAACCGATGCTAGTAAAAGTTTTGTGCGCTACCAGCCATTAGGTGTAATTCTTGCAGTCATGCCGTGGAATTTTCCCTTTTGGCAAGTGTTCCGTTTTGCAGCGCCGGCACTAATGGCAGGGAATGTTGGTTTACTTAAACACGCTTCCAATGTGCCCCAATGTGCCTTAGCTATTGAAGATATTTTTCGACGGGCAGGTTTTGGGCAAGGTGTATTTCAAACTTTGTTGATCGGTGCTGCCAAAGTTGCTGATTTAATGGCTGATGATCGGATCAAAGCCGCTACCTTAACAGGAAGTGAACCAGCAGGCGCATCTTTAGCTGTTGCAGCTGGCAAACAAATAAAAAAAACCGTCCTGGAATTAGGAGGAAGCGATCCGTTCATTGTGTTAGAAAGTGCTGATATAGAGGCAGCAGTTGTCACAGCTACTACAGCAAGAATGTTGAATAACGGGCAATCTTGTATAGCAGCGAAACGCTTCATTGTGGCAGAAGCGATCGCTGATAAATTTGAAAAGCTGTTATTAGACAAATTCTTGGCATTAAAAGTTGGCGATCCCATGCAACCAGACACCGACTTAGGCCCATTGGCGACCCCGGATATTCTCCAGGATTTAGACCAACAAGTGCAAGCTGCTGTAGCAAGTGGTGGCAGAATTCTCACGGGTGGACATCCGTTATCAGATCGTCCTGGTAATTTCTATACAGCGACGATAGTTACAGATATTCCCCAAAATAGTCCAATTGCCCAAGAAGAATTCTTTGGCCCAGTGGCCTTATTATTCCGCGTCCCGGATATCGATGCAGCTATTCAACTAGCGAATAACATACCCTTTGGCTTGGGTGCAAGTGCTTGGACAAAAAATGACCAAGAACGCGATCGCCTAATTGAAGAAATCGAAGCCGGTTCGGTCTTTATCAACGGTATGGTAAAATCCGATCCCCGCTTGCCCTTCGGTGGTATCAAGCGTTCTGGGTATGGCAGAGAATTGAGTATCCAAGGTATACATGAGTTTGTCAATGTTAAAACTGTGTGGGTTAAATAATTAGGGATTGGGGATCGGGTATAGGGTACTGGGGATCGGGTATTGGGTACTGGGTACTGGGGATTGGTGATTGGGTATTAGGAAAGATTTTTCTTAATCCCTAATCCCTAGTCCCTAATCCCTAGTCCCCAGTCCCTAGTCCCCAATCCCTAGTCCTCAGCCCCCAGTTCCTAGTCCCTAGCCCCTATTGAGGAAATCAAAATGAATACGGCAGATTTGTTGGTACAGTGTTTAGAAAATGAAGGAGTAGAATATGTTTTTGGACTTCCAGGTGAAGAAAACCTACACGTTTTAGAAGCCCTAAAACATTCTTCTATTAAATTTATTACTACTCGTCACGAACAAGGCGCGGCATTTATGGCCGATGTCTATGGACGCCTGACCGGAAAAGCAGGTGTTTGTCTTTCTACTCTTGGCCCTGGAGCAACAAATTTAATGACTGGGGTAGCAGATGCTAACCTCGATGGTGCGCCTTTAGTTGCTATTACCGGGCAAGTGGGAACAGATAGAATGCACATCGAATCCCATCAATATTTGGATTTGGTGGCAATGTTTGCACCTGTAACTAAGTGGAATAAACAAATTGTCCGCCCAAGTATTACACCAGAAGTTGTCCGCAAAGGATTTAAGCTAGCACAAACCGAAAAACCAGGTGCAGTTCACATCGATTTGCCAGAAAATATTGCCGCTATGCCAGTAGAAGGCAAACCCTTGCATAAGGATAATATTCAAAAAACTTATGCAGCTTTTGCTAGCATTCGGGCAGCAGCAGCAGCAATTTCTCAGGCAGTTAATCCGTTAATCTTAGTAGGAAATGGGGCTATTCGTGCCCAAGCTAGTGATGCGGTAACGCAATTTACTACTCAGATGAATATTCCCGTTGCCAATACTTTTATGGGCAAGGGCGTTATTCCTTATACTCATCACTTAGCTTTGTGGTCAGTAGGCTTACAGCAACGAGATTTTATTACTTGTGGTTTTGATAACACAGATTTAGTAATTGCTATTGGCTATGATTTAATCGAGTTTTCTCCAAAAAAATGGAATCCAGAAGGCAAGATTCCAATTGTTCATATTGCAGCTCTTTCGGCTGAAGTTGATAGTAGTTACATTCCCAGCGTTGAAGTCGTAGGAGATATTTCTGATTCCCTATTTGAAATCCTCAAGTTGGCAGATAGACAGGGCAAATCAAATCCCTACGCTATCAGCTTACGGACGAATATTCGTGAAGATTACGAATACCATGCCCATGATGATGGGTTTCCTATTAAGCCGCAAAAGATAATTTATGATTTACGCCAGGTAATGGGCCCTGATGATATTGTCATTTCTGATGTCGGCGCACATAAAATGTGGCTGGCTCGACATTATCATTGTCATAGCCCCAATACTTGCATTATTTCCAATGGCTTTGCGGCGATGGGTATTGCTATTCCTGGCGCTTTAGCAGCAAAACTCGTTCATCCTAACCGCAAAGTAGTGGCTGCAACTGGTGATGGTGGTTTTATGATGAATTGCCAGGAATTAGAAACTGCTTTGCGTGTCGGTACTCCCTTTGTCACCTTGATTTTTAATGATGGTGGCTACGGTTTAATTGAGTGGAAGCAAGAAAATCATTTTGGCCCAGGAAACTCATCTTTTGTTCATTTTAGTAATCCCGATTTCGTTAAATTAGCCGAAAGCATGGGTTTAAAAGGTTACCGTGTTGAATCTGCTACTGATTTAATTCCTGTCCTCAAAGAAGCCTTAGCTCAAGATGTACCCGCGGTGATTGATTGTCCTGTAGACTACCGCGAAAATCGCCGCTTTACACGTAAAGCCGGTGAGTTAAATTGTGCGGTGTAAAGAAGTTTAAGTGATGAGTCGGTAGTTAACTATAGCTCCTTAAATTTCATCAACGAGTCCAGAACTTACGCACTCAGATCCCCCAACCCCCTTAGAAAGGGGCAGCCCTGCGCCCTTGCGGGTTAAGCGACTCCCTCAGTGGCGTGGCTTTAGACGTTCCCCCCTTAAAAAGGGGGGCTAGGGGGGATCGGGGTTTCAGGCTTGAGTGCGTAAGTCCTAGAGTCCTAAATACTCATTAACGAGGTTCTAATACTCGTAGACGCAATTCTAATATTCGTCTACGAGTTTTATTTATTCATCCACGAGTCTTTTATACTCGTGAGCGAGTCTTTTATACTCGTGAGCGAGCCTTTTATACTCGTGAGCGAGTCTTTTATACTCGTCAATGAGTCTTTGATACTCGTGAGCGAGTCTTTTATACTCGTCAATGAGTCTTTGATACTCGTCAACGAGTCTTTGATACTCGTCAATGAGTCTTTGATACTCGTCAACGAGTCTTTGATACTCGTCAATGAGTCTTTGATACTCGTCAACGAGTCTTTTATACTCGTGAATGAGTCTTTGATACTCGTCAACGAGTCTTTTATACTCGCGGACGAGTCTTTTATACTCGTGAGCGAAATAGCATCCTAAATCAAGACTCTGCTTCTAATGCCCGTGCAGCTTTATCTAGCCTATCATTGCTATCTTTTGCCAGTTTTAGCCATGAAGCTGTAACACTAGCATAAATTCCACCTCCTGCGGCTGTGATAGTTCCAGCGGAAATGTTGCCAGAAAACAGTAGCATAATACCAGCGAAACCTGCGATCGCACTAATCGTTGTCATTGCAAAAGCAAGGTTAAATGCTGCACTAGCTTGGCGGAGTCTTTCCTGATAAATGCTGTGGCGTTCCTGGTAATTTAGATTCACAGAGATGTTTGTTTCATCTTGGTTTTGGTTATGCATATTGCTTGCCCTTCCAATGAACTCTACAATCTATTAAAATCGGGCACTAGGTGAGAACATAGCTGAGTGATAGCTGAGTTTTAGTGGATTTGTTAGGTGATTTGTCGTCTTGGTAGAGTTTAGTGTATTAGGCTGTTGTAGTTACTACCCTACAATTAACTTTGAATTGGTATTAATAAATGAGGCGTGATGGCGCGATCGCTTCGGGTAGCCCCAGAGTATATTAAAAAAGTTAAGTCAGCACTTTTGCGTAATGGCTATCCCAGCCAGCAGTCATTAGCTGATGCAGTAGGGATTTCTCTATCCACCGTTAAAAACTGTACCGTTATGATGATCCTTTTGAAGCTGCTGTGCCTTTGGAAGATTGGGAATTTAATAATTAATAATTTAATTTGACATTTTTGCGTTGGGAAGGAGATTGCTAGCCTACGGGAAGGCTTCGCCTACATTCCGCTGGCGCTTTATTCGCAATGACAAAGATTCTGTCATTGCGAGCGAAGCGAAGCAATCGCAAGGGTTGGGATTGCTTCGCTTCACTACGTTACGCTCGCAATGACAATAGGTTATTTACTCAGTTAAGATTGTCAAAATTATCAAATATTTGGCATAGCTCAATGAGTAAACAATATTATCTATACATGATGACTAATAAACATAACAGTGTGCTTTATACAGGAGTAACCAACGATTTGCAAAGAAGGATTTACGAACATAAATCAAAATTGGTAGAGGGATTTACCAAAAAATACAATATTACAAAGTTAGTGTATTACGAAATTTTTGAGGATGCCTATACAGCGATTAGTAGAGAAAAGCAGATTAAAGCTGGCTCTAGGCAAAAGAAGATTGATTTAGTTAATAGTTTCAATAAAGAATGGAAAGATTTATATGATGAATTGTAAATTATAGGTTATGTGATCGCACTTTTGTCATCTCAGTTATGGCGATTGCTTCGTCGTTCCTATGCTGTCATTGCGAACGAAGTGAAACAATCCCAACTCCCTACAAGTCATAGCGATTGCTTCGTCGTTCCTCCTCGCAATGACAGTGTGAGTCATTGCGTTCGCCCTTGGCGTTCCCGTTCCCCGAAGGGGTTGCCGAAGGCTAGGGTACGAAGTGAAGCAATCCCAGCCTTTGCACTTCACCAGGGTAATGTTACATTCTCAATGACATAGTTAATTTCAGCGTCAACCCAAACCGGGAAACTATGGCATCGCCAAACATACTCCGCAACGCCTACACCGATGCACCTGAGCAGCACCCCAACTTAATACTGGGTAGTCTACAACTGCTGTTCTGGCTATTCTTCCGTCCCGCAGCTTGGCGAAACCACCTCAAACGCATTGACCCCACTTTAAACACCGATATCTCTTTAATTGACTTTATAAGACAAGGCAGATGGTGGAATTTTGCTCTGTGGCGACTGCTAATTCAAGGATATATAATACTGCCTCTTATAGTTAATTTAACGGTTGGCTTATACAAATTCTCTATGAAGTTACAATTCTTTCCCGCCCAGCGTAAACATTGAATCGCTCTCCCCGCAAGAATCCAATTAAGGTGATGCCAAACTCCTGAGCAATGGAAACAGCCAAACTACTAGGAGCAGAAATAGAACAAACAATCGGTATCCCTGCAACGGTAGATTTTTGCAAAATCTCAAAGCTAGAACGTCCACTAACCATAACAATATGATTATTTAACGGCAACTCGTTAGCAAGTAAAGCTGAACCAATCAATTTATCTACGGCATTGTGACGCCCAATATCCTCTTGCAAGTTTAATAGTTGCCCTTGAGCATCAAACACAGCGGCAGCGTGCAAACCTCCTGTAGCGGTAAAGATACCTTGAGCAGCCCGGAGTTTTTCAGGTAAGCTGTAAATAATCTCAGGCGTGACTGTTGGATGTGGGGGAATTATGGAACAACCCCGCAAATGCAAAGCCTCAAGGTTGGCTTTACCGCAAACTCCACAAGCACTATTAATGTAAAAGTGACGCTCTAAAGGCTGTAAATCTGCAATCAATCCTTGCCGTAGTTGTACGTTTACAATGTTGTAGCGCTGCTCACCATCGACGGCATCATCTACACAATAGCTCATGCGTTGGATATCTTCTCTAGAGTTAATGACTCCCTCACCGTAGAGAAAACCAGCAGCTAATTCAAAATCTGCTCCTGGTGTTCGCATGGTAACGGCTATGGTGCGATTTTGAGAAACTAAGCGAATTTCTAAAGGTTCTTCGGTGGTGAGATAATCTGAGCGCGATCGCACTTTGCCATTTTCTACCACCCAGACAGTAGCTTTGGTCTTGCTTCCAAAAGGCTTAGTCATTCTGTGATTTCTGACGGTTAAATCAACAATATGTCATCTGCTAGATTCGATCGGCTGACTGAGTTAAGACAATGATAAGTATATGCCGAAGTACGACAAGTAACCAAATGACAGTTAGCATTCAGAAGATAACAGAGAGCTTGGAGCAAGTTCATAAATCAGAGTCTGCATTTGGACTCAAGAACGAAGCCTGCCGTTCAAAGTTTTTTGTTCATCCTCACTCTACATCAAAAGTTTGTCTGTTTTTGCATGGTTTTACAGCAGGGCCCTATCAATTTGAACCACTCGGTAAAGCCTTATTTGATGCAGGATATAACGTTCTGGTTCCTTTACAACCTGGCCATGGACGCTCAGGCGACTGGAACCGCCAAAATCCCCCACCACTACCAACAGATATTCAGACTTATCAACAATTTGTGCTGGAGTGGTTGCAGATTGCCAAAATGCTAGGTCAACAAGTTGTAGTCGGTGGATTATCAACGGGTGGAACCTTAGCTGCTTGGTTAGCTTTGGAGCATCCCCAGGAGATTGAGCGTGCATTATTATTCGCGCCTTATTTGGGGAGCCATCATTCACTATTTGATCGACTGATCAAAACTCTGCCAATTTACTTTGAATGGTTCAATAAAGACGCACCTGGCAATTTTGGCTATAAAGGTTTCCGGCTGCCGGCATTACGGATATTTCTGGAATTGGGAGAGCAGGTTTTAAAACAGGCTCAAAAGAGTGTTTCTGCTCCTAGTTTAATTGTATGTAGCGAGAGCGATCGCGCTGTTAGTCGTTCTAAACAGCAAGAGTTTTTCAAAATGGTACTCAAGCAGCAACCAAAATCCTGGTATTACTGCTTTGATGATTCGCTCAACATTGAACACCGGATGATGACAAAACTCGAAGACAATGATTATGAGGAGCTGGTGATTACCCTTGCCAAAGCATTTGTTGATAGTGATTTAACTTGGGCACAGTTTCAGCAAATGGCAAGGTGGATAGCGCAGGGAGAAGCTTATGACCAGATCCAGCGACAATTAAACCTTGATGGTCAAGCTTCCCAACAGCTATCTGCAATGATGACTCAACGTTTTGGTTGCGATCATCTCAAGTGCATCAATCCATCTAAATGACCATTTTTGAATTCAAAATGCAAATTCGTAGCTAGCTAAAAAATAGCGATCGCTCTGATGCTAGCCATCAAACTCTTGTGAAGAGAGCATTTTTCTCTACCTATTTTTTAGACTCACCGCAAGCTTATCCTTTAAGTTACAAAATCATCCAAAGTTTGATTCTTAGACGGCGTATTAGTAACCAAATCTTCGACATCATCAAACCACATACACTGCCACACCAGCCTGTCACTATGATTAGAGAAAATCTCCTATCAAAAGTCGCAGTCGCTAGAATTGTCCCTATGATCAATACTTGGGTTTGCTTCCAGACTCTGGTTGAGAAAAGCGTTGAGACTATAGCTATCAATTTGCATTTCCAGAAGGTCGTAGTACAATAAAGATCGCCATTTGAGTACAGATTACGTTAGTACAATTAGTCAGCAACCACTACCGTTAAGTTTAATTAAATCCCTGAAATTTGAACAACTACAACAAGCATTACAATAAAGATTAGGAATCAAAAATTAAAGAGCTAATAAAAGAATTGCATAACCGATCGCACCCAATGCAAATGCCCAAAAGCGGCTTTCTCGCTCTTCTGGTAGTTCTTCCTTAAGTATATTGAGTACAATACCTCCGGCTAAAAAGGCGAAGAGAACCGCAACGGCCGCCTGATGAATTACCGTGCCAATGCCAATTACCCAACCAACAATTATCGCGGCTGCTAACAACCACCGCCCAATCCGGTCATATATTTGTTTGTGGTTTTCGCGCAAACCATTATCGTTAACTACAAAATGCAGCGCGATCGCAAAAGAAAAGAACAACAAACTCTTGATACCTGATTCTTCTCGATGTACTAACAAGTAACCAATTAAGGCATTATAAACAGCAAAAGAAGCGATGTGTATCCAAAAAACTCCTGAAGAAGTCACATCTCCCTTGCCTATTTGTTGACTACGTTGACGCGATTTGTTTGCAAATCGCTCTAAGCCATAAAACACTGCTAAACCTAAAAGTGCCACCAAATAAACGTGATGTTCTAAGAAAGCAAGTCCAATATTCAAACTGCTTTGGAGTATTACTTGAGCTTTACTCAATTCTGGCAAAATGTGGACGAACACATAAGCAACAGATACTCCACTGCCAAAAGAGAGCCAACGACTACGCGGTTTAGCTTCGAGAAATCGTAGTTTACCTGAAAATAAATGTATGATGGCTAAGGCGATCGCACATATTGCTGTGTACATATTTGTTCTTATACCAAAGCTGGAATAACTTTCTCACCAAACACTTCGATAAATTGCTGCTGTTCCCGGTTAACGTTGTGCAAAATCAGTTCACCAGGCATTGCTGAATCATGGGATTATTTAGCCCAACTTGGAACGAATTTTCAATGGTTTCAAATGTCAATTCATCCCGCAATTATGCAATGCCGTTCATCAAACCCCAATTCAATATTGCATTTTTGATAAAAATTAGAATCAAAAGTGTATTTTTATCAGCGAATTTATAAATTACTAATATGTCGATAGCGAGCCTCGATTACGCAATACATACCGTAAGCAATCAAACCCAAAGCCACCACACCTAAAATCCAGGGGCCAAAGGGTTGCTGTGCCAGAGCTGTCAATGCACCACCTAATCCCCTAGCTTGAGTGCCATCTAATTGAATTGCTGCCACCATCATAAAAGTGCCGATGATACCAAAAACAACGCCACGGGCAGAAATCCCAAACCTACCCAGACGCATCGCCCAAATTTGCTCAGTCTGACTCATTTGATTAAGTTTAAAATAGCGGCAGAATTTGCCTTTGTATGCTTTATAAAGGTAAGAAATCCCAACGCCAATCACTGTCAAACCCAAAAGCACTACTAACCATCGTCCAAAAGGTTGATGTAGAAAATATATTGTCCAATCTTCGACTGAATCGCTATCGCTACTACTTGAACCCATAATAATTATTTTTATAGATGTCACAGCCAAACTGAAGTAAGCGATCGCGCTAAAAGCATAGCCCAGACGCTGGGCAATTCGTTTACTATTCATTTGTTGACCAGAATGTTCGGGGTCGAGAATAGTTTGCACAAAACGCCAGAATGCATACCCAATCAGCCCAAGGGTGACGATCCCCAGCAAAAATTTACCGAAAGGCTGGGTGACAATCGCCTCCAACGCACCACTAGTATCTGTAGTTTTGCCACCATAACCAAATGCTGCCTGTGCTGCTAGCAAACCCACGATAAAATAAACTAGACCTTTTGCAACATAGCCTAATCTTGCTAATCGCTCAACCCAAAGATAAGAAGCTGCTTGTCTAACTGGCTGTTTAATTTTTTCAGGAAGTGGATCGCGTAGTGTCATGTTTTTATTTATTCAGGTTGGGTTAGGACTAAATATTTTCAGCCTTCCCCAAAATTTCTTCTGTTAATAATGTGGAGATTATGGCAATTTTATTCATCCTCCCTAGTAGATAAATATGCGATAGCACTGGTTAATAAGGCTTGACCAATTGATTCAATTTGATATCTTGATAATTATCTTTAAATGTTTATTCACCAACACTTAATTGCTGTAGAGAAATCTGTTTGCAGAGACTTTCTACCGCCAGTGTGAGAGACTGCATCAGTTCAGAATTTTCGCTGTAATCCACAGGCGCGAGGTTTGCAACTCGTTGACCTTGGGTAATGCTTAACTCCCGTCCCCATTCTTCTGGAGCGCTTTCTAGCTTTGGGTTGATTTCATGGGCAGATTGACGCAAGCGGTTAAACATTTGAGTAACGCCATCAAAAGGAGCTAAGTTTTGACCAAATTTGGCAATATATTCCTGCGTTATTTTGTTTCCTTGTCGCTTTGATTCTGCAATCAAGGCGTAAAATCGGGCCAGAATTTTATCCCAACCTTTGTCAATTAAAGGGCGAATTTTATTTTTCCGAAACTCAAGCGCATCAATCTACAAACTTGACAACAAAGCATCAACGGTATCTGGTACAAGAGTATCGTCGAAATCAAAAACTACAGCGATGCGATTAGATAGGGGTTTGGTGGAAACAGACATAATCAAAATTTCAAACAGAATGCAAGGATGCTAATTAACAAAAGCAACTTGATAGTTGCAGTTTCCTCCAGCAAAGTTACCGATCGCAGGTAGAGCAGACAAAGCCAGAGCAATTAAATAATTTTGCATGGAACTACTCCCAACGCTGTTGTTTCAACTTGAACCTCCACCAGATCCAATCACTCCCAGTAGTTGTAAAAGATAGATAACTGCAAATACACTGAAAAATATGCCCGCGATCGCTGTTCCACCAAAAATAATCTTTGATGGTTGCAGTTCCTTGGGCAACATTCGATGATTTAAATAAAGAGTCAGTGCGGTGACGATGGGGATGTGAGCAGCTTCAATTCCGCCTGCGGTTTGTAATAAGCCGACTGGTTCACCAAAGAATAGGTAAATGGCGATGGGCAAAGCTGCCAGTAGCACTACAATATAAACACGCTGCAAAAACTTTTCATTTGTCCAACGACCCCGCACGCCAAACCCTTGCAGTAATATCTGCGTACCATCAGCAAACATTCTTCCAAAACCATCTTCTACCGATAGTACGGTACTACAGAAGGTAATAAAAACGAGCGCCACCATAAACCAAAAGCCAAACGGCCCCCAAAGGTGGCCGAGCAAGCTACCCAGAGTTTCCGCAACCTGATTTTCTTTTGGCACAAGTCCTTGTGGACGCAGCAGTTCACCACCGAGAATCAAGAAAGACAATGCTGCTAACAGCGCACCAACGACCCGCTTTTACTATTCATTATTTTGCTATCTCACTCACACCAATACCGTTTATGAATTCATATCCAAGCAGTGATGCTCAATCTGTCTTTGGGAGGATTGAGCTATAATTCCAGATAGATTTTCTCAGAATGTGGGAATTGAGCCTGTTAGAAGGGGCCACGCACGGGTGGTACATTCTTGCAATTGCGTAATGCTTGCCACGTTAGCGCACCTACTCTACCATCACCAACCAATCTTTGCGATCGCTGAAAGGCCGCAACTGCCCTAGCGGTTCTAGGGCCATAGATACCATCAATACCTCCCATTGTGTGGCAAAGGCATTACGCTGACATAAGTTGATTCAAGCTAACTACGATGTTCAGAATTGGTGAACACTCCCTGCCAGCGAACTTGCTCAAACTGCTCTACATCCAAACATCGTCCCTGATTCACAACTTCATTGCCGTCCACCCAAACTTGTTGCGGCTCAAATCCGTAGAGGTGCAATTGGACACCTGCATAAGGAAAAGCGTAATCTCCTTGTTGTTTCCAAGTCAGTTCTAAGGAGTCTTGATTCGGCGTTAAGTAAAAACGATCTAAGCGCGATTCACCATAACCATCTCCTGCGTCACTGTAAACCTGAGCTTCAGTAGATAGGTGGGCGGATGGGTAGAGATGGAGAATCAGTTGATTATCTTCCTCCATTGGTAAGATACTCCCCGCCTTTACCAATAGTGGTATTTGTTCCAGAGGTGCTTTTAAGTTGACCGACTTTCCTCCCTCTAGCAGTGCATCATCCCAGAAGTTATACCAGTGTCCTCTAGGTAATATAATTGTTCTTGAGGTTGCGCCTTCTTGAACAATCGCACAAACTAAAAGTGCATCACCCAACAAAAAGGCATCATCTATACCCCAAAGTTGAGAATCCTCTGGATCTGCCCAGAATAAAGGACGTACTAGAGGATGTCCGGTTTGAGTTGCTTCCCAGGCTAAGGTATAAAAATAGGGTAGCAAGCGATACCTTAGTCGCAAGAATTCCCGAATAATACTCAGTGTTGGTTCGCCAAAGCTCCACGGTGTACGCTTTTTAGTGTTATCGGCAGAATGGGTGCGGCAAAATGCTATAAAGCAAGATACTTGCAACCAACGCAAGTATAATTCTGCACTGGGATCGCCCTGGAAACCACCAATATCAGAACCACTATAAGGAATTCCAGATAACCCTAGATTTAAAACTGTGGGAATGGTTTGGCGTAATCCTTCCCAGCTAGTTTCAATATCTCCTGTCCAAGTCCAGGCGTAGCGTTGCAAACCTGCCCAACCAGAACGCGAAACGATGAAAGGTCGTCGTTGAGGTTTGTACTCAGATAGTGCTTCGTATGCAGCCTCAGCTTGGAGTAAACCATAAACATTATGAGCCTCGTGGTGGGTGCCACCTCTACCTTCCATGTAATGTAGAGTTGTTTTTGGGGGTAAACTGCGATCGCCCCACAACACCAAAACGGCAGGCTCGTTCATATCATGCCAAAAGCCCGCTATACCTAAATCTAAAAGATATTCATACTGCCGACTCCACCAGTGGCGGGCTAAAGGGTTCGTAAAATCTGGGAACGCACATAAACCAGGCCAAACTGGTGCGGTGACAATCTCACCATTTGCACGCCGACAAAAAATTTCTTGTAACTTACCTTCTTGAAAGAGTTTGCTGTTGGGGTCAGCTTTCACCCCAGGGCTGTTAATTGCAATTAGCCGTACACCCAAGTCTGCAAGTTCGCGGCTAAATTCAGCTAGTTTGGGAAAGCGGTCTGGATCGATGGTGAAAGCACGAAATTCCTGCTGAGTGTCGATATCTAAGTGAATAGCACTCAAAGGTAAGTTGTGAGTCTGGAATCCTTGAGCAGTTTTTCGGACTTCTGCTTCAGTTTCATACCCCCAGCGGGACTGATGATAACCCAAAGCCCAACGAGGTGGTAAAAGAGGGCGGCCTGTCAATTCTGTATAGCGTTCTAGAATTTGCGCTGGGGAACCAAAGGTAAAATAATAACGCAGCGTCCCTCCTTCAAAGCTAGCAGTAGCAACATCTGCAAAGTTAAAGGTGGCGGGGAAGAAGTTTTCATAGAAAACTAAGTAACTCCCGCCCTGATAAAGACTCATGTAAACAGGAATACACAAGTAGAGCGGATCGTCTCCTGGGCCGTATTTGCCAGGTTGATCGGAGTTCCACATCCGGTAATTTGTTTGAGGCTGCGATTGCGCGGATCGCAACGCCAGAGGCGATCGCAGATTTAAAGGTGCGGCGCGTTCCCCCAAACCGTAAATATGTTCTTCTGGACGCAGTTTCGCCTGCTGTACCCAACCCTCACTTTTTGCTTGGCGCGATAGCTTTGTTGGTCGCTGGGGAGGTAGTTCTTCTCTTAATGTCTGTCCTAAAGAATTTTGAAATGTCAAACTGCCATCCACGCCAACAATCACCTTTAGCTGTGGACTAGAAATTGTCCAACACTCCTCCATCTGGTCAAACACCGTCTCTACTTCTGGCCAATCATTACGGGCGATACCGTAAGGAATAGGAGATATCCCAGGTTTCCACTCAACCCGGACTAAATCGGCGGTCAAAAAACAAATTTCCAACTCAAAGTGTTTGAAGTTGAATTGTCCGCCTCTTTTAGTTGCTTCAGCCTTCTGAATTTCTCCAGTTGCCTCAACAGCTTCTAATTGAGACTTACGAAACTGACGTTCTAACCAATCTCGTTGGAGTGGGTAGAAGAATGACCCTAAAAACCGTTGAAGTTTAATTGTTCGCAGGTTGAGAGATGCTTTGTTGAGGATATCCATAAAACCTTACAGAAAATACCGCATTTAAAACCATCATGACAAACTTAGAATTTTTAAGAAGGGTATACAGTTTCAGCAACTAAAACAGTTCTGTTACCGTACTCAGCCTCTAACTCCCTTTTTACATTTAGATCCCAGGTAAAGTCATAGTCTCGCTCAATTTCAGCAACAACAAAAGGACGGACTTCACCTATTACCGATACTGTCTGACCTTGATTTATTGCTACTTTGGGTGGTGCTGTTAATAAAACTAGTAAATCTTGTCCACCAAACAACTGGTTTTCATCTAGCGTTAATAAAACCGGACTGCGGATATTTTCGACTTTTCCCCTAACTGCAACTTGACGGTGATAATATTGTTCGGGACGTTGGGTTATTTGGCCAGGTTGGGGCGCTAGTACAAGGTATAGAGCAATAATGGCAGGTTTGTTGATGTAATCTCTGTAATCCTCCTGCTCTATGTTGAGATTAAACTTTCGCTCAATTTCCGGAATCACCAGATTACGAACCTGACCTGTAACTTGAACTGCTATATTTTGGTCAAGTGGTAGATCGAAAGGCACACCTGAAGCATTGATAACTACAATAGGTTCGCCGTTAAAGAATCGTGCATCACTGACAGTGAAGGAACTCAAACCAATTTTTTGAATTGCTCTGCTTCTAATGGTCACAGATTTATCGAGAAATTCGTCTGTATCGTTAGCAATTTCAGATGTATTAGTGAAAGTTGCTTCTGAATTAAAAAAACTACTTCCTCTAACTAGCAAAGCCAAAAATAGCAGGAAAATTAATACTGATGCATGACCAAGCCATTCTAATAAACTTCGACGTTGGGTACTGTCATTGCTTTTATTCTGGTTGGTCTTGAGGCTATTCATGGTAAAAAGCTGTCTTTATTTATGGTTACTCAAGTTTTGATAGTTGTGAAAAGCCTGATTTTTGAAAAAATCCTACTCACCTCTTCTACCTCCCTTGTTTTCTATTGTCTATTACGGAATTGCTGAGGGATAAACTTCATTTGCAACTAACACAGGTTTATTGCTGTATTCTGCTTCCAGTTTCTTCTGTAAAGTCAAATCCCAGTTCAGGTCATATTCTCGTTCTAGTTCAGCTACAACAAACGGACGCAACACCCCCGTGACTGCAACTTTTTCACCTTCATTGACAGTTGCTTTGGGAGTAGCAGCGCGTATCACTAACAAGTCCTGTCCACCAAATAACTTGTCTTCATCCAAGGTGAAAGAACTGGCATTTCTAATATCTTCTACTTCACCTGTCACCGCCAGGGTTTTGCCGTAGTATAGGCTGGGGTTTGTGGTAATTTCACCTGGTTTAGGAGCAAGTGCAATTGATTGAGCGATAATCGCAGGTCGGCTTTCGTACTCTTTATACAAGTTGGGATCTAAGCCCAAGTTGTAATCTCGATTAATATCTGCAATCACAAAATTACGAACTTGACCTGTTGCTTGAATTGGTATGTTTGGGTCAGTAGGTAAAGTGAAAGTTTTGCCAGAAGCATTTACAACTAAAATCGGTTCGGTACCAAAGAATTGCTTATCGCTAACTGTAAATGTTGAGGGGCCCAATTTTCTAATGGGTGTACTTCTAACCGTTACAGTTTTACCGATTAGTTGATTTGTATTGTCTGCAACTTCTTCTGTAGTAACGTTGGTTTCTGGTACTGCGGCCTCTCGCTCTAAGTTGTTCTCACAAGCTCCAAGTAGCACTGTGGAGAGTGCTAAAACAATAGCTCCTTTGGAACTCCACTTAGTTTGAAGAAAATTAATCATTTCAAAATCTCCATTTTAGTTGACTAATATCAAGTCCAGATTATGAATTATTATTCAAAAATTTTCACATTTTGCCATCAGTCCTAGTGATGAATTTTCAACTGAACTTGATATTTTTGGATGACCACAAAACTTTTGATTTTTTGCAGTAGCAGTAAAGGTAAAGCACATTAATTCAAGAAGGCCTGACCATCTTTTTGAATTCTTAATACACCTTGATTATTATCGAAATTGGTTGTTTCATCTAACGAAACTGCAAGTGTCCCTTCAGAGGTAGACATAGGCATAACTTTTAGCAGTCCATCATCTTGACGTACTAAAGTGATAGTGATAGGCGTTGGTAAGTCTCGTAGAACAAACTCTTGTCCACCTGCAAGATACCGAGGCTCTGTATGACCAATTGCTTGATAAGAGATACCAACATTAGTGTTATTTTTTAATTTCACATCGACTGTGCCTGCTGTTGGTGTAATATTGGCGATCGCACTTTGCCTATTTTCTGGAACAGGTGGTTGTATAGGTCTTACACCTGTACGGCGAGGAACCACCAAAATAGTTGATTGGCCTGATGTTTGCCCTTGTTGTTGCAATCTTAAAGTTGCAGCATTCGGTGGACATCCTGCTGGAACCATAACGCGATCGCGGTGTGGTGCTTCGTAGAAAATACTAGGACAAGGGTTAAGTTTAGGAGTTTGTTGTTGTGCTACTGCCGATTGAGAAATTGTAGATAAACTGATTAGTAAACTCCCAAAAGCTGTTCCTGCTAATCCAATTTTTTTCAACGAAAAGTGATTGAGATTGTACATAAATACCTCCTGATAATTTTATTTGTTTTTTCTTTATCTAATAGAGATAAAAGGACAAAACACTCATAGTCACCCGCTAAGTATTCTTTTTGGAAAAATCTAAATCTTTAAAATGTAATTCAGGTAATATTGAGCCGCTCAACCAAAAGATTAGACATGAGGACAGACTGTATTCCGAACTCAATAATGAATTAGTTATAAGATTAAGGAGTAAAGGTGGAAAACTAGTGGAAAATATATATTTTATGAAAAATTACTACTTAAGAAATAGCTTGCTAAAACCATCGATAGAGTAGGATTATAGTAAATAAGCCATCAATTTCAAACACTAACTAATATTAAGAATTTAAAGCAAAAAATAGCTGAGGTTGAAACAACCTTTATAATTTATTAATGTGAAATCAATTTCAGATAATTAGTTATAATTCCGCATCTGTGCAAAAACGTAAAAACCCTTTCTCTCCCCTGCGGTCTTAATGATAAGACTTGAAGCAAACACGATATAATTTAGTTCAAGGCTGCCGCTACTTGAACAGCTAGTTTTTGAGGGTTGAATGGTTTCTTGATTATGCCTCTAACGCCCAGTTGAGTAAATAAACGCTGGTCAGATGTACGCCCCCTGGCTGTTAATAAAATCACAGGTATATGTTTAGTTAGTTGATTAGCCTGTAGTTTCTGAAAAGTTGTCAAACCATCCATATCAGGCATCATTACATCCAAAAGGATGGCATTGGGTTGAGATGACTGAGCTAAGAGTAATCCTTGATTACCTGAAGTAGCAGTCAACACCTTCCAACCCCCCATTATTTCTAAACAAGTCTGAATCAATTGACGGATATCATCTTCATCATCAATAACTAAAATTTGTTTAGTATTCATCGTTATTATCTTCCTTGCTGTTTGAAATTATGATTGCTGACTACTTCAATTCCTTTAGTGTAGTGAGGGGCACTATTTAGAATTACCATACTCTTAAGATTAATTTTCTAAGGTAAAACTTGAAAGTGGAAAACTCGTGTAGAAGTTTAATAAACCTATGGCATAACCAGAAGTAATAGAAAATGCGGAGATTGACGCGATGGGCTTCGCCCCGCCTTTCCTACGGAACACTCCATGAACGGCGATTCACCTACGGAGACGCTACGCGATCGCAACTACAAGGCTATAGTATTGCATCCTTAAGCGTTTTACTGGCTTTACTGCTTACACTGCTTTTATGGCAGCTACACAGGCTGAATTCTATTTACCCATTGTTTTTAGCTGCTGTCATGGTTAGTTCCTGGTATGGTGGTTTCAACCCAGGAATATTGGCAACTTTTTTGTCTGCTATAGTCTGCGCCTACTTCCTCTTGCCCCCCTTTTATTCTTTGACTGTAAGTGGGTTCAGTGTAGTGGGGTTGGTTCAGTTTGTGTTAGTGGGATTGTTGATTAGCTCACTCAACTCTGCACTACGCCAAGCGCGATCGCAAGCTCAAATGAACGCGCGAGCAGCCCAGCAAAATTATGAGCGTCTACGTCAAAGTCAATATAGCCTGCGTCAAAGTGAAGAACGTTATCGGTTACTAGTAGAAGGAGTAACTAATTACGCAATTTTCATGCTAGACCCAAATGGTAACTTTACCAGTTGGAACATTGGAGCAGAACGTATTTTAGGCTATCAGGAAGCAGAAATTATTGGTCAACCTTTTGAGCGAATTTTTTCGTCCGAAGCAATTGAGCAGGGACAACCACAACAAGTATTAAGAAAAGCCGTAACCGAAGGTTTTTCTAAGGAAAATCGTTGGCATGTCCGCAAAGATGGTAAATTTTTCTGGGCACATTGTGTAGTCACACCTTTACGAGATGAAGTTGGAAATCTGCGTGGCTTCTCTAAAATTATGCAAGATATTACTGAACGCAAACGCTCTGAAGAAGAGAAAGAGCAATTGCTGCTGCGAGAACAAGCCGCACGCGCCGAAGCAGAAGCCGCAAACCGTTCCAAGGACGACTTTTTAGCTATAGTTTCTCATGAACTACGTACCCCCATGACTGCAATTATCGGTTGGGCTGGGATGTTGCAAACCGGTGCGCTAGATGAAGCTAGGGCAACTCTTGCACTTGAGACAATTGAACGCAACGCCAACTTGCAGATGCAACTGATTGAAGACTTACTTGATATTTCACGTATTGTAAGGGGAGAACTTTCACTTTCCATTGACTTGGTTGATTTAGCAGAAGTAATTACAGCCGCAATTGAGGTTGTACAATCACTGGCAGATGCAAAGGATATTCAACTTGAATCTATACTTGATACTTCCATAGAAAAAATTTGGGGTGACTCAGACCGCTTGCAACAGGTTGTGTTAAATCTACTCACCAATGCGATTAAATTTACACCCAACGGCGGACGAGTTGAGGTGCGGTTGTCAAAGGAAGTGGGTACAGACGCGATTAATCGCGTCTGTACTAGGGAAGAGTTTTCCCAATGTTCAATTCCTAACTATGTTCAAATTCAAGTGACTGATACAGGTCAGGGTATTAGTGCTGATTTTCTACCTCACGTATTTGAGCGCTTTCGTCAAGCAGATAGTACCCATACTCGGTCAAATAAAGGACTAGGTTTAGGATTGGCGATCGCACGTCATCTGGTAGAACTGCATGGTGGTATAATCGAAGCCCAAAGCCAGGGAATAGGACAAGGAGCGATATTTACAGTCAAATTGCCCATTTTAGAGGAAAGCAGAGGAGCAGAGGAGCAGAGGAGCAGACGGACACGAGAGAATAACTTACACTTCTCTCCCCAGTCCCCAGTCCCCAATCTCCTTACTGGGTTGCGGGTACTAGTTGTAGATGACGAAGCCGATGTACGACAGTGGATTACCGCAGTACTCAAAGAGTGTGGAGCGAAAGTTACTGCTTTTAGCTCTACAGGCCAGGCACTTGAGGCACTAGAAGAATTACATCCAGATGTCTTGATCAGCGACATTGGGATGCCAAACGAGGATGGCTACGCGCTGATGCGTAAAATTAGAGAACTTGAACCGGAGCTAGGCGGACGCATTCCTGCTGTGGCGCTGACGGGGTATGCCAGGGTAGAAGATTACAAAGAAGCATTAGCAGCAGGCTTTCAGCTACACGTAGCTAAACCAGTTAGAGCAGCTGAGTTAATTGCGGTTGTTGCCAGCCTGGGTAAAATGTCTGGTAAACTATGAGCAATTTTGACAATATTAGTCAATAATCCACAAGTTTTCCACTTTCTCAAGATATCTTCAAAAGTGTAATTCAGGCGATAAATGGTGTTATCCATGCGGTTAATGAAGTTATACTACCGCCTGACATCAGCTTGAACCAGTTAGGAAAGTAACAACAATATAGTTGCATAGCATATTAGATTGCTTTCCAACGCCTTATTTGTTCATGTAAAAATATTTGGAAAATTGAACAATGAATAGTAATTGGTCACAGCGATTTTCTGCGTTGCTTGTTTTCTCGACACTCTCAATGTTTGGAAGTGGATTATCTGCTAATGAAACAGCCAAGAGCGGCCAGAATTTTCTAGGAACAAGGGCAGTAAATGCTAGGGGAATAAAAAATGGTTTAAAGTCGATATCAACAGGAATCTCAGGTATCATCTCGAATAGTGTCAAAGTAATGAAGAATATGACCGAACACAGGACTGCAATTACTATTAATTTGGATGTATTCGCACTTTCCATACTCCAATACCCTCATGAGCTTAATTTTTGTTTATTTCTCTGATTTTTGGAAAAAAATGCTGCTTCAAAAAATATGACCACTCGTCAGCAAGATCTGCAAAATAGCATTAGGAAATTGCTTAAAGCTTTCTAAGTCTCAGCCCAATAAAGTATATTTAATTATTGCTCCAGTCACCTTTACTTAGTCTTAGCTGTGTAACAAGCGTTGATTTTCCAAGAATGCTCTGAATACTTTTTTATGGGAAAACAATAAGATTTTCTTTTATTTCAACTTTTATTTCTTACGTCTGTAGAAGTATATATTGATATAAATATATTAATTAGTTAACATTTAATATAAATTTAATCAAAAGTTAACTTTACAATTAAAATTTGACAAGAAATTAGAGTTATCAAAGCTTTTGAAGGTTGCTCTTCGCAATTAGTTGCAGAGTAACTATAGAGTAACTATATTTGGCGTTGCATAAATGCGGGATGAATTACGATGTTTAACCAAAGTGAAAGATTGATTTTTCGCGCCTTTGCGCCTTTGCACGAAATAAAATTCATCCTATTAATCAGCAACGCCCTATATTTAATATAGAAACATAAAAAAGATTTGTGTTTCATTACGTGTCGGCAAGCTAACACGATACCCAGCTTTCCTAACTAAAGCTCTTTCCTGGCTGATAAGGGGTTTTCTACTGACCTACCAGCCTAAGCCTTGCCTTTGATAGATGACGTATAAAGCTAAAACGGGCATAACCTAAGTTATAGAGATTTGATTATAGCGCTCAAGGTTGCTTCTACAAGCAAACATTTCCATGAGAATTCTTTTGGTTGAAGACGATGATCTGCTTGCTCAAGCCGTAGCAACGACTCTTGCTAAACAAAATTATGTGGTTGATGTTGCTGCTGATGGTGAAGCCGGTTGGGAGTTGGTAAGTGTTTGTAACTACGACCTAATTTTGCTAGATGTCGTTCTGCCAAAGCTGGATGGTATCAGTCTTTGTCGGCAATTACGGCAAGCAGGCTATAAAATGCTGATTCTGCTTTTAACGGCAAAAGATACTAAAACTGATAAAATTCTCGGTTTAGATGCCGGTGCAGATGATTATGTAGTCAAACCATTTGACTTTCAAGAGTTATCAGCTCGTATTCGTGCTTTATTACGCAGGGGAAATACTTCTTTACCTCCTGTTTTAGAATGGGGAAGTTTGCGTCTTGATCCTAATATTTGTGAAGTGGCTTATGCAGACATTACATTACATTTAACGGCAAAAGAATTTAGTATTTTAGAGCTTTTTTTACGCAACAACCAACGCACCTTTAGCCGGAGTGCGATTGTAGATCAACTTTGGGGTGCTGAAAAAGACCCACCAGAAGAAAATACGATTAAATCTCATATCAAAAGTTTACGCCAGAAATTAAAAGCAGCAGGTGCTAACTACGATTTTATAGAAACTGTTTACGGGATGGGTTATCGTTTAAAAGCTCTATCTCATGAGCAAAATTGTCCGATAACTGAGCCAGAAACAAATTCAAACCAGCAGCAAATTCTACTAGCAGCCATTGCTAAAGAACGGGAAAATTTCAAAGCTAAGGTTGGTTCGCGCATTGCAGTCTTGAAGCAAGCAGTTGATGCTTTAACAAAAGGAACACTTGACGCTCAACTACGGCAAAAAGCAGAGCAGGAAGCTCACAAGCTAGTTGGTTCTTTGGGTAGTTTTGGTTTTCCAGAGGGTTCGCTACTGGCTAATGAGATAGAAGATTTATTTCAAAGCAAAACATCCATCAGTCAAACTCAATGTTTTTATTTAGATAAGCTCTTGATGGAGTTACAACGAGAGCTAGAAAAAACTTCAGTTGAACAAACTCAAACTCTACTATTGGTAGTTAGCAATGATCAGCAAGTAACTGAGCAATTACTAAAGGAGGCTGTAAACCAAGAAATACAAGTTAAAATTACTACTAATCTCGCGGCCACCAGAAAGATGATCGCATCTTTAAATCCTGATGTGGTGCTACTTGATATTGATATTGAGAAAGACAGCTTGAAGTTACTAATAGAATTATCCCAGCGATCGCCTACGGTGAGCGAAACGCCAACGCCGTCAATACCAGTGTTAGTTTTGACAGAACGAAATAATTTTAGCGATCGCGTTGAGGTTGCACGAATTGGCGGACGTGCTTTTTTGCAAAAATCCATGCCTCCTAGCCAAATTTTCGAGTCAGTCACCCAAGTATTACAACAAACTCGTATTACTAAAGCGAGAATCATGGTTGTAGACGATGACCCGCAGATATTAACTGTTATACAACAATCTCTAGAAGCTTTAGGACTTACTTCAAAAACTCTTGAAGACCCACGGTACTTCTGGGATATTTTGACAGAATTTTCTCCAGATTTGCTAATTTTAGATGTAGAAATGCCTTATATTAATGGCATTGAACTTTGTCAGATAGTACGTAACGATCCGTATTGGAAATTTTTACTAGTACTGTTTATTGTTGATGATTTACAAGCAGATATTGTTGAGAAAATATTTGCGCTCGGTGCCGATGATTGTGTGAGCAAACCTATAGTGAGTTCAAAACTAATCACCCAGATTTTGAACCGTCTGGAGCGAACTCAATTAATTAGCAAGATGTCTAAAGCTAGGTGTTCTGCTTATATATGCTAAACAAATTTTTGTATCTAATGTCTCTACTCTGGATTATCAACTCAAAGAATTGTTGAGTTACTAAAGGAATAAAACTATGAGCCAGTTAACTCCAAGTGAGATAAATATAGCCCTAATGACACTTGGTGGGCTAGTGCTAGGGCTTGGGCTGTTGTCTGGCTGGCTCAAAGAGAGGTTGTTTCTCTGAGATCCTCTCATAGCTTTGGTAGTTGGAGTGTTATTGAGTCCATCTGTGTTTGGCTTAATCGACCTTGCTCACTGGGGTAAACCAGAGATGATTTTAGAACAAGGAGCAAGATTAGCGATCTGGCAGTTTTTGCGGCAGGAATCGCGTTTGATATGGTTGTGGGCGGTCGTGACAGAGCTGAAGAAGAAAACGTACAGGAAGCAGTAGACCGCTTTTTTACTTTGTATATTTTCGTGCTATTGGGTTTATATCTACCCTAGCAGCAATGGTTCGAGTTAGGTTGGAAGGGTGTGCTATTGGCGGTAGCGATTCTGTTGCTGCGCCGACTACCAGCAGTACTGTTACTGCGTCCTTTTCTTGGGCGGTTGCGAGGGATACAGGATGCCCTGTTTTTAGGGTGGTTTGGCCCTATTGGTGTAGCGGCGCTCTTCTATGCTTTCCTTTCACTGCGTCAGGCAGGTGTGGAAGAACCCTGGATTATAGGTAGTCTAGTCATTTGTGCTTCAATCCTCGTCCACGGTTGCACGGCTGTACCCTTGGCTAAACTCTACGGAAAGCAGCAAAGGTAATCCTTGATAAAGATTATTAATACTAAGTTGCGTTCAACAAGAATATTGAGGAATGGAAAAGGTAGTGAAATAAATATTGGCGTTGCTGAATCAGAATATGAAATACGAATCTATCCCACTAATAAAATTCTGTTAAGTGAATACGTTTTAGAAACTCTTGATTTGTCTATTAGAGAGTGGCGTTGCCCATCCTGTGAATCTGTGAACGGACGCGATGAAAACGCCGCTCGGAATATTTGTGCAGTCGGGGCATCGACTGTTAGGTTAGGTGATGTAAGACGGGCTAGTCCTGCTATCGCTGTCTGATCCCAGAATCCCCGCAATTCAATTGCGGGGAGTATGTCAAGGTAACCGTTATTGCTTATCTATTCCACCCTCCGAAGCGATCGCTGTTGCTTGTGCTGCAATAATTCGCCATTTGCCATGCTCTTTCAGGTATGTGCGTGTATAACGGTAGACACCGTAGAAGGGTGAACCCTTGAACATTCCCCCCACTCTCGCCTTCAAGTTAGTAATTGCTGTTGAGCCAAACACTCGAATGATTAAATCAGCTGTTTCATAAGTTGTGACCACCAAGCCACCTGATTGGTGAAGGGTCAAGTCTTGTGCTTTGTCGATTACATCACCTTGAGGATCGGTGAAAATTACCTCGTCCGATAAGAACTTATCCAAAGCTGCGACATCATTATGCAGCATTGCCTGAGCTAGTTCTACTTCCAAGTTTTCAATTTCTTGTTCTGGAGACTCACCCATTGCTTTCTCCTGAGTTTTGATATCAAGTTCAGATAATTAGTTATAATTCCCGCATCTGTGCAAAAACGTAAAAAGCCTTTCTCCCCCTGCACCCTGCCACGCCAGTCGCTACAAGTCGCTTAACCCTTTCGGCAGTCGCTCATGGGGAGCCACTGCGTTGCGCGGGTTTCCCGCGTTGTAGCAAGTGGCGTGGAAACCCCCTGCGTACCCGTCGCTGCCTCACCAACGCGCTGGCTCCCCCTGCGGTCTTAATGATAAGTCTTTAACCGAACATGATATGATTGCCTCAACTGATCGCTGTCGTCCCAAAGATAACGCTACGCAATTCAATTTCAAAGATTTTTAACTGCAAAAGTATTACATTGCGCTGGATCGCCTGTTTCAATGCCCCGCTTAAACCAGCGGACTCTTTGGGCTGAACTACCGTGCGTAAAAGACTCAGGGGTAACATACCCTCTTGCTTGACTTTGCAAACGATCGTCACCAATACTGCTGGCAGCATTTAGTGCTTCTTCAACATCACCTGTTTCTAATACTTGCCGTGAGCGCTCGGCATGGTGCGCCCAAATGCCAGCAAAACAGTCTGCCTGTAACTCTTGCCGGACTGAGAGTTGATTTGCTTCTACTTTATCAGCTTGACGCTGCAATGCTTGAACTCGATTAGAAATGCCCATAAGATTCTGGACATGATGCCCAACTTCATGAGCAATTACATACGCTTGGGCAAAGTCTCCTGGTGCTTGATGCCGAGTCTTCAAATCCTCATAAAAACTTAAGTCAATATAGAGCTTTTGATCGCTAGGGCAGTAAAATGGGCCAACAGCTGATCGCGCAAAACCGCAAGCAGATTCCACTGCATCCGAATAAAGAACTAAGGTGGGTTCCGCATAAGTCTGTCCTCTTTGCTGAAACAGACTGCGCCATGTATCTTCTGTGTCTGCTAGGACAACTGAAACAAAATCAGCCATGCGGTCATCACCCGCAGAACGTTGTGTTTGAGGAGATTGTGAGTAGGGGCGATCGCTCGGTGCTTGTCCTTGTTCCCAGATTACACTTGGATCACCCCCTAATAAGGCAACAACCAGCGATAGAATAACTGCGCCAATACCACCTCCTACAACAGGAGCCGAAAGCCGAGTTCCACGCCTGTCTTCAACATTAGTGCTTCTACGGCCAAATTCCCAGCGCATAATCTAGAGTCTCCAAGCTAATTAACCTGACATAAGTGAATCAGTGGCGAATCAAGAGACATCACACGGAAGTTAGACGTTCTATTAATTCATCAAAAATATTAGTAGTTTCATCAATTAAAATCTTCTGCCCAAAGGACAACAATTATTTAATAGTCATTCCAACTTAAGGAAGGCTATTTTATAGTAAGGTTTATCTGTTAAGGCGATAGGTGCAAAATGTCTATTCAGAGCAGAGATGTAGCCTGACAGCGCTATCTATTCCTCTATATGTCTGTTGTAAACTTTTGAACAAAAATGTGGGGCGCACTATTTACCCATTAATCAGGGATTTAGGTAGGTTCACAAAACCAGTATAAAATTAATTTCCACACTCGCAACACTATTTTTGCTATAAATGTATTTATAACTACCAATATTATTGTAGCTACTGATATCAGGCTACTATTTTTGAGTTTTTTATTTAGCTCGTTGTCATTTTTACACTTACATTGAATCTTGAGAAATTTAATTATGAAATTCTCGCTCTTAGTCTTCGTTGTTCTGGTTAGCGCATTCGCTGTAACTCAGAGCGCCTATGCCAACCAAGAAAATATTTTTCCATCGGCAACAGGCAAACTTGATGAAGCTGCTGTTATCCTGCCTGTAATAGATGAACCTAATCAAGCAGCTGTTCTGATAACTGAACCCGCTACGATTAATGCTAAGTGGAGTAATGTCAGTGAGCAAAGTCAGGATCTAAAACAAACGGCTAATTCAATTTATATTACGCAAGAGCAAGGATGTAAAAAGATTAATCCCCTTGAGTTTCTTGAAAATCCAGAAGCTATATTTAAGAAATGCCAGAACCAAACTAATAATCAAATTCCTCAACATAACAGCGAACCAATTGAGTATTTAAAAGTGCCTCGGCTTGATTCTGGTATCAGTGTTACGGTTACTCAATTTTGATATAAAACCCTATTTGATTTTTGCGAAGCTAGGTACACCTTCATTTCCCTGTCTCTAGGCAATTCTTTAGAAAGAACTGCTCCCTGTCTCTAGGCAATTCTTTAGAAAGAACTGCGATCGCAAAATATTTACTAAAAACTCATTCCTACACAACCAACAACCCTTCCAGTGATGAATATACAAGGGTCGCAAGAACGACAGATGCATCCGCGAGATTGGTCATGGCCGTTTTGGCCTGCTGTACCACTTTACCCCTACAGCAAACGGCGGACACTTTGCTTTGAAGTAGTTAAGGACACTATTTGGACATTCGACCAGCTTCAAGGCATCCTCTACACCATCGTGCCAATTCGGATGACCGTGGTCAAGCTTGAAGTAGGTGGTTTGTTGGTCTACGCACCTGTTGCTCCAACGACCGAGTGTATCTACCTCCTTAACGAATTAGTGGCAAGGCACGGTGAAGTTAAATATATTATCCTGCCAACTAGTTCTGGATTGGAGCATAAAGTTTTTGTTGGCCCTTTTGCCAGAAAATTTCCCCAAGCGCAGGTATTTGTTGCTCCGCACCAATGGAGCTTTCCAATCAACTTACCGCTGAGTTGGCTTGGCTTTCCCCAAAGACGTACCCAGGTGCTACCAGAAGACAACAGCCAAGTTCCCTTCGCCAATGAATTTGAGTATGCGGTGTTAGACATCAACCTTGGACGGGGATCTTTTGGTGAAGTTGCAATCTTTCACAAGCGATCGCGCACTTTGCTTGTTACTGATTCTGTACTTTCTGTACCAGATAATCCACCTGCGATCGCGCAATTAGATCCATACCCCTTGCTGTTTCATGCCAGAGACAACGCTTTGCAGGTAATCGAAGATAATCAAGCGAATCGTCGCAAAGGATGGCAACGTATCTCATTGTTTGCGATTTACTTCCGTCCCAGGGTGTTGGAGGTCGCTGGATTGAGGCAGATATTTCAAGATGCTCTCAAAGCACCTGATCGTTCAAGTAAGGCTTACTTCGGTTTATTTCCGTTCCGATGGCAAAAAAACTGGCAGTACTCATTTGATGCTTTAAGAGGAAATGGACGTTTATTTGTAGCGCCGATTTTGCAAACTCTAATTCTTCCCCAAGCGCCAAAACAAGTACTTGACTGGGCCGACAAAGTTGCTAGTTGGGATTTTCAACAGATTATCAGCTGTCATTTTGACTCGCCAATTGCGGCCAGTTCACGGCAATTTCGCCAAGCATTCACTTTTTTGGAGAAGAATCCATCCCAAAGCCAACCCTTACCGGAAGAAGACTTACGATTTATTAAGGAACTTGAGGCGAGTTTAGTTAGGCGTGGTATTGCTACACCAGCCAAAGAGAAAATATAAAGCGATCGCTCTCTTTAAGCGATGATATCCTGGTTGCAGTCAAAATTCTGAACACTTGGGGGAAGAAGCCGCAAAAGAAAAGAATTCTTCTCTCCTTCTCATATCAAGTTCGGATAATTAGTTATAATTCCCGCATCTGTGCAAAAACGTAAAAACCCTTTCTCCCCCTGCTCCCTGCGGTCTTAATGATAAGTCTTTAACCGAACACGATATCAATCAACCTATAAATCTGTGAGCAGCCTTGCTTTTCTCAGAATAAATCTCAGTAATGTTTCTTCTTTGGAAATGATATCAGCTGTAACTTCCATCCCTGGTTGAATAGGATAGGATTTACCGTCCTTGTTTAAATTAAGTTTCTCTGGCTCAATTGTCAGCTCATAGTAAGGCGCAGTTTGACTGTTGCCGTTAACTTGAGGTGTAATAGCATCGGCAGTTATAGCTCTAACAGCACCTTTGAGGATGCCATAATCCGGGTAAGGATAGGTAGAAACTCGCATTAGTACTTTTCCCTCTGTACATTCTGGTACTTGTGCTGCTTTACATACCTGTACCTTGCTAATCTCAGCAGCGGCAACACGAGCTTTGATCACCAGAGGAGCTGTACTAGGGGCAATTTGAGCGATCGCATCGCCAACACGCACAATCTGCCCAGGATTTCTTAATTCTAGTTTTAGGATAGTACCTGCCTCTGAAGCCCGAATTACAGTTTTTTGCAGTTGTGATAAGAGTTGTTTTAACTCTTCTTGAGCGCTGCTGATTTGATTTTGGATTTCTACTTGACGTCCGATGAGTTGTTGTTTTTCTTTGTTCAATGTAGCGAGGGTAGACTCACCTTTTGCTCGTTCTTGGGCAATGCGTTCTTGTGCGATCGCCACATTTGCGCCAATGGGATTCAGTGCAGCTTTGGTGCGTTCTAATCTGGCTTTTGCCGCTTTGAAAGCTTGTTCTTTCTCCTTGATTTGTAAAGTTGCGATCGCTCCAGTATTTGCCAGCTGCTGATATCGCTTCAGTTCCTCCTTCGCTAACTCTACAGAGGCTTCTACTTCTTGCACTTCTGCCTGAGTTGTAATTTGCTTGTCTCGATATTCCCGTTGGTTACCACTGAGGTCAGCTTGAGCAGAGATAATCGCTCGCCGCGTCGAATTGGACTCAGCAGCAATTTGAGCCTGTAGCGCTTTTAGTTGTGCACTGATTTGCGCTCGTTGTAAATGATTCTGCCGGATATTTCCGATAATTTGGCTTTTTTTACTTTGCAATTGGGAGTTGTCGAGCAGTGCAATCTCATCTCCCTTTTTTACCACCTGATTTTCTTTCACCTTGATGCTTGTAACCGTTCCCTCGGTTGCTGCTTGCACTAATCGTATTTCTCCAGTTGGGCGGACGGTAGCATCAGCTTTCACCGTAATGTTGTATTGAATGACGCTAGCAAAGCCGAAGGCTACGCCAACAGTTCCGATTAAAAATATCCCTCCCATCCTTGTCCATATATTGATTGGGGGAAGATATTCGTCGTTTTCGACTAAGCGGAGAAAGTCTGGTTGGGGGTCTATAAACATGAGCGCTAAAAGACATTTTGGTTGTGCAAATAATCTAGCAAAAAATCTAGCTAGCTAGATCTAGCTAAATAGGCAAGATTTAGCCTCTATCTATTGGTATAAATTTCCAGAATCAACTAAAAATTCTTACCTAACCTTTATATTTTCTTCTACAATTTATCCAATCTTGATTTCTATTTAAAAAGTTTATATGTAGATAAATAAGCTTTTTCCTTCAGTTAAGGTTCTATTGTTTGAGGTATGAAGAGGTAATAGTAGGGAGCGTTAGAGTCGAGATTGATTTATCGTTTAATCTCAAATCCAGCAGCTTTAAATGTATTTATATGACAATAGCTTATACTTGTTAAAATACTGAGTGTATAAATTCAATCAACACCAAACTCTATTTCAGACATAATACTTATATTAAATTGTAGAACCCTACTGTTTTATTTAACCAGTATTAGTTGACAAAAATCTGTATAAAAAATAATCATTTTATTGATATAAGACGCTATAAGCTTTCTAAAATAAAGCATTTTACGGTCGTTTACACATAAATGCTTAATATTATTAGTATTTATTTAGACTAATAATATTAACAATAAAATTACAAAAATAATCTGAAATAATCTGAAATCAGCATACTGAGAGTATAAGAAAACTTATATTTTCTAGGTAGGCAATAACTTTTTAAATTAAAATGAAGTATAAAATACTGCCTAAAAATATATTTTTTTGGACTTTTGTCCTAAATATTTCTTAAAAAAAAAATGCTACATCAGCTATTAAAAACTCTATAATCAAAACAGCAGCACAAAAAGTTACTAAATATACTATTTATTGGTTACTTTTATGTGGTGCAACTGTACATTTCCCCTTACTAAGTGAGAACTAAGATTATGGAAAGCACATTGTTTACTACACTCAATCCCAACGAAGAAGCCAATATTTCTGGTGGTAAGAGGAAGCCCGCTAAAGTCAGACCTGTCCTCGTCAAGGTTGATATCACGCAATCAGCCGATGGTGGCGATGGTGGAGATGTTACTTTGAGTCTTGATGATAAGAGTAAAATTATCAAGTCTACTATTACCCTTACCGGTGGAGCTGGTGGAGATGGTGGAACGAACACCGTAAAACTTTAGAGTAATAGGCAAACTTATGAGGTTTAGGAGGAGGGAAATAATTAACGTAAAGACACGCTTAACCGCGTCTTTACTGGACAAAGGATCGCGTATTAAAAATTACCCTGTTGACGCAGGTGTAAGTTACTTTTACGTAGGAACCTAATAGCTAATCGACTTAATCCTACGTAGCCATTAGCTATTTATTGCGGTTATCCTAACATACCTTTTCCTACCCACCTACTTTTCTTCAAAAAACTTAAAAAAGCCTTATTGACGAAAGCCTTATTGACGGTTGCTATTATACAACCGTCAATAAGGCTTCATTAGCGCGTTTCCCTAAATATACTGCTGAGTTTTGACTAGCGAAGTAGGAAAATTAAACGCTAATTTCTGAAAAATCGACCATCTTCATCACAATCTAGCTAGGAATTTCTGAACGATAACGAAACTGTTTTTACAGAGCTTATTCCTAACAGTTAAGTAAATCTGTCTAAAGGTAGACATACTAAAATTACCGATATTTTCTCTGTTGATATAATAAAAGAAGATTATTTAAAAGTGGGGAGATTCTGTAAGAAAGCTCACAAGGCTAATTGCGGGAATTTGAAGACAAATGAAAATAGCTTTGTAAAAGGCTCAAAAGTGATAATTAGCAACCTAGCTTAACGTAAGCTCATGAAAAGCGCTCAAACAACCCCAATGTTTATGCCATTGAATGAAATCGAAGAAGCAAACCTGTCTGGCGGTCAGAGTTTGGTGCTTTCTAATCAGGTGATTTCTGGTAAAATTATTATAAAAAAGGGATCATCTGGGAAAGCAGGTAGAAAAAATGTAAAAGTCCAAGTTACTCGAACTCTCGAAGAAGGTGAAATTGCAGAGTTAGAAGAATTAGATGATCTATTGTCCCTATTAGAAAGTGAGTGGGAATGATACTACAACTCAACTGTTGGTCAAATTTTTAACCACGCAGGGAGAACAACCCTGCTATTTTTTTGGGTTTGATCACGATGTTATTGGGTATTGGAGTGTGAAATGAAATATCAAGTTGTTGCACAACATAGTGAAGAAGATTGTGGAGCGGCTTGTCTTGCTTCTGTTGCCAAACATTATCGGCGTAACTTTACACTAAATCGCATCCGGGAAGCAGTCGGTACTGGACAATTAGGAACAACATTATTGGGATTGAGGCGGGGAGCTGAGGCGCTTGGTTTCAATGCACGCTCAGTCAGAGCATCAAATGAAATATTAGACCGGATGAATCAAGCGCCACTGCCAGCAATCATTCACTGGAAAGGCTACCACTGGGTTGTTTTGTATGGTCAAAAAGGCAAGAAATATGTAGTTGCCGACCCAGCCGTTAACATCCGTTATGTCTCTAGAAAAGAATTAACGGAGGCTTGGTCAGATAGGGTGATGCTTTTACTAGAGCCAGATTCGGTTCGCTTTTATGCTCAACCGGATGATAAAATCGACGGTCTTTGGCGCTTTGTGCGGCGTGTATTGCCTTATAAAGGCATAATATTCGAGGCTTTTCTCTGCGCTCTAGTTATCGGACTGCTTTCGTTAACTTCTCCTTTGCTGCTGCAAATTCTTACAGATGATGTCCTAGTTCGAGGTGATATCAAGCTTCTTGGTGCTGTGATTATTGCCGTTGTAGTGATGAATTTGGTGTCAAGTAGTCTGCAACTAGTTCAAAATAACCTGATTGCCCATTTTGCCCAACGGCTTGAGTTAGGGCTAGTTCTAGAATTTGCTAGAACAATTCTGCGGCTGCCTCTGAATTACTATGAATCCCGTCGCAGTGGCGAGATTGTTAGCAGATTGCAAGATATTCAACAAATTAATCAGCTAGTTTCTCAGGCAGTTATCGGTCTGCCTAGCCAATTGTTTATTGGAGTGGTTTCTTTGGGTTTCATGCTGTTCTATAGCTGGAAACTCACCTTTGTTGCCATCATTGTTGCTATTGTCATGAGTTTATCTACAGTGGTTTTCTTGCCTACGCTTCAACAAAAAGTCAGAAGTGTATTGGTCTTAGACGCAGAAAACCAGGGCGTTCTCGTTGAAAGCTTTAAAGGCGCGCTGACACTCAAAACTACTACTGCTGCTCCTCAATTTTGGGAAGAATTTCAAAACAGATTTGGTCGGCTATCAAACCAAACATTTCGCACAATTCAGATTGGAATTATTAATAATATATTCTCTGGGTTAGTTTATGGTATTGGCAGCGTTAGTTTGCTTGGTTTTGGTAGCATCCTGGTTATTAATAAAGAACTTAGCATCGGTCAACTCTTGGCATTTAACGGGATGAATGGTAATTTTTTGGGGTTAATCGGTGCTGTACTTGGATTTATAGATGAATTCACTCGTGCCAAAACTGCCACGCAGCGCTTAACAGAAGTTATCGACTCTACACCTGAAAATCCAGACGATACTAAAAAACCCTTTGCTAAAATTCCTGGCAATGCAGATATTATTTGCACAAATCTAAACTTTCACTACGCCGGCAGGCTAGAGCTACTGGAGGATTTTTCCCTCACGATTCCTGGCGGTAAGGTTGTTGCCCTCATTGGTACATCAGGCTGTGGAAAAAGTTCTCTTGCTAAACTGATTGCCGGATTATATTCACCTAATTCTGGTAATATTCGCATTGGTATTTATAATCTGCAAGACCTAGCCCTTGATTGTTTACGGCAACAAGTTGTCCTTGTTCCTCAAGACGCTCATTTTTGGAGTCGCTCGATTGTTGAAAACTTCCGTTTAGGTTCTCCTCATGTCACCTTTGAGCAAATTGTCACCGCTTGCCAAATTGCTGAGGCTGACGATTTTATTAGTAAACTCCCTGAAAAATATCAAACTGTCTTAGGTGAATTTGGATCAAATATTTCTGGTGGACAACGCCAAAGACTGGCTCTAGCACGAGCCATCATCAACGACCCACCAGTCTTAATTTTAGATGAATCAACTGCTGGACTTGATCCAGTAAGTGAAGCTCAAGTTTTGAATCAACTGTTGTTACATCGTAAAGGTAAAACTACGATTCTGATTAGCCACCGTCCTAGAGTAATTATGCGTGCTGATTGGATTGTGCTACTAAACCAAGGCAAATTACAAATTCAGGGGACTGTAGAAGATTTGCGTGCCCAACCAGGAAACCATTTAGACTTTTTAACCCCTTAACTCTGTTTTATCACTCTTGTCAAAGTATAATTGAAGGCGATCGCAAAACTGAGAAAAAGACTATGGTTGAGCCTTGTCCACCCGCGCCCATAGTCCAATTTGTGGATAAGGGCTGCCAGCTGTATCAAAACCTCTTTCCAAAAGTTAGAAGCTCTGACACTCTCTAACATATTATTTTAACACTTCCATACTTGATAAAATTTAAGTTTTGAATAATACAAAATTTATACGTAAATTTTGGGTTGCAGATAAATAAAATGCTTTATCTACGACTAAATTGAGCTTTTATTCTAAATGTGTAGGGTATATTGGGCACTAATAGATACTAGCTACGTCAACTATCTTAATTTACTGAAATTGCTGAATTTGCTCCAGGTTCTCTGAGGACAAATTTTGATCCAGGGATGCGCGACTACCAATTAACTAATTCTTTAGTAAGCATAAATGCTTGTAGACTATATGACTAGTGGACTTCATCACAAAGCAAGCAATGGCGCATGTGGGTAGTTAACGCATCATTCAAACCTATGAAATTGATTTTTCTAATTCCAGGTTGGCGACATAGACGCGGAGTGAGTTTTCGTCAGGCGTGGCTCAAACGCTTTTTCCCGATACTTGTTTTAATATCGTGCGTGACGGCATTACTGGTAGGTAACTTCACCCCTGCGATCGCCCAGCTACCCCGTGAAGAAATTCGCGGGGTTTGGATGACCAACAACGATATCGATATTCTCAAGGAACGAGCCAAAGTGCAGGATGCCGTGAGCCAACTGCGGCGGATGAACTTTAATACTATTTATCCCGTAATATGGAATTCTGGCTATGTGATGTATCCCAGCGCCGTAGCAAAAAGTAGAGGTATCCAACCCTTTGTTTTGCGAGGAACCGATGGACATGATATCCTTGCAGACTTAATTAACCAAGCCCATCGCCAAGGCTTACTCGTGATTCCCTGGTTTGAGTTTGGTTTTATGGCTCCGCCAACCTCAGAACTGGTATTGAATCATCCAAATTGGTTTACGCAAAAGCGGGATGGTAGCCAAACTTCTATTAGTGCTGCGGGTGAGGTTATGTGGCTCAATCCCTTTCATCCACAAGTGCAGCAGTTTATCACTGATCTCGTGTTAGAAAACGTCACCCAGTATGATGCTGATGGCATTCAGTTTGACGATCACATGAGTTTACCCCACGAATTTGGCTACGATCCATACACAGTGGCACTGTACACTCAAGAAACTAAGAATAATCCCCCAAGCAATCCTCAAGATCCAGCATGGGTAAAATGGCGGGCAGATAAAATCACAGCGTTCATGGTAAAACTCAACCAAGCTGTCAAAGCCAGAAAACCCAAAGCAATTTTTTCTGTTTCCCCCAATTACTACGACTTTGCTTACAAGTTTCAACTACAAGACTGGCTTACCTGGATACGATTGAATATTGTAGACGAGTTAATTGTGCAAATTTATCGTCCCAATCTTCAAAATTTTATTGCCAATCTTTCCCGAACAGAAATTCGAGAAGCGCAGCAAGTGATTCCAACCGGAGTTGGAATTATGGCAGGATTGCGAAATAAGCCAGTCCCAATGCGGCAAATTCATTCACAAGTGCGGGCTGCTCAAGAACGCGGCTTGGGTGTAGCCTTCTTCTACTACGAAAGTTTGTGGGAATCTGCCCCAGAAGAAGTTGCAGAAAGACAGGCTGGACTTCAATCTTTATTCCGCTCTCCCGCACTTCGCGCCAGGATTGAATAAACTTTTAGGCGTTGCATATTTGCGAAATGATTTAGCAACATCAGAAACCTTCTCCCCTGCTACCCCAGCCTCTCCAGCTTGCCCCAATTCATCCTACTGTTCTGCAATGCCTAATATTCTTGTGGGATGGGTGGACACTCATCCCTGATTTTTTCGAGCGGGTAAGATGCTCAACGCAGTGGCTCCCCTACAAGAATCATTCCTTGATTGTGCAACGCTAACTTTTAGTACAGCGTTTATATCATGTTCCGTTAATTAATATAAATAAACAATTCTCGCAGCGAAGACTAAAGTCCTCAAAAACACTTTTTTTACCACTCACGATTTTTACCAATAAAATTCCTATATTTTCTATGATGCAGTTGATATCTTCAAAGAATTGGGAATTATATATTGGCACTGCATTAAGTGTCTATGCGTAATATCATGTCAGTTCAAATAACCGTCATTGCGACCGTAGGGAAGCAATCCCAAAACCTAGCCATTGCGTCGTTTCACTTTGTTCCACTCGCAATGACATACTAAGGGTAATTTGCCGGACATCATATAATTTGGTAAATATAGTTCTATGATCCTTTCTTTACAACAAAACCAGTGGGACAAGGAACAGAATTTATCATTGAATTGCCGATTAAGTAGCACCTAAGTATGCGATCGCGCGGAGCGCAGCACCGGAGGCGATCGCACACTTACGACCTTTCTTTGAGAGCATAGAAATTTTTGGCTTGCGGCTCATAAAATTTTAGGATGTAACAGCTTAAAACTCAAAACTTTTAAGGTAGCATATTTTATTTTTTACAATCTCTATCTAAAGTAAGATGCTATGCTACTACTTTTGGAATAAAATCCTAGCTGAGTATTAACAAGCACATACGATCATTTTTCGTAGTCTCAAGAGTATGCATCTTGCTAACTCTAATGCTTTGCTGATAAAGGCTTGTCTTTACCAGCTTACTGCACCATGAGGTAATACAAAAATAGGTCACATTGTTGCTCTAGAAAAGTTTTAGCCAAGCCTATTTGTTTGCAAAAAACGGTAACAAATACCGCTTTCTAAGAGAAAATCTGAGGTATTTAATCATACCTTTACGGCTCAAAATTTTTCTAACTACGAAAAGCGCAAACTATCTGAGTCTCAGCAGGTATTTTAAAATTTAGTGCTTGCTCTAGACAGTATCTTCATGACAACAGATGCTATATTTCATTAAATTTTGAGCTAATTTTAAAGCGTCTGCAAGCTAACGCTAAGGTTATTTATTTAGTTAAAGGAAACAAAAAATGAGTACACAAGAAATGAATGTAACCACATTTGAACTATTGGATATTTCTCATGAAATTAACTCAATTAATGCAGAAATTATCAACAAGTTAGCTTTACAAAGCAAAAATATAAATAAAATTTCTTTGGATAGATTGGTTCAGCAAAAAGCCAAGCTAATAGAGGCTGAAAGAAGCCAAGTAGCTCCTATAGCTCAAAAAGTTATCAATCGGATGCAGCTAAAAATGCAAGAAATAGATGAACTACTATCTACAAGAAAGGAGCAAGGTAAAATCACCTGTGACGGTTATATCCGCTATTTAATTCAAGCTTGGTATTGTAGTAGCCATACCCCTGATTTTCAAGTTTTATTTCATCAACGTATAGCTGAATATACGAAAAGTTTTTCTGAGGAAAAATTAAAACGCGGAAGCAAATTTGTTCACACAATGGAATCCGAGGCTGATGAGGAGATAGGACACGAAGTCTTGGCATTAAGGGATTTACAAAAATTAGGTGTTCAGATATTTAATAAAATTAATGACGTTTTCGATGAATCAAAAAGCTTAATTAATTCACAAAATAAACTGTTAAATCAAAGTAACTTCATAGGCTTTTTAGGATACTCATCCTACATGGAGTTTTTGTTTGCTAAACATATTGGTTATCAACTAGAACTTTTGAGCGAAGCAGGAATTAATAGAGAAGCTCAAACCTTTTTATACAATCACTATGTTATTGATTTAAGTCATGCTGGGCATGACATAGATTTACTTAACTTTTTCGTTGACAATGAGGAAATTTTAAATATAATAAATGAGAATATTGATGTTGTCCACTCGTTTTATAAAGGCATTATAGCCAGAGCTTTTAACTAATCAGAGCTTTAGCTATCAACCTCGTCAAGTTTAGGAAACAAAATCGATATGCTAAATCATGAAAAATGATATTGCAAGTATTTTTCTCCCTAATATCCTTATAAACGAACTTTGGCTACCTCCTTAATTATTTATAAAAATTTCCAGAAAACTAAGTTTTTTCATGCATGAATAGCTACTTTGGTACTGCTACTTAAAGGCTCACATCTAGAACCAAGCCCATGCAGTTATAAATTGCACGGCAGTAGTTTTGTGCAGACATAAATTATCAAAACTTAACATCAATATCTTAGACTTCGTGTTTGTTGGATAACGGTTTCGTGCTGCTTTTAAAATACCTAATCGTCAGAATCAATCTGCCAACTATTAGCGATCGCTGCAACAAACTAGTGCCAATTTGCACTCATTTCTAAAACACGACATATCTGCTTTTGTATGTCTTCATGTAATAACTTTTTCTAATCATCTATGAACGAAAATAAAGTTTCATCGAACTTGCTTGTGCAATCCCCGTTTTACAACAAATTGGCAATGAAGTTAATGGAATCGAGGCTAACTAACGCTAAACTCAATGATGATTACCTCAGACATGAAAAGCACGCAGACATCAAGTCATCCCCATCGCTCTTACTCTCAGATGCAATTGTCAAGTTACTAGAAGATTTAGGAGTTAAATACGCCTTTGGTGTTTCTGGCGGCGCGATGGCAAAGCTTTGGGGTTCACTCTCAAACAGCCAGATCCAAGTACTTCACTTTCGCCACGAAGTCGGAGCAGCCTTTGCAGCAGCAGAAGCATCTTTGGCTAGCGATCGCCCTGTTGTCATCTTCACCACAGCAGGCCCAGGTATTACCAACGCCTTGACCGGGATTTTAGCAGCGCGTGGTGAGGGAGCAAAGGTGATTCTCCTATCCGCTTCTACTTCAGCATTACAGCATGGACGGTATGCGATCCAAGAAACTCATGAGCAGACAATACCTGGAGGAATTTTTACCTCAGGAGCGCTGTTCCATTATGCAACAACTCTTGAGTGCGCCGAACAACTGCCACAAGCTGCTCGCAGAATTGCTCTTGGCTTAACAAGACCAAACGGCTTTGTGGCTCATTTGAGTATTCCGACAAACTTGCAGTCGAGTTTGATACATGAATCTTTACCTCAAGTAGATTTATCTTTGGCGCAAAATATTCCTAGCAAAGACACAATTGCCAAATGCATACATCTACTATCTGAAGGTAACTTTGCGATCTGGGTTGGTTTTGGTGCAAGATCCGCAGCCGAAGAGATCCGCCAACTGGCTGAAAGAACCGGAGCCGCAGTCATGTGTTCACCTCGTGGCAAAGGTATTTTCCCTGAAAATCATCCTCAGTTTGTGGGCGTTACAGGTTTGGGGGGTCATGCTTCAGTATTTACATATATGCAAAAGCATTCTCCTCAACGCATATTAGTCTTAGGAACCCGCCTTGGGGAACCGACTTCTTTCTGGAGCAGCCAAATGATTCCCCAAGCTGGATTTGTTCATGTTGATGTTGATCCAGATATTCTAGGGGTTGCCTATCCATCCGTGCCAACTTTTCCTGTTCTATGTGAAGTGAAAACTTTTGTGGAGTCACTGCTGCAATACTGGCCAGACAATTTTGCAGAATCAAAATTAGTAACCCTACCTCATCCTGAAGCTGAAATAATTCAACCAAGCAACAATGAACTAGTACGCCCTGAAGTCTTAATGCAGCAGATTCAGCAGGTGTGCGTTGAAAACAGCGATGCAATTATTATGGCAGAATCGGGTAATTCGTTTACTTGGGCAACCCACCTCCTACGATTTGCCCTACCTAAGCGTTATCGAGTCAGTACTGCAATTGGAGCTATGGGTCATGCAGCTACGGGAGTTGTTGGTGCTGCTAAAGCTCATGGCAAAGCGATCGCCATTGTTGGCGATGGTGCAATGTTGATGAACAACGAAATCAGCACAGCAGTGAAATACAAGATTCCTGCCGTCTGGATTGTCCTCAATGATGCCCGATACAATATGTGTTTCCAGGGAATGGCAATGCTAGGGCTTGAGGCAGATGCAACCATTCCCCGCACAGATTTTGTGATGATTGCTCGCGGTATGGGGGCTGATGGTATTCGCGTCGAAACTGAATCTGATATTCGCAAAGCCTTAGAACAAGCACTGGCAGCCTCTACCCCATTTGTGATTGATGTAATGATCGACCCAACTCGGCAAGCACCATCTCGCGGACGTAATCAAGGTTTACTTGCCCAAGGAGTTGCAGATAGTCCAAACAAAGAAATTTCATTTCCCTTGCTAAAGTAACCATTTTTAGCGTTGCTGATTAATGGGATGAATTTTGTTTCGCGCATAGACACGGAGTGGTGAGGCAGTGCGTTGGTGAGGCAGCGACGGGTACGCAGGGGGTTTCCCCCATGAGCGAGAAAGGGTTAAGCGACTTGAAGCAACTGCCGCTCGCGTAGCGTATCCGTAGGATTCACCCGAAGGGCTTCCCGCAGGGTAGGCGCAAAGACGCAAAGAATTTATGTCGAAATTCAAAATTCAATATCTCAACCTCTTCGTCTCTGCGCCTCCGTGTCCACTGAAGTTTGCTCAACGGCGTGAACCCCCGCACCGCAACTTCTCTGTGCGTAAGGCTATTCATACTTTCACTCAGCAACGCCCATATTTTTATTTCATAGAAAATTTATGAAGTTTTTTGAAAGTCTTAAAGCAATGGGTCACGAGCAAGTTCTCTTTTGTCATGACCATGAAACCAATCTCAAAGCAATTATTGCCCTTCATGATACCAGTTTGGGATTAGCTATGGGGGCGACTCGCCTATTGCCTTATGTAAGTGAAGAAGCAGCTTTGCAAGACGTTCTCCGTCTGAGTCGCAGTATGACCTACAAAGCCGCCTGTGCCAATATTCCTGTTGGAGGTGCAAAAGCAGTTATTATTGCTCATCCTGAAGATAAAACCGATGCCATGCTCAAATCTTATGCACGGTTTGTCGAAAGTCTTAAAGGACGATTTGTTACAGGACAAGATGTAAATTTTTCGCCTGAAGATGTGCGAAAAATACGCCAACAAACTAGTTACGTTGTCGGAATTGCAGAAACAGGAGGTGGGCCAACATTAGCAACAGCGATCGGTGTGACTTTAGCCATAAAAGCGGCAGCAGAGTATCGTTGGCAAAGGCAAAATCTCGATGGACTGAGAGTAGCAGTTCAAGGATTAGGAAATGTTGGCAAACATCTCTGTGATTTTCTCTATCAAAATGGGGTCAAACTTTTTGTCAGCGATTTAAATAGAGAAAAATTAGAAGAAGTTGCAGAACTTTATAAAGCAACCATTGTAGAACCTCAAGAAATTTACTCATTGGATGTTGATGTATTTTCTCCTTGTGCTTTAGGTGGAATTCTGAATAGCTCAACTATTCCCCAAATTCAAGCTCCTGTAATTGCTGGTGCTGCCAATAATCAACTGGAAGATGAAGATTTACACAGCCAGATGCTTGAATCTAGAAATATTCTTTATTGTCCAGATTATGTAATTAATGCTGGTGGCTTAATCAACGTTTACAACGAAATGATTGGCTATGATGACGTGAAAGCTTTCAGCCATGTCCATAAAATTTATGATACCCTTCTGGAGATTTTTCATAAAGCTGATTTTGAAGGAATCACCACATATATGGCATCTAAACTTTTAGGAGAAGAGCGCATTCAAAAGCAAAAAACCAACAGCATTTATCACTAAATTAGTTAAACATCAAAACTTCAAGGTATTGAGCAATGGAAAATAATACGTTTGTTACATCCGCCTATATTGCAACTTCACCGGATACAGCTTTTAATTACTTGTGCCGTTTAGAAACTCTCAACGAGTGGACTATTAATTGCCGAATGTTAGAGAAGGTAGATGATAATACTTGGATAGGGTCTTGTGCTGGCTATCAGAGAAATCTTTATTATCATCTTAAAAAGATAGAAAATCCACTATTTTTAGGCATTGAGTGGTACTGTGGATTTTCTCCTGATAACTATTTTCATTGGTATCCCGTTCTGCTGTTTCCTCCAAGCTACTTGGAGCCGGAATCAAATGAAAAAGGAGTTTACTTTCATTGGATTAGCTTTATAGATCCAAAACGGCGGACTCCGATGATTATGCAGGGAATTAAAACAGTACATCTTTGCGAAAGCCGTTCTCTTAAAGCTATTCTGGAGCGCAACGAGGGACTTACAGAAGCGGCTGAAGGGCAATATACAGTTGATAGTGACACAATTTATGTTGATGCTCCTATTGAATTAGCCGTTGAATATTTGGAAGACTTACGGAATATTGGAAATTGGTCACATTTGTTGCGATCGCAGGGCGAAGTTGCTCACCAATCGGGTGAATTCTTAGATGAATATAACCAAACAGTAAAAATCACATTCCGAACTCATAAACTCAACAATTATTATCTCATCGAGCAGGATTACTTCTATCCTGATTACCAATTCCTGCAACGCTGCCCTACCGTACTTATACCCTGTTCATGCGCTTTCAACGATCCGTCTGCTCGTGGATTTATTCTCCACCGCATCGCTTTTTGGAAAGGTGGCAAAGCACCCCGTCACGGCAAACTTCAAATGGAAGATTACGGAGCAGAAAATATGAGCATTAAACGCTTGCTAGAAGCTAAAGCTGGTAATCTTGAAACCTTCGCTCGTGGAATGAGCTATCTTCCACAAGTTGCTGTTGATAGTTGCAATATAAACTAATTTGAGGCGTGTTAAATAATGGTATTAGTAGCAGGTAATCTTTATTTAGAAAAAAACTTTGCCCCTGTAGAGTTGGAAATAACAGCAGATAATCTCTCAGTAATTGGAGAAATACCTCCTGAACTTAACGGGATGTTAATTCGTAACGGCCCTAATCCCTTATTTCCATCTCCAGCTTGGTATCACTGGTTTGATGGGCACGGTATGTTACACGGTGTCCAGATTAGCAATGGCAAAGCCAAGTATCATAACCGCTACATCCAAACACAGGGGTGGAAAACTGAAAAAGATGCTGGACGTGCAATTTGGTCAGGTTTTTTAACACCACCTCAGCCAGAAAGTCCTAATGCTCCTCCGATTAATACTGCTAATACAGCCGTTGTTTGGCACGCCAATCGCTTGTTGGCTCTTTGGGAAGGCGGAGAACCTTACCAAATCCAAGTACCTGAACTCACAACAGTCGGTTCTTATACTTATGGGGGTGAGTTGCAAAGCGCTTTCACTGCTCATCCCAAAGTCGATTGTGCCACTGGCGAAATGATGTTTTTTGGCTACTCTTGGGTAAATTTACCTCACTTGCAATACAGCGTTGTTTCCCCGCAAGGCAAGCTGTTGCGGACAGTACCAATTGACTTACCAGTGGGGGTGATGATGCACGATTTTGCCATCACCGCCAACTACACAATCTTTATGAATCTGCCCTTGACATTCCGTTTGGAACGCGCACAACAGGGAAAACCACCTTTACTTTTTGAAAAAGATATTCCTAGTCGCTTTGGTATTCTGCCACGTCATGGAGATAATAGCAGCATTCGCTGGTTTGAAGCACCTGCGTGTTATGTCGCTCATACTCTCAATGCTTATGAGGACGGAGATGAAGTAGTACTTATCGCTTGTCGAATGCCAACTACCACTATGCTTGGTCTTGCAGGAAGACCACAAGATAATCACAGTGATATTTCCTTTCTATATAAGTGGCGGTTCAACCTGAAGACAGGTGCGGTAATTGAAGAACCTTTAGATGATATTCCTTCAGAATTTCCGCGTGTGAACGACCAACAACTGGGACACAAGACTAGATACGGTTACAGTTCACGAATGATACCTAATTCCGTACCTCTGTTCGATGGCGTAATTAAGTATGATTTTGCTAATGGTAGCTCTCAAACTCATGTATTAGGAAAAGGACGTTATGGCGGTGAGGGGGTGTTTGTACCTCGACCAAATGCAATTGATGAGGATGACGGTTGGCTGCTAACTTTTGTCTACGATGAAGTGGCGAACATTTCGGAACTGCTTGTATTAAATGCTAAAGACATCACGGCTGAACCTGTCGCTCGCATCATGATTCCCCAACGTGTTCCTTACGGGTTCCACGGTACTTGGATTGATCAGACAAATTTTGCAAGTTCTGTCTGATAATGTCCGGCAAATCCTGATTGTTGACGGTATCTGGAAAACTTCTCTTTTTGTAGGAGCTACGGTGTACACACAAATCTTATAAACTTGCCCCACAACCTTTTGATCCCCCCTAACCCCCCTTTTTAAGGGGGGAAAACTTTCTCAAGTCCCCTTTTTAAAGGGAATAATCGCGTAAATTTCTTAAAAGTCCCCCTTTTTAAGGGGGATTGAGGGGGATCAGATAATATTGTCCGCCCAGCATAGAGATGTGTGTACACCATAACCTTAAAAAGCGGGAAAAAGTTTTTATCAAGGTGAATACAATTGGGAGCATCCCACTTTTTTTGCATGTCATTGCGAGCGAAACGGAGTGAAGCGAAGCAAGCGCAAAATCTCCTCCTCAGAGTAAGTCCATGCGATTGCTTCGTCGTTCCTCCTCTCTACGAGACGCTACGCGAACGCAATGACCGTTATCCTCTCATTGCAAAATAAAAACTGGGATGCACCCATACAATTTGTGTTCATTCGAGCTTTTTACTCGAAAGACCGAGCTTTGAACTCGAAACGCCGTGCTTTTTACTCGAAAGACCGAGCTTTGAACTCGTAACGCCGTGCTTTTTACTCGAAAGACCGAGCTTTGAACTCGTAACGCCGAGCTTTTTACTCGAAAGACCGAGCTTTGAACTCGTAACGCCGAGTTTTTTACTCGAAAGACCGTGCTTTTTACTCGAAGCACCGAGCTTGGAACTCGAAACGCCGTACTTGGAACTCGGAACACCGAGCTTGAAACTCGGAATGTCGTGCTTGGAACTCGGAACTTCAAGATTAGTCGTAAAGGCACAGCAATAGACTTCTTGCATAAGTCTATGTTTTCTATATAAAACCACAGATAAACACAGATGAACACCGATAAATATCGGTGTTCATCTGTGGTTCCTTTTAGAATTATTCGGATTTTGCCAGAAGTCTACTGAACTGTGTTGCAGTATGAGCGATTATTTAAGATACGATGTGAAATGAGATGATCAGAGCAATAAAAAAGCGATCGCTATGGTTGTAACTCCAGCCAAGTGGACAACAAATGAATATCATCGCATGATTGCAGCAGGCATCTTGGATGATCGGTGTGTGGAATTACTAAGAGGAGAAATTGTAGAGATGTCACCGGAAGGCGAACCCCACGCCTATTTTAGTAGTGAAGCCGGGGAATATCTCACTCGGTTATTGGGCGATCGCGCTATGATTCGTCAATGTAAACCAATTAGACTGACTAAAAACTCGGAAGCCCAGCCAGATATCGCCATTGTGCAACGCTTGGGTCGTCATTACCTCAATCGTCATCCTTATCCTGAAAATATCTTCTGGCTGATTGAATACTCAGATTCCAGCTTAGATAAAGATTTGGAAATTAAAAGTACAGTCTATGCTGAAGCTGAAATCCCTGAATATTGGGTAGTTAACCTCAAAAAAATGCAGCTTGTAGTATTTCGAGACCCCCAAGATGGTGAATACGCTTCCAAGTTCACGTTAACAGGTGGAACAATTTACCCAATCGGGTTTCCAGATATATCTGTGGCGCTAGATTTCATTGTCAGTGCTTAGGAATTCAAGAGACTGGTATGCATCCCAAAAAGATGAAGGGGTTGCGGACTTCATAACTGAGCATAGTCCATTGGTTTCGCACCTCCCTCCGCAATTTCTCGTTTAGCACTTTGAGCAGCTAGCTGCAATTAGTTGTTGTTGAGTGTTCTTGAATCACTTGTCCCTTGAAGTTCGTCTTGTAAATCTTCAAGGTACTCCCGGAGATGTTCTACAACTTCCTCGTTGCTACCTAAAAAATCAGCATACTCTTTCAGCACTTTTTCGATAATCTCTCTGTACTGAGCCTTTAGTCAATCCATATTAGAATATTAATCAAGATTAAACGGGAGCATCCCAACCGAACTATTTTGAATTTTGGCTTGCTTATGACTAGTATAAATATTTTCTTGTCTGACTCAATGAAAATCTTTGTTGAGGAACAAGTTACAAAAGGCGGCTATGCTTCAATAAGCGAATATCTTTTAGAGTTAATTAATCAAGACCAACAGCGCCAAGCTAAAGAAAATATAGAGGAACTTTTAATTGAAGGACTTGAGAGTGGAGAAGCCATAGAAGTTACTGATGAATGGTGGGAACAAAAACGTATACGCCTGATGAACAAGCCGCTTCAGGAACAATAATGACAAAGCGGATAATTATCACACCTAAAGCCAGTTTAGATATAGATGAGCATTTTGCTTACATTGCCCAAGAAAACCCTGATGCTGCACTCAAATTTTTTGATGCAATTAGAGAGACTTTTGCACAGTTAGCAAAAATGCCTGGAATGGGTAGATTGTATAAAGTGCAGAATCCCCGTTTACAAGGTCTACGTAAGTGGGCTGTTAAGGATTTTAAAAAGTATCTAATTTTTTACTTTAAACAAGACGAAAATATCCAAATTTTGCGAATTCTCTATGCTGGAAGAGATATTGAGAGAATTTTGGAACAAGAACTATAGTGTGTAGGCAACGGCTTTTTTAGTAAGTGAATGTGATCGCATAGTCTACAGCAAAGGCGATCGCACATCCCCCATAAACACGATCGCTCAGGCTTGATATCATACCTTGTATGATGTGTCTCCATCCGCTTTTAGATTTTATTGACGGGAATTTTGCACTCAGCAACGCATCCCCAAGCTATTATTATGAAGGGCGTTGTCCTCAAAGTGGTCATTTACTAAGGCTACCTCGCACTCCTTTAGTAGAAGCGATCGCACTGAGTTTAATGCAACAACTTGCCACCGATAACCTTTATTCTCTTGAAGGCAAGATGTATGGAGTATTGTTAGTTGAATTACCTAATAGTGAACAACGAATACTCAAAGCTTTCTCCGGGTTGCTGAATGGTTGTAGTGTAGTTGAAGGTTGGGTTCCACCGATTCCGGGGCGAGAGGAAGTTGCCTTAGAGGAAGCCCAGACTTTGGCTGAATTGGAGGCTATCAAGCAGGAATTAATTCATCTCAAGCAACTCCCACAAAGGCAGGATTACGAAACCCTATCTCGTGAGTTTGAACAGCAGTTGCAAGCAATGAGCGATCGCCATCGTGATTGCAAACATCAACGCCAGCAAAAACGTCAGCAACTCTATGAAACACTCGCAGGAGAAGCACTCACTATTGCCCTTGAACAACTTGATGAAGAAAGCCGTCAGCAGGGAATTGAGCGCCGACAACTCAAACGCCAACAAAATGAAGTCTTACAACCGCTTCAGCAATTAATTGCAGCAGCAGATACGCGAATAGGGCAACTTAAACAACAGCGTAAACTACTTTCTCGCCAACTCCAGGCGCAGATGCACGCGGCTTACACTGTAATGAATTTTTTCGGACAATCGCGATCGCTACAGCAGTTAATGCCGAGAGGCTTACCTACTGGCACAGGTGACTGTTGCGCCCCCAAGCTACTGCACTATGCAGCAACAAATAATCTCAAACCATTGGCAATGGCAGAGTTTTGGTGGGGATCTTCCGCCGCCGATCAAGACAAAATTCCGGGTAAATTTTACGGTGCTTGTGCAGAACGCTGTCAGCCATTGATGGGTTTTTTACTGTCAGGATTAAGTAACTCCCCAACCTCCCCTTCTAGGGAAGAGGTCACCTTACCAATTATTTACAAAGACGAATGGTTGATTGTCGTCAACAAACCCGCAGGATTATTATCAGTTCCCGGCCGTTATTTTGATAGCCAAGACAGCGTTCTGGGTCGTTTGCGTAATTTGTTTACAGACGGTATCTTACTCAATGCCGTGCATCGACTCGATCAAGACACCTCCGGTATTCTGGTGCTGGCACGCGATCGCCAAACTCATCGCCAACTGAGTATCCAATTTCAGCAACAGCAAGTTCACAAAGTTTATGAAGCCCTACTTTCCGGGATTGTAAGCACAGACCGAGGTGTAATTGAATTGCCACTGTGGGGAAATCCTGATAATCGCCCCTATCAGCAAGTTGATTGGCAGCGCGGTAAACCCAGCATCACGCATTTTCAAGCAATAGCTAGAGAAGGAAACTATACTCGTGTTGAGTTTAAGCCGCTAACAGGGCGTACCCATCAGTTAAGAGTTCATGCTGCTGATTCGCAAGGGCTAGGTAAACCGATTTTGGGCGATCGCCTTTATGGTTGTGGCGCAGTTACCAAGCGCTTATATTTGCACGCTAGGCAACTTTGCTTCCAGCATCCGCAATTGGGAGATCCCCTGCAACTACAAGTAACAACGCCATTTTAATCTATCCGACAACGCCCCTCGGTATTACAGGCCAGTCGTTCTTGGCGTTGGGCTAGAACAGTAGTTAAATTCGGTCTACCTGTGATGGCGAGTCGCCAGTTTGCCCAAATTCCATAAAGAAAATCTGCGATCGCGCCAACCAGAGGTAACTGAGTTATGGCATAAACCCAACCCATCCCCAAGATTTTATAAACACGGCGAAAGACCTCAACATTTTGTACAACTGTCCCATCTGGTAACACAGCATGGATACGCCCCATTGCTGTTTCAAAGTCAACTCCGCCATTGGCTTCTGGATTATAGTCATCGTCTGCAATGTCTACAAACGACACTAACCCCCGACCCGCATCCCGTTTTTGCAAAAAGTTGACTTCGCGCATACATAAAGGACATTCACCGTCATACAGCAGCTTAATTTTCCATGAAGGTGTAGTAGATGGAGGCTGAGTCAGCACTTCATTAGAACTGTAGGATTGAGAATTTGTTGAAGACGGTGTAGTAGATGGAGGCTGAGTCAGCACTTCATTAGAACTGTAGGATTGAGAATTTGTTGAAGACATAGGTGATTTTAATCAAGGTATTGGTATTTATATATAAATATTTTAAGAAATATAAATAAATGTTTCAACTTAACTGAAATATAGTTGCATTTTTATGTGTACTTTTGCAACAACTCATAGGGTAGAAATTTCTCTATGCCTAATGAAGTAAATATTTATTCACAATTGTTTACAAGCTCTAGTAGAATGACTTTATTCACAGATAAGTATTTTTTCTCATTGACATGATAGCGGATCGATTTCCCTGGCTTACCGCGATTGTCCTACTACCACTGGTTGCTTCCCTGCTTATCCCTGTGCTGCCTGATAAAGATGGCAAGCGCGTGCGGTGGTATGCTCTAGGCGTAGGTATCGCAGACTTTTTCTTGATGTGCTACACCTTTTGGAAGCATTACGATGCAAGCAGTGCTAGTTTTCAACTCGTGGAGAATTATGCCTGGGTGCCTCAGTTGGGTTTGAACTGGGCATTATCGGTTGATGGACTGTCAGTCCCGCTTGTGTTGCTAGCAGGATTTGTGACCACACTCTCGATGTTTTCGGCATGGCAAGTTGATCGTAGACCCCGCCTGTTTTACTTTCTCATGCTCGTGCTGTATTCCGCACAGGTAGGGGTGTTCGTCGCCCAAGACTTGCTGCTATTTTTCATCATGTGGGAAGTCGAGCTGATTCCTGTCTACTTACTCGTTTGCATTTGGGGCGGGCAAAAGCGTCGCTATGCAGCAACAAAATTTTTGCTATATACAGCAGCCGCTTCTATATTTATTTTGATCGCAGGACTGGCAATGGCGCTTTATGGTGGCGGCTCCATAACCTTTGATATGACCGCCCTGGGCATGAAAGATTACCCGCTTGGTTTAGAACTGCTGCTTTATGCGGGATTGCTAATTGCATTTGGCGTTAAGCTCGCTGTTTTCCCCATGCACACTTGGTTGCCTGATGCCCACGGTGAAGCATCTGCTCCCGTGTCGATGATTTTGGCAGGCGTGCTGTTGAAAATGGGCGGCTACGGGCTGATACGTCTAAATCTTGAGCTTCTACCCAATGCACACATATATTTTGCGCCTATTTTAGCGATTCTGGGCGTTGTTAACATTATCTATGGCGCGTTAAACTCCTTTGCCCAGTCCAATATGAAGCGTCGCCTAGCGTATTCGTCGATTTCCCACATGGGGTTTGTATTGCTGGGTATTGCCTCCTTCACCGATTTGGGAATCAACGGCGCGATGTTACAGATGATTTCCCACGGTTTAATTGCATCGGTGCTTTTCTTCTTGGCAGGGGTGACTTATGACCGCACCCACACCATGGCAATGGAAAATATGGGTGGTATTGGTCAAGCCATGCCCAAAGTCTTTGCTCTGTTTACAATCGGTTCGATGGCTTCTTTGGCTCTCCCCGGTATGAGCGGCTTTGCTGGCGAACTCTCGGTTTTCCTGGGTTTGACAACCAGCGATGTCTACAGTTCGACCTTCTGCACCGTAACAGTTTTCCTGGCGGCCGTAGGAGTTATTCTCACACCGATTTATCTGCTATCCATGCTGCGGCAAGTATTTTACGGCTCAGGTGCAGAACTTACTTGCAACCTTACAGATGCAGGCTTGCAGAATCAGGAAGATGAAGAAGCGGTTTGTTTTGGTACAGATTGCGTTGTGCCTACCGAGGCAGTATATAGAGATGCCAGTCCGCGTGAAGTGTTTATCGCTGCCTGCTTTTTGGTGCTGATTATCGGTATTGGGTTTTACCCTAAGATGCTTATGCAGATGTACGATGTCAAGACTGTCGCGGTAAATGCTCAGGTTCGCCAATCATACACTGTAATTTCGCAAGCGAATCCTCGGATTTATGCTAATGGGTTCTTAGCTCCTAAATTTGCAGAGGCTGAGGTAGTACCTGTTATGGCAACCATGAAGTAAGCTTTTCGTCCTCTATTATCTGTTGAAAATTAAGCGATCGCTCTTCACTTGCAAGGGCGATCGTTTTTTAACTGGCTCTCAATATCAGCATCATGCTTGCTTGACCAAGGAAGCAGTAAAATGTTGCGCGACCTGAGAAACCAATTTCGCCAGCCATAACTTTTACAACTAAATTGAGGTGAATAGTTATGTCTCAGTAATACTCAAATAGCGAAATTAAGTTTTGCATCAGCATTTGTCGTAAATCTGAACGTGTTTCTAAGTTTTGTTTTAATATTTGCGGCTATCACTGAAGTCTTTGCAGCAAATACCTAAAAATTTGTGGCTTTCACGTAAACAATAGCGATCGCTTTTAATCTTAGTTTCTTGTAGAGCGATCGCATCCTACACATACCAATCCTTATCCCCAAAGGGGGCCCCAAGTTCCTCAATCCCCAATTCACTTTATCTAAATTTTTATCTTTATCTGTATTTTCCCTTAATTTTTTTCCAAAATTGAATCTGATTCCTACATTAACGATAACTATAATTTGTTACTTGGACAAAAGCGACTAACATAACTTTTTATAGTTTTCATGAATCCTCTAAATTAACCAATGAACTTGGGAATATTAAGTTAATAGGAGGACATTAGGGTTACAATCGCCATTCCTGAAGCTACCGCTAGGAAAAGCAATCCCCAATTCGGCAGTAAACTTGCAGTTAAAAATCTGTTTTATTTCCTTTTAATGTGTCATTTACGACAGTAAAACGAGAAAAATTATGACTACTCTTTTAGAATACAAAGTTATAGAAACAGTTTATGAAGATTCGAGAACCGTTATATATCGAGCTTTAGGAGAAAAAGCTACGAAACCAGTTATTCTCAAAACGCTCCGTGCTGAGTGTCCCACCTTAGAAGAAATTACGCAACTCCGGCACGAATACGATATCTCAAAAAAGCTAAAAATAGCTGGAATCGTTCAACCTTACGGGCTGGAAAACTATCGCAACAGTCTTGTTATAGTCTGGGAAGATTTTGGCGGTCAGTCTCTCAAACAATTTATTGATCACAACCCTATCGATATTGTTACCTTTCTCAAAATTGCCATTCAACTAGCAAAGACTCTGTTCGATTTGCACGAAAATCAGATTATCCATAAAGATATTAAAAGCCAAAATATTATTATCAATCCAGAAACTTTACAAGTCAAAATTACTGACTTTAGTATTGCTTCGCGTTTATCAAAAGAAAATCCCAACTTCAGCAATCCTAACTTTATACAAGGGACGCTTGCCTATATGTCCCCGGAACAAACTGGGCGCATGAATCGTTCCATTGACTATCGTACTGACTTTTATTCCTTAGGAGTCACTTTTTATGAAATCCTCACAGGTAAGCTACCTTTTTCAACGAATGACCCAATGGAGTTAGTTCACTGTCATATTGCCAAACAACCGTTACCCCCTAGCGAACTCAATCCTCAAATTCCTGTAAGTATTTCTAACATCACCCTGAAGTTGTTGGCAAAGACAGCAGAAGATAGATACCAAAGCGCTCTCGGTCTGCAAGCTGATTTAGAAACTTGTCTCATCCAGCTTCAGGTTACAGGCAAAATAGAAAACTTCATTTTGGGCGAACAAGACCGTTGCGGTCAACTACAAATTCCGCAAAAACTTTACGGTCGTGAAGCCGAAGTTGCTACGCTTATTGAGGCTTTCGTTCGCGTTGCAACTGTGTCAGAGAAACCAGCCAGTTCCGGCTCGACGGAAATGATGCTGGTGGCGGGTTATTCCGGGATTGGTAAGTCCGCTTTAGTCAACGAAGTTCACAAACCGATTGTGAAAGCACGCGGTTATTTTATTGCAGGTAAGTTCGATCAGTTTAAACGAAATATTCCCTATAGTGCTGTTGTTAACGCGTTTCAAGATTTGATTCGCCAGTTGCTCACAGAAACTCAAGAAAGTATAGCTGTTTGGAAACAAAAACTTTTAGAGGCTTTGGGTGATAACGGTCAGGCGATTGTTGAAGTCATTCCTGAAGTAGAACTCATTATCGGTGAACAACCCAACATTCCGCAATTAGGGCCAGCCGAATCTCAAAATCGCTTCAATCGAGTCTTTCAAAATTTTATTCAAGTCTTCGCTCAACCCGAACATCCGCTGGTTTTGTTTTTAGATGACTTGCAGTGGTCAGATTCAGCGTCCCTAAAATTAATTGAACTGATGATGACAGACCCCGATAGCAAACATCTGTTGCTAATCGGAGCTTATCGAGATAACGAAGTCAGCGCTACCCATCCTTTAATGCTGACCTTGGAGGAAATTAAAAAAACGGGTGCAACTGTTAACGCGATCGCCTTACAAGCTTTAGAACTTTCTCACGTCTGTCAAATAGTAGCTGATACCCTCAAAGAAAGCGAAAAATCACAATCTCTTGCCGAACTACTATTCAATAAAACTCAAGGTAATCCTTTCTTCCTGACTCAGTTGCTCCAAACCCTGCACCAAGACAAGCTCTTAACTTTTGACTTTAAATCTAACGCTTGGCAATGGGACATCGCTAAAATTCAAGCCGTTGACATCACCGATTATAATGTTGTCGAACTCGTTGCCAGAAATATTCAAAAACTGCCGCCCACAACGCAGCAAGTTCTTAAATTAGCCGCTTGTATTGGTAACTCTTTTAATTTAGACGTTCTGGCAATTGTACACGAGAAATGTCAGTCAAAAACGGCTACAGAACTTTGGAGCGCTCTGCAATCAGGTTTAATTTTACCCCTCAGCAATGCTTATAAAATTCCTTTAGCAACCGATGATGAGTCACAAACTCTTGATGACTTTGAACAGCTAACCACAGACTGGGAAGCAGTAATCATTTCCTATAAATTTTTACACGACCGAGTGCAGCAAGCAGCTTATTCCCTGATTCCTGAGGATCAGAAAAAAGAAACTCACCTCAAAATTGGTCAACTGCTGCTAAAAAATACCCCTCCCGAAAAAATTGAAGAAAGTATATTTGACATCGTTAATCAACTCAATATTGGGGTGGAACTGATTAGCGAACGCACCCAAAAAGACGATCTAGCTCGCCTAAATCTCATTGCAGGCCGCAAAGCTAAGGCCGCAACAGCTTACGAACCAGCAGTTAGATACTTAACGGTTGGATTGGGACTGCTAGCACCTAAGTGTTGGCAAACTCATTACGACTTAACGCTTAACCTCCACGTAGAAGCAGCAGAAGCAGAGTACTTAAACACCAACTTCGAGCGGTCAGCCGCCTTAACTGAAGCCACATTGCAGCATACAACTAACCTACTCGATAAAGTGAAGGTGTACGAGCTGCAAATCCAGTTTTATTTTGCTCAAAGCCAAATGAGCGCAGCGATGGATACGGGGCTTTCTGTACTTGAAATGCTGGGAGTTTCGTTAGAATCCACCAATAATGAGGTGGATTGGGTAGTTGAGTTACCTCAAATTGAGGACTTAGACAACCTTCCCGTCATGAGCGATCCTCACAAACTAGCAATTTTACGGCTCCTGATCAATGTATCGGCTAGTTCTACCTTTGCCAGACCTGAGATATTGCCACTTATTATATTGACTCAGATTAATTTCTGTATTAACCAGGGTTATTCAGGGCTAGCAGCTTTTGCCTATGCTTTGTATGGGATGCTTTTGTGTACGATCAAAGGGGACACAGAAACGGGATATCTTTCGGGTCAATTAGCATTAGAACTGTTAGAGAAGTTTAATGCTAGAGAACTCAAATGCAAGATATATAACCTCTTCAATCTCTTTATCCGTCCTTGGAAAGAGCATGTTAAAACAACTCTCAAACCATTTATAGAAGGAGCGCACAGCGGTCTAGAAACAGGTGATATCGAGTTTGCTAGCTATTGTACAATTAACTATTGCTCCCATTTATTCTTGGCAGGAGAGCAACTAGCAAAGGTTGAGCAGCAACAAACACAGTACTTCGATTTATTGCTAAAGCTGAAGCAAGAATACTCGATTAACTACGTTAAAATTTGGCAACAGCTTACCTTAAATCTATTAGGGAAGTCTGAGAATAAATATCAACTAATTGGCGAAAGTTTTGATGAATTGCAAAGCTTGCCTACTTTTTTAGCAGCAAAAAATCCTATTTTGCTGTTTCTCACCTACAATGCCAAAGTAATTTTACTGTATCTCTTTAAAGACTGTGCCCAAGCAGTCGCAAACGCGAAATTGGCGGCAGACTATATTACGCCTGTTGGCGGGTGGGTGATAGTTTTTGGTAACTATACCTTTTTCTATTCCTTGGCTCTTCTCGGTTTGTATTCTCAAGCGAAAACTAGCGAAAAACAACAGTACCTAGCTGTAGTTGAAGAACATCAGCAAAAGATGCAGCAATGGGCCTTTCGCGCTCCCTGCAACTTCCAGCACAAGTACGAACTTGTAGAAGCTGAAAAAGCGCGAGTTTTAGGACAAGTCGTTGCAGCGATGGAGCTTTATGATCGCGCGATCGCCAAAGCCAAGGAGCAAGGTTACATTCAAGATGAAGCGATCGCTAACGAACTAGCAGCAGAGTTTTACTTTTCGCTTGGTCGAGAGAAAGTAGCTCAAACTTATTTAATTGAAGCTTACTATGCCTATATTCGTTGGGGAGCAACAGCAAAATTCAAAGATTTAGAATCAAGTTATCCAGCAATTTTCTCCAAAATTCATAAACGAGACAATTCCGAGATTGAGTTAACTCAGACGACAACCTCGACTAGTGGAATTGCATCAAAAACCCTGGATTTCACTACTTTTATCAAAGCATCGCAAGCCCTAACGGGTGAAATCGTTCTTAGTCGCTTGCTAGAAAAGTTACTAAAAATCGTCATGGAAAATGCAGGCGCTCAAACGAGTTACCTGATTTTAGAGAAAGAAGGAAAGTTAGCAATCGAGGCTAAGGGTTCCGTCGAACAAAATGAATTCACTTTATGTTCGTCTATTCCTTTAGAAAACACAGCGTATTACCTTCCCCTTTCTTTAATTAATTACGTGGCACGAACTAAGGAAAACATTGTTTTAAATCATGCTGTTCAAGAAGGAAGATTTACTCAAGACCCTTATATTGCCAAAACCAGGCCAAAGTCTATTCTGTGCATTCCCCTAATTAATCAAGGTAAATTAATTGGTATTCTTTACCTAGAAAACAATCTTACCATTGATGCCTTTACTCCCCAAAGGCTTGAAGTTTTAGGGCTACTTTCTTCTCAAATGGCAATCTCTCTTCAAAATGCTTTACTGTATGCCAATTTAGAATCAACTAACGGAAAACTCAAAGAAGCAAAAGACAGCTTAGAAGATTACAGCAGAAATCTAGAACAAAAAGTCGAGTCAAGAACACTGGAACTTAAGGACAAAAACCAGCATTTGCAACAAGCTTTGCAACAATTACAGCAAACCCAAGCTCAACTAATTCAAACAGAAAAAATGTCAAGTTTGGGGCAACTAGTAGCTGGCGTAGCTCACGAAATTAACAATCCAGTTAACTTCATTAATGGCAACCTCGTTCATACAAGTAACTATCTTCAAGATTTGCTAGAACTGGTGCAGGACTACGAACAATACTATCCCGATCCCGTACCAGAAATTAGAGATCGGCAAGAAAATATGGATTTAGAATTCTTGAAAGAAGATCTCCCAAAAATTTTAGAATCAATGAAAATGGGAGCCAATCGCATCCGCGAGATTGTTCTGTCGCTGCGTAACTTCTCTCGCTTGGATGAAGCGGAGATGAAACAAGTGGATATTCATGAAGGCATTGACAGTACCTTGCTAATTTTGCAGCATCGGTTAAAAGAAAAGGCAGGACGACCGAGAATTGAAGTCTATAAAGACTATATTCAACTCCCAGAGGTTGAGTGCTATGCTGGGCAACTCAATCAAGTTTTTATCAATATTCTGACAAACGCGATTGATGCTATCGAACAAGAATATGGAGATGGCCATTTGCCATGTCAAGAGCAAGAGAATGGAATAACTTCCCACACGGCAAACTTGCCAGCCATTCATATTCGTACCGAACGGCTAGATTTTGACCGCGTGGCGATCCAAATTACAGACAATGGCCTTGGTATGACCGAAGAAGTACGTCGCCGAGTGTTCGATCCTTTCTTTACAACTAAACCAATTGGTTCTGGTACTGGTCTAGGATTGTCGATTTGCTACCAAACGATTGTTGAAAAACATCGGGGTCAACTGAAGTGCAACTCTACACCCGGACAAGGAACTGAATTCATTATTGAGATTCCCATCAAGCAGCACAAGTAAGTAGAAGCAGGGGAATGGGGAATGGGGACTGGGCATTGGGCATTGGGGACAAGGAGAAGCAGAGAATTCCTTACTCAGCCCTCAGCACTTTTTCCCAATCCCCCTTCCCTTCACCGGAATAGCTGAGGGTAAATTTGTCTCCAAGCGAGCCACATACAGCCACCCATTAACAGCAACAACCACATCAGCGCCGCTAACCACCACTCTGGTACATTCAGCGGCCAACGTAGTAAATCGACAAAAGCCGACAAGGGTAATACATTCGCTACTTTTTGGAGTATGGGGGGAAGTGTTTCACGAGGAAAGTAAGTGCCACAGATTGTAAACATGGGCACGATCAATAAAAAAATAGGTACGTTTAATTGGTCTACCGTTCGGACAATTCCTGCCGCCAGCAGTCCCATTGCAGCAAACAGAAGACAGCCTAGACAAATTAGGGGTAAAGACAAAAGCAGGTTCCAACCGGAATATAACCCCCAGAAACCTACTACGATCGCAGTTGCTAGGCCCGCTATCAAACCACGAGTTGCTGCCCAAAGCCACTCTCCCAAAAACACCTCAGCAAATGTTAGCGGTGCTGTCAACAATGCTTGCCAAGTTCTTTGAAATTTCAAACGGATGAAGCTTCCGTAGGCTCCTTCAAAAAAGGACTGATTGAGGACTCCGATCGCAATTGTTCCTGGAGCAATAAACTCTAGATAACTAATATTTCGTCCGCCATAAGTTATTTCTCCCACTAAAGGAGTTAAGCCATAACCAAAAGCTACCAGATAAATTAAGGGTTCTAAGATTGGCGGCAGCAAGTTAACTAGCCAAGTATGTTGGTACACCTTAGCATTACGACGCCAGACTGAATAGATGCCCCAAACGGTAATACTTGAATTAAACTTCATTCTAATGACGTACCAGTGAGTCGTAAGAAAACATCTTCTAAATTAGCCCGTCGCCTAGTCAGGCTTGTTGGTTGCGTAGCGATAAGTTGTTCCCATAAAGGATTGGGGTTGTTTGCGGGTAAAGCTAACAAATAACTGCTACCAAACGGGCGATACCAAGCTCCTGCTTGTACCGCTAGCTGTTGCAAAATAGATTCTGCAACGCCTTCGATTTCAACCATTTCTTGACCGACAATGCGCTCGATCAATTCTGTTGGAGTACCTTGGTCGATTGCTTTTCCTTGTTGAAGTAATAATAGGCGATCGCACAATCGTTGTGCTTCATCCATATAGTGAGTTGTGAGTAACACTCCACAGCCATCTTGTTTGAGTTGACTGACCAATTTCCAAAAATCTTGTCTGGCATCTGGATCTAAACCCGTTGTTGGCTCATCCAAAAACACAACTTGGGGATGGTTAACTAAGGCACGTGCTAAGACTACCCGCCGCTTCAGTCCACCAGAAAGCTCATCTAGACGATGCTTGGCATAATTTTGCAATCCCACTCGGTCTAGTAATTCCCCAACTCGGTGTCGTGCGGCTTTACCAACTAGGCGATAGTGATGGGCAAAATGAATGAGATTCTGAAAAACTGTGAACTCCGGATCTAAGTTATCATCTTGAGTGACAATTCCCATAAAAGTACGGGCTTGCCGACCTTGACGATGCACGTGCCAACAGCCTAACTGTACAAATCCCCGACTGGGAATAACTGCTCCGTAAAGCATTCCTACCGTTGTGGTTTTTCCCGCTCCATTCGGCCCTAAAAGACCGAGAATTTCTCCGGGATTGAGGGTAAAACTCACATTTTCAACAACTGGACGATCTCCATAGAATTTCCATAAATCGCCAGCCACTAATGCCATTGATTCGACTCTCATCTAAATGCTGCTTGTCCCATAACGACTTAATCATTAAAGAAGGCAAACCGCGATCACACTTTTGTAACCAACGGTTTGCTTCACTTAACTAATATCACTTCTAGAGGCGGCAAACTATTAGCTGTTGTGGCGAGCCTGACGCGAACGGGGTGCGAGCGTAACTTCCAAACTTAGATTCTATGGTGAATCCATTGTATTTTAACAAGGCATCTAATTCTTGTGGAAAATACAAACGATAGGTCATCTCTTCTACAGTCTCTTTTTCCTGCCCTATTAGTTTAAAAAACAGCTTCTGCTTATAGATTTGCTGAGTAAAATCAAATTCATTTGAGTAAGTAACTACCACTGTACCTTTTCCATCCGGATCTGGGTATACAGAGTAGAGATTACTGCGGCGATCGCACAAAATCTCAATACTTTCTTGAGTGCAAGGATTGAGTGCATCAATTACGAACTTCCCATCGGGTTTTAAATGTTTTTTGACGCAAGCAAAACAAGATTCAAGTGCTTCTAAACTAGAAAGATGCCAGATAGAATTAATAGGAAAAATAATAAGAGAAAACTTTTTATCAATGTTAAATTTTCGCACATCTGCTTCGAGCCACTCCACCTGAGTAGATTTTTTTCTTGCTTCTACAAGCATTGACTGAGCGCTATCAATTCCTGTAACTTGTAAACCTTTTTCTGCTAGTTTGATAGCAATTCTACCTGTACCGCAGCACAATTCTAGAACTGGATCTCCACATTGAATTGCTTGGTCATACCAGAAGAGAATTTCTTGTTTTTTTAATTCAGGAGGCATTATATAAACATTTTCATAAATTAAATCGTAATGCCTGCCATCATAATGAATAACCGTATTAACAGTTTTTCCACTGTTTTCTTCTAAAGAAATAGGTAATTTCTCGATTGTTAAAGCTGTTTGTGTTTCTAACTCACGATTCATCACTTTCCGTACCTCTTAACCAAAACTTTTCTTTTATAGATTGGCACACAAATAACCAATGGTATAGATTAACACAATAAGAAGTATTAAGCATTTCTGAAGTTCCTACATCCATTTATATGTTTTAACCCCTGAAGGCGGTAACAGTATGTAATAACTGAATTGTTTTATCAGGTTAGATGAAAAGCGATCGCTTACCCCGATAAAGATGCGACCGCTAAAAACTTTAATTAGAAAAGATGCTAGCTTATCATTGTTCGCTGTTAGACAGATATATTTACCCGTATTATTACGTAGGTTTTTTCAGAAATAAAATATGATTTTTATAGGAGGCTATTCTGCGTAATAACTACTGAAGAGCCTGTATATAAAAATAAAGCTGTAATTAGAACTGTTATTATTCAGTATGAAAAATTCAGATTTCAAGTTTTTCGCTTTGACATTATCACTTTTAGTGCTGTTAGATAGTTTTGTCCAGCCAATTTTATCCCCTGCATTAGCTCAAGCAAACAATTGCCCAGGATCATAATTTACGCATAATGACAGAAATTTTTACAGCAGCTAAACAATATTCTGCTGCTTTTGCAGTTGTACAAGCTGTGTCTACAGAATCACGAGATTACCAATTGCCAGACATTGCGAGGCTAACAATTGATAATGGTGGTCAAGCCACTGATATTACCAATACACTATATAAAACCACCAAAACTCCAGAAAATAAAACTAGTTGCTATCTGAATTAAGAAACATCATTCACAAATTTTGAAAGCAAACTAACAATTGAGGCACAAATCATCAGCTTAAACATTCGTAGAGATTAAGACTTTGCAGAAAACAGAAAAAAATTAGTATTTTTGAAAAATAGATTATGAAACAAATATTTTCTTTATTCATTAGTTTTGCTGTCATAGGATTAGCACCCTCTCAAGGATTATTGGGACTAGGTGTTAATCAAAAACTAAGCTCTATCGAGAATCAGAATAATTCTTCTGCTAGCTCCCAGTACTATTCTCCGTCAAACTTTTCTGAGGGGTTGGCACGGATACAGATTGATGACAAATGGGGCTATATCGATAAAACAGGTAAACTGGTTATCCAGCCTCAGTTTGACGGAGCTTCAGATTTTTCTAAGGGAATAGCACGGGTACTAGTTAACCGTAAGTGGGGTTATATCGATAAAGCCGGGAATTTTGTGATTCAACCACAGTTTGATTATGCTGCCACCTTTTCCGAAGGGCTTGCATTGGTCAGCATTGGTAATCAAGCTTTTTATATTGATTCAAAAGGTAAGCGTGTTCTCCAGCCAAAGTTGAGTGCATTTACTATGTTCAGTCCACAAAGAGCAGATGCTGCCAACTTTTATGAAGGATTAGCACGAATAAAAATTGGTGATAAGTCTGGCTACATCGATAAAACCGGGAAGCTCGTCATTCCAACACAGTTTGATGTTGCTGAAGCTTTTTCCTCTGGACGAGCATGGGTACAAATCAAGGGCGCTGGGCGTGGTAAATATGGTTATATCGACAAAACAGGCAAGTTCGTGATTAAGCTCGACCAGCTAAAGTTATATGCAGGTTCTAAGTTTTCTGAAGGACTAGCTGCGGTTGGATACAACAGTAAGCGAGGCTATATTAACAAAACAGGCAAAGTTGTCATTAAGCCACAATTCGATTATGCCTTTAACTTCTCCGAAGGCATGGCATGGATCGCCATTGGCGAGAAGTCTGGCTATGTTGACAAAACAGGAAAAGTTGTCATCTCGCCACAGTTCACCAGTGCTTCCGATTTTTCCTCTGGACTAGCATCAGTCAGCATCGGCAATCAAAGAGGCTACATTGACAAGACAGGAAAAATGCTTATCCCGCCACAGTTTGATTACACTGCTAAGTTTTCCGACTCTTTAGCACTAGTTAGCATTGGGAACAAATGTGGTTATATCGACAAAACAGGAAAAATGACAATTCAACTGCACCAAAGTTTGGCTCCTATGATCCGCGAGTCTGCTTGGTGTAGAGTTGAATGGCAATAAGAATTTTTTTGTTGGCTCATCCCCTAATTATGCCGTTATTCCATCATCTGATAATCGCAGCAGATATCAAGTAAAAGACAACGACGACCCCACCTTAAAAATGCTGAAAAAATTCTATAATGGGCTTCCTACTTCAGTAATTAGCAATCTTGAGATGCTAAAAGTTTTTACCAATTACCGGAGTAGCGATCGCCCTTTAGTCAATTTTTAGTAGCGTTCAGCAAGCACGCTTAGTACAACGCAATCAAGTAACGATTAGAGAATACGGTTGTGTTGCTCATGTGTTGGATGGGGACGATTTTCGCGCCTACTACCAGCAGGTGGGCAAAGATGCGGTAGAAGCAGAGTTAAAATTTGCTAATCAACGGGGTTATTCACTGTCAGATGCGGTCTTGGATTACTTAGAAGACAAGGCAACAGGGGTACAGGAGTACAGGGGTGTAGGAGGAAATGAAAATTTATCACCCTTACACCCTCACACCCGTATCAACCCAATCTAATGTCCACAACCAAAGCAATGTCATAGATATTGTTGGGATGATCGCCTCCTTGATCCGCAATTGCATTATTTTTGGAATTGGTGGCAGTGGTAAGGGGATGCTGGTTGCTAATGCTTTGCGGCGAATTAAAACAGATAACCAAAACCGCAAAATCTTCTAACGATGCGCTCTCTACCCAAGAAATAATAGAACTTAGAGAGCGTATCATCAACGGCAGATCCAATATGGGGAGTGAGGAAAGTTTGATTGGTGTTTTCTAATAATGACTGGGGTATACTCTGGGGGCGATCGCTACGATACCAGTCTTCCATTTCAATACGTCAGCAGCGTATCGCAAATTCTCAAACATCTGGCAGGTCTTGCCAAGCTGAGAGCTTTTCGTCGTCATCCAAGAGACCCAAAGATTGCTCAACCAAGCTGCAAAGGAATGAGATGTATTAAGGGGAGCATCTTTTTTAGTCTGCATATCCTAATCCTAACAGAACAAACAAGAAAAGATTTATGGCTAAAGCTACTGCACCAATGCCACTGCTGAGGCAGAGAAACTTTTTGATGGATTGATTGGTATGTAAATAAAATAAGATTGCAGCAACAATTGCAAAGGTAGACGAAATAGTTGTGCCGACCCACATCAGCACAGACCTGTTTTGTAACAAGGTTTCGGTGAAACCAAATAAAGAAGGTAAATAAGTAAATATCCATAAAAGGGAGAACGAGCAGAGGTTGAAAATTCCTACGCTACTGCTAATGCTCATCGGAAGTCTGATGAAGCGGTGAAATCTTCTCCAAAGCACCAAAGCGGTGGCAATAAGCGTTCCCACACCCGCAATCAACGCTCCTCCATCGACAACCCAAGACCAACTGTCGGGCGTAAATCCATAGGGTGTTACAACGTCAAACTGCACACGACCCAGTAATCCCCAGACGAAGCGATACATTCCAAATCCACATACAAGGCTTGCAAAGGCTTTGCTAAGTTTCCCTGGATAAAACCAGGCTAGGAAGGCGGCATTAAGACCTGCGACAAGTGACAGCCCCGTACTGATCCACATTAAGCCAAGTTCACCGAATTGTTTAAGGGCATTAATGCCCCAATATTTCTGCCTAACTGCCTGTAGTTGTTGAGGAGTTAATTCCGGGTTTGTAATCTCGTATATTTTGGCAATTATGGGGGCATAGGTTTGTCCCTTCTCCGAACAGTCAATCGGTTGATTGTTGTACAACGCTCGACAATTGCTTAGGTCATATTTATACTCACTTCCTTTTGTCAGGGTGAGCTTGAGCAAACGATCTTGGATGTTTGCCTGACACTGAAATTCTTGTCCTGTTTCTGTGCAGTTAAATATTCGGTTGGGTAAGTGAATGGTAGAGCCATTGTTAGTTTTAATCGATACTTCAGCAAAAGGAGCAGTATTAGGTACGTTTGGAGCGTTAAATATAAGTAAGGATAAAAAAGAAACGACTAGTATAGTCCATAGGCTGATTACAAATTTGGATAGGAATAATACTGCTCGGCGCATTGCTCTTTACTACCTTACCTATGTTATTTAGCTAGTTGAATCGATGCTCCCCACAATCGAGAAGTTCCTATTAATTAGCTCATTATGGTGACAGTGACCAAGCCCCTTCTCTACGTTTGCGGAGCGTGTCGTAGACAGAGTGCGCCAACGGGGGCAGGTGTAGGGTGTAGGGAAAGAAATTAGCCCCGAAGAAAAAGGATTTGAGCTGCCTACATTTAAGTATTAATTACATAAAATATGTATTTCAAAATACACAGTATAAGGCATACGGTGTCCTCGCTTGAAACCCCTAATTTTAATTATGGGGTTTCCTAGTCCAACTGAGCCATTCAACATTAGTATTTAAAACACAGTTTTTAAGCAAAATTATACTGAAATAGGTATTCATTACAGAGCGATACCTTCGGTGAGCTTCGCTAACGCAGAAGTTTTTGGTCTACTAACATTTTCTCGTTCCTCTTGCGCCTCAATCCATTTCAACACGTCCTGAACAGAACGCAACGCACCTTCAATAAATCCTTGGTAATCAGAGTAAGCTTCTCCGCAGATATGAATATTTTTATGCTTGTATTGGTCATCGATCAGGCTAAAGGCTCTTAAACGTACCATTACCTCTCCTGACTTGACATTAGGTCGCCATGCATGACAAGCAGCGCCATAAGGAGCCTTTCCCCAATCATGAATGCCAAAATCTTCAATGCTTCCCTTGAGATCTTCAACAATTTTTTGAAATGCTTCTATAGCAATCCTAAATAAGTTGTGAAATTACTCGTTGAGGCAGGGAACTCTTAACAGGATCGATGACAGGTTTTGGGGAAGGAGCGATGTCAACGGCTGCAAGCAACGTACCCCATCAAATAGTTTTTTTGCACTTCGTACCAGTTGCTAATCAGCTTTTGAGTCCGCATCAATTGCAACTTAACGAAAGCCTGGAGGTACATAAAATGTAATTTTTAATCGCTTTACTCCCCCTCACTAGCTGTTGTTGAGCGTTCGGCATCTTCAGTGTCTTGCCAATACTCCGTTGCTTGTTCTTCTTCCGACAGCGGAAAAATGGTTAAAGGGTTGCTTGCCGAATCGCCTAAAGTAACACTTGCATCTGGTTCTGGCATAGCTGGTGTATCTGGTGTATCAACGTTTCCAGAGATATCTAAGTCTGTTGGCCTGGTGTCGGGAGATTCTTGGATCGCCATAAATTGCTCCTCATTAGTATTAATCAAGATTGGTTAATTTTTTTTGAGTTCTCTTATTGAGAGGGTTCACTCAAATCCTTATCCAAGCACTGGGTTTGAATCACACGGATAATGCGATTACCTACGGTGGGAGAAACAGCGGCATCGCACGTTTCCAGATAACACTCAACGCTCCTGATAATCTTCCGAAGACATGGGGTCTAACTCCCATCTACCAGAGTCACGTGACTCCAAAATCTCGTTTGTCTGAAGAGATACCCCGTCGTCATAATTTAACCCAACAGCAACTCCGAGTTCTTCAACAATGCTCTGATCAGGAGTAGGAACAGTTCCTCCCACTGCTTCATCACCAACTGCTTCAGCCTGATCCCAACGAGCATCAATATCACCTCCCGTTAGTTCTGGACTAGCTGATGTGTACTGCTCCATCCGGTCGTGCATGGTTCGTCCGCCGATTTCAAGCCCAGGCTCTAGGGCCACACCCGTTCCATACGATTCAGTAATTGCCTGGGATAGATCTGAAATAATTGGTTCGCCAGTATCTTCTATAGGTATATCCGAAAGAAGATCAGTATCTTCGATGGGTATATCTGAAAGATTGCGTTCGTTGTTTGTATTGGGTTCGTTGTCTGTTTTGCTAGTTAGATCAGCCATAATGCTTCCTGCGAATCATCCGAATACCTCTAAATAGAACATATCTGAAAATGATATTCCCTATAATCCGCAAATAGGATGAGAATTTATTAGGTAAACTAGCGATATTCGCAGCAAATACGTCACGGTTGAAGGTCAACCAGTCAAAAAATCGATAAGACATAGCTGTTCTAAAGGCTTCCAAAGCTTCAGTAAAGGTGTTTAAAGGTTTATTTACCCACCTGCGTCTCAAGCCTCCTGTCAACTGATGCCAAAGAATAAAAGTATAGGCACAAAAAACTAAAATAAAATATGGGGTGAATTGTTGGGTTGTGGCAGCGTTCGTCGTACTCAATCACAACAAGCAAGCTACCCTACGCGTCTGGTTCGCTGTCTTCGTCAAAGAAGGAGAAGACGTGCCGTTCACGCTAATGAGATCGCCGATAAACTTGTTTATGTCTTTTAGACAAGTTAAACTCATACGTTGGTAATCCCATAACATCAGTATTAAAGGCAAATAAATCACCAGAGTTAAAACTTTTTTCAATTTCTCGTTGGCTAAGGCCAATAGAGGCAGTGGTGATATAAAGTATCTGTAAATCCTCGCCTCCGAAGGTGCAGCTAGTTACAAGTGGTACTGGTAGCTGTAAGCGGAAAACTTCTTGTCCTTCTGTGCTGAAACGAATTACACACCATCCATTCCACATTGCTGACCATATATATCCTTGACTATCTATGGTCAGCCCATCAGGATAGAAAGACTCACCAGTTAAATCAACAAAAATACGGCGGTTGCTAATATTACCTGTGACCGCATCAAAGTCATAAGCATATATTTTTTGCTTTGGAGAATCTGTCAAGTAAAATGTTTTTTGATCTGGACTCCAGCCTAAACCATTGGAAACAGTCAGTCCTGTTTCCATCACTTGTAATGAACCATCAAAGTCATAGCGATAAAGGCTAGCTTGCTCTTTCTCTGAAGCAGACATTGAGCCGAACCAAAAGCGACCTTGTATATCGCATTTGCCATCATTGAAACGATTATCGAGCAAATCTGTTTCCATCTCAACAATTGAGGTAACTGTACCTGTCTGAATATCAAGGAATGCTAAACTATGACGTTGCGCCATAATCAACCGATTTGCACCAGCAAAAGCGATCGCCCCTACTACATCGCCTACATCAAAAAACACATTTTTCCCACTAGCAGGGTGGAACTGATGTACCCGATGATTAAAGATATCAACCCAGTAAAGCAATTTTTCGGTATCATCCCAGATCGGGCCTTCACCCAAGCGGGCCCGTGCGTTTAAAACGTTGTAGAGTTTATCTTGCACAATCTAACAAATATTACATCTGCAAAAAATTTACATGAATTAGCAGCCAAAGGAAATACTAATTTCTTTGGTTGAAGCGTCTATTAGCCTTGAGGATGGAATGGCACGCTTGAAATGACCTTTACTATATTGCATGAAAAGTTAAAAGAAGTATAACTTATAAATTATTAGAGTGTTTATTTATTTCTAAATAGCTTTCCCAAAAACTTTTATTAGTAAGTTCAGGTAGCGTTTGCCTATAAAGTTGCTTCAAACGAGAAAAATTTATGAATATTTTTAAACATATTATGCTTGTTCTAACAAAAACTCTAAAAAATTCCCATCGTGATATTTTAGCTATAAACCCTTCTTGGTTAGTTAAGTTATAGTACAAAGCTTTTCTAGCTCTAAAAAAATTAATAGGCCTATATCCATGCGTTGGAACAATTGTATATCCCCTTTGAGATAATTTATTATCTTTATGAAATAAAAAAATAGGTAATAGATGACCGTTTAATGTAATTCTCCTAAACCAACGGTGTAAAGAATTCTCTGTCTCAGCTATGCTTTTAGCATACTTTTCATAGACAAATGGTAGCTCTACTTTTTTTGTAGTTTTTTCTCCTTTAGTTAAAATTAATAAATTTTTCTTCTCTGGATCTGTTTCTTTTAAGCTGTCAGGGCCTTTCAATAAATCTGATATCCCTTCCAAAATAAGGTTTGCCGTTTTATATTTGTAGCACAATGCCTCTCTCAGAGTAGATTTTAAAATCAGCTTAATAGCATCCAATTTATTAAATTGCTCAGAATAAATAAAATTTAAAATTATTTCATTCTTCCTCATGTAATAATTTTGTGTAGGAGAATATTTACTCTCAAATGATTCGTGCCACACACATATACCATTAAGAGTTACGATTTTTAGCATTAACCTCATAGACAGTTCTATGTCATCCCCTCTTATAAAAAATGGGTAGGGTAGCTTAAAATCATCTATAACTTTTGTCGGAAAGCAAAAAAGCCACCAAGCATTGTAGTTAATGTATTCCTCTATTTCATTAAATAAAACATTTTTTAAAATTCTTAAATCAAGATCTGGCTTTACTCTGACAACCACATCATCCCATACACCCCCATTTTCATGTTGGATATATTTGCTGTCTAGTTTGAGCATACTACCACCAAGGCATAAGTCTTTTTGATTATTTACTTTTTGAAAATTGTAAATTCTTTCTAATGATTCTGGAGCTATAATAATATCATCATCCATAAGTATGATGTGAGAAAAATATAATTTACGCTTTAAAACTTCTATAATTCCTCTAGTATAACCGCCACTACCACCCGTATTTTTATTAGGTATTAAATGAATTTGAGAATTAGTGAAGCTACTTAATGTTCTCCCATTATCAATCACAAATATCTCAAAAGCATTTTCTAAATTAGGATTGCTCAATAAATATTTTTGCAGAATTTTAATATTATTATTAATGTAATTTTCTCTTTTATAAGTGCATATAATAATAGCAATTTTTGTGTCAATTTTTGGCAAAACGTCAACTTCTGTATAAAAATAGCCACCTGCAAATATACTATTATTTTTAAAAGCCTCAATTTGAATGTATAGTAATCCTTTATATTCCTGTATTTTGATGTTATTGAAAACCCTAACTTCAGTTAAATCATTGTTAGTAATTAACTTTTGATCAATTAAGTTAGCGTAGCCTGACAAATAATCTATATGCAAAAGTTTAATGTGAAATCTTCCCTGTAACAATAATTTAATATTTATAGTTTTGACAATCGTATATTCTTGCCATTTGTGAGATGAGAAAGCATTAAAATAAGTATTAAACTTAATAATTCCTCCTTCTTTTAGCTCAACAAGATTTTGCTCATAATTCAATAAACATTTATTATTTAGTCTTAAAAAAAGTTCTTCAACAGTACAAATATCTGTATTTGGTAAAATAATATTTTGAAGTTTAACGTCAGTTAATGTGGTTTCCTGTTCTAGCTTTGGGGTCAAAATAACATCTGTCATTTTTATATTATCCATATTAGAAATCTGAATTTTAAAGAGAAATAGTAGAATGATGTGTGTGTATCATACTTGTCAAATAGGCTTCAATGGCTTGATTGGCTTCTCCAATTAACTTTACCTTTCCTTTATCCAACCAAATTACGCGCTCACATGACTGTTTAACAAATTCCAAATCATGAGAAACTACTAAAACGGTAGCATCCGCAGCCCAAAACTTTTCAATTCGCTGTTTACACTTGTTTTTAAAACTTTCATCCCCCACCGATAATATTTCATCCAGAATCAAAATGTCTGGCTGCACATCAGTTGCGATCGCAAACCCCAACCGCGCCGCCATACCGGATGACAAGACTTTCACAGGGGCTAAGGAATATTCTTGTAGTTCTGCAAACTCTAAAATAGATGGCGATCTGGTAATCATAAGAAAACTCTTCTTGCGTGCGTCGCCACAAAGAAACTTGATTTAGACGAATAACTTCCATTTACAGTACATCCATGAATGAATATCGCCACCAACGAAAGCAACTTAGCCCTAGTACAAAAAAAATAATTCCACTTAAAAGAGAGTGTGCAATTAGATAAACATTGGGTATTGTTCCTGAGAACGAAATTTGACGAATACTTTCAATCACGGGCAATAAGGGGTTTAGTATTAGAAACGACTTTACTGTTACCGACACAATTGTTGCTGGATAAAATATAGGACTACTCAACCAAAATTAGCTTTATTAAGATTAGGTTTATACAAATTTATCCCAGCATTCCAGCCAATACAAAATCCGTAGAAACTTTGCTGGATGTACTTAATTAAAGTTAAAACTGGAAGATTATGCGTGAATTTTAATCGCAATATTCTCAGTAGGCAGCGATGGATTAAAAGTAAGATTAAACGAGCAACGAATATGAGAAATGGGAGTTTTCTAAACCCATGCTTAAAAGCAAAATAAGTTGTATTTTTTGCTAGAGAATACCAACAAGTCAGATGTTTTTGGTCTATGCGGTTATGGCTAGGTTGAGGATAGTGATTTACAGTAACATCAGCATAATGGACTTCATAACCCGCTTGAATTAGACGTAAACAAACATCAGTTTCATCCAAAAAGTAATCAAAAAATTCATCGTAACCATTAATTTTCTCTAATAAATCTTTTTTAAAAGATGAATTTGTTCCCATTAAACTATTAAACCAAAAACCGTATGCTTGATTATAATCAACAGCATTAGCAGGGCGGATTGCAATTGTTTTGCTCAAAACATTGGTAATACCACGATGAAACTGTAGGGGATGATCGGCACGAGTTAAGTCTCTAACTGTACCTCCAACCGCGCCACATTTGTTGCCATGTAGCGAATAGGTAAATAGCAATTTATCTATCCATACTGATGGCGGAATTGCATCATCATCAAAAAAAGCAATAATTGAACCTGATGCTAGTTTAATTCCTTGATTGCGGGAATAGCTAATATTTTGAAGCTCAATTCTCAAAAATTTTACTGTCAACTTATTGTTGCTAGTTACGCTACTAACTATTTCACTTGTTTGTGTTGTTAATGAGGCATCAATCACAATCACTTCAATATCTGGGTAGCGTATGAGTTCGAGAGATTTCAGCGCTTTTTCCAAAAAATGATGGCGATCGCTTGTGCAAATTACAATTGAGACTAAGGGAGATACTAAGGTTGGCGACATGTTCGGCATTGCTGATAACTTGAGTTTGCGAACTTGCCAATATATCTGCCACATTTGACTGATAGTTTGAGCCACTGCTTGGATAATAGCTAAAACATTCATTGAAACTGGTATATAACCATCCCCTGCAAAATAATAAATTTTTTTTGCTAGATTAAATGCATAAAGGTTGGGCTGTTTACAATTAATAAAAGCTACATCTATCGGTTTGCAAAAAAAAGCAAATAACCATAACCAAAAACGCTTTTCTAACGTTTGGGGAAGATAGCATAAAGTTAGTTTTTGCTCTTCCTTCATTTTGGTGAAAATTTTAGTTTGTAAATCATCTTCATAAACACTAAATTGTACGAAAACCTTAGAAGGTTGGTTAATAATCTCATCTAGAGAATATTGTTTATAATTTAGTGATCTTGGCATCTTTCCACGAATACCTGCAAGGAAGTCTTGAAGACCTGTCAGGGAAAGTTCAGCTAGAAAGTACCGCCCTGTTGCAGCGTAATAAACTAGACGCGGCAAACTTACAACGACTCTTTTTAAGACTAAGTCAGGTCGATGTTTTTGCCAACAGTAACAGAGATTGCGCTCATCATAATAATTAATCCAGGGTCTACATTTAAAATCAGGTGAATCATGCCAAACGATAGAAGCTGGATTAACTGCTACAATCCAACCAGCTTGCTTGGCTCGCAAACACCACTCTACATCATCAAAATGTAAAAAATAGTCTTCAAATACTCCTAAGTTATGGATAATTTCTTTACGTATTAATAATGACGCAGATGCACAAACATCGACGTTAATATACGATATATCTTGAAAAGAACCTGCAATTGAAATATGACTAAAATTACTAAAATTTGTTGTCAAATGTGCCTTTTTATAATTAATATAGCTACCTAATTCTTGAATTAAATTTGGTTGTTTTAATTTCCGAATTTGAGAACCAACTAATCCTACTTCAGGATAATTTTGTAAAGTTTTAATTAGCGGCATTAAAGCTAGGGAATCTAGACGTACATCATCATCAAGTAGCCAGATGTAATCATATTCCAGTCTGCTAACAAATTCTAAACCGTAAGAAAATCCACCAGAACCGCCTATATTGTTACCTGTTTGCAAAATTTTGACAAAAGAATAGTGCTGTTCTAAGTAACTTTGAGTACCATCCGTTGAAGCATTATCTACAACATAAATATCTAGTTCTAAATGCTGTAAATTCAGTCCCTTAATGTCTTCAATCACCAAGGAAACATCACGTAGCTTGTTCCAGGTAACAATAACAATAGCTACTTTCGCACTACTCATAAATTTTATTTGTTTATTTACGTAATCTTAATTCATAAACATTCCATATGCCTGAATCTAAAACTTGTCAAGTCTTTAAGGTTTGATCCTCAAATTTCCGCTCAAATATTTCCAAAGATTAACGTAATTCTTTTTTTATATCTTCTATCCAAAGTCACATAAAATTTTAAATAACTTGGTAGTTGTAAATACAAACTTTATTAACAAAATTATTTCTGTATTTAAATATACATTTGATTTGTATTAATAAGCTGTAAATATACGCTTAATAACCGCTTTTTCTGGTTTTATTGATACCATTGCTAAACATGAGTGATAAATTATTTGGTGCGGCTCTTTTAAAAATACGGTATTTTGAATAAGGGTAATTTAGGAGGTGCTTGTCTAACAAAGGTATTGAACAAATTCACAGGTCTAAAAAAGCTCCAAAAATCACTTTTAAGGGACTTCCAAGGAATAAATTACTCAACAAAAATCATAAGCTGACATTTAAACCGAGAATTATTCTCTCTACCATTATCTTGATTCAGAATAAATGTTTTTATCTCTGAAAATTGCCAACTTTTGAGTTGCCTTGCTGTTTCCTTAAATACTGTTTTGACTGAATCAGTTAATTCTATTAACACTCCTCTCCACCCAAAATTTTTCCTCCCAATCGAATTTACTACAAAAAGGGAAGGAGAAGCAGCCGACGGCTGCTTCTCCTTCTTTCTAACAATGATTATCATTCTTATGTTGGTGATTTTATTCCTTGGAAGTTCCTAGCCCTCTTCTGTCACTTTCCCTAGATAAAAAGATATAACCCTTATCAGACAAGAGTTTCAGCCTAAAGCTATGATGATATCCATCATATTAGAAAATAAAGCCACAAACCTAACCCCAGTCAGAGTTTTAAAAGTTGCCTTCGATTTTTGTTTTCGGAGAGTGACAGAAGAGGGCTAGGCTTGTTAACTTTGTTTATTTCATGGGAACAATATTTTTAGCTTGCTTTTACTTGTCATAAGCCGCTTAAATCTCTAAACATGACGATTTTTCTATGCCACTACATTTTAAGTAAATTTCTCATTCACATTAGTATTTTTTTAGACTAAAAATTAGAAAATCAGCACTGCGATCGCTAACGACAATTAATAAACGTGGAAAATCTCTGCTGTGGCTTTAAGCAGAATCGTTCAGCTACCTCGCTTAAGGCAAGCTGCTTGACAATCAAGTTGCATCAAAATCGCTTATTCAATTTTCAGGGGAAGCTAGAATTAAATGCTTAGTTACTTTCAAGATGCATCTATCCACCAGCTATTTGAAGTTCAGGTGGAGCAATCACCTGATTCTATAGCGATAGTATTTGAGGGGTTGGAAAATCAGCAGGTTAGCCTGCTACCAATTTTAGAACAACCGTCTCACCAGCAAGCCTTTCAAAGCGTCCTCACCTACCAAGAGTTAAATACTCGTGCCAATCAACTAGCACATTACCTAAAAACTTTAGGCATAGGGCCAGAAGTACTGGTAGGTATTTGTCTGGAGCGTACAATCGAAATGATTGTTGGGATATTAGGCATCTTGAAAGCAGGCGGTGCTTACGTTCCTCTAGATCCCAGTTACCCTAAAGAACGCTTGGCGTTCATGTTAGAAGACTCCCAAGTACCAGTGTTGCTAACTCAGCAAAGTTTGGTTGAGTCTCTCCCGGCGCACAACGCACGAATTATTTGCTTAGATACAGATTGGGATGCAATTGCCCAACACAGCCCAGAAAACCTTACCAGTGAAGTCACTTCAGACAACCTTGCTTATGTGATTTACACCTCCGGTTCTACAGGCAAACCTAAAGGTGTCTTAGTTCCGCACGCGGGAGTTGGCAACCTAGCCAGAGAACAGATCCGCATCTTCGACGTACAACCAGATAGCCGCATTTTGCAATTTGCTTCCTTTAGCTTCGATGCCTCTGTGTCAGAAATTTTCATGGCATTGCTAGCAGGCGCAACACTAGTTTTAGCAACGCAGGACTCATTGATGCCAGGAACGGGTTTGCTAAAGCTGTTACGCGAACAGCGAATTACAACAGTAACGCTACCACCATCAGCCTTAGCCGTTCTACCCGTACAAGAATTACCCGATTTGCGATCGCTCATTGTTGCTGGCGAAGCCTGTCCCCCCGAACTGATTAACCGTTGGGCACCTGGTCGCCGCTTCTTCAACGCCTACGGCCCAACAGAAGTAACTGTTTGCGCGACAATTGCTGAATGCACCCCCAATATTAAAAAACCTCCTATCGGCTATCCGATTGCTAACAAGCAAGTTTATTTATTAGACGAACAGTTAAAGCCTGTACCTGTCGGTGTACCTGGCGAAATATACATCGGCGGGTTGGGTTTAGCAAGAGGCTATCTCAACCGACCGGAATTGACGGCAGAGAAGTTTATTTTGAAGAAGGCAGAGGGCAGAGGAGCAGAGGAGAATTTCCCAATCCCCAGTCACCAGTCACCAGTCACCAGACTATATAAAACTGGCGACTTAGCTCGTTACCTCCCTGATGGTAGCTTGGAGTTTTTGGGACGCATTGATGAACAAGTGAAAGTTCGCGGTTATAGAATCGAACTTGGTGAAATTGAAGCGGTAATCGGACATCACCCAGGTGTGCAGCAAGCAGTCGTGATGGCACGCGAAGACGTACCGGGACAGAACCGCTTAATCGCTTATGTTGTTCAAAATCCTGAATACGAAGGCGAACCGGAACAAGTTGCCGATTTACAAGCTGAGTTTATCTCGCAATGGCAAAGCGTTTCTAATGAAACTTACAAACAAACCTCTGGCGATCGCGATCATACATTCAATTTTGCTGGATGGAATAGCAGCTACACAGGTTTACCTATCCCAGAAGCCCAAATGCGCGAATGGGTTGAACAAACTGTGGCGCGAATTCAATCTTTGCAACCCAAGCAGGTTTTAGAACTTGGTTGTGGAACGGGAATGTTAATGTTCCGCATTGCACCGCAGTGCAGCCTTTATTGGGGAACTGATTTTTCTCAACAAGTGCTGCAATATCTCCAGCAACAATTACAGCGATTTGACCAAAAGTTACCGCAAATCAAGTTAGGACACCGCACGGCTGATAACTTTGCAGGTATTGAACCAGCCAGCTTTGACACGGTGATTTTGAACTCAGTTAGCCAAAACTTCCCCAGCATCGACTATATGGTGCAAGTAATGGCAGGGGCAGTCAAGGCGGTGAAACCGGGCGGTCGTATTTTTGTAGGCGATGTCCGTAGTTTGCCGTTGTTGGAAGCGTATCATGCCTCTGTGCAACTATATCAAGCTCCCGATTCGCTAACACGAACACAATTACAAGAACGAGTGCGATCGCGCTTTGCCCAAGAGGAAGAACTTGTTATTGATCCTGGCTTTTTCCTCGCCTTGCAACAGCACTTTCCTCAAATTGGCCGTGTTCAAATTCAACTCAAACGCGGTGTCCATCACAATGAATTAACTCGCTTCCGCTACGATGTCACCCTCCACATCGGTAGCGAAGTTAGTTCTTCAGGCGATATCACCTGGTTAGACTGGCAGCAGCAGGAACTCACGTTACCAGCACTCCGCCAACACCTCACCGAAACCCAGCCAGAGATATTGGGACTGCGACAAGTTCCTGATGCACGTTTATCCACAGAAGTCAAGACTCTAGAATGGTTGGCAAATAGCGATGGTGTTGAGACAGTCGATGAGTTTCGCACCCAGATATTGCCAACTTTGCAAGGATGGGGAATAGATCCAGAGGAACTGTGGGCATTCAGCGAAGACCTACCGTACAACATCGATATCATCTGGTCTGATGTTGCAGGTTGTTACGACGTGGTGTTTCAGCGGCGAGATATCCCACCCCTCGTCTACAAAGAAGGCAGTCCTAATGAAAAACTCCAACCACAAGGAGATAGAGTTTTTGGGCATGAGGAAGGAGTTACCAATGCCCAATCACGCCAGTTGCCTCAAGTCGGGAAACCCTTTCGGCAGTTCCTCCTGGGGGAAACCCCCAAGACCGGACTGCCTCACCAACGCACTGGCTCCCCGATGCCCCATGCCCATTCTCAAACCTTTCATCCCCAACCTTGGAGCGCTTACGCCAACAATCCCCTTAAAAGTAAACTGGCTCGCAAGCTGATTCCGCAACTGCGGAGTTACTTGCAAGAAAAGTTACCTGACTATATGGTGCCCGATCGCTTTCTTTTGTTGGATGCCCTCCCGATTACGCCCAACGGTAAAGTTGATCGCAAAGCATTACCAGCCCCCGATGGAACTCGACCGGAACTAGCAGAAAACTTTGTCTCGCCGCGCACGCCCTTAGAAACAGGACTGGCAGAAATTTGGGCAGAAGTGCTGGGACTAGAACGAGTCGGCATTCAAGACAACTTCTTAGAATTGGGCGGACAGTCCTTACTCGCCATTCAGGTAGTTTCCCGCATCCGCGACAGCTATCAGGTAGATTTGCCTATGCGATCGCTGTTCGACTCGCCCACTATTGCCCAACTCGCCCAGCAAATAGAAAGCAGCCAAGAAAAACCTGGGCTGCAAGCACCTCCCATTGTTCCTATTCCTCGGAATCAAAACTTACCGCTTTCGTTTTCGCAACAGCGCTTGTGGTTCTTTGAACAATTGATTCCCGGTACTGCCTTATCTAACCAGTCTGCGGATTTTCGCCTCCCTGGATTACAGAATGCAACTGCCCTAGAGCAAAGCTTTAACGAAATTATCCGGCGGCACGAAATTTGGCGCACGACGTTTGAAATGGTCGATGGACAACCCGTTCAAGCAATCCATCCTGCTCCTTATATTTCTTTGCCTGTTATAGATTTGCAAGCGCTTCCCACAGCCGAACGAGAAGCCGAAGCGTTGCGACTTGCAAGCGTTCAGGCGCAGCAACCCTTTGACTTAACTCAATTACCTCTGCTGCGAGCGATTTTAGTAAGGCTCACTGAGACAGATTATCGTTTGTACATGACGATGCACCATCTCATCTTTGATGGCATTTCCCTGTACAACGTCTTTTTGCAAGAATTAGCGGTACTTTATGAAGCTTTTTGTGAAAGCAAACCTTCGCCGTTACCAGAATTATCAATTCAATATGCAGACTTTGCTTACTGGCAACGGCAATGGTTGCAAGCAGAAGTTCTCGCGCCCCAACTGGCTTACTGGGAAAAGCACCTTGCCAATCTTTCGATGCTGCAATTGCCAACAGACCGTCCGCGTCCGGCAATGGAAACTTTCCGAGGGTCAAGGCATTCGCTAAAATTGCCTAAAAGTTTGGCAGACGATCTGAAGGCGCTTAGTAGCCGTGAGGGAGTTACCCTGTTTATGATCTTGCTAGCCGCATTCAAAACGGTACTAGCACGTTATGCCCGACAAGATGATATCTCTGTAGGGGCGGTAATTTCCGGATCGAATCGCCCCGAAATTGCTGGGTTGATTGGGTTTTTAATTAATAACTTAGTGTTGCGGACAGACCTTTCCGGCAATCCCAGTTTCCAAGAACTGTTGGGACGAGTGCGGGAAGTTACCTTAGGCGCTTACGCCAATCAAGATGTACCCTTCCAAAAGTTAGTTGAAGTCTTGCGACCAGAACGCCATCTCGGTCATCAGCCCTTATTTCAAGTGCTATTCGTTCTGGAACCGCCAACACCAGTATTAGATTCTGGATGGAGTTTGCGTCCTTTAATTGTGGATACGGGAACGTCAAATATGGATATGACGCTCTCGCTCGACGATCGCCCGGAAGGTTTAGTGGGCTACTTTGAATATAATACTGACTTATTTGATACAGCGACTATTGTGCGCTTAGTCGGGCATTTCCAAACTGTATTAGAAGCGGTTGTTGCAAATCCAACACAAAAACTCTCAGAATTACCTCTGTTAACTGAGCCAGAAAAGCAGCAGTTGCAGGCGTGGAATGACACCCAAGCAGACTATCCTCTAAATGTATGTTTGCATCAATTATTTGCACAGCAGGTAGAACGCTCTCCCGATGCTGTTGCAGTTATCTTTGATGGGTTAGAAGGTGTCAAGCCTACTCTTACCTACCACGAACTAAACCAACGTGCCAATCAACTCGCCCATCACCTAAAAGCACAAGGCGTAGGGTCTGAGGTGCTAGTTGGTATTTGCATGGAACGTTCCTTAGAGATGGTCGTGGGACTGCTAGGAATATTGAAAGCTGGTGGTGCTTACGTTCCCTTCGATCCGGGCTATCCTAAAGAACGTTTAGCTTTCATGCTCGAAGATGCCCAAGTCCCCATTCTGCTTACTCAGTCGCAGTTAGTTGTCTCTCTTCCACCTCACCAAGCACAAGTTATTTGCTTGGATACCGACTGGTCAATCATTGCCCAATGTAGTGAAGAAAATCCCCATAGCGAAGTTAACGCCGAAAACCTAGCGTATGTAATTTACACCTCTGGGTCAACCGGAAAGCCAAAAGGGGCGATGAATACTCATCGAGGAATTTGCAATCGCTTGTTGTGGATGCAGGAAGCTTATCAATTAATAGAAAGCGATCGCGTGTTGCAAAAAACACCTTTCAGTTTTGACGTATCGGTTTGGGAATTTTTCTGGCCATTAATTACAGGCGCTCGTTTAGTTATCGCTCAACCGGGCGGACATCAAGATAGCAGTTACTTAGTGAAGGTCATAACTCAGCAGCAAATTACAACGTTGCACTTTGTTCCTTCAATGCTGCAAGTCTTCTTAGAAGAGCCACAAGTAACAACTTGCAACTGCATCAAACGTATTATCTGTAGCGGTGAAGCCCTACCCGTTAGTTTACAAGCACGTTACTTTGCTGTACTGAATGCCGAATTACACAACCTCTACGGCCCAACAGAAGCCGCCATTGACGTTACTGCTTGGAAATGCCAGCGAGATAGCAATTTATCAACCGTTCCCATCGGTCGCCCGATCAGCAATACACAAATCTACCTGTTAGATTCCCATTTACAACCTGTACCCGTTGGCGTGCCTGGAGAACTTTACATTGGAGGAGTTGGTGTCGGGCGAGGCTACCTCAACAGACCAGAACTGACCGCTAAGAAGTTTATTTTGAAATCTCACTCAGCAACGCCAGTTGCTTCAACGCGGGTTCCCCGCGCAACGCACTGGCTCCTCAGCACTCAGCACTCACAAGAGCGTTTGTATAAAACTGGCGACTTGGCTCGCTACCTTCCTGATGGCAGTATTGAATACCTCGGACGCCTCGACCATCAGGTGAAATTGCGTGGGTTCCGTATCGAATTGGGCGAAATTGAGGCGGTGTTGAGTCAGCACCCAGATGTGCGGGAAGCAGTAGTTGTTGTACAAGAAGATGTAGCGAGTGACAAGCGCCTGGTGGCTTACGTTGTTAATACCCATTATCCAGAACGAGTTCCTTATCAAGTTGCCTGTCCGGTGGAATTTACTGGTAAGCGAACAGCTATCTTAGAAACTGACGACATCTCTATCAGTGGAGTATGTTTGGTCGGCGTCAGTGATATTGAACCGGGACAACCAGTCCGTCTGCGCTTGCAATTACCAGGTTCCAATGAGGAACGATGGCTGTTGGGGAGTATAGCTTGGCAACAAGAAAATCGAGCCGGAATTCAACTCGACCTTACACGTGACCTGCAAGAGTTGTGGGAGCAAGGTGTTCACTATCTTCTCGAAACCCAAGGCTTTTTAAAAGTTTGGCAGCGCACGGTTAGTGCTAACTTACGGAATTTTCTCAAGCAGAAGTTACCCGACTACATGGTTCCTACGAGTTTTATCCTGCTGGATGCTTTGCCTCTTACTCCAAGCGGCAAAGTTGATCGGCGTGCCTTGCAGCAACGTTCGGCAAGCGTAGCGCCACCAGCCAAGTCAGAATTAGAAGCAGGATTTGCTGCGCCTCGTAATGCTATAGAGCAAACTATTGCTGGTGTTTGGGCTGAAGTCCTCAGATGCGATCGCATCGGCATCCACAACAACTTCTTAGATTTGGGGGGACACTCGCTCTTGGCAACACAGGTAATCTCTCGGTTGCGCGGTCTTTTCCAGGTGGAATTGCCCTTACGCCTGATGTTTGAGTCTCCGACAGTGGCGGAACTCGCAGAAGCACTCGCCCAACTTCAAGATACTCCGGCAACAGATCCAGAACCCACCATTACATCAGTTTCTCGCGCTGCTTATCGTATGAAGCGCTCTGCTCTCAACAAAGGGACAGATGGCTTGGGTTGCGAACAATAAAGGATAAAAAAATGATACAAAAACTTCCTACCAATTCCTTAGAGGCTGTTGGAAATTCTTTAGCTGCTGATGAGGAAGTCTTTGTCTTTCCTCTCTCTTTTTCTCAGCAACGGTTATGGTTTCTTGACCAATTAATTCCCAACAGTCCTATTTACAACATTCCCGGTGCTGTACAATTTCACGGACGCTTAGATCGGGTGGCGCTAGAGAAGAGTTTTAACGAAATCGTTCGTCGCCACGAAATTCTGCGAACAACCTTTGCAATCGTCGACGGACAACCCGTACAAGCTGTTGCTTCGGTGGAAGAAAATTTTACCCTGCGGCATTACTACTTATTGCAAGAAATAAACCTCAACCACTTAAGCGAACCAAACCGCCAACTTGAAGTCGAAAGAGTGGCAACCGCAGAAGCTCAACGACCGTTTAATTTAGCTCAAGGGCCGCTGCTGCGCGTCACGCTTTTGCGCCTTGCCGAACAGGAGTACACCTTTATAGTAACGGTACACCACATTATCTCAGACGGGTGGTCGTTTGGCGTACTCATGCAGGAATTAATGGTTCTTTACCATGCTTTCTCACAGGGCAATCCTTCACCTCTTAGCGAACTTCCCATCCAGTACGCTGACTTTGCCCTTTGGCAGCAAGAGTGGTTGCAAGGTGAGCTTCTAAAAAGCAAATTCGCTTACTGGCAGCGGCAACTCGGCGGTTCTTTGCCCGTGCTACAACTCCCAACCGACAGACCACGGCCCGCCGTCCAGTCTTTCCAAGGGGCGCGACAACCCTTTGCCCTATCCTCAACCCTTAGCGAGGCGCTGAAGACTTTCGCCCGTCAGGAAAACGTCACTGTGTTTATGACACTGTTAGCAGTGTTCAAAACCTTACTCTACCGCTACACAGGACAGGAAGATATTTTAGTCGGTTCGCCTATTGCCAATCGCCAACGTCCCGAGCTAGAGGGGTTAATGGGCTTTTTTGTCAATACTTTAGTGTTGCGAACTGACCTGTCTGGCAATCCGACGTTCCGGCAATTGCTGGCTAGAGTGCGGGAAGTGACTCTAGAAGCCGACGCTCACCAAGATGTGCCTTTCGAGAAACTGGTAGAAGCGCTGCAACCCGAACGTGAACTGAGTCGTAATCCTCTGTTCCAAGTAGCTTTTGCTATTGCACCCCCCATGCCAGGCCTGACTCCACCGTGGAGTTACAGCCTCCTAGATATGGATACGGGCACAGCAAAATTTGATTTGACATTGACATTACAAGAAAGAGCAGAAGGTTTCATCTGCGCGTTTGAATATAGCACCGATTTGTTTGAAACGGATGCAATCGCTCGTATGGTCGGGCATTTCCAAACCTTACTCGAAGGTATCCTTGCTAATCCAGACCAGTCCATTGGTGCGTTACCGTTGCTGACTCAACCAGAGTGGCAGCAGATGCAGTTGTGGAATCACACCGAAGCTGATTATCCTCAGAACGCCTGCATTCATCAGTTATTTGAAGCGCAGGTGGAGAAAACACCCAATGCTGTAGCAGTAGTTTTTGCAGATCAGCAGCTTACCTACCGAGAACTCAATGCCAAAGCTAATCAACTAGCGCATTACCTACAAACCCTCGGTGTCGGGCCAGAAGTACTGGTGGGGATTTGCGTTGAGCGATCGCTAGAAACTCTCATCGGTATATTAGGCATTCTCAAAGCAGGTGGTGCATACTTGCCACTCGATCCTAGTTACCCTGCCGAGCGTTTGGCATTTATGTTAGAGGATGCTCAAGTTCCCGTGCTGCTAACTCAGCAGTCATTAGGCATTGACCAGACACACAACGAATCATTACAAAAGACAACCATCGTCTATCTAGACAAGTGGGAAACGGATACCTGCGGTGAGGAAAACCCTGTTTCTGGCGTCACCTCTGACAATCTAGCTTATACAATCTACACCTCTGGGTCTACAGGTAGACCTAAAGGTGTCTTACTTACACATCGCGGTCTGTGCAATCTAGCTACAGCACAGCAACAGCTTTTCAACGTGCAGCCAGACAACCGTGTTTTGCAATTTGCATCCCTCAGTTTTGATGCTTCTATTTGGGAAATTGTCATGGCTTGGTTCGCTGGAGCAACCCTTGTCCTTGCCCAACGGGACGACTTGCTTCCAGGTACTACTTTGCTTGAGTTGTTGCGCGACCAGCAGATCGCAATTGTTACCTTGCCTCCCTCAGCACTAGCAGTTTTGCCAGCAGAGGAACTTCCCGATTTGCAGACAATTATTGTCGCTGGAGAAGCTTGTCCTCCCGAACTAGTGAAACGTTGGGCACCTGGTCGTCGGTTCTTCAATGCTTATGGCCCAACAGAAAGTACTGTCTGTGCCACTGTTGCTGAATGTACTCCAGGCCACAAGAAATTACCTATCGGTTATCCAATTGCGAATACGCAAGTTTATATACTTGACGCTCATCTACAGCCTGTCCCGCTCGGCGTTCCTGGTGAACTATATATTGCCGGAGTCGGTTTAGCACGCGGCTACCTTAACCGAACGGAACTGACCGCTGAGAAGTTTATTTTCAAGTCAAAGGGCATTGGGCAGAGGGCATTGGGCACTCAGAGCTCAGAGGAGCGTCTGTACAAAACTGGAGACTTGGCTCGTTATCTTGCTGATGGTAATATCGAATACCTTGGACGCATTGATAATCAAGTAAAAATTCGCGGTTTCCGTATTGAACTGGGAGAAATTGAGGCGGTTTTGAGCCAGCACCCAGATGTACGGGAAGCGATCGCTATAGCACGAGAGGACACATCAGGTGACAAGCGGCTGGTTGCTTATATAGTCTCGAAGCAAAAACCGAATCGGGTGCCTTATGAAAGCGAGTGTTTGGCAGAATTGAACGGCTACGGGACAGTGAAACTCCAAACTGAGGATATCTCCGTTGGAGGCGCTTGTTTGGTAGGAATGCCAGAGATGGCAGGTATCGCTCAACACCTCCGCTTGTACCTTACACTACCAGGTTCGAGTGAAGCTCAGTGGTTTACTGGAAAAATTGCTTGGCAGCAAGGAAAACGAGTTGGGATTCAATTTCAGATTACGCCATCCGAGCAAGCGGTTTTGAATAAAAGTGTTGAGTATCTCTTCAAAATTGGAGGCTTTTTAAAAGTTTTGCAACGCACGGCTGTTGAAAGCTTGCGAAGCTTTCTCAAAGAAAAGTTACCCGACTATATGGTGCCTTCTAGCTTTGTGTTTCTCGATGCCTTACCTCAAACTCCGAATGGCAAGGTGGATCGCAAGGGATTGCCCGCACCGGAGGCTCTGCGATCGCAACTAGACAGCAGCTATGTTGCACCCCAAACAGAGATAGAGCAAGCGATCGCTTCGGTTTGGCAACGAGTCTTGCAAGTGGAAAAAGTTGGTTTGCACGATAATTTCTTCGACTTAGGCGGTCATTCTCTGCGTATGGCACAAGTTCACGGCCAGTTGCGCGACGTGTTGCAGCAAGACATCTCAATGGTGGAATTGTTTCAATATCCCACTATCAGTAGTTTGGCTAAACACTTGAGTCAGGACGAAGTACAACCCGGATTTACACAAAGCCGCGAACGCGCCAACAAGCAAAAACAAGCCCTGCATCTACAAAAGCAAAGAATGCAAAGGAAGCAACACAATGGATAGTTTACAAACTAGCGTCGGCTTAGAAGGAATTGCCATTGTTGGACTAGCTGGGAGATTTCCAGGAGCCAAAAATGTGGAGAAATTTTGGCAGAATCTTAAGGATGGCGTAGAGTCCATTTCGTTCTTCTCGGAGCAAGAATTAGAATCGAATGGCATCGAACCAGCCGTAGTTCGTAACCCTGACTATGTTAAAGCCAAAGCAGTTTTAGAAGATGTCGAGTTATTTGATGCTGCTTTCTTTGGCTTTAGTCCCAAAGAAGCCACCATTACCGATCCACAACATCGCTTATTTTTAGAATCTGCTTGGGAAGCGCTGGAAAATGCGGGTTACAACCCAGAAACATACACAGGTGCAATTGGAGTGTATGCGGGGGTGGGGATGAGTGCCTACTTATTGAATAATCTTTGGGCATCTGAGTTTGCTCGTTCGGCTGGCGCTTATCAAATCATAATTGCCAACGATAAAGATTTCTTGCCCACTCGTGTTTCATATAAACTCAACCTCAAAGGGCCGAGCGTTAATATTCAAACAGCTTGCTCGACTTCGTTAGTCGCTATTTGTATGGCTTGCCAAAGCTTGCTGAACTATCAATGCGACATGGCTTTGGCAGGAGGAGTTTCGATTAGCTTGCCGCAAAAAACGGGGTATTTGTACCAAGAAGGCATGATTTTTTCGCCGGACGGTCATTGTCGGGCTTTTGATGCTCAAGCGAAGGGAACCTTGGCGGGAAGTGGAGTCGGAATTGTCGTTTTAAAGCGATTAGAAGATGCGATCGCAGATGGGGATACTATCCATGCTGTCATCAAAGGTTTTGCTCTCAACAATGACGGAGCTATGAAAGTAGGTTACACCGCTCCCAGTGTAGACGGACAAGCAGAAGTGATTGCTCAAGCCTTGGCAATGGCGGAAGTTGATCCAGAAAGCGTTACTTATATCGAAGCACACGGTACGGGAACACCATTAGGTGACCCCATTGAAATTGCCGCACTCACGAAAGCTTTTCACGCTAGCACCCAGAAAAAGAATTTTTGTGCTATTGGTTCGGTGAAAACAAATATCGGACACTTGGATACAGCAGCTGGGGTTACAGGTTTAATCAAAACTGTTCAGGCACTTAAGCACCAGTCTCTACCACCCAGTTTGCACTTTGAAACCCCAAATCCCAAAATTGATTTTGCCAATAGTCCTTTTTATGTGAATACAAAACTGACTGCATGGCAAAAAAATGGCAGTCCTCGCCGTGCTGGAGTCAGTTCGTTTGGGATTGGGGGTACGAATGCCCACGTTGTTTTAGAAGAAGCACCATCTTTAAGAGGGCAAGGGGGCAGGGGAGCAGAGGAGCAGGGGAGAAATTATCAGTTGTTGATAGTTTCAGCCAAATCTGAATCTGCACTTGATACAGCCACACACAATTTAATTGCACATTTAAAACAGCATCCCGAACTCAACTTGGCTGATGTTGCCTACACGCTTGCTGTAGGTCGCAAGGCTTTTAGTCATCGCCGGATAGTTGTTTGTAGCGATTCTGAAGACGCTGTTACAGTACTTTCTAGCCTCGATCCGAAGCGAGTTTTGACAAATACTCAAGAATCCAAACAACGGCCAATCACATTCATGTTTTCTGGCCAAGGTTCCCAATACGTGAATATGGCGTTGGAACTTTATCAGGTTGAATCGACATTTCGTGAACAAATCGATAAATGCTCGGAATTCCTCAAACCTGATTTAGGAATAGATTTGCGTGATGTTCTGTATCCTAGCGAAGAACAAGCAGAAATTGCCGCACAGCAATTAAAGCAAACAGCAATTACACAGCCAGCACTGTTTGTCATTGAGTACGCTTTAGCACAATTATGGATGTCTTGGGGCGTGCGTCCTCAAGCGACAATTGGGCATAGTATTGGCGAATATGTTGCAGCGTGTATTGCTGGTGTATTCTCTTTGGAAGATGCCTTGTCATTGGTTGCAGCACGGGGGCGGTTGATGCAGCAAATGCCTCCGGGAGCCATGTTAGCCGTACCTTTAAAAGAAACAGAAGTGCGATCGCACCTCAACGAACATCTTTCTCTGGCAGTCATCAATGCACCTTCGAGTTGCGTCATTGCAGGTACAATTGCAGAGATAGATGCTTTAGAACAGCAGTTACCAGAAAGTCGTCGCTTGCATACTTCCCATGCGTTCCATTCGCAAATGATGGAACCTATTTTAGAACCTTTCATTGAGCGGGTTAAGAAAGTAAAGCTGAACCCCCCACAAACTCCCTATATCTCCAACGTTACCGGCACTTGGATTACCGCCGCAGAAGCTACCAATCCCAACTATTGGGCACAACACCTACGTCAGACAGTACGCTTTGCTGATGGTGTGCAACAGTTGATGCAAGACCCAAATAGAATTCTCTTAGAAGTTGGGCCGGGCCGAACGCTGATGACACTCGCTAAACAGCATCCCGATAAAGATGCAGGGGCGGTCATCCTTTCTTCCTTGCGCCATCCCCAAGAAGAACAATCAGATGTGGCATTTTTGTTAAATACTCTAGGACGACTTTGGCTAGCAGGTGTAGAAATTGATTGGTCAGAGTTTTATACTGGCGAACAACGCTATCGTGTGCCGTTACCAACCTATCCCTTTGAACGTCAGCGTTACTGGATTGAACCGCAAGCGGTATCTGGTATGGACTGGGCGCAGACTGAGGCTGCTAACTCTTTGACCAAACAATCAGATATTGCTGACTGGTTCTATATTCCCTCTTGGCAACGTTCACCGATTCCGGTGCAAAATACTGACGGTACTAAAGAAGGTTCCTGTTGGTTGGTGTTTTTAGATGAGTGCGGTTTAGGCGATCGCATCGTCAACCAACTAAAACTCGCAAGTCAAGATGTGATTACTGTCAGTATAGGCAAATATTTTAGTAGCGAGGGCAACAATATTTATACGATCAATCCCTCACAACTCCAAGACTATGATGCTTTGTTAAAAGAACTGTACGCACTCAACAAGATGCCGCAAACTATTGTGCATTTGTGGAGTGTTACGCCTAACGAGTCGTCAAAAACGAGATTTGAGCAAGTAGAAAAGTTGCAAAATTTAGGTTTTTGGAGCTTGTTCTTTTTAGCACAGGCAATAGGGAAACAAAATCTCAGCGATTGCGCGGAGCGCAGTGCCGGAGGCAATCGCCTAAAAATTGCTGTCATTTCTAACAACCTGCAAGAAGTGACAGGTGAAGAAAATCTATGCCCGGAGAAAGCAACCCTACTCGGCCCATGTAAAGTTATTCCCCAAGAATACCTCAATATCTCTTGTCGCAGCATTGATATAGTTCTGCCCGAACCTGGAACTCAGCAAGAAGAGAAGTTAATTAGCAATTTGCTTACAGAAATAACCATTCAAACCTCAGATATTGCGATCGCCTATCGTGGTAATCATCGTTGGCTACAAACCTTTGCACCCGTCCGATTAGATAAAACTGAGAAAGCAAGACCTCGGTTAAAAAATGGCGGAGTTTATCTAATTACAGGTGGATTAGGCGGTATTGGCTTAGTTTTGGCAGAATATCTCGCAAAAACAGTACAGGCAAAATTAGTATTAGTTGGGCGATCGCCGTTTCCCAAAAAATCCGAGTGGGAACAATGGCTGACCTCTCATGACGAACAGGATAGTACCAGCGTCAAAATTCGCAAATTTCAGGATATGGAAGCATTAGGTGCAGAAGTCATAGTTGCGTGTGCCGATGTTGCCAACCTTGAACAAATGCAAGCGGTTATTTGTGAAATTGGCGATCGCTTTGGTTCAATTCACGGTGTTATCCACGCCGCCGGAATTTCACCAGCAGGCACAATTCAAATGAAAACGCCAGAAACCTCAGCTAGTCTTCTCGCACCTAAACTGCAAGGAACTTTGGTACTGGATACTCTCCTCAAAAATTTGAATTTAGATTTCTTTGTACTTTGTTCTTCTCTCAATTCATTTCTACCGTTTCCTGGAGTAGTAGACCATTGTGGTGCGAATGCTTTTCTAGATGCCTTTGCTCAATACAATACCACTCGTTCTAACAGGTTCACCGTTGCAATTAACTGGGATAGCTGGCAAGAGGTTGGACAAGCAGCCAATGCAATTGTGCCAGCAGAACTCAAGAAATGGCGCGAAGAAAGTTTGAAACACGGAATATTACCGTCTGAGGGAACCGAGGCATTTAGTCGCATTCTAGCGATCGCTCTACCCCAAGTTTTAGTCTCAACTCAAGATTTTATCGCCCGCTTCCAGCAGCATTTTGTATCTCAACCATTGCTTGTAAATTACAACCCTTCAAAACAGCTCCACTCTCGACCGGAACTAAGCAATGCTTATGTTGCCCCGCGCAATGGCTTAGAACAGACTATTGCAGATATCTGGCAAAAATGTTTGGGTGTCGAGCCAGTCGGCATTGGCGATGACTTCTTTGAACTGGGGGGAGATTCTTTACTAGCCGTTCATCTCCTTGGCAAGGTCAGTGAAGCTACTCAAACAAAACTGTCTCCTCATAGTTTAATCGACGCCCCAACAATTGCCGCGTTAATAAAATTAATAGAAACAACCCACTCGCCATCTATTACTAAAACACTCCCATCGTCGCTGGTAAAAATTCAAGCCGGAAACTTACAGACCCCTCTGTTCTTGGTACACGCTGCTGGCGGACACGTCTACCAGTACCGTGATTTAGCACATTATCTCGGCTCAGATCAACCAGTTTATGGTTTACAGTCCGAAAATACGGCAGGGGAAAGCCACAATTTAACTCAGGTTGAGGAAATGGCAGCTCATTATTTAAAAGCGGTGCGTATCGTTCAATCGCAAGGGCCATATTTTCTGGGAGGCGCTTCTTTTGGGGGTATGATTGCCTACGAGATGGCGCAGCAACTCCAAGCAGTTGGGGAAAAAGTTGCTTTACTGGCTCTTATCGATACTCCTGGCCCTGGTCATATGCCTTCAGAAAACATAGAAGATGACGAACTCAAAATCATGGCTTACTTGTTGGATGTTGGTGCTAACGTTGCGATCGCCTCGGATTCCCTAGAGCAACTGAGCGCTGACGAACGGCTGCGCTACTTTTTGGAGCAAGGAAAAACTGCTTTGAGAATGCCTGCTGACTTAGATATAAGTGAACTGCGCCACTACTACCATCTGTTTAGAAGCAACATTAAAGCGATGAGAAGTTATGTCCCGCAAGCTTATCCAGGTCGGGTTATCTTTTTCCGAGCAAGCGATCGCGACTCCTTCAACCCCCAAAACCCAGAACTTGGCTGGCAAAATTTGGCAATCGAAGGACTAGAAATCCACGAAGTTCCAGGCAATCACATTACAATGAACTTCCCCCCTCACGTCCAAGTTATGGCTAATTGCTTAAAGATATACTTGGAAAGCGATACTTATACCGAGTTGCATTCAAAGATAGTAAATTAGGGCAGCAGGGGAGCAGGGGAGCAGAGGGGAGGGAATCCGAATCTGTCTGATCGCAACATAGTATTAACAATTCAAAATTCAAAATTAAAGACATTTTTAGTCGGGGATTTAAGGGAACTCCAAAAAATAAATTATCCAATTTTACTCCTTCAAAACGGCTTTCCCTCCCCCTGCTCTCCGAAGTTGCTTCACTTGGGGAGACCCCTGCCTACCCGTCACTTCTCTCCTGCACAAGTGCCATCAAAGCGATGGAATATTTTTTTACTTGGAAGTCCCTAAACCCTTGAATGTACGATAACGAGCCACCAGTACGATACTGAAGTCAGTCTGATTCTGGACTGCTCAAGATAAACTCATCTTTTGTGAGCGACACTACAATAATGGACGAATCCGAATCTACCACTTGAATCAGCCAGCGCAGGCTTGCTTGACTATCTGAGCGTGACTCTCGACCAAGAACTACGCCATATTTTCCCGCTACATAGTTAGGTTTTAAAATCAGTACTTCGTCTCCGACTTGAATACGCTCTGGGTTTTGCAAGTATGCTCCTGACGCTAAAAGACAGGATCAAGATAAATGTTAATGGCGCACTGATGATTTTAAACAAAAGTGAGCTATTCAATAACTTTTTCTTAATGTAGTTAAGGTAAAAGCTTTTTCATATTCAAGGCTTCTGCCTCAAGAGATAAATGTATTATTCGATGCTTAACTCCTCACACCCAGGTCAATCACTACCAGGAAAGAATGTCACGAAGATAAGCTCTTTAGCCTGGGGAGGCTGAGAGAGTAAAGAGTAATTGACAGTATCTCTTACTACTGCAATAACTTTGAATACATTTATTTCTTTGTCTCCCCCAGCACCCCCCCCGCTCCCCCTGCTCAAAGAGCTTGCCTCAATAAATAACGCGCACAAGCGTGCCATTCTTTACAGCACCAGAGAAATTCAAGTCTTTTTGGAACACTGCGATATCAAACACACAGAAAAATATATCAAGCTGAATGCTCGACTTTACCCAGCCTCTTCCTTCCCCAGATATTGATATAGAAATATAAAAATCCCCCTCTCACCTGAAGGTATAGAGGGGGAAATTGCTAAAGGTCAGAGGATATCAAAAATTTTTAGCCAAATTTACCAGCGGTTGATGCTATGAGGAATGCTGCAAAGGTAAGGATGTAGCCAACTGCGAAGTGAGTTAGACCAACCAACCAACCTTGAACGATGGATAAAGCAACAGGTTTATCCTTCCAACGAACCAGGTTAGCCAGTGGAGTACGCTCGTGTGCCCATACTAGAGTTTCAATCAACTCTTGCCAATATCCACGCCAGCTAATTAGGAACATGAACCCGGTTGCCCAAACCAGGTGTCCGAACAGGAACATCCAAGCCCATACAGACAAATTACTTGTACCGTAGGGGTTGTATCCATTAATTAACTGAGCGGAGTTAGCCCACAAGTAGTCACGGAACCAACCCATGAGGTAAGTAGAGTTCTCGTTGAACTGAGCTACGTTACCTTGCCAAATACCTAGATGCTTCCAGTGCCAGTAAAAGGTAGTCCAGCCAAGGAGGTTGAGCATCCAGAAAAAGGCGAGGTAGAAAGTCTGCTCCCAAGACGAAGTTTGGCAAGTACCACCACGACCAGGACCATCACAGGGGAAGGTGTAGCCGAAGTCCTTTTTATCGGGCATCAGCTTAGTACCACGAGCATCCAACGCACCCTTGACGCAAATCAGGGTGGTGGTGTGCAGACCCAGAGCGATCGCATGGTGTACCAAGAAATCACCAGGCCCGATGGTCAAGAATAAAGAGTTAGTGCCGGAGTTAATGGCATCCAGCCAGCCTGATAACCAGACGTTACCGTAGTTTGGCCAAGCTGTGTAGGCAATACTATCTGAGTTAGATAGCAAAGCGTTCATTCCATACAGAGCTTTACCATGAGCAGATTGAACAAATTGAGCAAATACCGGCTCAATCAGGATTTGCTTTTCAGGTGTACCAAAAGCAACCACAACATCGTTGTGGACGTATAGCCCAAGGGTGTGGAAGCCTAAGAACAGCGATACCCAACTCAAGTGAGAGATAATCGCTTCTTTGTGCTTCAGCACGCGATCGAGTACGTTGCCTTTGTTTTGCTCTGGGTCGTAATCCCGTACCCAGAAAATGCCGGCATGAGCAAACGCACCAATCATCAGGAAGCCAGCAATGTACTGGTGATGGGTGTATAGCGCTGCTTGTGTTGTGTAGTCCTTGGCCATGAAGGCATAGGGAGGTAGCGAGTACATATGCTGCGCTACCAAAGACGCCGCCGTGCCTAGAGCTGCCAAGTGTATAGACAACTGAAAATGCAGCGAGTTGTTGTAGGTGTCGTATAACCCTTGGTGTGGCAGGTTAAACTGTCCTTCAGTTTGGACGCCAAAGAAATTTTTGGCGTTGAGCATCTCTTTGATGCTGTGACCAATCCCGAAGTTAGTCCGGTACTGGTGTCCGGCAATGATGAAGATAACAGCGATCGCCAAGTGGTGGTGAGCCATATCGGTCAGCCACAGCGACTGTGTTTGGGGATGGAAGCCACCCAAGAAAGTCAGAATTGCAGTCCCTGCACCTTGAGATGTCCCAAAGATATGCCCAGCTGTATCTGCATTTTGAGCATAAACACCCCAGTTACCTGTCCAGAAGGGTGTCAAACCTGCTGGGTGAGGTAACGTAGTTAGGAAATTCTCCCAACCTACGTGCTGTCCGCGAGATTCGGGGATTGCAACGTGAATTAAGTGACCAGCCCAAGCCAGAGAGCTAACACCAAACAAACCTGCCAAGTGGTGGTTTAGACGAGGTTCAGCACTCTTGAACCAAGTGAGGCTAGGACGATATTTGGGTTGTAAGTGCAGCCAACCAGCAAACAAGAACAATGCTGCTAACAGCAGGAGAAACACTGAACCCTGGTAGAGGTCATTGTTCGTCCGCATCCCAATGGTATACCACCAGTGGTAGACCCCAGAATAAGCAATGTTTACAGGATTGGTAGCGCCACCTTGGGTAAAAGCTTCGATTGCTGGTTTACCGAAGTGGGGGTCCCAAATCGCATGGGCGATTGGGCGAATATGCAGCGGGTCTTTAATCCACTGTTCAAAGTTACCTTGCCAGGCTACATGGAACAGGAGGCTGGAAGCCCACAGGAAAATGATTGCCACATGACCGAAGTGAGTAGCGAAAATCTTTTGGTAAAGATTTTCTTCTGTCATGCCATCATGGCTTTCAAAATCATTACCCTGAGCCATCGCATACCAGATCCGACGCGTAGTCGGATCTTGAGCGAGATCCTGGCTAAATTTAGGATATTTTGTTGCCATCTAGTTTATTGCATCCTTATCTAACCTAATCCAAGTTGCTAGTTGTAGTAAGCCAGCAATGCCTAGCAATTGAATAGACATCCAAAAAACCACAATTGAATGTCAATTTAATAGCAAAAACTGGCGATTACGAGGATTAACAGTTTTAATTCCTGACCTTACATCCTCAAAGGTATGATGCAATTCATGTGTATAGGATTAATAAACCAATAAACTACAACTACTTGCCTCATTTTTCCTCCTAAAGGAGGAGATTAGTATTAACTTTCTTTGTAACCTTGAATACAATCTAAATGTTGCAGATTGTTAATAGAATCTGAAGCCATTTCCACGGTTTCTTCTGCAAATTTTTGAGTGGAATTTTACTTTACTTTTATTTACATTTTGCAATAAACCACACCAAAACGCAATGTTTTGCTATAAACTGTTAGCGTTTAACGTAAAAGTAGAATAAAGGCTAGCAGCAAGCTTGGAATGCAGAAATCACAAAGCCAATTTTTGCAGCAGATAATTTTCTGATGCTGATGCGGTAACAGGGGAAACGCACCTTATTTCCTAACAAAAACTAATAAGGATTTCAAAGTCATCTGTATAAGTGCAAAACTTGACAAAAAGATAAACAAAATAAATCGATTCTTTTGCAGACGCATAAATTAAG